>ERZ1034980.410-NODE-410-length-32822-cov-131.124607_pt1 | contig 32822 bp, 52 predicted proteins | sample MGYA00520622_ERZ1034980 | MGnify/ENA primary metagenome ERZ1034980 (study PRJEB33766, sample SAMN09781791) | gut metagenome | biome: gut microbiome | host: Homo sapiens | place: Madagascar | study: EMG produced TPA metagenomics assembly of the PRJNA485056 data...
GAAACGCGCCCGGATCCACCGTAGGATGGGGGGGTTAGCGGCCCTCAACTCTCTTGGCCGCAAGCCCTCGCAGGTAGTCCTTGGACAGCTCCCCATCGTCCGCCATCCTGTGATGCAACCTGCATAGGCACACTAGGTTGTCATCCTCTAGCAGTCCGTCTGGGTCATCGCGTAGCTTGTCTATGTGGTGGACCTCCAACCCATCGGTCGTGACCTTCCCCTGGTCTCGGCACACCTCGCACATCCAGTGCGCATCGTCTCGCACCTGTAGGCTCTTCATCTTCCACCTTGAGGTGAAGCGTAGCCTGTCAGCACCAGTCCTCTCGTAGCGGTAGGTGGGCTTCTTTCTCGGACAAGGCTCGTCGTATACGTGCATCTTGCCGCACCTGCTGCAGGCCCTGTATGCTCCCATGCTACCGCCCCCTCTCAATCGGCAGCGGGCCCCGCCGGTTAGACGAGACCCGCTTCGTGGTCTTGCTCGGTTGTCTTGCTGCCTGCTGACCGCTGGCCTATACCTTCAGCGCGCCGCTTGCGTCAGAACCAACGCCATACTGCATCTCGCCGTCAGCGCCGAAGGCATACCACTTGCCGCCGATGCTCTCGACGTCAGCCGCGTGCATCGCGCCCGAGTCAGGGTCGAGCCAGTACCACTTGCCGCCGTCGTTCACCCATCCGGTGGCCATCGCGCCGGAATCGGTGAGGTAGTACCACTTGTCGCCGACCTTCTGCCATCCGGTCAGCATCCAGCCGTCGGCGTCGAAGAGGTACCACTTGCCGCCAATCAGCTCCCAGTCGCTCGTGGTATAGCTTCCGTCTGCATGGCGGTACCACCAGCGGCCATCCTTCTGAATCCAGCCGGTCGGCTGGGCGCTTGCCGCGCCGACGTACCTCGCCCACGTGGCTGCGTCCATGTATGCCTTGTCGAGGTCGAGGTCTCCGGAGTAGCCGTCGAGCCTGCCATGTTCGGAGTACTGGCGGATTGCGCACCGATAGGCCCCCTCGTTCCACGGAGAGTCTTGATAGCCGGTGGTCTTGTCGTTGGCGTACTGCGCGACCCATGGGTCACAGTCGAGGGCCTTCGCGACGTCCCACGGGAAGGAGCTTGCCGAAGCGTAGATGAGCGGCTTGACTCCCGTGCGGTCGATGACTCGCTGGACTAGCTCCCTGAGGTAGCCGGTGTCGCCCCATGCGGAGTTCTGCATGCTCTCCCAGTCGATGCACGGGATGCCCTTGCCGAAATAGCCCGTGCAGTTGTCCACGAAGAAGTCGGCCTCCGCCTGTGCGCCGTTTCCGCCAACGTAATGGTAGAAGCCGAACGGCTTGCCCAGGGAAATGGCCTGCTGGATCTGCGCGTCGCAGCAGCGCGAGACGAAGCCCACCCCCTGCGTCGCCTTCACGATGACGAAGTCACATGGGACCTTCGAGAGGTCGATTCCTTGCTCCCAGCCGCTGATGTCGATTCCCTGCATTGCCATGTTACTCAGTCCCTTCTGTTACCTGCTTCGAGGTTGCCGCGCTCACTCCAATGAGCGCACCGATGAGAACCCCGGTCGCGTTGAGCGTGAGCACGATTGCATCGGCGTTCGGAATTCCCCACGCCGGGAACACCGCGCCAATGAAAGTCGCGATTGCCGGGCACGCGATAAGCCCGAGCCACTTCAGCACGTGGTACAGTTGGTCATTGATGATGTACTCTTTCATTTTCTCAATCCTCCTAATCGTCCATTGTCGGCAGCGCCATCATCTCGTCATGGAGGTTCGTGGCGATGCCGTTCCCGCCGAGGTTGTGATAGCTGCGGTATGTGCGCTCCATGACTTCCTTGTCCAGGGTCGAGGCGTGGCCGTCCCGCATGGCGTGATGGTGGGTCCGCATGAGCTCGCTTCTCAGCAGCGCCCGCAAGGCAGATCTGACAAGCTCGCTTTCCTCGTCGGCCTTCTCCTTCTCGGCTCGCCTGCTAGACAGCATGATGCCGAGCACCGCCACGATTGCAGCCGACGAGTAAATCGCGAGCTGCGAATCGAGCCCTGGATTCGCCACGGCCGTTGCGGCCGCTGCCAACATGCACGGGATGCACACCCAAAGCAGTTTCTCCCAGAATCCCTGCAATGCCGCTCTTTCTCGATTGGTTTTTACACTTCTTTGATTATACGTCGCGCGGAGCGGGAATTGCGGGAACGATGAAAAGGCCCCCAGAAATGGTGGCCTTTGCACGCTTCTCTTCTATTTAAAGGCCGAGCATAACCTTGACCGCTCCCCACTTGCGGTCTGCCTCAGCTGCGGCATCGTCGAATTTACGGTCCCAGTAGGCGGAGCATTCCTCCTGTTCGTCCTCGCTCATCAAGTTCCATTCGTCTACGGTATAGCATCTATCTAGGCAGGCATCGATGAAGCGCCCACGGACGTTGTCCAGGTCCCTGCTGGGCATTGTCGCGTCGCTGCCGCTCCATGCCAGATGCTTCTTGATGAGCTCCTTCACTGCGTGGTTGATGAGCTGCTCGTAGTTTACCTTTTCCATTTTGGGGTTCCTTTCTCCCTCACTTGCTGATACCAGTATACACCTATGTAATCTTGTTGCAGGCGTGATTCTGAAGTTTCTCAAAATAAAAAAGGCCCCATTGCTGGGGCCTTGCTGCTGGAACTCGTAGCCTTGCGGTTGTTGGCTGCGCTACTTAGCGAACTCGTAGCAGCAGGAGGAATTGCCGTTCTCGTGTTTCTTGGAGATCCAGCGCGGCGAGACGTGAGTTCCGCAGTTTCGCTCTTCGTCCGCGTTGTACTGCGCCACGATCCGGTTAACCTCCTCGATTGCGTCTTCGAGGTTGTCGGAAACGCAGTAGTAATCTGTCAGCTCGCCGCAGTCGCCGTAATTGAGCACTGCGCGGAAGGTGCGGTTGCCGTACTTGCCGTGGTTCGTGCCGTTGTAAGCGTTGAGGTTCATTCTGGTCCCTTTCTCTCTTTCCCTTCTTGCTATAGCAAAGTATACACCTATCTCAGCGGGATGCAAGCGGAAAACCGGAGAATCTTTCGCGCAAAAAAGGGCACCGCCGTCATTGGCGATGCCCCAGTCCCTACTTTGCCGTCCGCTCCAAGTCCTCGCGGATCAGCCTCTTGATGTATCCCTGCTTGCTCGGCACGGCGTCAAGCCTTCCGAGAACATCGCTATCGGTTCGCTTGTTGAGTTTAAGGTGAACCTGCCGCGTGTTGTCAGCGTCGTACCTCTTCTGGGCCTTAATCTGCGCTTCCGTAGCCATCTCAAATCACCCCCAGACCTTGCCTGCCATCAGAAGAAACCTCCCCACTTGAGAATCGCGAAGTTGATCGCGATGCCGAGCATTGTTGTCCAGACGTTGTATGGCTCCTGCTCCTCGCCGTGGTGGACTATGCTCAGAATTGTGTTGCAGACGTACAGGACCAGCATCACAATTTGCGGAATCCCGATGCTCAGCTCGACCATCACATGCGCCCCCTCTCTGCGTTGCGCATCCTGCAACCCTCCATGAACCCGGTGAAGTCAGTGACCCCGTAGGCGGCGAGCAGGTTGCACGTCGCCTGGATGACGTCGGCGCACTCGGCCATCAGGCAGGCGGCGTTGAACGCGTCGCGCTTCTCGTCTGGGTCCAGGTAGTCCCACAGCTGCCACGCGCCGAAGACCTCGGCGGCCTCCTCCAACACCTTCAGCGCCTGCGCCTTGTCCGGCCTGACGCCTGAGAAGGTCTGAACTGTTCCGATCTCAATGGCCATTGCGGCCCCCTTTCTCGTAGCTGGTACACCCCGCAACCGCGCGCTCACGGGCGCACCCATCACCTCGCCCACAGGACCCACGCGAGGAGGTCCACGAGCGCCACGACGGCGAAGAACCCCACCGTCTCCCAGTCGACGCGCCTCATCGCCTCACCACCCTCGTCGTGGAGTGGACGGAGCGCTCGACGGCACCGCTGCCGCCCGAGAACGGCCGCTCTGATGTGGGCGTGCGCTGACGGCGCGAACTGGTCTTAGAATCGACCGCAGTGCCCCATAGCGCCAGAATCCGGCACAGCAGGACGAGCACCGCCGCGAGCAGCGCGCTAATCATCGCCCCTCACCACCCTCGCGCCGCAGTGGGGGCAGTAGCGGGGAACGTACTCCGCGAACTCGTCGAACTCGTACTCTTGCCATCCGTTGTCGACGGCCTGCTGGACGACGCCTGGCCACCCGCACGCCGAGCACACGAAGCCGTCAACGGGGTTAACGTCAGCCATGTCCTCGCATGTCGGGTCGATGAGGTCGGCTAGTTCATCGAGGATTCCTCGCCAGCCCGTATAGCCAAGCCCAAGGCATTCGAGAAACGGCACTATTGTCGACTCTTTGAACTCCGCGACGTTGTATTCCCTCATCTTTTTTGCGACCTCGCGGCGCTTGTCGTCGCTAGTACTCATCCGCTACTCCTCCTCGAACCACTCGTCGGGCCGCTCGCATGCGTCGTCGCCGTGCATGCCGTGGTCATAGGCGAAGCCGAGGAGCTTCTTGGTAGTCGCCCAAATCCCGAACTCGTCATCGATCTGCATCCAGCACACGCCAAACCACTTGCACGGGTCGCGTGGCTGGTCGTCCAGCACCTTGAAGTTCACGCAGTTGCCGCACAGCCTGGCGCAAGGCTCGTCCGTCTCGTTCATCTACGCCTCCCTCATCAAGTCCTCGACGTCGCAGTCGAAGAGCCGCGCGAGCTGCATCATCAGCGACGCGGTCGGCCTCCTCGTGCTGCCGTCGAGCAGCTTCCTGATGGTCTCTCTCTTGATTCCGACGCCTTCAGGCGCGTCGATGCCGTGTTGGCGCAGCCCGTAGAGGATTGCCGCGCGGTCGGGAACGAACTCAGGCAGATTCGTCGGCCTGTACGCGGGCCGCTCCTCGCGGTGCTCGGAATCGCTAATCATCGTTTTCTCCCCTCCCGGATCGATGAGGTCTGCCATCTGGTCGAAAACCTCGTAGGTTGGCATGTCCATATCGCTGAAGCCGAAATCCTCGAGAATGCCCTCGGTGAATTCGTGGTCGGACATGCAGAAAACGTTGTCGTCTTCACGGTAATAGCGCCAACGTTCGGCCTCGGCGCGTAGCTTCGCCGCCACCTCTAGGCGCTTCTCGTCGTTAATCATTCGCCCTCACCGTCACCTCTCGCATCTCGTCGCCCCCTCCTCGGCGGCAATCCGCCGAATCGTCTTGTCGCTGCACCGGAACCTCTCCTGGAGGTATATCATCGGCACGCCCGCCTCGTATGCCCTCGCCAGGCGCCGCCTTGCCGGGCCGTCCATGACGGGCGCCTCGTAGCGCCTTACAATGTCCTCCATCATTCGTCGCCACGCTCCCTCCGTAGGTACGCGAGCTCGTCCCGAAGCTCCTCACGCTCGGCGAGCGCGTCGAAGACCCACGCGCAGAGCTGAGAGCACGAGATGCTGGCGAATTCCTCGTCCATCAACTCGTAGTCAAGGGCCTCGGCGCGCAGCCGGTCCAGCCCCTCGTGCGCCGTCCCGTCGCTAATCTTCGTCATCGTCGCTCCACCCCATCTCCTCGGCGAGCCTGGCCAGGCAGTCCCGCGCCTTGGCGCAGTCGCTGGCCCCCTGGCCCTTGGCGAACATGCGCCAGATGTACTTGAAGGCCGTGCCCCACCAGAACAGCACCATGGGCGGGACATCATCGTTCGCTGGGGCCTCCAGCATCGAGCGCAGGGCCTCGCTGGCCGTCACGCCGTCGCCCATGTAGTGGGCCGGGGTTCCAATCTCAGCGGCCATTTCGTCTCGCATCCTTCAACAATGCGACCATGAACATGGCGCAGAACGTGAGGAACACGATTACGTCACCGATGTTCACCTGTGGGCTTAGTGGGTGTGGCATGAGTGCTTCGAGCATCTTCGTTCCTTTCTCTCGGGGATTCGCAGTGACGGCCTGTCTCTCGATGGTATGTGCCGTTTGCCCTTTCCCCTCCTGCTGTATATAAGTATACACAGATATTTCAGAAAAGGGAAGCCTTCTCGGGGATTTTTTAAGCGGCAATTCCTGGCACGGGAAGCCCCCGTTTCCGGGGGCTTTTCCTCGATTAGCAGCTTGTAACCGTCTCGGGTGTGGCCTCGTAGCTTGAGACTGATCCGTATGCGTTGAAGTGGTAGACGGTTCCGCTATCGCCAAGAACTGCCGCGAACGTCACACCGAGCACGTTGTGCTCGCAGTACACGACCTTTGCGCCAGCTTCGCCGAACTCGCTCATCGTCCTGCTGACCATCGCATCAAGCTCAGCCTTCATCGTGTCGTTGTACTCCATTGCCGTTCCTTTCTCTCTCCCTCACTTGCTGATACTAGTATACACCTATAACGGGCAGTTACACGCGAGAATCTGGGATTTTTTTCGCTCGTATATGGGTGCGGCCAGCAGGTCAACCCCTGCTGGCCGCTAGAGAAAGGAGCACCAACTATTGGGCGCTCCTACATTCTACTACTGAGGAACCTGCGAAGCTGCTTGGCTGGGCTGGTTCTTTCATAGTGCATCCGTCTGGCAATCGTCTCCCAGCTCTTGCCTTCGAGGAACCGCATGACCGCTATCGCCCTGATGCGCGGGTCGGGCACCGTCGCTATGAAGGCCATGACCTCAAGCCTTGCGGCTTCGACCGCCCGCGCCTGACTGTCTATCGCCCTCAGAACGTCCGGGCTAGGCTCGCGGATCGCAACCCTGCGAAGCGCGTCCAACTCCACCTGTAGGTTGCGAGCCTGCGAAAGCTCCATTTCCGTCAAAGCCCCAGAAGCTCCTTGGCTGCTGCCGTCTTCTTGGCGTAGTCAGAGCGCCTGCGGTCGCTTCCGTTGAACGGCACGGGAACGCACATGTCCATGATGCGGCTGTAGATACGCTGCTCGCCGAGTCCATCGGCCCCCATGAGGTCGCGGGGGTTGATGTTGGTCGTCACTATCAACGGGAGCTTTGAGCGGTAGCGGGCATCTATCACGGCGGTAACCTGCTCCGTCATGTACTCGGTTCGTCTCTCGGTTGCGAAGTCGTCGATTATGAGCAGGTCGAACTTCTGCAGGCTGTCGATGTACTCCTGCCGACCTGAGAAGCCGTTGGATAGCTTGTTGACTATCCGCTGGAAGTTCGTCATGAGGCACGGCGTGCCGCTCTCGATGAGCGCGTTCGCTATGCACGCGGCGGCGAAGCTCTTCCCGCTCCCCACGTTCCCGTAGAGCATCAGCCCCGTGCCGTTCTCCAGCATCTGCGGGAACTTCTCCACGTAGCGCTTCATCGCGGCCATCGTCTTGGCGTCCTTGCCATCGTCGTTGGCGAAGTTCCACTCGCGCATCTCAGAGTCCGGGAAGCCAGTGCGGCGCATCCTGTCCACGCGCTGCATCCTCTCTCGCGCGCGCTCGTCCTCCTTCCTGCGCTCCTCCTCCTCGACCTCGCATCTGCACATGCAGTACGGCTTGATTACCCTTCCGTTGAACTCGACCTCGCACTGCTTGGGCGTGTGGCACTTGCCGCAATACAGAAGGCCGTCCTTGATGTAGTCGCCTTCCTGCGGCTTGTGGTTCTGGGCTGCCGCCTTGGCAAGCCCCTCGATGATTCCATTTGTATCCATGTCTGTCCCTCCTTATTTGTTCTTCGGCGCGTACTTGCCTAGTCCTAGAACCTTATCAACCTCTTCATCTCCTGTGCTCTGGTAGTAGTAGTCGGCATCTATCTTCTTGTCGAAGCCGCTTGATGTTTCACGTGAAACGCAGGCTTTGTTTCCGCCCCTATCGCGTCGCGCCCAGTTCCGAATCGTGGCTAAGTGGTTCTTGTAGATCTTGCCAGTAGAAGCCATGTAGGAGCTGAGCCTTTCGACTCTCTCTTCCCAGTCCGTTGGGAACTCCTCTTTGAGCTTCTTCAGGTCTGAGTCACTGAGAAGGACGTTCTGGTACTCGCCATGCTTGTGGCGCGGCTCCTTCTTTGATTCTTTAGTAGTTGGTCTATTAGTACTTTGTTCTTTAGTACTTAATTGGGGTTCATTCCCCAAGTTGGAATTAGCCAAGTTGGGGTTTTCAAAGCGTGGATAATCGCAGACAATCCAGACGCACCGCCCCATTCTCCCGCTCTCGTCGCGCTCCCTTGTGCGAGATAGGAACCCGGCCCCCTCAAGCTCCTTGATCGCAGACCTTATCGAAGTCTGGCCGTCTGCCAGAATCGCCTGCAGCCCGTTCTCGCTGAACTCCCAATCGTCTGGAAGTGAAAGCATCGTGCATAGCATCCCGCGAGCCTTGAGCGATAGGGCGCTCCTGAAAACGTCGTTGCTGATGCACGTGTAGCTTTCCTTGTGCTCCTTGCGTAAAAATGCCATTTTGCACCACCTATGCGAAAGCCCCGTCACAGGTTGCGGCTGTGACGGGGCTTTCTATTTTTCATGCCTTGAAGGCTTGAAAACTATGTCATTGCAAGGCCGCAACCCTCGCGTTCCCAAATTATAGCATCAAGACTCCTCGATGTTGATGTGATTGATGTACGCCATGAGCTTCTTCTTCATCTTGTACTCGGTCGTCTTGAAGCCCTTGCAGTCCTCCACGACGACCTTTCCGTCGCGGTAGTAAACGAAGTCCGCGACGTACTTCATCCCGCGATACTTCACGCCATCGCACTCGAAGCTCGGCAGAAGCTCGAACGGAACCTGAAGGCGCAAGCCTTGAATCTTTCCTGCATCCTCCAGGGCGCGGAGCCTTGCATAGCGCTTGCCTTCCTTGGCGCTGTCGAACTCGATGCCGTCAACGACGGTCTTCTTCGCGTGGTACTTACTTCCCCGTGCTGCCAAAGCCATCATCCCCTCGCTCGGAATCTTCCAGATCGTCCACCAGGTCGAATTGCACGTACTCGCAGGGCATGATTACCAGCTGCGTAATCTTGTCCCCTCGCGTGACGTTATACGGGAGGCAGCAGTCGTTTTTGAGCCTCACCCGTATCGAACCCGTGTAGCCCTCGTCGATGACGCCCTCGGACGTGATGCCGTACTTGACGTAGAGTCCAGACTTGCTCTTGAGCATGCCGACGTAGCCGTGCGGCAGCTGGATGTGGACGCCCGTGTCGATGACGCGCGATCCCCTAGCGGGAATATACGCACCGACTGGCGAGCGCAGGTCTGCCCCAGCGTCCGTCGTGTGCTCCCTGACTGGCACGAATGCGCCTGCGTCAAGCTTGATTTTCATTTCTTGTTCCTCCTAGACGTAGTTACGCCCGAATATGCTTATAAATTCATCAATTGTCCAGCCGTAGTGCTCCATCGCCCGCTGCTGCGAAACCTCTTGCAGGTACTTCTCGAACGGGCGGTTGAAGTGCACCGCATAATCGCTCATGTTGTGCGCTTCGGGCCTGAGGAACACGTAAAGACCGTACTCGATTGACTTCTGGCGGTTCGGGCCGTGGAACACCTCGTGCCGCACGAGCCACGGTTCTCGCTCGTCGAACCAGCGAATCAGGACACCGTGTCGCTCGTCGTACCACTCGCCGCACCCGAGAATGCTGTGCTCCTTCATCCTTCGCCCTCCACGTACTTCAGCCGTGCGATTTCCTCGCGAGTAAGAACCGATATGCCCTGCGCCTCGCATTCCTCCCGCACCCCGTCGATGAGGCGCGAGAACTCCGCCGAATCCATGTGGCTCGAACCCTTGTAGACTCGATAGTGCGTGAACTCGCGACCGCCAGCGAAGCCCGAGCCGATTTCCTCGAAATATCGGAAGTAGCCAGACACGTCTATGTCGGAACGTACGCTCACGACCTCGTAAGGAGCGTGCTCCTTGAGCATCCTGAAGTGAAGCTCCGAGGTCGGCATTCGCAGAGCTCGTCCCAACTGATTAAGCATCGACCAATAGTAGGCATTCTGCGTGAGCGTGCGCTTGCGCTTGCGCTCCTTGATTTCAAAAAGCTGCTCGCCCTTCGGCTGCTCGAAAAGCCAATGGATTATCTCCTCGGCTGTGCCAATCATGCCGCCAATCATCCCGCGCCACCTCCTTCCAAGTAAGTGGGCGGGACGCCCTGAAGCGCCCCGCCGATTAGGTTAAAACGGGATGTCCTCGTCGTAGACGTCCATCGTGGACGGCTGCGGAGCGAACGCCTGCGCCTGCTGCGGCTCCTGCTGCGGCTTGCGGTTCTGCATCAGCTCGATTTCGTTGGCGATGATGTCCACCTTGGAATGCTTCTGGCCCTCCTTCTCCCAGCTCGAATAGTGGAGCTTGCCAGCGATCGCGACCTTCATTCCCTTGGTGAGGATGTCGCTCAGGGCCGTGGCGCGGTTGCCGAAGGTCACGCACTCGAAGAAGTTGGGAACGTCCTCCCACTGCCCAGCTGCGTTCTTGCGGCGGTCGTTGACCGCGATGCCGAAGCTCAGAACGGGCGTCCCTCCCTGCGTCGCTCGAAGCTCTGGCGGCCTCGTGAGATTTCCAGTGACTGCAACCTGATTAACGCTCATCGTCTGCGCCCTCCTTGCTGTCCTCGCCCTCCTTGCCGTCCTCGGCCTTCTTCTTGTCGATAAGCTCGCGAAGCTTGCTCTCGTACTCGGAAGGGAACGCGTACTTAAAGACGGTGGCGACCTCATTGCCAACGCCAAAGTAAAGGTTCTTCCCGTACAAGTCGAGCGCCGCGCTGTTCAGAACGGCCTCCTTCAGCATCGCCGCCCTGTATGCAAGCTCCAGAATCTTCTTGTACTCGTTCTTGCTAATCCCAACCGTGTTCTCGTTCATTTCGTTTCCTCTCTCTCTATTTCTTTTCGGTCGCACAGACGAACGCCCTGCAACCCTTCGTGTCGTTGTAGATGCTCAGCCCCGTTATCTGGCCGCTCTCGATGCGCACCTTCTCGCAGCGGAAGTTGTCGTAGCATTGCATGCGCCCGTTCTTCCCCTGCTTGATGTTGCACTTTTCGGCGGGAACCCAGATGAAAGGCGCCGTGTAAAGCTCGCGCCCGATGCCGAGCATGAAGCCAGCCCGCTTGAACGCGTCCGAAGCGCGTCCCTTCTCGGCCTCCATGTTCGAAGGTGAGCCGTTCGACTGCTTGGCGATCCACTGGGATTTTTCCGTATCCCAGACCTCGATTGTGCAGAACAGCTCGCCGTTGATGCTCTGGTAGCTGTCGCGCCAACCCATGACGCCAAAGGTCTCGTCAAGGATTCGCATGTCGCAACGGCTGTCCTTGTAAAGCAGGAGCGACACGCCATTCTGGCCGCACTGAGCGACGCGCACCTCGATTTCGTCTGCCCTCAGCTCGCGCATCACTTCACCTGCAAGCTCTCGTTGGTGACGATTTCGGCGTGCTCGATTTCGCGACCGTCAGCCAGGGCAGCCTTGATTGCCGTGCGGTTTGGAGTGGGCTCCTTGAAGGTCAGCAGGTCGTCGGCGTGCTCCTGCGCCCATGCGATGAACGAATCATCGACCTGGACGCTCTTCGACTTGCGGTAGCTGCACCGCACCTTGGGTGATTCGAACTTCTCGCCCCTCAGCGCGTAGACCAAAAGGTTCTTGATTCGCTCGGCCTTGTTCTCCACGGCCTTGCGTCGCTGTGCGAGGTTCGCTTCCTCCTCCCTCATCGCCTTCGCTTCGGCAATGAGGTTCTTGTAGAAGCAGCCGATGTTCTCGACCTTCTTCGTGCGCTCCATCTGGAGCTCGTCGTAACGCTTCTCGTCCTCGATTTCGCCAGTCTCCATATCCACGATGGACAAGATTGCGTCATCGATATCGTAAATGCTCATGCTCATAACAGTTCGATTCCCTCCTTATTGGTTAGTTCTTTCAATTCTTCGTCGGTGTAGTAGACTGGCGCATCAGGCAGTAGCTCGTTTATCAGGTCATACAGTGCCTCCAGATGCTCCCTTGATGGCTTACATCGTTCCATCTACTTCACCACCAAAGAGATAGTCGAGACCGGCGTGCCCATGGTGCTGAGTGATGGCCGTGCTCATTTGGAGCATTTCAGACAGCTTCCACTCGGCAGACCCATTAAGCAGACGGTAGAATGTCGCCAAGCTCACGCCGATGATTTCAGCGCACTCGGCAGTGCTCATCCCAGCCCTTGCTATCTCGGCTTTCAGATTCCGATACATTCATTGCACCTCCTCATTTGTGCTCACGGTGTGCTCTTTTGTGCTCACCTCGTATGCCAATCACTATACACCCATTTTTTGCAAACTGCAACATAAATCGGTAAAAATGGTAGAAATTTTTATCAAACCTGACTACTTTTGTGTTTACTTTGATAATCTCACATGATATATTAGAGATGCGCAAGACGCGAGACAATGACGCTTCGACACGAAAGGTGGTGAATCGACATGGCATTTTGTGACAATCTTCGAGCACTTATGAGCGCAAAAGGCGTATCCCGTCGAAAAATGGCGAGCGACTGCGGAATCAGCCCATCGGCGGTTAATTCATGGTTCAATCGGAGCGCCGAAAATATCAGCTTGCCGACATTGCTTAAATTATCCGAGTATTTCGGCGTGACGATCGAGGAATTAGTGCATGGCACGCCGCAACGGGAGATAACTTTTTCAAACCGGATTTACACCGACAAAGAACTTGAAGAAATACAACTATTTGCACAATTTTTACTACACCGAAGAAAGGACTAGATGATGAATGGCATACGCAATGTATCTGCGAAAATCCCGCATAGACGAAGAAGCTGGACTTGAAAACACGCTAAGCAAACACGAAACGATGCTGCGCGACATGGCCGCACGCATGGGCATACACATAGACGAAACGAACATATACCGCGAGATAGTATCAGGTGAGAGCATAGACGCGCGACCTCAAATGCAGCGACTATTGAAAGCCGTCGAGATGGGACTATACACTGGTGTCCTGTGCGTCGAACTCGAACGCCTCAGCCGTGGAAACGGTGAGGATCAGGCGCGAATCCTCCGCACGTTCCAATTCAGCGGCACGAAAATCCTAACGCTTAACAAGGTGTACGACCTTGCAGGTGATGATGAGTTTGACGAGGAATTCTTCGAATTCGGGTTGTTCATGTCGAGACGCGAATACAAGACGATAAAACGCCGTCTGCTGCGCGGCAGACTGCAAGCGCAACGCGACGGGTATTTCATCGGCAGCGTGCCGCCATACGGTTACGGGAAACGCAAGGACGGGAAAGGGTGGACGCTATGCCCAGACCCACACGAGTCGCACATCGTGCGCCTAATATTCGACCGATACGCTCAAGGTGCAAAGATCAACGATATTCTTCGCGAACTCCAAGCGTCCGGCGTCAAACAACGAACAGGCAACGATTTCACCCGCACGCGAATCGGCGAAATACTGCGAAACCGCACATACCTCGGAGAACTGCAAACCAAACGAAAAATAAAAAACCGCCGGATAATCGACGGTGAAATAAAAGAAACCTACATACGGAACAGCGGCATGGAATACGTGCAAGGCAGACACGAGCCGATAGTCAGCGCAGACACTTTCGACCAATGCGCCGCACGCCTGCGCACCATGGAAACACGCACACGCTACGCACACACAAACCGCAACCCGTTGGCCTCACTGGTCGTATGCTCGCAATGCGGCAAGACCATGCAACGCACAAACGGCGCGCAAGCGGAATACCTCATATGCAAGACGTTCGGCTGCACGACCAAAAGCACGAAACTCGACATAGTGGAACGGCTGACGGTGGACGCCATACAGGCTGAATTGGAACGCCTGACCTACGTGTGGGCTGGATACGAAACAAAAGCGAATGACAACACCAACGAACTGCAAGTCCTAGAGGCAGAGATAGACAAACGGCAGAAAATGCTCGAACGCGCCTGCGAAGCCTACGAAACAGGCATATACGATAGAACCACATACCTGCAAAGGGTGCAAAAGGTCAACGCGGAAAAGGCGGAACTACTCACACGGCTCGAAACCCTCCAAGACTCAGAACCGGAACACGACCTGAAACGAATCCCGGTACTATCAAAGGCATTGGACGAATACTGGACACTCGACAGCGAAAACCGCAACCGCCTGCTGAAAGGCATGGCGGAACGAATAGAATATGAAAAGACCGAGCGCGGCACGGGATTGAACCCACGCCTGCGCGTAACTCTCAGAATCTAAATGTTTATCATCTTGTGCCAGATTTATAGGGCACAAGATGATAAACAGACAGAGAATATAGACAAACATAGGCGGATAGCGTAATGCTACCCGCCTTTTTTGTGCTTAGCTTACCCGCTTCCACATGTACACCACGAGGTACGGCGGCATATTGCTGTGAGCCTTGCCACCACCAGTCGAGCCAGTCACGCCACCTTGGTCAACGACGGCATTCGCACCCTCCCCGGTCCCTGTAAGACCCCACGCCTTGGTGTTGCTCCACTCAAGCCTCTCGGAGTGGGTGTGTGACGGCATCTCATCGACTGTGAGAGTGTGTGTGACCTCGCCGCCCATTTCAGCTGCTGGGAAATTCTCTTTACCGGCGGGGTACTCGCCCCAGTAGTCGGTCGTATTCGCTGCGTTGGCTCCAGCACCGATGATGAATCGGCCTTGCGAGATTCGCTCCCAAGTGCCGCCGAAAAGCGCAGCGGGGTTCGCGTCGGTCACGCTCAGGTAGATTGCCCCGACCGGGTAGGCTCCCTGAGCTGTGAGCCATGCCGAATCGCCGAGCTGGAATACGTCCTCTTGAGTCGGCAGGCAGTTCACGCCGACACTCGACTTCTTGGTGTCGATGAAGAACGACGGGATGCCCTTTCCGAGCGCGAGGTTGTAGTCGGTCGATTCCAGCTTGTCCGCGACGGTCACAACGAAGTCGTATGCAGAATCCCTGTCGCACGTCACCGTGGACTGGATTGAATCCTCCAGCTCGATTGGCGCCCCATAGCTCGAATCCGAGACCTTCTTGAACTTCGCGGCGATCGTCACGGCGTTCTTGCCATTAAGGTACGAGTAGCGGGCGCTCGCGGTGATGTAGGTCGTAGGTTCGAAGTTGTTCAAACGGTGCAAGTCTATGACGGCAGTCGGTGCGCTGTAATCATCGACGGTCACCTGGACCGATTTGCTTGCTGTGAACCCACGGCTGTCGGTCGCCGTGACGGTAAGTGCCTGAGAGTACGAGACGTCAACAGCACCGAGCGAGACGGCCCCCGCAGCCGTCACGGTCTTCGTCACCCCGCCGAAGGCGATAGCATAGCTCGCGATGGTCGCGCCCTTCTTCGCGGTCGCGGTAGGCACTTTCACCGCAAGCGTCGAATGGTTCTGGACAATGCGGGACTTGTCCCCGGTCACCGCCACCGTTGCGGCGTTCGTGTCCTCATACGAGACGGCCCCGAGTTCGGGCGCTGCGTCAACGACGTTCATCTTCCTGTCGGCCCGCGAGTAGTAGGCGACGCCGTCGATGGTCGTTTTCAGAACGTACGCGACCTTCAGCGTCGGCGAGTTCCTGCTGGCGTTGCGCAGCGCCGTCCGCTCCGAATCGGTGAGCTGCATCGTGTACGAGCCGCCTGACCCGCTTATCGCGCCAGCCCTCGTGATGCTCCCGCCTGCGAACTCGACTGAAACGTCGCACGAGAACGAGGACGGGTTGCTGTAGGTGAGCGTCGGGTTCGTCTCGTCCGTGAAGTCGTTCGCCGTGACGATGGTGGCGTTTCTGGCTATCCTATCGAGCGTTATCGAGCCTGACGCGACGATGCTTCCAACCTTCGTGCCGTCGATTGTCGCGTTGATGTTGAACGTGTCGGTGAGCTGGGCGGTCTTCGTTCCGTCCGCGTTATGCACAACCCTATGGACGGTCGTGCCGAGAAGCACGGTGCCGCCCTTCTGGTTGATGCTCCCCGACGTGTAGCCCTGCGAAACACCTCCGACCGAGCAGGTGTTCGTTCGCGATGCAATGTTCAGCGAGTACGCGGAGCCTATGACCAACGTGTGCCTGACCGTCACGTCCGAATAGTTGCCAGCCGCGTTCTGGACTGCGTCCCAATCCGCCCGCAGCGTGTAGCCGCGATATGCGCCTGTGATGCTTCCGCTTGATGCCATTGCTCTTCCCCCTTCCTATGCGAGCGCGACGAACGCGATGCCAGTGCTTGCGTCCGTCTGAATCGGTACCATCTTCAGCAACCCGCCCACCGCGAGCGAGCTGCTGACGTACCCGTTGGCCATGTAGAAAACGCCATCGGTAACGCCGTAGGTCGGGTTGCCGTTCGCGTCGTAGCCGACAAGCCCCTGCGAGGCGTTGATTTCGATTCGCGAGCCGTCGTTCGCCCACATCCTCAGCCCGTCCTTGTCGAGCTGCCCCAGAAGCGAGCCGCCCGCCGAGCGAACCTCCATCACGCCGTTGCCGTTTTCGCTTCCGCCGAGCTTCAGGGTGCCGCCCTTGATTAGGTCGGCCACGAAGTTGATGACGTTGATGTTCTGCATGTTCATCGTGCCGTCGATGCCCCACGCGCTCTCGAAAGTCCCTGCGATTCCGTTGCGAGAGAAGGCGATGCCGTTGTCGTTAATCATGATGACGTTGTGCGCGTCCTCCTTCGGCAGCGAATCAAGCACCAGGATTTTCGAGCCGTCGTAGATGACGTAAGAGGCTCCCATCGACTGCGTGATGCTCTGGGTCACCGTGTTTGCGACGCCCTGGATGGCGTTGTTGACCGTGCTCTGCGCCGCGCTCTGTGCGGACGATTGCAGCGTCCCGGCAAGGCCGCTGAGCGTCTTCTGAAAGTTCCCGAACTCGATTTCGGTGTACTTGCCGAGAATGCAGTCGTAGGTGAATCCGATTACGTTGGTCAGAATGTGCACGCCAAGGCGCTCGTCGATGACCTCCACCGTGTCACCGATGTCGGTCACGCGCTCCATGTCTGCCTTCAGCGTGTAGTTGACCTTCGGGACGCAGTTCTGGTTGACATAATCCTGCGCCTGCCGTCTCAGGTCATCGACAAGGGCCTTGCGGTAGGCGGTCTCGTCGTTGCCGAAATCGTCCTTCTTGATGTCGGATTGCGAGAAAGAGACGGTCTTGGTATATGGAATCTGCCACTTCTGCTCACTCTCGACGTAGATTGACGCGCCCGCGTCTTGGTCGTTGAGAAGGATGCCGTCAGCGCCTACCGGCAGAAGCTTCGTGACGACGCCGCTCCAATCCTCCTCGCACGTCAACTCCTTGAGGTTCTTGCGGTAGCGCACGGTCACGCCGTTGTCTGCGCCGATTGACTGGCGAAGCTCGACGCGGAAGTTGTCGCGCACGAGATGCCCGCCCCAACGCTCGATGACAGTCTGGATCGCTTCGTACAGCGACTTGCGCACGCAACGGAACGAGTCAATCGTTTTCACGTCAGAGATGGTTACGAACTCGCTCCTCGGCTCCGTCGCTTCATTCAGGTGGTCGAGCGCCGCGTTGGCGGTCATGTCCACGACGTAAGAATCCGCGATGAGGTAGTTCTTCGAGTCATAGAAGACGTGCCAGGCCTTCAGCGAAACCTTGGTGCTCTTCTTGGTCACTCCCGAGACGCGGAACGCCTGCGCCCCCTGCGGCGTGTCGGCTACGATTATCCTTCCGCTGGTCAGGTAGTCGGCGTACTTCGTGCTCGCTTCCAGGTCGAGGTAGTAGTCGCCGTTGTCCTTCTTTGTGACCTTGGCCTTAGCAGGCAAAATGGCGATATCGCCGTTGCTGGTGAAGCTCTTGTCGGTCGCTTCGAAAACCCTAATCATTTGTGCACCTCCCTATATGCAAAGGGGGCGCAGCGATGCGCCCCCTGAGCGTTCAATCTGTCTACGGCCTTAGAGCTCGATGCCGTAAATGTCCTTGTATGCGGCCTTAGTCGCGTCCTTGTACTTTGCGGGGACGCTGTCGAAGGTGCGAATCCCCTTGAAAATCAAGCGTGCGTAGATGTATCCCATGGTTTACGCCCCCTCTACGATTCCAGCCACAGCCTCCTGCAGCTCGCTGATCTGCTCGGCGTTGATTTCGACCTGCTCCTTCACGCGGTTGGTGAAATGGGCAACGACGTTCTCGCCGTCAGTCTCCGCCTGCACGGAGACGGGCACGAGGTGCTGCACCTTGGTGCCGTCGAACGTCGCCCCCTTCAGGTTGTCCTCGGTGAACTCCGCGCGGATCGCGTCAAGCTCCGCGAAGGTCTTGACTACCGAAACGCAGTCGAACGCGGTGCTCGAATCCGTGAAGTCGTAGGTCTTGCCGTCCTTGAATCTCATCGTCTTTGCCATTTTTCCTCCTTTGGAATCTGTGATACGGAATGCCTGGCGATGCGTTATCGCAGGTAGAACTTGCAGTTTACGAACATGCCAGCCGGCTTCGCAGTGAAGTAGCCCTTGTTTCCGAATGAGAGGTACGCGTACCCGTCATTTGCCAGAAAGCAATCGGATTTATATGTTCCGAAGAAATCGTAGCCCATGCCTTCGCTTGACTGTTTCATGATGACAGCGCCGCACGTGCGCGTGTCAACCTTCCCGCTCCAGGACAGCCTCTCCGGGATCTTAACCCACCAGGTGTCCGCGTCGCCGGGGGCGCTAGGCGGGCGCACTGCGTTGTTCCAAGGGTCGGCCGACGCGTCATAGGACCAGATGTAGCCTCGCAGCTCGGCGAAGCGCCCCGTCTCGCCGCCGGACGAGCCACCCTCGTCAACGTCGGTTGCCACGGTCAATTCTCCATGCCACCCGTCCGGGACAACGGTCTTCACGCGGACGGTGCGGGATGCGGAATCGAGCGCGGTCGCAATCTCCCCCGTCACGGTGGTTGCCGTGGAGTTCGAATCGCCGATGGTGTTGCCCTTGGCGATTGCAGCCTTCACCCTGCGCAGAAAGCCGTTGACAACCACGTAATCGCCAGCCGCGTACGCCTGCGAAGCGGTTGCCGAAGATTCCACCGCAGCGCTCGGGACGATCTGCCGCTGAAGCGAAATGCTGTCTGAGTTATTGATTGTGAAAGTGCTCGTGGTACTGTCTGTGTATGTGATTGTGTAGGTATCGACCGAGCCAGTCGTGCCAGTCTTCTTGATGCTGGTGATTCCTCGCCCGTTCTTTCCCTTGATGTTCCCGATTAGTGTCTTTGCCATGTCATCACCCCTTTGTCACATAGTATAGGTTGCCAGTCGATGAGTCGTACTCGAAGTCTGGCACCTTGTCAGAATCCGAATGGTAGACCCAGAGGTTGCCGTCCGAATCGACTCCCATGTTGAAAAGTCCAGAAACGGGCACCGATATCGTGTTCCCCGTATCGCCCTTCTCGCCCTTCTCGCCGTCGCGGCCGTTCGTGACGTAGAAGCTGCTCTCGGTTCCGTCCGTGAGCCTTACCGTGTACGTGTCAATCAGGCCGTCAGAAGCGGTCTTGTCGATTGACTCGATGCTCGCTCCAGCCTCTCCCTTGAGGAGCATGACCTTTACGTTCTCGTCTAGCTTCGCCATTTCATCACCCCCAAGATTAAAACGTTACGTCCTGCATGATTTCGAGCACCCCGCGCATGACCGTGAAGACGTCCCCGTTGCAGCCGATTTCGAGGTCATAGAAGTACTTGCCAGGCTTGGCTCCGGCGGTGTCGCTCGGGGCGACCCGCACGGTGTACGCGCCCGGGCCGACCTTGGAGACGCCGTCCGAAAGCGACTTCCTGAAGAGGAATCGGTTGTCGCTGCGGTTCGACTTGCAGGTGAAATAGGCTCGTTCCAAGTCCTGCCCGAAGGGTGCTCCCGTCTCGTCGTAGACCTGAACCCCGAAGGAAAGGGTATCGCCGCGAGTCATGCGGATGTACTTGTCTTCCATCGAGAAATTAGTCCGCATCACAACCACCTCGAAAAGTCTTCGACCTTGATTCCGGTAACGTCGCCGTTCCATGATATGACGTTCTCGCCGACCTTCAGAGCTAGGTCTGCATAATCGCCGGTCACGTGTCGGTTCATCAGGGCGTCGCCGTGATACGCGTTCATATCCTCAGCATCTATCGTGATGTATCCGCCTTTGATTGAGAAAGACAGCACAGTAATCGCGTTGATTGCAAGCTCGACGTTCCCGCTGCCGCACACCGTGACGGTAGGCCTTGACACGACGTTCCCGCGATTGGTGAGCGAGATTTGGTTGAAGCTGTTGCTCGCCATTGTGACGCTCAACGTGAAGTCTACCGAAGTCCCGGCCTTGATGTCGAGCCACAGCGCATCGTACCCGGCGCTCGGGTCAGCCGTCGCGGTCATGGTCGAGTCGCCGTCGCTCTTCAGCTCCATGTACGTGCCGCCGAATGACCTGTCATCCGAAGGCAAGCCGTCGATGAGCCTTAGCGCGCACCCGGCGGCGCTGCCACTGGCCGAAGCGGTGAGCGTGTAGCTGCCAGAGAGCGGCACACGCTCGACCGGAACCTCTATGTCAACGTCGCTCGTTGCCCTGCCAGACACCCTGACGCTGCCGTCGCTCGAAGTGACCGTTATGCCGAACCTGCTAGCCGTCGAATCCTCGACATGCAGGAACTGGTTCACGATGTCGAAAGTCCTGTCAACGGCATCGTATTTGTACGGCTGAACGTGCATCTTGACCTTCGCCGTGCGGAACCGTATCAGCCGCTCGAAGTCGATTTGGTCGAGAATCTGATAGCGGTAGTACTTGTCGGGTTCGTTGCCGAAAACGACCTCGCCCTCCGAATTGAGGAAGGCTATTGCGTCGTCGATGTTGAAGTCCCCATGGAGGCCTATGCTGACCTCCTTGTCGTAGGCAGCATATCCAAGCCTTGTGACTATGTCGCCGTCGCGCCCGTCGATTTCCTCGATGGACGTGCGCATCTTCGGCTTGCTGATTGGCGGTAGGGACTGGATTATCAGTCCATTGACGCTCGTGCTCTTCTCTCCGTTCAGCTCGATGTAGTTAATCATTTAAACACCCCCTATGCGTAAATCGCGTTCGTGACCGTGCGCTCCACGAACTTTCCGGCCACCTCGTCGTCTAGCACGATGTGGACACGACCAAGGGCTTCGACAACCGCGTCAACGATTCCGTCGTTGCCACCGAAGCCAGCGCCAGCCGACTGATAGGCGACCGATGCCATCGTGCCGTCAACCGAGAACGCCGAGGCGTCCGGCATGGCGTCCTGCATCTGGCGCGTGACGTTGCCCATCTCGCCCTCGAAGCCCTCGCCGATGCCCTGGGCGATGTACTTGCCGACCTGGTCACGCATGACCCTTGACGGCGAGTGGATGCCGAAGAAGCCCTTGATGCCGTCCACGACTCCGCTTGCGAAACCCGAAATCTTGTCCATGAGCCACCCGGCGGCACCGCTGATGCCGTTCCAGATGCCGTGCACGATGTCTGAGCCGATGCTGAGAACGCGACCCGGCAGCGAGGTCAGACCGTTGACGACCGAGGTGAACATGCGCCGTGCGCCCTCGGCACCCTTGCTCGCCATCTGCCCGGCCCACGCGCCGAGTGACGAGATTATCTTTGTCAGGAAGGCCACGATGCGCCCGGGCAGCTGCGAGACGAACTTGATTGCGTTGCTCACGAACTGCGAGCCAGCGCTCACGGCGTTGGACGCCATGCTCGACGCCCAGCCAACGACGTTTGAGATGACGTTGCCAAGGAAGCTCGCGACGTTCGCGGGGAGGTTCTGGACGAAGCTCACGACGTTGCTCACGAACTGCGAGCCTGCGCTAGCCGCCTGTGCCGCCATGTTCGAAACCCAGCCAGTGACCGTTGCGATGACGTTGTTGAGCCAGTCTGAGAACATCTGCGGCAGCTGCGAGATCGTGGTGCCGAGGTTCGCGAAGAAGTCACCGATTGCCTGAATCGCATTGCCGACGAACTCCTGGATGCCCTGCCACGCGGTCGTGACCGCGTCTCGGAAGCCGTCGTTGGTGTTCCAGAGCACGACTAACGCGGCGACCAGTCCGGCGACAAGCGCGAGCACTAGCCCGATTGGGGACGCGAGCTGAACTGCGTTGAGAAGCTGCTGCGCGACTGTAACTCCTTCGGTCGCGGTCTTCCAGCTTTTGAACGCGGTGACCAGCGCCTCGACCTTCTGCGCGACCATAATGGTGCCCAGGGCGGCAGCGATTCCAGCCAGTATCGGGGCTATCGTCGGAAGGTTGTCCTTCAGCCACGAGACGCCGTCCTTGATTACCGGGACGATTGCGGAGACGCCGTCGGTGACAGTGTTGATGAAGCCCGTGACGTTCTCGCTGCCGATAGCGTCGTAGATCCGCATCAGGCCGTCCGTCACGGCAGCCTCGAGGTTGCCCGTGGCGCCCTCGAAGGTTGTCGTGGAAGTGGCGGCCTGCTGCGCCGCGTCGGTGAAGCCCAGGTCCATGATTGCCTGGTTGAACTCGTCAGCGGTGATTTGACCCTGGGCCATGGCGTCGCGGAAGTTGCCAGTGTATGCGCCGTTCTTCTCCAGCGCCTCTTGCAGCTTGCCGGACGCGCCTGGAATCGCGTCGGCCATCTGGTTCCAGTTCTCCGTCGTGAGCTTGCCGGCTCCAGCCGTCTGCGTGAGAACCAGCGCCACTGACTTGAAGGTGTCGGCGTTGCCGCCAGCGACGGCGTTCAGGTTGCCTGCGGCCTGCGTCAGCCCCGTGTAGTCCTGGATGCCGTTTGCCGCCAGCTGCGCGGTCGTGTTCGCGACCGTGTCGAGGTCGTACACCGTCAGGTCGGCGTACTCCTTCATATCGTCCTTGGCTTTTGAGATTGTCGAATCGTCGTAGCCAGCGAAGCTCATGGTCGATTCGAACTTCGTCAGGGCGTCAGCGGAGCTGATTGCCTCGCCAGCGAGGCTCTTCACGCCGTTGATTGCCGACGTGATGATGTTGCCAGCGAGGTTGGCGATGGAGCCCTTGAGGATGGTGAACCCGCCCTCGGCGTTGCGCGCCTTCTCTCCTGCGTCCTCGACTGATTCGCCGAGCTCTCCGCTCGAGGTTGCGGACTTGCCCATCTGCGATTCTAGGTCTTTGATTTCGTTCGAGGTCTTGTTGATGTCAGTCTGCGCGTTGTTCATCTGCGTGCGCAGGCGCGACATGGCGTTGGCGTTCGAGTCCTGCGCGGCTGTGCTCTTGTCAACGTCCTTGGCAAGCTGCGCGACCACTGCGGCCTGCGCCTTGTACTCGGCGGAGGACGTGCCCAGCTCCTGCCCGATGCGTTCGAGCTTGGCCTTCTCCTCCTCGTACGACTGGACGAGCTTGTCGTGCTTCTGGGCGTTCGTCGCGTAGGCGTCGCTCATCTTGGCGTACTGGGCCTGGAGCGTCGAGAGTCGCTGCTTCTGCTGCTCAAGCCTCTCGTTGAGTACGCCCTGCTTGGCCGTGAGCGCCTGCGTGCTCGTGTCGCTCTTGTCGTACTGCGACGCCACGAGCTTCATCTCGGACGAAACTTCCTTGAGCCTCTGCGTGATGTTCCGCAGGGCTGCGCGGTACTCGCTCTCTCCCGTCAGCTTGACTGCGCCACCAAAACTTGTCATTTAAATCACCCCCATGTTTCACGTGAAACATCAAAACCATTCCTCGTCGCTCTCAGACTGCGCCTTGAGCTTGGCGTATGTTGACCCGCTCGCCATCAGAACCGTCTCGGTGTCGAACGTGTCCTTGTACGCTTGATACAGACCGCGAAAGCGCCTGAGCGTGAGCCTCCCGACCTCCTTGTCAGACGAAAGCCCCAGCCTTGCCCGACCGATGAAGTAGTACCACGCGAAGTTGATGGTCGGGTCGTAGTCAAAGATTACGTCTCCGTCGTGGACTATGCGTTTTTTGAATCATCCTCGGTGGAGTCGATGACGCTCTTCTGCACCTTGTCCGTCACGGACTCAAGCCCGACCTCGGTGAGGATGCGCGCAACCTTGCGATGCGTCAGCGGCTTCTCGTCGGTGCCGTCCTCGTCGTTCGAGATGTCGATGCCCTCGTTAATCATCTCGGTGACTCCGAAGACGAGCGCCTTGATGTTCGGCTCCCCATCCTCAGGCTCGGTGAGCTTGCCCCACGCCTCGATGCTGCCGTACTCGTCCTGTATGGCTTCCATGACGTTGAGGTCGAAGGCGAGCTTGTAGGTCTTGCCCTTGTACTCGATTTCCTGCAACTTGCTCTTCATTCGTTCATTCCCCCTCAAGATAATGGGCCACGGGCCACTGCGACCCATGACCCATTATCTCGCATCTTTTCGGCAGCCCCGTTACTTGCCGGACGTCTTGAGCTTGTCCTTCACCCAAGTGACCGCCGCGTCCTTGGTGTCGAAGGTCTGAGCGGCAGACCAGTTTCCGTTCGCGAGCGAGGATGCCGTGCCCTCGATCTCGGGCGTCTTGAAGTCCACCTTCTCGCCCTTCGTCTCGTCATCCTGCGACGGCTCGGAGAACTTGACCTTGTAGATGAACTCGCCCTTGTACTTCAGGGCGCCGTTGACCATCTTGGTGATGACACGACCAAGGCCAATGTAGGGTGCGACGTCGTTGGCGTTGCGCACCATCTCGCCCTTGCCCTCCAGGCCGTCGTTGACGGTGTGGCCGAGGATGGGCGCGAAAATCGTGTCGTCATCGTCGGCAACTCCGAGCGTCACGGACGCGCTGTTGAAGCTCTTGTCGGACTCCGCAAGGGAGTCCTCTGCGTAGAGCGTGGCGTCGTTGTTGGTCACGGAAACCTTGCAGGAGACGGCCTTGCCGAAGGTCTTTGCTCCGTCATAGGTCGCTGCTCCGTCCTCGGCTTCGGTGAGCTTGCCCCACCAGAGGTTTGTAAGTCCAATCTTTGCCATGGTTAAACCCCTCTTTCCTTTGCAAAATTGAGCGTCACATGGAAATATCCAGTGTCGCTCTCGTACATGTCCCCGGAGGAGCGGGACGGCTGCCAAGTCCATCCCGCATCTTCGAGAACCTTCTTGACTGCTTCGACGAGCGCCGCGTGGTTTCCCTTGCTGTAAACGTCGAAGTCGTAATAGGTAACGTACCCCAGCAGAGAGTCATCGCCAGCGTAAGAGCTATCGGCGTATTCGCGCGAGAAGATGACGTAAGGCTCTCCGTGGCCCTCGTAGGTCATGAACCGCACGGGAACCTCTCTGCCGTTGACGGTGAAGCCGTCGAAAATCTGAACAATTTCAGCGTTCATCGGCTCACTCCTTTGGCAGGTACTTGTCCTGCACCTTCATCATCGCCGCCTCGATTTGGCCCTTCTTGAAGCTCCTACGCATGAACGGGTGGCGCGGGTACGGTGAATTGCTGCGCCCATACTCGAAGAGGTTGCACACCAGCGGCGCGGGCGTCCTCTTCCCGTCATCGTTATCGAAGTAGCCGTAGAACGCGACCTTGGTGTTGCGGCCGCCGTCCGACGGCGTGTAGTAGGGTCGCGTAATCTTCAGGCAACGCATGATGCCAGAGTTATGGAAGGTCGCCGGGACGTTGGCTTCGACGTTGGATAGAACCGTCTTCGCGCCCTCCTGGGTCATTTCCTCAAGCATCTTCTGGGTGTCGTCTCCAAGCTCTTCGAAAACCTTCATCAGCTCGGTCGGCAACTCGACCTCCATCCTAGCCACTAGTGCGTCACCTCCTTCGCCTGTATCTCAAGCTCGACGTTCGCATAGTTGACGTTGTTGAGGTACTGAATCTCGTAGCGCCTTCCGCCGAACAGGACGACCATGTCTCGGTCGATTTTGGTCGTCGGCGGGTAGCGAATCGTGAAGTTCGTCGTTGCCGCCTCGAAGCTCGTGCCGCTCTTGATGAGCGTGTAGCCTCTCGTCGTTCTCACGTTCGCGTAGGCCTCCAGCACAGGCTCGTCAACAGTTGTTGGGAACCCTTCCGCGTCGTGCGATACCTTCGGCTTGACGATCTGGATGCGGTGGTCGTACTTTCCAGCGTTAATCATCGTGCTTCACCGCCGACGGCAGAAGGTTGACTGAGTGCATGTCGAGGATGCTCTGCACCATGCGGTTGACGTTCGCGGAGTCAACGTACAGCGCCCGGTTGTCGTACATGTCCTGGCAAAGCACCAGAAGCACCGGGACGAGGTCCTGGGACCCGTCAAGCTGCGCGGTCGTCAGCCCCGTGTACTTGCACATGTAGGATTCGGCCGCGCCGATAATCGTCTTCAGGAACCCGTCCTCGGAAGGTGTCACCTCGCCGACCCGCAGGAATTCCGCAAGGTCGGCAGAGGTGACCTTCGAGACTTTCTCAATCTGGTTCATGTCGTTTCCCCCCTACTCTTGGGGATTCGGCTCCCCAGACTTCTTGGCGCTCCTGCCGCGCTTGGGCTTGACTTCCTCGATGTAGCCCGCCCTCAGCAGGTCGGCCACCAGCTCGGCGTTGTCAATCTCGCGCACCTCGCCCTCGTGCATCGAGATGATGCCGCTGAAGGACTTGAGCGCCTTATGCACTTGCCATCACCAGCTTGGCCAGCTTCTGGGCGTTCTGCACCTTGGAGTCGAACTCGAACCAGCTGATGACGCCAGTCGCGTGCTCGTCTGCGTACTTCTCGCGAAGCACCTCAGTCGTGATGTTCTCGGAGAACTTCGTCGCGAGGCCGGTCATGTCGCCGTAGTAGATGACGGTCTTGTCGCCGGCGATGTCGGGCATGTTGTCGGACACGTAGACGGGCTTGCCGAGAAGGACGGTACCAAACGGGCTAGAAATGTCGTCATTGAGCAGGTAATGGCCGTCGGAACCCTTCAGCAGTCGGAGCGCCGTGCGGGTCGCGGGGGACATAACCCAAATCGCGTTGCCCTGGAAAGCGTCCTTGATGGAATCCTTCAGCTTGACGACCTCGTCGGACGTGATTGCAGTGGCGGCTGCGGTGGTCACGGCGTTGGTGAGCTTGGAGAGGCCCTCGACCTTGCTATCAGTGCCGATAAGCAGCTCGTGCTCGATGAAGCGTGCGATGTCCTCGCCCATCTGGTTGACAACGAAGGAGACGATGTCGAACTGGGAGTTGTTAATCAGGCTGTTGCTAATCTTGGAAAGCGCACCAGCGAGGAAGCCGTCGAGCTGGATGTTCTTGAACTTTCCGTTGGAAGAGGTCAGCGGCTTGAACTCCTCGGCGTAAGCGACGGTGATGCCGCCTGCCGTGGTGTCGTAGTAGGGAATCTGGAGCTTGCCCTTGACGTTGTACTTCTGGGACTTCTCAAGAATCGGCGAGACGTCGTAGACCTTCTTGATGATCTGCTGCGCGATGGTGGTCGGGATGACCGAACCGTTGTCGGTCTTGGTCAGCTCGCCCGCACGCTCGTGGACGATGCGGCCACGGATGTAGTTCTCGAAGGCGCGGGTGTCCTGCTGCTCCTGGGTCGGCTTCGGCTCGCCGCCAGCTGGCGCAGGCTCCGGCTTCGGCTGCTTGTCCTTGGAGTCGTCAAGCTCGTCGCCAATCTTGAGCGCCTCCTTGATGCGCTTGACGTCGTCGCGAATCTCGGCCAGCTCCTCGGCCTCGTCCTCGGTAAGCTCGCGCTTGTTGACCTCGGCATCGGCGAGAATCTTCTCGGCCTTGTTAATCTTGTCGTTCTTCAGCTCCACGAGGTTCTTGTAGCTCAGGGAGCGGGTGTGGTAAAACTTCGGCATTGTTAGCCCTCCTTCATCTCGGCGATAATCGCCTCGTACTTGCTGTAATCGATTTCCTGCTTGGTTTCACGTGAAACATCGTCGGGCTTGTCCTCGCGCGTCTCGCGTGAAACGTCGTTTTCGTCATCGTCGGCGTCGAACACGTCGGAGACGAAAACCCTGTCCTCGGAATCCTCGCTGCGGGCCATGATGAGCGTGCCGTCGTAGGCTGGAACCTTGGAGCGGTCGAGGATGGATACCTCCTCGAGGTCGAGGTCGTTCACCTCGCGGGTGAGCATGCCGTTCTCGACGCCGTTCTTCACGTCGCGGTCGTAGAATCCGAAGGACCATCCCACCAGGTCGCCGCGCTTGGCCATCTCCACGACATCCTTGTCTGAAATGGTGCACTTGGCGCGAAGCCCGATGTTGTCCTCGGTCAGTTCGAGGTTGCCCTGCTTGGTGCTGCCCAAATCGCGCTGCCAGTCGTGATTGAGCAGGACGTGGACGTCGTCGTTGCGCTTCAGGGCACGCGCGAAGGCGCCCGCCTTGATTCGCTCGATGAACTTCCCCATGCGGGAGAGCAGCGGCTTCGAGTTGCGCTCGACAGCGTTGACGTAACCCTCAATCTCGACGCTGTCCTCGCGAATGTTAATCTGCATTGGTTTCACCCCCTTGCGCCTGAGCTGCGCCTTCAGAATCCGAAATGCCCGCCGCCTTCGTGGAGTCCGTGTTCGGGGTGTACGTCTCTCCAGTGGCTGTGTCAAAGAGAACGGAGCCGAGTCCGAGGTCGATGAGGTCAAGCCCCTGGACCTCATTCATGTTCTCGTTGCGGCGCATCTCGTTAATCGTCATTATGCCACAGTCCTTGGCGAGCTTGTACGTCTCGTAACGATCCTTCAGGCTCGCCTTGATAATCTCGCGGCTGTCGAACGCGAAGAAGTAATTTCGCTTTTCGCGCTCAAGAAGAAGGTCGCGATTGAGCGCCGTCTCGAACGCCCGCACGATGGGGTAGATCGCAAACTTCCAGGTCTCCTCGAAGTTGTCCCTGATGTGGAAGATGTTGTTTATCTCGTCCGCCATCGTCCGCTTGTTCTCGTCAAGCTGCATTTCAGTCGATGTGCTCGACGCTTCTTGGAACTCCAAGCCGTTGTTCAGAACAACAACGTTTTCCTCAGAGTTGCCGTAAAGGTTCGACCATGCGCTCTTGAGCGCGTCGATTTCCTCCTGTCCCAACTTCCGCTGCGACTTCAGGAACCCGCGCTTGTTTCCGCCCGCCTTAACTAGCCCCAGCTGGTACATGAGCGTCTGATATCCCGTCTCCAAAGCCTTCGCGACCTCGACCGTAAGGCCGACGCCAGAAGCGCCGTCCTTCGTGTTGCGAAGAACCTTGACGAACTCGAAAGGCTTGTAGGTGTCCGCGCTCACGATGATGTCGTATGACTTGTAAATCGGGTCGCTGTTGATGTTGATGCTGACAGCGTCGCAATTCACGTAATAAAGGCCCGTCACGTCGTTCCTGCTGCGCTCGATGTAGCAATAGCCGCCCTTGCCCATGAGGTAGTCCTCGACCATCGCCTTCTTGAGCTGGAACCCGTCCAGCGTGTCTCCCGTGTCCCCGTTGAGCATCTTCGGGCGAGGGTCGTTCTCCACCTCTTCGACCACGCCCTTCTTGGTGCGGTACAGACGCACCGGCATGCAGGCCACGGCGCTCGTGATGAAGTCAACCGCGCCAGAGACCGCTGGCAGCATCATCGCCTTGTTGCGGTCAATAGGCTCGTTGCTGAGCAAAGCCCGCAGGAGCACGTCGTTCACCGTGCCGTCATCGCCGATGATGCTCTTGGCGGAGCGCTTGCGCTCCCGCCAGTCGCTGAGCCATCCCATGTAATCACCCCTTTTATATGACCTGAACTGTGAAGTCAGGCATTTGATTGAAAACAACGTCTTGTTGCAGCAAATATACCGCGTTAATGAGCGAAACCACCATATCGACCTTGCCCTTGCTCCGCTTCTTGTGGACGTACATGTTGCGGTTCGTGTCGTAGCTGCATCGTGCGTTCTGGAAGTTGATTTCAAGCAGCCTGTTGTCGGTGTACTCGAACTCGCCGCAAAGGATCTTCTCCTTGAGCAGCTTTGTCGGCGGATGGAGCACGCTCGAATGCTGCCTGATTTCGACCGTGTTGTATCCCGCGCCTTCCAGCTTCTGCGCCGTGCTGAGCGCGTTCCAGCGGTCGTAGCCGATTGCCTGCACCTGTACGCCGAACCTCTCCTCGATGCCGAGGATGAAGTCCTCGACCACCTTGTAGTCGATTACCCTGTCACCGCAGGCTATGCACTTCCCAGCCCTGACGAACTCGTTGTAGTCAATCTTCTCGTATGCGTTCTTCTCGGTGATGCGTCCCTCTGGCACGAACGCGAAAACGTCGGCGAGGATGTTGCCGTCATCATCTGCCGCAACCATAGCAACCGCCGTGTTGTCGTTCGTCTCCGAAAGGTCTAGCCCCAGGTACACCACGCGGCCCTTCCACTCGATGTCTGCGACCTTGCATGCCTGCACGTCGGAAACGTCGATGAACGTCTCGGTGCCCTGCCCCTGGTAGATTATGTTGCAGTGTTTTGTGAGGAAGTTCTCGCGTGCCGATTCGACCGCGATCGCGTAGGCTCGTTTCTTCTTAAGGTCTTCCCAGATCTCGGGAATCTCCAAGCTGACGGGGTTCGCCTGACGCATGGCCAAATCGTCCGTCATCCAGTCCTTCGTCTCGTCTGGCTCGTAGAGCAAGGCGAACAGCGTATCATCCTCGGCGATTCCGTCGAGAACCTTCTTGGCGTATGCCACCTCGTCCTCGAATGGGTTGTCGATGGTCGGGTACTTCGTGCTGATAACGAATCCCAACTTGTTCAAGATGTTGAGCTGTCCCGACTTCATCGCTTCGACAGCGTAGCTCGTAGGAAGTGCGCCAACCTCGTCCGCGCAGAAGGCGCTCGGAAGTCGGCCATCCATCCTCGAAGTCGAATAGCTCAGGGGAACGTACGTCGAGCTCTTCGGCTTGAACGTGATGCAGTCGCGCAGAATTTTGAATCGCTTGTCTCCCTTGTATTCGTACACAAGCGGGGACGAGCGCAGTGTCTGCGATATCGCTTCGCGAATCTGCCTTGAGAGCGCCCCGTCTGGTGCGACCGAGAAGAACTCCGCGAATCGCGGCTCGGTCAGCATGAGGATGATGAAGATCGTCGCGACGGTATAGGTCTTGAAGTTCTTGCGGGCGATTTCCAGCAGCCCGATTTCGTAGCGCCGCTTCTCTGGATTGTCGCGGTGGACGGTACAGAGAACGGCGATGTAGAGCAACCACTGATAACCCGTCGTGCACTCGTAGAGCGTCTGCCCCGCCTTCAGGCCCTTCGGCATTACCAGCAGCTTGAGGATTGACTCGACTTGGCGAATCTTGGCGTCGCTGACAACGTACTTGTCGCTCTTGCCGTCGCAGACATCCATCCATCGGAGCATCTGCTTCTTGACATAAACCGGAGTCGTGCCCGCGTCTATCGCAAGCTCGCAGTACTCGTAGCCCCTATTCCTCGCCATCGCTGTCACCATTAATGATTGCCATCAGCGGGTCGTAGTCCGAATCGCGCTCCTCGTCCTCCTTGGCGAACCCCTTGATGATTTTCATCAGCGTGGTCACCGTGCGGTTGGCGCTGTCCGTGGTCTTGTTGTACTCGGTCACGGCGGGGTTGACGTAAATGTTGGCGCGCCCCTTCACGTACTCCTTGGTGACGAGTGTTCCCGTTTCCTTGATTGCCTTCTCAAGCTCGCCGAGGTTGCTCAGCTGCACCTGGTAACGCTTGAAGGTGGTCACGAAAAAGAAATTCGTCTGCACGCCAGTCTCTTCCGCAATGCGCAGAATCTCGACTGCCTGCTCGTTAAGGCTCTTCTTTGCCATGTTCGCTACCTCCGTTTTCTGTGTTGTCGCTTGGAATCTTCGGGAATGGACTCGCGCTCAGCTCGGTTCTCATCGTTCTTCCCAAGGTTCGCGACTATGCCGCGCTCGCGTTCCGACAACTCCCATACGTAATAAAGCTCCACGCTATCCGCGTTGGCAGCTTCGCGCGCCGCCGTCTCGGCTTCACGCGCCGCGCTCTCTGAGAGCAAGAACCCGTTGCCGTAAATTCCCTTCCCAACAGACTGCTGCGCATCCAAAGCGGAAATGCGCACCGCGTCCTCACGGCGAAGCCTGAAGTCCACGCCACGCAAGCCCCAGCGAGCAACCATGGCAGAAGTGATGACTTCGGGCGGATACGAGTATTTAGGCGGATTCTTCTTCTGATCACGGAGATTCTCGTCATTCGCCTGCCGCATAGCGGCTTCAAGTGCAGGTGCCGTCCTCACAATCAAATCTGGCTCCAGATTCGTGACGAACGACGTACACACTTTCGCGCCGTTCTCGTAGGTCACACTGCCACCACACGGCACGTAGCACACGCCATCGACACGGCTGAACAGCATCAGCGTAGGCGCGAAGAGGAAAAACCGAACGCCGTGCTCCTGGTAGAACCTCTCGATCTCCGAAAGAATCGAAAACGGCGGATTGTCCACGACGCAGCAGCCAGGCGCGTAATCCTCCGAACGGTAATCGCCGCCAGGATAAAACGGGCGCACCATGTCGCTGCGGTCAATCCCATACTCCTGCGACACCCACGCGGCCACAGCCTCATACACGTTATCGGGCGTATAGCAATCATCCGTGGTCTTCTTCGGCTTGAACTTGTCTACGAATTCGTTGTATTCGTCGTTGCCGCCTTCGTGCTCGTCGCCGTCCTTCGCATCACGGTCGAACCAGCCGCCAGCATCGGAATCCGCAGCATGAGTTTCGCCCCCGAGGTCAAGGTCGAAACAAAAATCGCCCATGTCGATATCGGCGATGCTGCCCAGCTCGATGTCGAGCTTGTCCATGTCCCATCCGGCAAGCTCTCCAGTCTTGTTGTCGGCCAGACGGAACGCCTTCACCTGCGCGGGCGTCAGATCGTCCGCCACGATTACGGGAACCTGCTTCAGGCCAAGCTTGTGCGCCGCCTTCAGGCGTGTGTGGCCGTTGATGATTACGTTCTCGCCGTCAACGACGATGGGAACCTTGAAACCGAACTCCTTGATGCTCGCTGCCACGGCATCGACCGCGTTGTCGTTCAGTCGCGGGTTGTTCGCGTACGGAATCAGCGAATCCGTGTCCATGTAGGTTACTTTTGTCTTTTCCATGCTGTGATTGCTCCTTTCTCATGCATGGAGCGCCCGTTCTGAGCGCCCCTGTAGAAAACTTCCCGATAATCGGCCTTATTGAATGATAATCACGGTTTTTGGCCAATAAACCGCTGTTTTCCAAAAAAGCCCGGCAGCTTGGAAATTTAGTGT
>ERZ1034980.412-NODE-412-length-32795-cov-6.576115_pt1 | contig 32795 bp, 30 predicted proteins | sample MGYA00520622_ERZ1034980 | MGnify/ENA primary metagenome ERZ1034980 (study PRJEB33766, sample SAMN09781791) | gut metagenome | biome: gut microbiome | host: Homo sapiens | place: Madagascar | study: EMG produced TPA metagenomics assembly of the PRJNA485056 data set...
GTCATGGTACTTGCCGCCGATGCCCGCGCGTTCGTCCAGAATCGCTACCACACAGGAATCCTGTTCGGTGCGGATGGCCCGCCCAAAGCCCTGCCGCAGCTTCTGCTGCATTTCCGGCACGATCTCAGCCTGGATGTAACTGTGCAGGTCGGGGTAGCGTTCCCTCCGGGCCTCCCGTACCGGGTCGGGCACCGGGAACGGCAGCCGCACGATCACCAGTAAGGAGACCACGTCGCCGGGGAAATCCACGCCTTCCCAGCAGGGACCGCCCGCCAGCAGCACTGCGTTGGGGCACTGTTTGAATTGCTCTACAAACCGCTGGCCGCCCCTCGCCGCTTTGAACATAGGATACGGCAACCGCCCCTCCAGTTGCTCGTACACATGGCCCATCTGGTCATAGGATGTGAACAGCACCAGTGTGTGGCCGCACGCGGACCGCACAAGGCTCTCGATCTGCCCTGCCACTCGTTCATTCTGGGCTTCTTTTGAATAGTTGCCTACATCGGGACGGAGCGGAAAGTACAACATCGCGTTCCGTGGGTAATCAAACGGCGAAGGGACTTGCAGGGTATTTACTGGCACTCCATCGCGCAGTCCCATACGTCGTGCAGTATAGTCAAAGTCCCGACCCGCAGCCAATGTACCGGATGTCAGGATGGCAGGTTTTTCCCGTTTCCACAACAGATCATACAGCTGACTGGGCAGGTCACGGGGAACCGCGCAGAGCGAGACAGACTCACCGTTTTCCGCTATTTCTATGTATCGGATCATGGAATCATCTGGCCGGGCGAACCGTCCGGCCAGTTCTTTCGTTTCTGCCAGCTGGTTTTGCAAATGGTGCGGCAGCCGCGTGTGTTCTCTCTCCAGGATCTGTGTCACCACTTTCTGCATCCCTGCCAGCGCCGTGGCGCTGGCTTCCGTGATAGCGAACGCCCGCCGGGGTTTCCCTTCGGCGGGCGCGTTCAATATGCAGGCCGCCGCCAACGCCCGTGTTTGGGTTTGCACCTGCTGTGCGGCGTAGGGATGGTGTGCGCGGGCCAGTTGTTCTGCCAGTTGCGTAAGTTTTTGCACCGACAGGCGGCGGGTCGCCATTTGCTGCGCGGCGTCTGGCAGACAGTGTGCTTCGTCGATGATCAACGCCTGGTAATCCCGCAGCAATGGGTTCCAGCCCTTTTGGCGATGAACAGCATCTGCCAACAGATAGTTGTGGTTACAAATTTGGATCGTAATAGTCGGGCCGTTGGATGCCCTGACATATTGCCGGTAACGACAGCTTTCCCATGCGCCGCACTGCCGGTCGCAGCGATCCGGCACACAGATATGCTGCCGGTCATACCGGGAAAGCCCTGCCACACGGTCGAGATCCAGGTATCGGTCTGCGGCTCGAAGCAATGCGGCCCGCCGGGCAAACGCTTCACCACGCTGCGCGATCTGCATCCGGCGTTCTTCCAGGCGTGCGTCACACACAAAACGCTCCTTTCCCTTTCGCAATACAGCATGTGCAGGTTCATCAATATATCCATATTGTATTAAAGCATTCGACAAAAAAGGAATGTACTGCTGCAGCAAAGCATCCTGCAAGGTCACGCTGGCCGTTGAAATAACCACCGGCTGCCATTGTTCGCGCGGGCGCTGCCATTGCCAGAGCAGGCATGCAATCAAATATGCGTAGGTTTTTCCCAATCCTACGCCAGCATCGCACAAGGTAACTTCCTTATTATATAGGGAGTCCAGCATGGCATGGCAAAGCTGGATCTGCCCCTCCCGCACGGTCATCCCGCAAGCAGGCAGAACGGTGCGGAAAATATACTCAGCTTGTTGATGCGCGGCATCGTAGCCGAGAGACTCCATAGAATTCACAAACATCCCCTCCGGGGTAATCGTTGATGGCAAAATAATACGGCGTAGTCTTGCCATGGGTCCTGACTGCGCCGCACGGGTTCGACATCAACGGGCACGTTGATGTTCAAAGTTAGTTTCTCGATATGCCCTATTTGCAGCTCGCCCCCAGGCCGGGGAACACGGCAGGCGGACTGCTGGCAACAGCCGCTCACTGGCTCCGCCCAGGTCTAAGGATTGCAACCTGGGTTCGGCCACCCCGTCTGACGCGCGGGGCCGCAGGCGTATCATTGTCCCCTGCCCCCAGGTCTCGGCAATCCAGCCCGCCGGGGCTGTTTATGGGACAGATGGGATCGCTCCTTGCCGTCGCTGCGCGGTATGCCGATCAATGGCATAGTTGGTTCCGCATCGCGGGGCACGTCATGGCGCACCTTCCCGTGTTGCTCACTGGAGGCAGGAACGTACCTGCCGTGCTGGGTATGCAGTTGTCAAGGTGGTAATTGCCGGAGATTCCAGCTAAATGGAGGCAAAATTCTGAAGGATGCTTTCCGCAATAAATTGATCTTCGACGGGCAACGTCGGTATTATCCGTTCAAGAAAATCAATTTGTTTTGCCGTCAGCCTATGCTGTGCGGGGGTGTATTCATCCATAAGATGAACACCGCCCGAACCTCGCCCGCTGGTCGTATAAATCGGATAAGCAAGAGACAATTTCTCAATGTCGCTGTAGATTGTTCTACTCGTCACATCAAAACGTTTTGCCAGCTCGCCTATCTTTATATGCCGCCGGACGCAAAGCAGTTCAAGAATCTTCCGCCTGCGCCAAGCGGCCTGCACGGGCTTTCACCTCCTCCGTCTTTTTGCTCCGGATTGAGTATATTGCAAAATGCGGAAAAAAGACTTCCGCTTTTTCCCAACACGTGACGGTTTTTTCATTTTTCCTCAAAGGTTCTCCCCTTCGCCAACATGCCAGCTGTCGCGCAAGGAAGAAACTTTTACTGCTACGGTCTGCCTCAAATAGAAAAAGAGGCGCTTCTCTCTGTTCGTATAGAACAAACAGAGAGAAACGCCTCTCAGGGAATGTGAAACGCAGTTCACTTTTCGCACGCGCGGGGGCAAAAGAATCAGCTAAAAAGAATAAACGGCAATAATTTCTATGGAAGTTCGTGCATTAATCATAGAGTAAATTCCAAGTTTGCGCAAACGCGACTTATGATGCATTAAAAATAAGAACCTTAGTTCCTTTTCACGCAAGAATAAGACCTGTAGAATTGGTATGAGGTGAAACATGATGCAGGAGCCAAACGCGGCTTTAGCTGCCTGGTTGCGAACCACTCGTACCGAGGTAGGACTAACCCAAGTTTTACTTGCGGAGAAAGCCGGAATAGAATCACGGACAATAATAAAAATCGAGAGCGGGCAAGGGAACCCAACTTTTTCAACGCTATACCCAATGATACGTGTGCTTCACAAATCAGCGGATACCCTGTTTTTCCCTGAGCAGCATCTTCACTCCCCTGAGAAAGAACGCCTTGCCTTTGTAGTTGCAGGATGTTCTGAACACGAGGCACGTGTATTGTTATCCATTTGCGAAAATGTACTGCAAACGCTGCGCCAAATTGAAAGCAAATCGAAATAATAAAAGCCTATATCCCGTTATCGTGGACGTAGGCTTGCTTTTTAGCGGAGGATAACTTTCTTATCGATGACCACGGCGGTTGCCTCAACGTAATTGATGAAAACGCGTATTTGACAATGTGGGCAGGCAAATGGGAAGTTCAATAGGACTGTGTTTTTGCAGACTTCTATTGTACTTTCTTTCCCACAATTGGGGCAGCGTAGGAAATGAGAATCAATCTGCCTTATAGTCATAGCTCAATTACTTTGCATCGCGCTGAGTTGGCGCGCGTTCGGGACGCCTTGGCTGGAAGCCGATAATAGGGCACACTGCACATTTGTGTGTTTTGCGCTCTTTCTCACCAAGTTTGTCGAGAGTGTGACCAACACACGCAATTACTTTTCCTTTTGCGAACATTGTGAATACCTCCTGTTTTGGATAAATTTTCCTGCAACTACGGAAATGGCCGCAATAAGCAGACCCGTAACACAGTACGATGCAATGTTTATTTGCATCAAAACCATGGTTACAGCGATACAAGCCAGCAATATCGTCATTGCCCGGAGACGCCGAGAGTTCTCAAGATACTCTTCGCGGCTCAAATGAAGTTCAGGCTGGTTCACCGGGCCTGTAAATATGGCACACACTGAAAAAAGTAGTAACAATAACTGGATAGCATATTTCCCTTCGAGAAAATAAGCCAAGAAAATGCCTACCATCACAGTGAAAAGAGAAAAGAAAAAGCATCCCCGCCCTGTTTTGCAATGATAGCCGCCTGAGCGTCGTCGAATCAATAAAACAGACAAGAGGAGCACAATGATTTCAAGCGGTCTGGCAATTGGCAATAACAGGAAAAAAATCAACAACAATGCCGCATAAGAAAAGATTCGTGTTTCAACAAAATAGATGCACCAATCTATGTTGTCTTCTCCAATAAGGTTACGATTTGCGAAGAAGGCAACGATTTTTGTCGCCATTTTATGTTGCATTGTTTTCTACCCCATCCAAATACTATGTTATATTTTATAGTAATGGGGAACATGCTGCATTAAAAACGACACAAAAGCACTATAAATTGTAATAAAAAAGCCATCCTTTTAAGCTACAAATAGGCAAGTGCAGTAAATTGAAACCATCCATCCTTAGAACTTAGGGTGTATTCAGCGTGATATTTTTGTAGTATGGCAACAACGTTCTTCAAACCCATTCCGTGCCCCATACCGCCTTTTGTGCTGAGCGGGATCACATTATTGGTTATCACCATCCCCGGTGTTGTACGGTTCCGCACAGATAATACAAAATCGTTGTCACTGCGTTGCAATTTGATTTAGATGCACGGATTAGCCATCTTTTCCGATGCCTCAATTGCGTTGTCTACCAGGTTTCCAAGTAGCACCAACAAATCTCTAGAAGAAATAGGACATTCTGACAAGTCACAAAGCGAAAAGAGCACCGGAATAGATTTTTTCTGTGCTTCATTGTATTTTTGGCTCAGAAGTGTGTCAATCATAGGATTACCAGTGTTAACGACAAGTGTGTTTATATGGATTTCAGTGGAGCTGCTGCGAATCAGATCTAATGCAGACGCTGTATCCCCTTGTTCAAGCAAACCCGCGATTGTATTTAGTTGATTCGTGAAGTCGTGAGTCAAGTGCCTTTGTTGAAGATAGACATCATAGAGCGCGTTGGCCTTCTCGCTTTCCATCTGAATTTGCTGGTGGAGTAGTTTGTCTTGCTTCGTTTTGGTATTGTGTTCGTTAAGCAGATCGACGAGCACAAAGTGAATTACCATTGCCAATAAGAGCCCTACTGCGTCAACGATTAAAAGGATGTGGTTTCCTATATCCCAAACAGGAATTGAAAATAGAGATATCGTTACAAGAAAAGCAACTCCTGGATATAAGGTTAAGATCAGCCATTGTAGCGGGGACACTTTCAGATTTTCCCACGCGGAAGAATAAAAATAGCGAAAAGTCATCGAAATTGTAACAAGAATCAAAACATTTGGCGTAGCAAAAAGAACGGAATCGATTGTCAGGCAGGTTCCTCGATCTGTACGCATGAAATCAATCAGCCAATATACAATGGAAGAAGCTAGTGCATTGATTGTCACATCCGTGCACACAGCAAACAGTCGCTTCCATCCGGGGCCATTCCAAGCCATTGAGTATGCAAAAAATACGCATAGAGATAGGGAATATCGTAAATACGTGGGCAGCGTAAAAACGTTAATAAAAACGCAATATGCAATGGCAAAACATGAAATCAAACTATAGGCAACATACTTTTTTATCCGTGGTTGCCCTAGGAATGCGCAATACACATTGACTAACAAAAACGTTTCTGCAAAACTCTGAATAAATGCTGAGATCCAATTCCAGATATCTGTGTCTGTCACAGCGTCCCCCTCCATTCAATATAACGATTTTTGATGGCGGTGTAGTCTTTCCTGGTAGCATTCATAAGAACGCCGTTCGATAGACGAACGTGGTAACTGGCAAAGCTCTTAATATGAACCATATTTACCAGCGTGCTTTTGTTGATTTGTAAAAAACCTTGCCGCGAAAGCAAATCTGTATATTCGGAGAGTTTTCCATAAAATGATGCGATTGGTTCAAGGGAATTGTCGCCAAACACGTTCAATTTACGCAAATCGCTCTGGATGTACATGATGTCGTGACAGGGTATCCGAAATACCTCGCCGCGCTGTTTGTAGGTTAGGAAAGCACGGTCTGGCGTAAAATGTTGCAGAATATCCGAAAGGCATAAAGGCAATGTGTTCTGGATATCCTGTTTGAGGACGTAGCGAAATGCATCGATTGTGTATCCTTTGGGGGCAAATTCCAGATAAGCGGATACAAACACGATAATAATCTTCGGTTTACGTTTTCTCAAGGCGCGCCCCACTTCAATCCCATCAATGGGCTTCATATCGGCGTCCAAAAAAGCGATATCAAAGTTGGCTAAATCATTCCTTTTCAAAAGATTTTGGGGATTTGTTACAACCGTGGTGTCTATGGTCATCCCCATATTTCGATAATACTGCATTATTAACTGCTCTAGCTTTTTAGCGAAACGGCCATCGTCATCACAGATTATTGCACGCATTCGAACATCCTTCCTTCTAAGACCGAAGCATTTTTGTCCTTTTTCTGAAAGAATAGCCATGAAATCGCCCTCGCGTCAATAAGCAAACAATTATTTCTACATATTATCCCGTATTTTGTGATATACAAGATTATATATTCTCATATTATGAGATGTCAAGGGCGTAAAATGTCACTAGAGGTGAAGGCAGTGACAAAAGATTTTGGTGCAACTCTGAAAGCGTTGCGCACAGCGCGCGGGTGGTCGCAAAAAGAATTAGCCAAAAGAATCAATCGTTCTGCAAATACAATTTGGCGCTATGAAAACAATTTGCAGGAACCCACGCTCGACACACTGCGTTCTTTTTCGGCAATTTTTGGAGTGCCGCTATCCTTTTGGGAGAGTGAGATAGACGACTCTCTAACGGATAGCCAAAGAGATCTTCTCATTTTGCTGCGGAATAACCTTGTCCACATGAAAGAACTTAGCGAAGAGCAAAAAGCATTGTGCTATAGGGAATTGCAAAAGCGGTTATTAAAAGAATTTTCGTAACTACCGTTCATGTTTTAAGTTGTCAGTACTTCTAATTAAGAGCACATTTCTTTTGTTTCCCACATAATAAACTGGAGACTGGTATAATGCCAGTCTCCAGTTTATTTTTGTTTACAATGTGTTCGTTCACTAAAAATATGCATGTTACAACATCTTATATGCGAATTATGGCGCATCACAACACTTTTTACAAAAACATGCTAATATGTCAATATAGTTTATGCCCTTTCACCACAAAGCTCAAACAGATTCCGACCAATTATATCATATCTTGTAGCCATTTCTCTGCGAACTCTCTTTTCATGCGGTTCACTCAACATAGTATATTTTATGACGAATTCTGACTCAAATCGCTTCCAATGAATGAAGATATATAGCTTGAAGAGAGAAGGTGTGAGATTGTAATACATGAAAGCACTATTTGATAAAGCAAAATCACAATTTCAGCTATTCCCTCAAGTACTATCTCTTCTCTGGAGCGCTTCGCCTAAAGCATTATTCACCGTCCTTTTTTTAAGTGGTTTTTCCGGCCTACTTACCCCCTTGAATCTGCACTGCTCACGCAGTTTTCTCGATTCGATTGTCGTTTCCACCACCTCACAGGGAAATCTATATATCGTGGCTTTCTGGTTGATGTCATTACTTACTATTTCCTTCGTTAGTACTCTGCTTTCTACATTTATTCAAACGGCACGAGCTGATCTAAGTGATGCTATCTCTGTTCATGTCATAGATAAAACCCTAAACAAGTACACAAAACTTCCTGCTGAAGTGTTTGAGGAAAAGGATATATACGACAAATTGCACATGGCCATGGCCGAAACTTCCAATCGTTGTACCCTCTATGTCGATATGATCAGTAATATCACCAGGGCATGCGTAAGCCTAGCCGGTGTGTTCGTGATCCTAGCATCATTCGATTTCAAAATCATTATTGTGCTGTTCTGTATACATTTTCCACTCCTAAAGCTACAAACATATCTATCTACCAGAAAATATGCTCTCTATAATAAACAGGCAGAAGGTCATCGATTAGGCGGTTCCTTGATAGCCATCTTGTTAAATGCCACAAACATTCCTGAGTTAAAAATATTAAACAGCGGAGAGTACATACAAAAAAGGCTCTGGTCGTTACTAAATTCGCAAAACACTGAAACCCGAAAAGAGCGGCATCGCGTTTTTCACGCTGATGTATTGTCGTGTGGAATAACCAACGTAGTAACATTTGCTATTAAAATGTGGATCATCTGCTCCGCGTTAATCCAGCAGCAAACAGTTGGTAGTATATATCAGCTACTTAACGCTGCCGATTCTACCCAGTCATTATTGCACTCCCTTATTATGCAAATATCTTTAGGCCATGAACAGTCACTCTATATCACAAACCTCTTTGACCTGTGGTCTTTGCCTGATGAAAATTTTGCGGAACAAGAAGAATTAGCCACACCCATAAACGAGATATCCTTCCGAAATGTGTCTTTTGTGTATCCTGGTGCAACCACCTACGCATTAAAAAATGTAAATCTAACATTTACAAAAGGGAACATGTATGCCATCGTCGGAACAAATGGTAGCGGAAAAAGTACATTAATGAAATTACTATGTGGGCTATATTCTCCAACGTCCGGTACAGTTTTAATCAACGGCCGTTCCTTAAGCAATTGGACCCCTTCATCACTTCGTCGACAAATTGCTGCGATGTTTCAAAACCCAATTCACTATCCTTTCGATGTGGAGACTAACATCAAAATGGGTGTCAAATCGACAGTAATTGAGGAGTCTATCGTGCGTGACGCCTCACAAAAGGCTCAAGCCAATATTTTTATACAGCAGCTTCCACAACAGTATAAAACTCAACTCTGCAAGGAATGGAAAAATGGAGTCGACTTATCTGGTGGGCAATGGCAAAAAATAGCACTTGCAAGGTTCTTTCTAACAAAAGCATCCCTAAAGATTCTTGATGAACCATTTTCTTCTATTGACCCTCTCACGGAAAGAAAAGTCATGAGTGAAATAGAACCAGACAACGATACCATTACAATTCTTATTACCCACAGGTACGACATGCTAAAGAAGTCCCACCACATAGTACTAATGGACGACGGGACAGTCTCTGCAAATGGCCTGTATGAAGAACTATTGAATAAATCTGAGCAATTCCGGCAATTGCTTCAAACTAAGCGAAAAAACAAAAGGAGCGCTGAAAAATGACATCAAAAACCATCTCAACCAATGAAAAGGATTATCTGCTTTCTTTGGTAAAAAATCGGCAACAGTATCGGATGGGGGTGATCTTTCCATCCAGAATGAACAACTACTATTACGATGCAGGCACTGGCAGTATTCTCCGCCTTCAAGATAGTGAATATCGTCTCTTGAAAGCAATCTTTTCGCCTACCGCTACACAAGAAAGTGTCAATGGCGCTTTCTTGAAAGAAGATCCGGCGTCATTGGAAAAATTCTTAGTCCATACGGCAGAAATGAACCTCCTGCGTTTGCCGCCTATAACACACCAACACTGCAATTGCCACAGCGATATCTGCCAACAAATCGACCAAAATCTAACACAGCTGATCCTTGAAGTCACACAACGATGCAACTTCAGATGCAAATACTGCATTTACAATTCGACTTATGACGGCAACCACAATTTTTCCTCGTCAGACATGGATTGGGACACCGCCAAACAAGCTATTGATTACTTATTCGACCATAGTTCCAAGAGAGAAAACATCTATTTGACCTTTTATGGAGGAGAGCCGTTGCTCAAATTTGACTTAATCAAGCAATGTACCGACTATGCACAGCAGCAGGCCGAATTAAAAGGTCGAAATCTATATTTTAATCTGACTACCAATTTGTCTCTCATGACCGAAGAGATTGCGAATTACCTTGCAGCAATTCCTCACTTTTCCATAGCAGTAAGTATTGATGGTCCTGCTGAATGCAATGCCGCAAGAGTTTATGCTAATGGCAGTGAAACTTTCCCCGATGTCGAACGAGGGTTACATTTGATATGCCATGCTTTCAATAGGGTCGGGAAGGGGCTCACTATCAGCAGCGTATTGACACCCCCCTATGATTTTGAAAAACTGGACCGAATGAATAAGTATATTGAGGATTTTCCTGAAATGCCCAAGGATTCCTCCGTAGTGATTGCCTATCCTTCTGCCGGCACTTATGACAGTGATGCGTATGTAAAAACGATCAATAATAATCCCCGCTACTGGGATTTAGGTGCATTTGATCCTTTGGCAAAATGGCAATTGACTCAGGCCATTCGCAATTCGTTGTCTTGGGATCATACAAATAACCTTTATTTTCGAACACTAATCGAGTCTATGACGCGGATAAAGAATCGCTTCGCATCTTCCGATCCAGCACTCCGAACAGGCATCATTGAGGCATGCTGTGTGCCAGCAGTTAGAAAGCTGTATGTACACACCGACGGCGAATTATCAATCTGCGAACGAATTGGTTCTTCTCCTTCAGTAGGCACGATATCGACCGGGGTAAACAAAGAAGTAGTATTAAAGAAATACATTGATGACTATTTAGCCGCCAGTAAACCTTTGTGTGAGAATTGTTGGGCTTACAATATTTGTCCCATGTGCTATTCAGAGTGCTACTCTCAAAACGGTGTAAATATAAAAGAGAAATCTTCCAAATGTAAGAACTGTCGCACCTATACCTATCTTATGCTCGGAACATTCTGCACTTTAATGGAAGAACGGCCTGAAATCATGGAAACTTTGAACCACACCGTTTCTGTTTAATACAATCCTGGGTTTCTCATTACGAGTACCCGGAATTTGTAAATATTGATACAACCTTTCCACAATGGAAAAGTTGTATCGGAAAGGAGAAATTCGCATGAGTTTACACCGTGGTAATCATGGTGGCGGTGGTAATTGTGGTTGCTGCTGCAGTTATCAAGCAGAAAGTTTCAATACGGCTGGCCAGTATGGTTTGAACAATAATGCAATCGATGGAGATTGTGGCGCAAGTTGCATTAATGGGAATTCGGCAAACATGAACGCAAATCTTGCGACCGCTATCAGCCGCACACTGCCCGACGGTTAAATCCGAACCGCCGACAAAAGGCAGGCTCCTTGAGCCTGCCTTTTGTCAGTTTCTATCTTTATGCACTACACACCGTAAGACAGAAAGTCGCGCCACCGCCCGGCGTGTCGAGCACGGTCAGCGAACCTTGCTGCAACCTGGCCAATTCTGTTGCTACAGACAGCCCCAAGCCATAATGCCCGGCTTTGTTTGGTGCCTGCTGTTGCTGCGCCTCCCTGCGATAAAAGTAGTGGAAAACCGCTTGCTTTTCCTCGTCCGGGATACCCGGCCCGTGGTCTACCACCCAGAACCGTGTTTTCCCTTCCTCACACTGATCGACCCGCAGCTGAACAGAACTTCCCTCCGGGGCATAGGAATGCGCATTATCCAGCAAGATGGAGAGTATCTGCTCCAGGCGCTGCTCATCCGCAAAAACAGATGGCAGTGCCGTATCCGGCAGCTGCAAGGTCAGTTCCTGCGCTTTCTGTGCAAAAATGGGAACAAACTTTTCATAAACAGACATCGAAATATCTTCCGGCACCAAGGGCTGTAGTTGTAATTCCCAGCGCCCGGTACCACCATTGGTAAGAACCAGCATATCGTCGATCAGCCTTGCCATTTGGCGGGTCTCGCGCTGGATGGTTTGACAGGGTTCTTCCGGGTCGGATACTCCGCGCCGCAACAGATCAACAGAAGTGGAAATCACTGCAAGAGGGGTTTTCAATTCATGGCTGGCGCCAGCTAAAAAACGCAGCTGCTCTGTATGCGCTGCTTCTACCGGGCGGATCACTCGCTTGGACAGCCATGCGGCAACTATGATCAGTGCCGCCCATGCAATGCAAAAAACGACCGCATATTGAACAAGCAGGCGCATCATCCCGGAAACATCCGTTGTCATTGGTTGCAATACAAGCACATTATACCACTGCGTCGTTGAAGCAGAATGATTTTGCAGTGCCGCCCGCCATTCTTTTCCTGCGGCGGTCAGGACAAAGGTCCCGCTCTGGGCCTTTGATGAATACAGCGTTTCCCCTACGGCATCTTCTTTCAGTTCTGCCAAAAGAGCATCCCGCATTTCTGCCGTCAGTGTGGGCGTGAACGTGAGCAATGTTCCCCCATCAACAACGGCCACGGATAGATCACATTGTTCTGCAAACTGCAACAGGCTCTGCGTATCCACACTTCCTGGTGCCGACAAGTACGCATTCGCGGTTTGGCTTTGAGACAGAAACAACGACTGTGCAGCACTCTGAATCTCTCTCTTTGCCGCATGAAATGAAATAGCACAGGCGATAAAGAGCACCAAACCGGTCAAAATTGCGCAAAAAGCGGTTATCCGGTACTGCAAATGACGGTATATTTCTTTTCGGGAAGATTTTGTTCTATTCTTGTGCTTCATATTGCAACTGGTAGCCGGTCCCCCGGCTGTTTATGATTTTAACTTTTGAATGCAGATGTATCAGCCGCTGCCGAACCAAATGGATATAGGTGTCGATCACCGCATCCGTCACCTCTGCATCCGGCCCCCAAATCCGATTGAAAATAACACTTCTTGTAATGGGAGTGCCCGCGCTTCGCAAAAGGAGTTCCATCAACTGTGCCAACCGCTTCGGCAGGATTTCCTCTCCTTCCGGTCCTTTGAGCAACCGAACTCCTGGCTGGTAGCAAAGATCGCCAAAATCCAATTGACTTGGATCTTCCAGGGGGACCGACCGCCGCGACCAGATCCGCAAACGAGCCAGCAATTCTTCCATGGCAAATGGTTTTACGATATAATCATCGGCTCCTGCGTCCAGCCCGCTGACTTTATCCCCAAGACTGTCCAACGCAGTAAGCATCAGAATAGGCGTCGTAATGCCCTGCGCCCGCGCCTTTCGAGTTATGGTCAGACCGTCCTGGCCAGGCAGCATCCGATCCAGCAGGATCAGATCACTGCTATTGTTCACAATTTGAAATTCGGCATCTATTCCGTCAGCGCAAGAAACCACCGTATATCCTTCGCTTTTCAGAACAGCCTCGATATTGTGCCGCAAAGCATCATGATCTTCTACCAAAAGAATTTTCATTTTCGTCCTCTGTTTTGAAAAAATTCAGGATAATTTAAGTGTGCATCCGTTACAATCAGTGTAAAGCAAATTTCGAATGGAGTCAACCATCATGAAGCAAATCGGAAAAAAACTCTTATCTGCAACACTATCAGCCCTGATGATAGTGTCGGCCTTATCCGCATGCGGAAGCTCGCCCTCGGATACTGCCGAGACTTCCGCTCCGGCCAGTGAATCTTCCAGCGCATCTGCCGATTCACAATCCACGGAAATTCCAAAAACAGGTACGGCTACAGGCGCCTATGTTCAAGAGTCTATGTCCGAAAACCTGCCCGATACATATAGCCGCTTTTACGATCTGCGGATCGATCAGGATGGAAACGTCCTTCTGGTCGGATTAAACTCAACGGGTAAATGTCAGCTCTTACAGTTTGAATCCTCTACATGGACTGTTCTGCAGGAAAGCGACATGTCTACCAACGCCCCAAACTATGTGGACATCGCAGATGACGGCTCGATTTGGGCTGTCACAAGAAACAGCGACGGGCAGTATTCGCTTTGTACCGGTCAAGACGCGAATGCATTAGAGCCCGTAGAGGTAGATAGCCTGCTGCAATCCGGCGCTCTACCAGTTGGACTCCGGCTGACCGATGACGGGAAAGTATTTCTGACAGTGCAAGTGGCAGAATCCACCATTTTCGTACTGATCGACTGTGCCACGCGCCAGGTCACAACGATAACCCCCGGCTTTTACGGCAGCCCGGTCCTGTATTCAGAGGGGAAAGTTTACGCTTTTGTTACTGGCAGCACGAACCTGACTGTCTTTGATGCAAACAGCGGAAATACTTTGCAGCAATATCAACTGCCCCTTGCTGAGTCCCTGCCCTCAACATGTGCCGCTTCTGTAAACAGCGGTATTTTGACCTGGGCCGACAGTAACGGAATCCATCAGCTCGCCCTAGATGGCATGCTGCAGCAAACATTCGCTGACAATCGCAGTTTTGTACTCGCAAGCAACGAGTTTATAAAACAACAGCTTGTTGTGGATCAAGACGGCAGCTATTGGGTCAGCGGGATGGATGGCAACAATCATGCGCAGCTTTACCGCTATCACTACGATGCGGAAGCGACGATTCCTTCTGGCAGTGAGTTGGTTATCTGGGCTATGGAAGACAGTTTTCTCCTGCGGGAGGGCATCAATGCTTACGCGGCCCAGCATCCAGAGCAGACCATCACAGTGGAATACGGGCAGGACAGCATAAATAACGGAATGACGCTTGATGATGTTATTCGAACCCTCAATGTGGAGATCTTCGCAGGAGAGGGGCCAGATGTGCTTGTATTGGATGGGCTGCCGATCGAGTCCTATATAGATCAGGGGATTTTAGCCGATTTAAGTCAGGTTGACACCGATGATTGCTATAAGAACATTGTAAATTGTTATACAGATTCGGATGGCTGTTGGGCACTGCCGCTTTTATTCCGTCCCGGCTTGCTTTATTGCAAGTCGCAGGAAAACGCCGAACCGCTATCGCAGGCGCAGTGTTTGACTGATTTGCAGGATCTGCTTTGTGTAAAGTCAAATTTCCACTATGACGGCTATTACAACTTGTTCAATGAACTGTACCCCGCTTCCAGTGCGTCCATCTTTGCGCTTGGCGCGCAAGAAGTAAACGAAAGCGCTCTGCGTGAATTTTTAACTGTTACCGAAGCAGTCGTTCAAGCACAAAACATCACTTCTGAATTTGACCCGCTATTTGGCGATGGTGAAGATACAGCAGGCACTTCTGATGGCCAGCATTTGGCTGTAGATATTCCAGTCAGCATGAATTGGTACGCACACCCACAGGACCCCGCCGATTGTGCGACCGGCTGCCCCACCGATTATTTGCTGACCTACATTTATATGGTCAGCGAAACACAAGCGGTCCCGGCTTTAATTCGCCCCTTTCCGGGCGACGTGTTCGTTCCCGCTATGACTATGGGGGTGCTGAATACTTCTGATCAGATAGATGCCGGTGTGGAATTTATCCAGACCATGCTGGACTGCGAAAATGAGCAAGTAGCCGACCGGGGCAGTTTTAATGGTTATTTTGTTCGTGAAGGAGTGCAGATGCGCACAACAGGCGGCAGCAGTGACCTTCCCACGCCTGCCGAATTGGGCTTAGACACCGTATGTGCTCAACTGACCACCCCCGCCAATACGGACTTGAGTTTGAAGGAACTCGTCTACGACGAAGCCTCCCAACTGTATAGTGGCAAACAGGATCTGGAGACCACCATAGCCAACATCCTGCAGCGGGCGAGCCTGTATTATGCGGAACAACGATAGGCGTTTGCGAAGCCGGCACACGACCGCCTCTCAAGAGAACCGGGCTGCGTGGTTGTTCCTGCTTCCAAGTTTGATCGGGGTTCTTTTGTTCGTTTTGCTACCATTTGTCGAGACGATTCGGCGCAGCATGTTCGACACGATGGGAAGTACGTGGGTAGGTTTTTCCAATTATGATTCTGTTTTACAGAATGACGCTTTCCAGCTGGCCGTAGCCAACACCGCTCGTTTCCTGGGTATTTGCCTGCCCCTTCTTCTATCCGGGAGTCTGATTCTTGCCCTGGTCCTTCACAGCCGCCCCTTGCGAGAAACAAAGGCCGCGCGCGTTTTTAAGACCACCTTTCTGCTTCCTATTGCTATCCCTGTAGCCAGTATAGTTCTTCTCTGGCAAACACTTTTTTCCCGCCAGGGGTTATGCAATGGCTGGTTGACATGGCTGGGTGCGCAGCCTGTCGACTTTATGGGGACGGGAGCGGCATTTTGGGTCTTAACAGCGACCTATCTGTGGAAAAACTGTGGTTACACACAGGTTCTTTGGGCGACCGGCTTAGAAGCTATCCCTGCAGATCAGTATGAGGCGGCCCGTGTGGATGGCGCAGGCCCTTGGCAGCAGTTTTGCCACATTACTTGGCCTGCACTTCAGCCTACTCTGGTGCTGACCCTGATTTTAAGTTTGCTCAATGCGTTCAAGGTCTTTCGCGAGGCGTATCTGGTAGCTGGGCGTTATCCACAACAGAGCATTTATTTGCTTCAGCATCTATTTAATAACTGGTTTTTGAGTTTGGACTTGCCACGCTTGGCGGCGGCCGCCATATTGGTGGCATTGGTACTGTTGGCTGGAATTCTGGCCTTGTTGAAATGGTGGGATCACTGTGCAAAAGAAGAATAAAGCCAAACGAGGTCACTGGATTTGGGTTTGCCTGATTCCGGCCGCGCTGCTGGTATGGTGGCCGCTTTGGTTTCTCTGCACCGGTGCTCTGATGCCGGAAGAGGAGTTGGAGCTGACGGTAGGCCCTGCGCTGGGGCTGCACAATGGCTTCGCTGCCTGGCATATTCTGCCGACCTGGCCCACTTTGGAACCTTTGCTGACGCTCTTGTTGGATACACCGCAGTTTTTTGTGATGTTCTGGAACAGTATGGAGCAATCCGTCACTCAAGTGGCAGGCCAGTTATTGGTAGGCGCACCGGCTGCGTGGGCCATCAGCAGACTGCGTTTCCACGGCCGAGGGGCGGTTCGCGGTTTGTATATCGTTTTAATGCTATTGCCTTTCCAGGTCACAATGGTTCCCAGTTATCTGGTTCTACGTCAATTCGGTCTATTGGATACCCCCTGGGCTGTCATTTTGCCCGGTATCTTCTCAACTTTTCCGGTTTTCATTATGGAGCACGGCTTTGACGCAATACCGAGAGAAGTATTGGAGTCCGCAGCTATAGACGGAGCCAACCATTGGCACCGCTTTTGGAACATCGGTATCCCGCTTGGTGTACCTGGGATCATTTCTGCACTGACCCTGGGATTCCTTGATGCTTGGAATGCTATTGAACAACCCATAACCTTTTTGAAATCCCCACAATATTGGCCCTTGTCCCTCTATCTCACCAATCTTGACACTGAACAATTAGGTTTATCAATGGCGGCCAGTTTATTGATGCTGGCTCCTTCTGTACTGGTTTTCCGCTTTGGGCAAACCTACCTTGAAACCGGTCTCGCTGCAGGGGCTGTGAAAGGATGACGAATTTGGAAATCATACATAAACTAAAACGGCGCCTTCATGCCATCTCCGAAAACAGTACGAATCAGTCACGTGCGGGCATTGATTTTCTTCGTTTTCTGGGTGTCATGCTCATTTTGACGCTGCTTGTACGTGGAACAGCAGCAGCCACGACCCCTGTTGTCACTGTGACCAACCCTTATCAGGGAACCGTCAGCCAGAGTTTCATTTTGTCAGGGGAGTTCTCTCCCGGAGCAGGTACCCCCTTGACTCTTCCGGAAGGGCTGCTCATAGAACAGGTCCTTGTCCAGCCAGGCGATTCGGTCACGCAGGGGCAAACACTGGCCGTCCTTTCGGTAGACGATATTGATACTGCGATCGACCAGCTCCAAGCTTCTTTGGAGCAGCACCAGGTGCAGGCTGACCAGCTTACGAATGCAGACGTTGCCGATTCGTTCGCATGGCAGCAGGCACAACAACAGTTAGACCGTGCCTATTCCAATTATCAGCAAATAGTTACCGAAAACGAACAGGCTATCGCCAGTGCCCAGGAAGCCTTAGACAGCGCCCGCAAGGCATTGAGTGAAGTGGAAGGCCGTGAGCCGCAGCGGCCTTTTGAAGATTCATACTGGGAAATGGCCACTCCAGAACAGACTGAAACAGAGCAAAAGTACTCCGATTGGCAAAACGAATTGAGTAATGCACAGGCTGCGGTCCAACAGGCACAAAACGATTTAGAAAGCGCTCAGCAAACGGCAGAAAGCGAACAGCGAAATGCACTGGCTGCCGCCCAAAGTGCAGAGGACTCCCGCAACAGTGCCCAGCACAGTTACGAAAAAGAGGCGGCCGATTTAGCGGAATCCAACCGTTCCGATCTCGCCAGCGCCGAAGTGCTTTTGACTCAGATTCGTCAAGAAAAGCAAAAACTTGCAGATCTGACTGCGCTAAAGGATGCTTCGGGCAACTTTTCTGCTCCAGCAGATGGAATCATTACCAAGATTTCCTTAGTACCCGGAGAAACCAGTTCCGCAGTTGCAGGTCTGCTTGCCGCTGGTGAGCAAAGTTATACCCTTATTACCCCTGTTACCTCTGCGCAAAGTACCTTGATACAGTCGGGGTGCACTATTTCGGTAAAACAGGGTCAGACCACAGGGAGCGCCGCTTTGGAAAGTATCGAATCGGATATGGCGCAGTTCACGGTATCGGGGTCACAATGGAAAGTCGGAACTGCTACCATTACAGTCACTACCACGAGTGGCGAAAGTGGGCTTTGCCTGCCGGCTACCGCAGTCAACAGCGATAATACAGGAGACTTTGTTTATCTTGTAGAAACGAAAAACACCGTGCTGGGGGCACAGAACGTTTTGATACGTCTCCCTGTCACCATCGATGAACGCGGGGATGGGGTCGTACGCGTTTCTGGTGCGCTGGATGGAAAGGAGCAGATCGTCAGTGCCAGTAGTAAACCACTTTCTGCCGGAGCGCAGGTGCGGATCGATGCGTAAGCGTTTGATCGTGCTGCTCTGGCTGGGGTTATATGTGCTGTGTCTGTGGCTTGCTGTGCGGGCAGCTGCCGAAGCCCAGCAAATCAGTCCGGGGGCTAGTTTACGATATGTTCAGGCACTACGGAGCGATCAGGTAATGAAAGCCCGTGCGTATGCGCAGAGCGAGCAAAACGAGGGCGGGATTTTTGCTACATTCTGGACGGAGAATGAGAGCAGCGTTCAAGCTGCCGCCAGTCAACGGACCATCCAAGAAGTATGCAGCATTGGATTTTATGGGGCGGCATCGGCAGCGTATGCGGCAAATTACCTGTACGGCACAGCTCCAGGTGATGGGGATACCAGTCAATGCTCCGTCAGTATCTCACTTGCTTGGGATCTATGGGGCAGTACAGACGTGTTGGGACAAATATTAACACTGGACCCCGACACGGAGAATGCGCGAAGTTACGAAGTATGTGGCATTTTTTCCGGCAATTCCGACCGAGTTCTCTACGGAGCAGGCAGTTCCGATGCGTTCCGCTATATCGAACTGACCCATATCTCCTTGGGCAACCCTTCTCAGAGCGTTCAGAAATTTATAGCTGGCAGTGGTTTGGAGCAGCCAGACCAACTGTTATGTGACGCCGCAGTCGCTTGGCTGTTGGACGCATTGACAGGGATGCCCGTGATACTTCTGCTTGTAGGGTGTCTATGGAACGTCCTGTTCCGGATATTCTGGAATAAAAAGCAGCGAGAACTCATGATGTTCATCGTTGCCTTACTTTTCGTCTGCTTGTTGCCCATGTGGTTATCTGCGCTGCCCGGTTGGCTCATACCGAATCAGTGGGGCAGTATGGCAGCGTGGAGTTCACTCGTTTCGGCAGCCGGAGAGCGCTTGCAGGAATGGTTTGCTCTATGGCCCACAGCAAGGGATGTGCATCTCAAAGTCAACGTGCTGCAAGTCATAGCCGCCACACTTGGCAGCATTGTATTTGCCATCATCGCCTTCTTGGCGTGGGCACGTCCGATCACCCATGCACCTCGAAATGCAGATGCGGTCCCATTGCGCGGCCGGTATGCCCCACATAGGCAATGACCTGCCCGGCTTTGACCTGCTGGCCCACCGTGACACAGATGCTGGAGCAGTGCGCGTACAGAGTAGTCAGCCCGCCGCCGTGGTCCAGCTTGACGTGGTAAAACCCGTATACACCGGGCGCGCGCTATTTTACTCAAATCGTTCGACACCTAACACAAAAATATTTTTGATTTCGGTTTACATTTGCAGATGATTTCTCTCTTTTCCCTTTCAGGAGGGGAAGAAGAAAATGAAATCATCTCTTTATACTTGCATTCAGGATATTCAAAATGGTGACCGTGAGCAGGCACTCGCTCTTTTGGAGAAGTTTTCTCCCCTGCTCAAGAAATATGCGTTCTTCCTGCAATCAGAGGATGCGTTGCCGGATTTTCAATGTTTCTTACTAACCTTCGCCAAAAATTTACAACTTAACGAGTTGATTATAAGCACAGATGGTGCTATCATAAGCTATATCAACAAGGCAATATATCATCATTATATCGCACTTTCTAAGGCGAAACGTCATCAGCTTCCCACTGTTTCGATTGAAATCCAAACGGACTATGATCCTTTGCAGTTCGACGCCGCATTCAGCGAATCCGATACATACAATAATCTCTTGCTGCTTGATCTTAAACGTGCGCTAAGTGCCGAAGAGTATCATATCATTTATGACCATTACTTCCGTCAATACAGCATCCAAGAAATTGCCACACGGGATAAAAAGTCACGACAAGCCATAAACAAATCTAAAAAGACTGCATTAGAGAAATTACGTCATTATTGGGGAATCAAGCAATAATTATCACGTATACTGTTACCGCTTTTCAATTTTCCGGGCTGTTTCGCAGAGAAATTCAAAGGAGGTATCTGTTATGAAGCATCCGATTGCTAAAGTTGTTCTTCCGATTACCTTAAGTGCTTTTCTTTTAACAGGCTGTCAATCGCCTTCCACGTCGGTTTCATCTTCCAGCTTGTCTCAGCCTTCTACCGTAATCCCCTCTGCTACGGTCTCTCCTGTGCCAGATGAGCCTGCTTCGTCAACGCCTATGGTAGAAAATCCACAGGATACGGCATCCGAGGCAGAACCGTCCGAGGATATTATGCAAAAGGAAATAGATACGTCCGATTGGATGCCCGCTGATCCTTTCGACATTGACTTGGCAGAGATTGAAGACTTTCTGAATGATAGTAAGTTGTTGGGTATTTTAAGTGGGCGTAATACAAAAGTTATTTTGTCTGAATCCGATGAGTCCAGGCAGTATTTAAGGTGGGCTGTATCCCTCTGCTTAACACAGGCTGCTTCCAGCAAGGAACTTCCTTTGCAAACTAACGAAGATGGTGTGCCTTATTTCCCTATTCCCGATTTTGAGGAAGCTGCGTATGAACTGTTTGGAATCCAATACGACTTTTCTTCTTTGGCCGACTCCGCATCCGACCACGCCCCGGACGGAATGCTTTGCGTAACATGGGGCTATGAAAATGCATTGGCTGGGACTTCTATCCAAGAGGATACCTTATTAAAGTTGGATGGAGAATATTCTGTCATCTCCGAAAATGAATTTTATAATCCAGGAGAAGATCCCACGATTCTTCTTGAGCAAATTGTATTCTCCCAAAATAATTCTTATCGGTTTTCACCTATTCGTATTTCGCAAGTTAAAAGTATACAGTAAAAAGCAGGTACAGCAACCAAATCCCCACGAGGGAGTTTTGCTGTACCTGCCAATAAAGCTTTAGTAAGTAATTTTATATGTTACATATCAATCAAGACCTATCAACATGATAAAACGGCAATGCATTGATGGGATTTACCACCGGTAAGGTGCTAATCTTAGTCCAGCCTTTCACGCCAGGGGCCATTTGAGCATTGTCACCTACAAATAGGCCGAAATGCAGGTGCGGACCGGTAGACTTTCCCGTGTTTCCAATCGTACCGATGCGATCGCCTTTCTTCACCTGCTGGCCGGGAGTTAAAGTTGGAGCCGAAAGCAAATGCATATAAAGGGTACGCGCATATTGGCCCGACATATTCGTGGTAGGATTGCTATGATTAATAGCAATGCAGTTGCCCATAGTCCACATATCAGTACCGGAGTCTGGATGATTTGCATCTTGAACAAAAGAAACTACGCCATCCGCAAATGCATAGACACCATGGTCTGCATGCTTATCGCGGATATCAATTCCCAGATGCTGTCGTTCAGTGTCGGTTGCCTTGAGCCGGAAATCATCAGAAAGTTTCTTACAGTACGTGGGATATACATATTTGCCATAGGGGCCTAAGCCACCGCCTGTACCAGAGCTGGTGTCGCTTCCAACCTTTTCCAGTTTAAAATACTGGCGATTACTATTGATTTTGCTGGTCCAGTACAGATAGTTGTCATCCGCATTTTTGGTCAGGTAAAGGCCGCGCTTTGCCAATTTGATACGCATATTGCCGTTTTCAGTTTCAGTATTGATGAGCGAATCCTTCTGCGTTTCAGCTGTACCGTCATAATACCATACGATTGCGTTATTGTTACCGCTATGGCGATTCATGACTTTACTATTGTCGCGCGCCAAGCGCATCAATACAAGATCGCCAACATAGTCAAGGCCCCACTTCTGGTCATTGTTGTCCAGCCAAGTATACAGCAACAGACGTGTGCCATTTGCTACGGCAGAGCTGCTATCAGTAGAATAAAGATTGACAACTTTGCCCGTGGCCGGATGGATGATTTTGTAATAGTCCATTTTGTTTCTCCTTTGCTTAATTTTCCGTTTAGTACCTCGTCAGGTGCTTTTTTGAACGTTCATTAAGTAAAGAGAATAGAAAGTACTTTTTGTAAACCAACATTGAGTCTGATACATACTCAAATCTCTTTCTGATGGATCTCCAACGCGCATTGACTGTTGACGAATACCATGTCATCTATGATCACTTTTTCCGTCAATATAGCATTCAGGCGATCGCTGCAAGAGATAAGAAATCTCGTCAAGCCATAAACAAATGCAAAAAGATTGCATTAGAAAAATTACGTCGTTATTGGGGAATCAAGCAATAATCATCATGTATACTGTTACCGCTTTTCAATTTTCCGGGCTGTTTCGCAGAAAAATTCAAAGGAGGTATCTGTTATGAAGCATCCGATTACTAAAATTGTTCTTCCGATTACTTTAAGCGCTTTTCTTTTAACAGGCTGTCAATCTCCTTCTTCATCGGTTTCATCACCCAGCTTGTCTCAGCCTTCCACTGTAATACCCCCTGCTACGGTCGCTCCTTTGCCAGAGGAGCCTGCATCGTCGACACCTACGGTAGAACCCCCACAAAGTACAGTATCTGAGGAGGGGCCATCAAGTGCGATGGATACGGGGGATTCCGATTACCAAAATGAGGAATTATCCGAGGAGCAGATAGCCTATATTCAAATTTTTTCCAAATATATTCACGAACCCATAGAGGAAATCGACCGTTTGAAACAGGAGCCATACTATATTGCATTCCTTTTAGATTCAATATGGATCGAAGGCAGCCGTGATGGCTCACTATCTATAAACGAAACTCCCGAACTATATGGTCAGGTCCTTATTCCCATCAACTTGATGAATGAAAAGTCTCAGCAACTATTTGGATTTCAATGTGATGATACGTATATTCGCTCTCTTTATCCAATCACTGATACAGATTCTGTAATTTATTATCCAACAGATAGGCCTTTTTACTCAACACAAATTCTTTATTCCTCGTTTTCAGGCAAAAATATTTCCGCCCTCGTTGAAATCGTACCTGGTGGAGATGGCGGGCGTACGCAAGGGGTAATATCTTTACAGTATAATTTTGAAATCATGTCAGATGGCGGTCTTCGATTAACCTCTATTGCTGATGCACCATAACATGCGTATTATATTATGATTTACTCCTATCACGGCTTTTCTAAGTAGTAAAATTTTATCGTGTTCATACTAATCAAAACACCCCATTTGTAGGGTGGAATCCAGGTTCCTACAAATGGGGTATCTTTTAACGGGAAGTACTTTTTCTGTGATACGCTATTGCTGCGGCAAATTCAACGCTTCACAATGTTAAGTGCCAATCAGTTCAGTCGGGTTAAAGAAGTCTACACCTTCATAAAAGTCACCGCCAACCGTAAACTGAGCGTTGCTATATCGAGTGCCAAGGTGGAGATGGTTGCCGGTCGAGTCACCTGTGCTACCGACATAACCAATTACATCGCCTTTTTTGACGCTGTCGCCTTCCTTAACGGACGCGGTTTGGATCATGTGCAGGTAATACGACCGTACATACTTATGCGGGGCATTATTTCCGAACACATGGTTGACACGAACCGTATTGCCTTCCAACGGGTTAGTGCTTTCAGTTGCCACTTTGCCAATTACACCATCTGCAATCGCATAAATAGGCGTCCATGCGGGTGCAGGGATGTCAATACCGTCATGATCCTCACGATCCTCAGTTCTAAAACCGCTCAAAATGGTATGCCATTCTGCGGGAAGCGGCCAACCACAATTGCTGTCCGTGCCACTACCGTTAGGATCAGCACCAGGTTCCACAAAAGAGAAAACCTGATCGTTCTTGTTAGTAAAAGCCATCCACTTCAGAGAAGATCCCACAACAGTAAGGTACAGATTACGCTGTGCCAGTTTCAGACGATATACGCCACCGAAACTTACAGCCGGTTCCAGCGTAATAACGGTATCCTTGTCCGCAGCGGAGTTCAGGTGCCAAACGATGCAATTGGTATTTTCGGTGTTGTAATTCAGGGCATACCAACCGCCACCGCGCTGAAGAACAATTCGCACCTGGTTATCACTGCCATAGCGTTCGAGTGCCCAACGCTGGTCGGGATTGTTCGTGCGGGCATATACGGTAACCTTCTCACCATTGTTGACCACATTGTTTTCATGGTCGCCATTCAGGTTTACATATTTGCCACTACTGGAGTTATAGATTTCATAGTAGTGATTGTACTGAAAAGCCATTTAATATTCTCCTATTCTTTTTATTTGCTCCTCGTCAGGAGCTTATTTGAACGTTCATTAAGTAAAGAGAATAGAAAGTACTTTTTGTAAACCAATATCTGTGATGTCACCAATCTTTTTCAGGATGCTACGCTTTCACCTGCATACTTGCCTCTGAAGCTGCCCAAAGGATTTTCTACGTATCCTATGTGAGGAATAAGTAACTATGAAGAAATTAATTTTGTTATTTATTGGTAGTATTATACTTTTCAGTCTTTGGAAGTGTGTATTTTTTCCGTCCAAGGATTCCACAAGTAGTTCTGAAAATTTTCCTATCCCATCATCATCTTCAGATACCACTTCCAAAGAGCCAAATGAATCCGATGCCGTTTTGAAATCCTCCAATTCCATGCGGGAGTCATTATCGTCCTCTTCGAGTACATCTGACGAACCCTTTTCGACAGATGAGTCGAACGATTATAAATCCGAAGAACTTATTGATACAACAGCACAGAAATTCTTTTCAGTTCCGGAAAATCTTGCTTATTTCAAAATATATCTTGAAATTCTTGCATCTTATGTGTATGAGCCCTGTGAGATGTCAGGTCTTGCAAGTCATCAAATTATAGACCCAGCCATCTTTATGTGTAGCCGCAATTCGTTGATTATTGATAACTCGAATGGAATAATCACATTAAAAGAGTCGGATGTCGAAAATTGGGGAAAGAAACTTTTTGGCACTACAATCGACTTTAATCAGATTGATGAACAAAGGCCGTATGCCTTTTTTATGCAGTATGATAATGCGAATCACATAATTTCCGCACATTCTTTCTCCGATATTATCGCCGTCCGAGGCTATGGAGTAGATAGTGACAATGTTCAAATCCAAATAAATGGAACGACCATATATGTAATTGCTCCTATTTTAAAAATTGAAGATCGCGGTATTTGGGAAAATTACCACGTTTTGCGTTACACCTTTGAATTCCGAGACGCTGAAACAGATGCCCCATATTGTCTGCTTCAGAGCGTGGAATTATGTTCCTAAGATTGTGCTACGGGATCGTTCATTTGGGTTACTATTTGAGTTTTTCGCTTATAGAAAAACTCCTTCTGGAATTCTAACGCATAGCCAAAATTCCAGAAGGAGAAAGTTGTGGAACATTCTCAACAGAATTGAAATTGTTTTTTATCAATCTCAATGGTGTGTTTTATATCTTTTTAGTGCGTAATATAATTGAGCGGGTTCACCCAAATACCAGAATGATACAGTTCTTGAACAGTCGAGTTGTTGAAATAAGTCCCCGTTTTAACCTCAAAATGAAGATGAGATCCATCGCCATTGATAGCAACAACTTTACCAGTATTGCCAACATAGCCAATCAGATCGCCTTCCGCCACATATTGGTCGGCAGAAATCAAGCTAGTAGGCGCCTCGCGCAGATGGTAGTAACAGGTCATTCCGCAAGTGTTCCCCTTGCTATCAAAATGTTCCAGAAAAACAGCATTGCCGATAGAGTCAACGGCAGCTTCGTTTGTGGATCCCTGCCAGCTATAGACGCGAATTACGCGCCCACTTGTTGCTGCATAAACAGGAGTACCCTTACTTGCAATATAGTCTACCCCGCGGTGCCCACCATCAACAAACTTCGTACTAATTCCGGAATAAGAAACAGGGCATCGCAGCGAGAGACCGTTGCCAGTTGCACTGCCGGGATTGGCACCAGGTTCCACGAAAGAGAAAATCTGATCATTATTGTTAGTAAAAGCCATCCACTTCAGAGAAGATCCCACAACAGTAAGGTACAGATTACGCTGTGCCAGTTTCAGACGATATACGCCACCGAAACTTACAGCCGGTTCCAGCGTAATAACGGTATCCTTGTCCGCAGCGGAGTTCAGGTGCCAAACGATGCAATTGGTATTTTCGGTGTTGTAATTCAGGGCATACCAACCGCCACCGCGCTGAAGAACAATTCGCACCTGGTTATCACTGCCATAGCGTTCGAGTGCCCAACGCTGGTCGGGATTGTTCGTGCGGGCATATACGGTAACCTTCTCACCATTGTTGACCACATTGTTTTCATGGTCGCCATTCAGGTTTACATATTTGCCACTACTGGAGTTATAGATTTCATAGTAGTGATTGTACTGAAAAGCCATTTAATATTCTCCTATTCTTTTTTATTTGCTCCTCGTCAGGAACTTGTTTGAACGTTCATTAAGTAAAGAGAATAGAAAGTACTTTTTGTAAACCAATATTTCAGAAAATCAAAATCATTATTTAGAATTTAAGGAGGTATAGATTATGATGCTCCAAAATGTCAATATTGCTCTTTCTGTTGTCTTGTGTGGATGCCTATTGTCTGGATGCAACAATTCCACTACATCAGCATCTTCCTCGGTCTCGTCCCCCTCCACGTCTGATTACGAAAGCAGTTCAGCCGCAACGAGCAATCTCGATTCCTATGAAGACGAAGAACCTACGTCTGCGGTGCCTTCATCTACTCAGCCTCCAACCGAGGAACCAAACACACCCGATTCTTCAGAACCAAGCGCTTCTCCTGCGCAGCCGGAACAGGAATATACCGACCTTTCCTTTTTGAGCGAGGAACAAAGGCAACTGTATACAAATGCCTACGATGCCAGTTTCGGTTTATACGGTGAAGGTGCCAATCTCATGGATAAGTGGGGCTATAAAGTAGTTACCGATGGAAGCGATTCTGTACCGTTTATAGAAGACCATTACACACTGTACAATGTTTCTTTCGATGAATTTTCGGAGCGCATTCATAGTATATTTACCGATAACTGCTTGACCTCCACCGATTATGCCATAAAATTCAAGAACTACAATGGTAGGGTTGCCGTTCACTTTTCTCTTCATAACGAAATGGTCGCAGGAATGACTATTTATGTTCAAGAACAGTACCCAGACACTTACCGCTTAGTCAAAAATACCTCTGAGGAAGTCGAATTCACCTTGATTTCTCACTATGACCGCGATGGCTCGGTAGAAAACCCGTTAGAGGTATACATTATCGAATACCCTATCCGCATGGTGAAAACTGATTATGGTTGGCGGATTGACGATTTTCATACAAGCAGATACGGCTAACATCAAAACGGGGCGGCCGTTTTTCCAGCCGCCCCGTTATTGAATTATTGGTTATTAATGCGCAGAAGAAGCCTTTCTGATACGTGTGATGCCTGCGGACAACCCGCCGCTGCCACAGCTTAAGATAATGCCCTCCTTCAGCGTCTTGCGCGTACCATCTGCTGGATCAACGATCTTAATATCGTCAAACGTAGAGCCACTGGTGTAACCGTACGCCAGCATCCAGTGACCATCAAGGGTCGGGCAATGGCAGATGGGCGGAATATCCATGTCAATGATTGACTTGATGTATGCGACGGTTTCGGCGTCACTCGGATATTTAGTCACATTGCCATCCTCTACGAAGCACCAACCGCGCGGGGTCTCCCACCGAACGTAACCATCGCTTTCGGTCCAATAAGGCTGCTTGCTTGGTGCAGTACCATCAAAAGAGTGAATGTTATAGATCGTGTTGTCGTGGTATGCCGCAGCCATAATGCCAGCGGTTACAGCACATCCGGCACCACGGAACCACTGATCAGTATGGCTCTTCTGACTCAGGAGAACCGGAATATCAATTGTCTTTTGCAGCGTACCGCCGCCCGGATTGGAACCCGGTTCCACAAACAGGAAGTACTGATTGCCATCACCCGTGTACGGAAGCCATTTCAGTTCGGAACCCACGACGGTAAGATATGCATTGTGTGCAGGCAGCTTCAGCCGGTACAAACCACCAAAGCTTACGACCGGTTCCAGTGTGATGACCGTATCGCTGTCAGCAGCAGAATTCAGATGCCAAACGATACAGCCCGCAGTACTGGTGTTGTAGTTCAGCGCATACCAGCCGTCGCCACGCTGAAGAACGATGCGAACCCGGTAATCGCTCCCATAGCGTTCGAGAGCCCAGCGCTGGTCGGGGTTGTTGGTGCGGGCATACATAGTGACCTTTTCGCCATTGCTGACGATACCATCTTCATGGTCGCCAGAAAGGTTCACATACTTGCCGCTACCAGAGTTGTAAATTTCATAGTAATGGTTATACTCGAAATCCATTGTATTAACCTCCTTTATGTTTGCACCTCGTCAGGTGCTTTTTGATCGATCACTAAGTAAAGAGAAGATTCCGTGTGTTTTGTAAACAGGGATTTCAAAAAATCAGAAACCGTTGATTTCGTTAGCCTTGTCAACCAATTTCTGAAGCTTGCTGGAAAGGTAGGGGCCGGGGCAGGCAGTAGCGGCATACATGCTGTGCCACGTCAAGTTTTCCCCTTTAACTAATTTGCCCAGACTGTTGCGGCGGGCGATATCTGCAACCAGCGTCACAAGAGTATTGAACGTCGTATCCGATACGGGCCAATCTGGAGCACCAGCGCTGTTAGAGGTTTCAATCGTTACTGCGCGGCAGTTTGCCTCCCAGTTACCGTTCGTCCAGGCCACATCATTCTCGTGGACATACTGGCCGATGCTGGTTTCAGAAACACCGTAGTGGGAAGACCCCTTTCGTCCTTCACGCTGCCACAGTGCGCCCAGCGCGTCAATGGTCAAAATGCTTGCGCAATGGTGAATTGTGATTTCAGAAATAGTCCCACCCTGTGCTTTGCGGTCTTTCGTGTAATTTCCTTCGTAAGCCGGAATAAATTTGGTTACCAGCTTCGAATCGGGAACATTAGAGACTTCTCCGCTATCACTGCCATCACTGCCGGTGCCAGGTTTCAAAATGGTGAACATCTGTTCTTCTTCGCCCGTATAGGCACTCCATTTTAGGGCAGTGCCAACAGCCGTCAGGTAAATGCTGCGGTCCCGCAGCATAAGATAATAAGTATTGGGGCGATTTTCTACCTCAACGGTAGTAATAACCGTGTCAGTATCATCCGCGGTATTCAGGTGCCAAACGATGCAATTGGTGTTTCGCGTATTATAGTTCAACGCGTACCAGCCTTCGCCCCGCTGCAAAACAATTCGGACATTGCCATTGCCTCCGAAATTTTCCAACGCCCAACGCTGATCAGGGTTGTTCGTGCGGTTGAAAAGGTTAACCGTTTCACCGTTTTTTACGGTACCATCCTCGTGATTGCCCAGGACGTTCACGTATTTACCCGTAGCTACGTTCTGAATCTCGTAGTAATGGTTGAATTCGTATGCCATTTTTAATTCTCCTTTTTTCATCTTTTTGAGCGGCCGCTCAAAAAGTAAAGAGAGCAAATACTGTAAAATGTAAATCGCGTTTACATTTTGCAGCATTTACTCTCTTTGAATAGTAAATGAGCAAAAGGAGAACTTATTGAGATATGCAAACAGATTCTGTTGAAAAGGCTGCCGGTGTTGGTGCCATTGGCTTATGGGCTGCAATGCACGGCTGGCTTGGTTGGCTTGTTGTCTTGTATGCGGCCTGCATGATGCTGGATTGTCTTACCGGCACAGCACAAGCCATTAAAAATGGCGAATGGAGTTCCCATAAAGCCAGGCAAGGCTTGTGGCATAAAGGTGGGAGCATCATTATGGTTTTTGTCAGTGTCTTGACCGACATTTTGCTTGGATTAACGCTGAATCACATTTCAGGACTTACCCTTCCTTTTAATTATGACATGCTGCTTACGCCAATCGTCCTGTTTTGGTACATTGTATCCGAATTGGGGAGTATTCTGGAAAACGCAGAAAAAATGGGCGCATCGATTCCGCCATTACTGAAAAATGCTATTGAGAAAATGCGTGACAGTGATAATGATAAACATAATACTTCTGTGTGAAATTCATATCATAAAGATATTGCAGGCGTTGATTTTTAATAGGAGTAAACAAAAATAGCCACCTGCCGGTCAGCGAACCGGTGGGCGGCTATTTTGCTTATTAGTGGATTCCACTATTTCATCGATAGAAGTTTTGTAAAAGAATAGGAATTTCGTTGAAATCATTTACCCATATAATCTCAACACCTAACCGGGCAAAGTGATTGGAGGCCTTCATTAAATCTTTGTTTGTCAGCTTCTCTTTTGCCAGGATTGCGTAGTGTACCTTTGTCTTTCGGTAGGTTATTTCCAACAATCGCCTTATGTTAGGGTCTGCTAGGCTGCATCCAACGAACAAGCAGATATTTTCTCGAAAGAAAGACAACTGGCTGGCTATTTGCCAGCTATATCACTACTTAGGTAAAGAAGCTCATGGAATCTGCTCGTGTTTTATTTATCAATACTTCTAAATGCAGATGATTACCCGTTGCCCGCCCGGTATGGCCGACATAGCCGATAACCTGTCCGGTCTGCACCTGCTGCCCTGTTGTAACGCAGATACTTGAACAATGTGCATATAGTGTTTCCAGCCCGCCGCCATGGTCAATTTGGATGTAGTAACCGTAGCTGCCGCCCCAGCTATCAAGACCGTTGGCAACGGTGACGATGCCGTCTGCGGCGGCGAGGATCGGTGTTCCCTCGGCACAGGCAATGTCTGTGCCGGTGTGGGAGCTGACCTCGCCGGTGATGGGGTCCACGCGGTGACCGAACTGCGAGGTGATCGTACCCGCGACAGGCAGCGGCCATTGCAGGGTGCCTGTCGGGGTGCGGGTGCTGTCCGGGGTCATAAGTTCACCGCCGCCCTGCGCAAAGCCACCGAGCAGTTCTGCCCACAGTTCCTCGTACTGCGGGTCTTGCAGCAGTTGCAGGTAGTTGTTCTGGCGAGTGGTGAAATGGTAGTTTGCGGCCATTTCGTCCGGCGTTTTGTGGGTAAGGCTTATCACAAGAACGGTTTCGGTGATTTCTGTGGTGGTGGGGTTGCCGTTCTCGTCGGTAGTATCTATGGTGACAGTCTCCGGGTGGGTGGAGTAGTCCACTTCGTTCATCGCCCACATAGTTTCCTGCAGCTTGTCCACTTGATCTTCCGTCAGCGCCGCCACGGGTGCGCCCTGCTCATTACCTGATACATACGAAGAAAAGACCGCCAAGACATCCTGCCAACGAATGTAGTACACGTCATCGTTGGCTTTAATGTCTTGGCGGTCATGTTGTACGGTGTCGGAGATTTCTTCCAGCCTGCCGCGGTATTCTTCCGTCAGGGTTTCCACCGCTTGCTGCACGGTGATGGTATCTGCGCTTGGCGCGTTGGCGGCAAAGAATATGCCGTAGGCCGAGCCGGACACAAACGCCACAAGGCTGATGACAATTATAATGCTGAGTGCCACGCTGATACCTGTGACAATGGCCGTGACAAGACTGCGCAGACTGGCGAGAAAATGCCGGATGGCCGAGCGCACCGCCGTAGCGGTCTTACGGGTGTTGGCGGCGGCTTTCTGCATGGCAAGCTGCACTTGGCGGGTGCGGGTCTGCACTTGGGCTTGAGTTGTTACGTTCCGCACAGTTTCATTTGCGGCGGTGCGCAGCTGGCGCTGGCCTTGGGTCACGCCGCGAATGTCGCGCGGAGCGGTTTTGGCGGTGTCGACCTTTTCCTTTGCCCGCTGGCGGGGCAAATCCGCCCCACGGTGCGGGCGCGGCTCTGCGTCGGGCAGCGTGCCACGCCGTGCCTGTTTGGGGCCTACACCGCGCTCACCGGCGGTGTAGGCGCGGGAGGTTTCGACCTGCTCTGCGGTGTGCCGCTCCCGGTATTTTTCAATTTGCTTGCGGGCAAACTTGCGACTCTGCTGCACGGTGAAATCGGTATTTTGCTGGATAGCGGAATGGGATGTATCGGTCACCATCCCGCCGGTGTCGTTGGCCGTGGTATAGTCGCCATCTCCTTGCGCAGAGGTACTTTCCCGCAGTTTTGCTCGACTTTTTTCCTTGGTCTCTGTCCACGCCTTTTTCAGCGCCGCTTTCGGAATTTTTCCCGCAGAATCACTTTTCGGCGCACGCTCGGTTGGCTTTTCTTTTATCTCTTTCATGGCATCCTCCCTGTCATAAATTATTCAAATAGAATTTCAAAATCGTTCAAACGGCTTTTAAAT
>ERZ1034980.413-NODE-413-length-32748-cov-42.718717_pt1 | contig 32748 bp, 26 predicted proteins | sample MGYA00520622_ERZ1034980 | MGnify/ENA primary metagenome ERZ1034980 (study PRJEB33766, sample SAMN09781791) | gut metagenome | biome: gut microbiome | host: Homo sapiens | place: Madagascar | study: EMG produced TPA metagenomics assembly of the PRJNA485056 data...
ATCTGCTGAGCGGTCGATTCATCCAGTATGCGGATATCGCCGCACGGCAGAAGGTCGCGGTCATCGGCTACTACATCGCCACCACCTACTACGGATCGGCGGATGCTGCCGTCGGACAGAAGATCAGTGTAAACGGAGAGAAATATGAAATCGTCGGTGTCATCGAGCGACAGACCTCAGAGAGCGAAGAGCTGAGTGCGGGTGGTTCGGATGACACGCTCTACATTCCGTACACGGCTGCGGTGAAGCTGTCACGAAACGGCTCTGTCGGCAGCTACACCTTCTGCGTGCGTGACGACTATGTCGATCAGGCGACGACGATCAAGACGTATATCGAGGATTATCTCTATACGATCTTCAAGGACGAGGATCTCTATACCGTCACCGCGATGAGTGAACTCCTCGATTCCATGAACGAGATGATCGGCACCATGTCGATGATGCTGGGCGGCATCGCCAGTATCTCCCTCCTGGTTGCGGGTGTCGGTGTCATGAACATCATGCTCGTCTCCGTCACGGAGCGTACGCGTGAGATCGGTATCCGCAAGGCCCTCGGTGCGAAGCGTCAGACGATTCTCTCGCAGTTCGTCATCGAGGCAGCGGTCACCAGTTCGATGGGTGGTTTCATCGGCATCGCCGTCGGTTTCATCGGAACGAGTGCCGCCGGAAAGATCATGGGGATCGATGCCTCGCCGACCTTCCTTTCGGTACTGGTCTCCTTCATGGTCTCTGTGATGATCGGCCTTATCTTCGGTTATCTTCCGGCCCGTCGTGCTGCGGCGCTGAACCCGATCGACGCGCTCCGCTCGGATTGATGTAACCGTCAGGCAGGCCGGGGACCCGAAAGGGCGGCAACGGAGGCACAGTACTCCGAGACCGGTTCAATCTAAGCCGGGGACCCTAAGCGGCACTAGGCCCTCTGCAATCACTGAGTTTTCTTTATGAAAACTCAGCGTTGCAGAGGGTGCTAAGGAAAAAAGTACCAAGTGCCGCTAAGGGGACCCGGCTTGATTTCACACGATCTCTACGTATGGCCTCCGTTGCCGCCCCTCCGGGTCCCCTGCCTATAACCAAATTTTGTATTTACAATTCGGGGGGAGCGGTGGTATTATTTTCGTGTTTTTATTTTCTGAAGCTGAGAAGGCTGAAACGAAGATAAAAGCATATCGATATTTATATGATGTGAGGTGGCAATGGCGTCACAGGGGCAAGGAAGAGTGTCCCTGCGTCAGTTCACCTCTTTTTTAGTGCGTCGTTGCCGTAACAGATACGGGTGACGATTGCATAGCGCATGAGGCATTGGCCTGCTTCATGGGGGATCACGAAAGGGGAGCATATGATCAAGTACGTATTTGTCACCGGTGGCGTCGTTTCCGGACTCGGAAAGGGTATCACAGCCGCTTCGCTCGGCCGTCTTCTGAAGGCGCGCGGCTATAAGGTTACCATGCAGAAGTTCGATCCGTACATCAACATCGATCCGGGTACGATGAACCCGATCCAGCATGGTGAGGTTTTCGTCACGGATGATGGTACGGAGACGGACCTCGATCTCGGTCACTACGAGCGCTTCATCGACGAGTCCCTGGATCACAGGAGCAATGTCACCTCCGGTAAGGTGTACTGGTCCGTTCTGAACAAGGAGCGTCACGGTGAGTATGAGGGACACACCGTGCAGGTCATCCCACACATCACAAACGAGATCAAGAGTGATTTCTATCATTCGGATGACAAGAACGAGGATCGTATCGCCATCATCGAGGTCGGTGGTACCGTCGGTGATATCGAGTCCCAGCCGTTCCTCGAGGCGATCCGTCAGTTCCAGCAGGAGGTCGGTCATGAGAATGCTATCATGATTCATGTGACGCTGATTCCGTACCTGCATGCGTCCGAGGAGCTGAAGACGAAGCCGACACAGATGAGCGTACGTGAGCTCCAGCGACTCGGTCTTCATGCGGACATCCTCGTCTGCCGTACCGAGTATCCGATTCCGCAGGAGATTCGTGAGAAGATCGGCCTCTTCTGTAATGTGCCGGCAAACCACGTGCTGCAGAACACGAACGCAGAGTTCATCTACGAGGTGCCGCTCATGATGGAGCACGAGCATCTCGCGCAGTCAGTCCTCGAGTGTCTCCATCTGCCGTGCCCGGAGCCGGATCTCTCCGACTGGACACATATGGTCGAGAATCTGCGTCATCCGAGCCGCGAGATGGTCATCGCCATCGTCGGCAAGTATACGCAGCTGCATGATGCATACCTGAGCGTCGTGGAGGCGCTGAAGCACGGTGGCATCGCCAATCGTGCGAAGGTGAAGATCCGCTGGGTGGATTCTGAGGAGCTCGAGAAGGCTGGTGCGGAGACGCTGCTTGCCGGGGTCGATGGTATCCTGGTTCCGGGCGGCTTCGGTTCCCGTGGTATCGAGGGTATGATCATGGCGGCGCAGTATGCGCGTGAGCATAAGATTCCGTACCTCGGCATCTGCCTCGGTATGCAGATCGCCATCATCGAGTTCGCACGGGATGTGCTCGGCTGGACAGACGCCAACTCGACGGAGTTCGATCCGAACACCGAGCATCCGGTCATCGATCTGATGCCGGAGCAGAAGAGTATCACTGATCTCGGCGGCACGATGCGTCTCGGCGCATACCCTTGCGTACTGAGCGACGGTTCGAAGGCCCATGCCCTCTATGGTACGACACAGATCTCCGAGCGTCATCGTCACCGTTATGAGGTCAATAATGACTTCCGCGCAGCGCTCGAGGAAGCCGGTATGCAGCTCGTCGGCCAGTCGCCGGACGGCCACATCGTGGAGATGATCGAGCTTTCGGATCATCCGTACTTCGTCGCTACCCAGGCACACCCGGAGTTCAAGTCTCGCCCGAACAACGCACATCCGCTGTTCCGCGGTCTCATCGAGGCTTCGCTTCGCAAGTAATCTGGTAGTCAGGAGCCGGAGAGACGCTGACAGGAACCATACGAAGAGTCTGTGTTCCTGTCCGTGTCCCTCCGGCTCCTTTTTCACATTCTCGCTTGTTCATATGATGATTTACGTGTTGACACCTGTGTTATTCTAGAGAGCGCGATAAAGAATGACATAAAGGAGAACAACACTAGATGGAAATGATTTTAGATGCACTTCTGGATGCAGTACTGGATACAGCGAAGCTGATTCCGTTCCTTTTTATCACCTATATGGGGATGGAGTACCTCGAGCATAAGGCAGAGAAGCATACGACGGGGATGCTGGAGAAGGCCGGGCACTTCGGTCCGCTGATCGGATCGGCTGTGGGTATCCTGCCGCAGTGTGGCTTCTCGGCGGCAGCCTCGAGTCTGTTTGCGGGCGGCGTGATCTCGGTCGGCACCCTGATCGCCGTCTTCCTGTCGACCTCCGATGAGATGCTGCCGATTTTTATCTCGGAGGGTGTACATCCGGCGACGATGCTGCGGATTCTGGCGACGAAGGCGATCCTGGGCCTCATCAGTGGTTTCCTGCTCGACGTCTTCATGCGGCATGGCCGCCATACGAAGGCACCGGAGAAGCATATTCACGATCTCTGTATGCATGAGCACTGTGACTGCGACGATGATGAAGAGGAGGAAGAACTTCATACAGAGGCGGCGCATACGCACGAGGCCAATGCAGACGACCACACACATCGTCATGTCGCAGAGGAGTACCACAGCCACGAGCATGCAGCTGCCCACGCCCATGCAGGACACCATCATCACCATCATCCGAAGGGCTTCATGGGCATCGCCATGCCGGCGCTCCATCATACGGTTCAGATCACCGGCTTCATCTTCTTCATCACCCTGATCATCACGCTCCTCGTCGAGGGCATCGGTGCCGAGGCCCTCGGTCACTTCCTCTCCGGAAAGCCGATCGTCGGTGTCTTCCTGGCCGGCGTCGTCGGTCTGATCCCGAACTGTGCGGCGTCCGTCAGCATCACCCAGCTGTACCTGATGGGGATACTGAATGCTGGACAGATGATGGCCGGTCTCCTGGTCGGTGCCGGTGTCGGACTGCTCGTCCTGTTCCGTACGAATGATCACCCGAATGAGAATCTCCGGATTACGATCATGCTGTATGGGCTCGGTGTCTTCTGGGGACTCGTGATCGAGTATCTGGGCATCGTATTCTGATGACGGGCACGTAAAAATCTTAAATACAGATGCGTTTTTAATTTTTTCGTTTACTTTTTGATTCCAGCCGACTACTATAAATAAAGAAACTTTCAATCAGAAAGAGAAGGGCAGGAAGACGTATGCCGACAGATGAAAAGCGTATCGTTATACAGATGCTGGGACAGTTTGCTGTTTCGGTAGATGGGCAACAGCTCTACTTCGGAGAAAACAGTAAGGCGAATTTTCTGAAGCTGATCCAGGTGATTTTCTTACACCATGAGACCGGGATCGTGAAGCGGGAGCTGATCGACTATGTATTCGCTTATAAGGAGCTGCTGGATGAAAACAACAGCCTGAATAATCTGCTTCATCAGGCACGGACGCAGCTGAAAAAAAGCGGGATGCCAGGGAAGCGCTATATCGAAGGCAAGAAGGGCGTGTATACACCAGAGCGGCCGGAGGGCTATCGCTTTTCGTATGATTTCGCAGATTTCCGACGGCTCTGTCAGAGGGCCCAGGAGGCCGTCGCACCGGAAGAGAAGGCGTCCCTCTACGAGCAGGCCGGTGCGCTGTACCAGGGCGAACTTCTGCCGGATTTTGCGACCGAAAACTGGGTCATCGTCGAGTCTATCCGACTGAAGGAAAGCTATGATGAGCTGGTACGCTTCCTCGGTGATTTTTACCGTGAAAAGCAGGATTATGATCATTTATATCAGCTGTATGCCCAGGCTGCCCGGATCTACCCGGAGAGCGGCTGGCAGATTCAGCTGATCGATGCGCTGATTCTGAAGAAGCAGACGAAGGAAGCCTATGAGCTGTATAATAAAACCGCCCGCTACTATCTGGACGAGCTGGAGGTTCCACTTCCGGATGCGCTCGTGCAGTGCTACGCCCGCATCTATGAGGAGCTGAAGGTCGTATCGGAGAACATCGGAGATATCCAGGCGGATATTCTGAAGCGGGATGCGGCACTGAAAAGCTGTGAGGATCCGGAGCCGCGGACCGGTTCCTACTACTGTGCGTACGCGAGCTTCATCGATGTCTATAATGTGCTTCGCCGGAATATGTCCCGCCGCGGCAGCAGCATCTTCATGATGCTCTGCACCCTCGTCGATTACGAGGGAAAGCCGATTCAGAATCCGGAAAAGCTGAACGCACGCTCTGAGGCGCTGAAGCAGGCACTGTATGAAGGGCTGCGCCAGGGCGATGTGTTTACGAAGTACAGCTCGAGCCAGTATCTGCTCCTGCTGATCGGTACGAAAAAGGAGGACTGCAGCATCATCTATCAGCGCCTCGCACGGAAGCTGAAGGAGCTGACCGGCCCACGCGCAGAGCTTCGCTATCGCATCGTATCGCTCGCTGAGATCCCGGCTGTCCTAGACAAAACGAAAAATGTTGAAAATGGTTAGTGCAAAATAATCAAAAACTGTATAAAATAGTGTATCTGTCTGAGTTCATAGGAAATGTCGCTTTACCTTCGATGTTTCAGATATGGAACGACAGATACACTTTTTTTATGGGGGAAAACACTATGGGTAAACGGGAAGGCTTTAAATCCCGCATCGGCTTCATCCTGGTCAGCGCAGGATGTGCCATCGGTATCGGAAACGTATGGAAGTTTCCGTATCTCGTCGGACAGAACGGCGGCGGTATCTTCGTACTGTTCTATCTGATCTTTCTGGTCATCATGGGGATTCCGGTGCTCACGATGGAGCTCGCCGTCGGGCGGGCATCGCATAAGAGTGCCGTGCGCGCCTATGAGGCGCTGGAACCGAAGGGGAGTAAGTGGCATATTCATGGCTGGTTTGCGACGGCCGGTTCGTATCTTCTGATGATGTACTACACGACGGTATCCGGCTGGATGCTGTCCTACTTCTTCAAGTTCATTCTGGGCGTCTTCGATGGGCTCAGCACGGAAGCCGCGGATGAGGTCTTTGCGAAGCTGCTGAACTCTCCGGAGGAGATGATGTTAAGTATGGTCGTGACCGTACTGGTCGGCTTCCTGGTCTGCTCCTTCGGTCTTCAGAAGGGTCTCGAGAAGGTGACGACGGTCATGATGACAGCATTGCTCGCACTCATCGTCATACTGGCCTTCCACAGCCTGACGCTTCCGAACTCGGCGGAGGGCACACGCTTCTACCTGGTTCCGAGCCTCGCACGTGTCGCAGAGCAGGGCGGCGGCAGTATGCTGAAGGGACTCGGCTCCGTGATCTCGGCTGCGATGAACCAGGCCTTTTTCACACTGAGCCTCGGCATCGCATGCATCGAGATCTTCGGTTCCTATATGTCGGACGATTATACACTGGTAGGCGAGTCTGCGCGTATCTGCGTGCTTGATACCTTCGTCGCGATCATGTCCGGTCTGATCATCTTCCCGGCCTGCTTCGCCTTTAACGTGCAGCCGGATGCCGGTCCGAGTCTGATTTTCCTGACCCTGCCGAAGGTGTTTATGAATATGGCGGGTGGACGCCTCTGGGGCACCATGTTTTTCCTGTTCATGAGCTTCGCAAGCTTCAGCACCGTCATCACCGTCTTCGAGAATCTGCTCTCGACCTCCATCGATAACTTCGGATGGGCGCGAAAGAAGGCCGTCTACCTGAACTGCATCTTCGTTCTGCTCGCCAGTGTGCCGTGCGTCCTGGGCTTTAATCTCTGGTCGGATCTCCATATCATCGGTGCACGTGGCGTCCTGGATTCCGAGGATTTCATCGTGTCAAACCTCCTTCTTCCGGCGGGTTCGCTCATCTACCTTCTGTTCTGTGTGAGCCGCTGGGGCTGGGGCTTCGATCACTACCTCGCAGAGTGCAATAAGGGGGAGGGCCCGAAACTGCCGGCCGCCATCCGGCCGTACTTCCAGTTCGTCCTTCCGGTACTGATCTTCATCATCCTGATCCAGGGCCTGCACTGAACTGTTACAAAAGCCTTGCATTGTCCCGAGGACCGTGCTATAAATATAGAGTATTTGTTGACTAGTTAAAGGAGCAGGCGTTTCGCCCGCTCCTTTAACTTAAGTTTAGAGGAAAATTCAATGCAGGCAAAGGGCAACTATACCGAAAGAGTAAAAACGTACCTCGACAGCTTCTGTCCGAAGGAGGGCTACGGTGTCGACAGCGTTACCTTCACTTATGAGAATAATGAGTGGTATCTGCGTGCGTTCATCTATCGTCTCGACGAGGTGGACATGACCGTAAACGACTGTGCGAAGGTATCCAGACGGCTTTCCAAATGGCTGGACCAGGAGGATTTCATCGATGAGCAGTACATGCTGGAGGTATGTTCGCTCGGATTCAAGGATCAGCCGGGCAATGAAGATGTGATTCCAGAGGATGTCGAAGAGGAAGCGGAGGTGATCGATGAGATCGCCGATGCGGATTCTGAAGACAGCCATGAAGATACAAATGAAGATACACTTACCGGGAGGGGTAAAAACTAATGAACACTGAACTCAGCGAAGCACTCGACTTACTGGAAAAGGAGAAAGGAATCTCGAAGCAGTCTCTCATCGAGGCCATCGAGCTGTCACTCCAGACTGCATGCAAGAACCATTTCGGCTCTGCCGATAATGTGCGTGTCAGCGTAAATCCGGACACCTGCGATTTTTCCGTCATCGCAGATAAGACCGTCGTAGAGGAGGTCTTCGATAAGAACACAGAGATTTCGCTCGCCGATGCCAGACTGATGAATCCTGCCTACACGCTGGGCTCCATCGTTCCGGTGAAGGTAGATTCCAAGAGCTTCGGTCGTATCGCGACCCAGAACGCGAAGGGCGTGATCGTACAGAAGATCCGTGAAGAGGAGCGCAAGGTTCTCTATAAGGAGTACTACTCCATGGAGAAGGAAGTCGTGACCGGTACCGTCGAGCGGGATACCGGACGTTCTGTCATCGTGAATCTCGGTAAGGTCGATGGTTACCTCGCAGAGAACGAGCAGATCAAGGGTGAGACCCTCGTGACCAACGAGCGTATCAAGGTATATGTCGTAGAAGTCAGAGATATGCCGCGTGGTCCGCGTGTCATGATCTCGAGAACCCATCCGGAGCTTGTAAAGCGTCTGTTCGAGGATGAGGTGGCCGAGGTTCGTGACGGTACCGTCGAGATCAAGGCAATCGCGCGTGAGGCCGGCTCCAGAACGAAGATGGCCGTCATGTCGCACGATCCGGATGTCGATCCGGTAGGTGCATGCGTCGGTCTGAACGGCTCTCGTGTAAACGCCATCGTCGATGAGCTTCACGGCGAGAAGATCGATATCATCAACTATGATGAGAACCCGGCTTACCTGATCGAGAACGCACTGTCACCGGCGAAGGTCATCGCGGTCATCGCCGATCAGGATAACAACGAGGCGATGGTCATCGTACCGGATAATCAGCTGAGCCTGGCCATCGGTAAGGAAGGCCAGAACGCACGTCTCAGTGCGAAGCTGACCGGCTATAAGATCGATATCAAGTCGGAGTCCCAGGCACAGGAGCAGGGCATCTTCGACGAGATGGGTATCGACTATCAGAGTGAGGGCGCCGAGGGCGAGTATGAGGACGATATCGCATACGACGAGACGACTTCGGAGGATGAGAACGAGTAACGAAGATGAAGAAGTTACCTGAGAGAACCTGTATCGGTTGTGGTGAAAAGAAAGAGAAGAAGGAGCTGATCCGGATCGTACATGAGCCGGAGGGCAGCTTCTCGATCGATCCGAGCGGCCGGAAGAATGGTCGTGGCGCATACATCTGTAAGAATCCGGAGTGCCTCGAGAAGGCATTCCGGCGGAAGGCTCTGGAGCGGTCGTTTAAGGAAGCGATCACGAAGGAGACCCTGGATACACTGAGAGAGGAACTGGAGCAGCTTGACAGATAAAATCTATGGATTGCTTGGACTGTGTCAGCGGGCCGGGAAATGTAAAAGCGGTGAGTTCGCCGTGGAGAAGTCCATCAAAAGTGGCAAATCATTTCTCGTGATCATCCCGGAGGATGCATCCGATAATACGAAAAAGAAGTTTAGAAATATGACCACCTATCGCAGTGTGCCATATCAGGAACTGGGCACCAAGGAAACGCTGGGGCACCAGCTGGGACGATCCGAACGATCGTCGATAAGCATTGAAGATCAGGGCTTCGCCCAGGCGATGATCAAATATATTGACGGAGGTAATGTGAATGTCAGATGATAACCAGAAAGATTTGGGAATGAACAGCAGGGAAGGAAGTAAGGATAAGTCGAAGGCAGGAGATGCGCCTAAGAAAAAGAAACTTGCTGTTGTTTTCCATTCGCAGAATTCCGCAAATCATAAAAATCGCCCACTGGGCTCGAAGTTCGGCGTCGCTGCATCTCAGGGCGCACGGAAGTCGCAGGAGGCAGAGAAGCCGGCACGGAAGGCCAGTCCGAATGGTCGTCCGCTGCCACCTGGAACCGCACGCGTAACACCGCTGAAGGAGCTCAATGAGATCCAGAAGCGGCAGGAGGCCGAGGAGGCACGGAAGGCAGCAGAGGAAGAGGCCGCACGTAAGGCGGCGGAAGAAGCTGCAAAGGCAGCCGCAGCCGCGAAGGCCCTCGCAGAGCATGCGAAGGAAGCGCAGGCGAAGCCAGCCGCAGAGCGCCCGGCACGTCCGGCAGAGCGCCCACAGGGTGGCCGCAGCTTCGGTGATCGTCCGCAGGGGACACGCTCCTTCGGTGACCGTAACGGTCAGAGAAGCGGTGATCGTCCACAGGGTGGCCGTTCCTTCGGGGATCGCAATGGTCAGCAGAGACCGTTCGGCGATCGTAACGGCCAGAGAAGCGGTGATCGTCCGCAGGGCAGCCGTCCATTCGGCGACCGCAATGGTCAGCAGAGACCGGGTCAGCGTCCGGCAGGTACCGGTTTCGGTACGAGACGTCCGGCAGGCGCAGGTGCTGCACCAGCCGTCGATGTCGCTTCGAAGCCGACTCAGAACCGCGTAGCGCATAAGCCGGTGGCCGGAAAGACCTTCGGAAATAAGAATTTCGATAACGAGAAGGCGGAGGCAGCAAAGCGGAACCGGAACAACCGTAAGCAGAACAAGTATACGGCAGAGCAGTCCTACGAGAGAGCTGATGAGGTCTCCTACAAGAAGAAGACCGGCAAGGGCGCGTTCATCAAGCCGGAGGTTGTGAAGCCGGTAGAGGAGGAGATCAAGTCCATCACGATTCCTGAGGTGATCACCATCAAGGATCTTGCGGACAAGATGCGCATCAAGGCGGCTGAAATCATCAAGAAGCTCTTTATGCAGGGCAAGATGGTTACCCTGAACACAGAGATCTCCTACGAGGATGCAGAGAACATCGCGGTTGATTATGAGATCCTCTGCGAGAAGGAGGAGAAGGTCGATGTCATCGCCGAGCTCGTAAAGGATGACGTCGAGGACTCCGATGACGAGATGGTCACCAGACCGCCTGTCGTCTGCGTTATGGGTCACGTCGATCATGGTAAAACCTCTATCCTCGATGCCATCCGTAATACAAATGTGACCTCACGCGAGGCCGGTGGTATCACACAGTCCATCGGTGCTTACCAGGTAAAGGTCAATGTAAATGACGAAGACAGAGTCATCACCTTCCTCGATACACCGGGCCACGAAGCCTTCACCGCGATGCGTATGCGTGGTGCGCAGTCGACCGATATCGCTGTGCTCGTCGTCGCATCGGATGATGGTGTCATGCCGCAGACCGTCGAGGCGATCAACCATGCGAAGGCTGCAAACACGCCGATCATCGTCGCCATCAATAAGATGGATAAGCCGACAGCGAACCCGGATAAGGTAAAGCAGGAGCTGATGAAGTATGACCTCATCCCGGAGGAGTATGGCGGAGACGTCATCTGCGTACCGGTATCTGCGAAGACCGGTATGGGCATCGACGACCTGCTCGAGAACATCGTTCTCCAGGCCGATGTGATGGAGCTGAAGGCGAACCCGAACCGTGCAGCGTATGGCGTTGTCATCGAGGCAGAGCTCGACCGCGGCAAGGGCCCGGTTGCACGTCTCCTCGTGCAGAAGGGTACGCTTCACCAGGGTGATGTCGTAGCCGTCGGCTCAGCATATGGTAAGGTTCGTGCGATGACCGATGATAAGGGCAAGCGCATCAAGAAGGCCGTACCGTCACAGCCGTGTGAGATCCTGGGTCTCAACTCCGTTCCAAATGCGGGTGAGATCTTCCAGGTGAAGGACAACGAGAAGGAGGCCAAGGCCTACGCTGCCGCTTTCGTCACCGAGAGCAAGCAGAAGATGGTCGAGGAGTCCAAGAAGAAGGTATCCCTCGATGCACTTTTCGATCAGATCAAGGCCGGCGAGATCAAGGAGCTTCCGCTCGTGGTCAAGGCCGACGTTCAGGGTTCTGTAGAGGCCGTCAAGGATGCGCTTGAGAAGATCCGGAACGAGGAGGTAGCCGTAAAGGTTATCCACTCCGGTGTCGGTGCGATCAACGAGTCCGATGTCGTACTCGCAAGTGCGTCGAACGCCATCGTCATCGGTTTCGATGTCAAGCCGGATGCGACCGCACGTGAAATCGCAGAGCGTGAGCATGTCGATGTTCGTCTCTATGACATCATCTATAAGGCAACCGAGGATATCGAGAATGCGATGAAGGGCATGCTGGCCCCTGTCTTCGAGGAGAAGGTGATCGGCCACGCCGAGATCCGTCAGATCTTCAAGGCATCCGGTGTCGGCAACATCGCAGGATGTATGGTCAAGGATGGTCTCGTGCAGCGAGGCGCCAAGGCCCGTATCTTCCGTGGTCCGAAGCAGGATAAGATCTGGGAGGGCGCAATCGCATCGGTTAAGCGCTTCAAGGATGATGTAAAGGAAGTCAAGGCCGGCTACGAGTGTGGTCTTGTATTCGAGGGCTTCAATGAGATCGAGCTCGAGGATTACGTTGAAGCATATGTAATGGAAGAGGTTAAGCGTTGAAAAAGGGTTCTGTAAAAAACACAAGAATTAACGCAGAGGTCATGCGTGAGCTTTCCGTAGCGATCCGTGACCTGAAGGATCCGCGTGTGTCCCCGATGACGTCCGTAACGGGCGCCGAGGTCACACCGGACCTCCAGTACTGTAAGGTATATATCTCTGTGCTCGGCAGCGAGGAGTCGCTTGCAAAGACCATGGAGGGCCTGAAGGCCGCCGCCGGTTTCCTTCGCCGCGAACTCGCACAGACTGTCAACCTCCGACACACGCCGGAGCTTCAGTTCGTCGCAGATCACTCCATCATGTATGGTGCGCATATGGACGAGCTGATCCGTAAGGTGAATGAAGAGGATGCAGCGAAGCGTGGCCCGGAGGCAGGCGCAGAAGCTGAATCAGAATCAGAATCGGAAGTATCCGAAGAGGATACGGAGGAGCATTCGGACGAAGTGTAAGCTCAGCTGATAAACTGATCTATGGAGAAGGTACGATTGATGAATGAATTTCAGCAGATGATAGAAAAGGCAGACAGTATCTGTATCCTGGGACATACCAACCCGGACGGAGACTGCCTCGGCTCGACCCTGGGCACGAAGCATTATATTCTGAATCAGTATCCCGATAAAAAGGTGAATGTTTACCTGCAGGTCGCAAACGACAAGTATGATTTCCTTCCGGGCATCGAGACCATCGTGCATACACCTTCGGCCCGGAAGTATGATCTCTGTATTATCTGTGACTGTAACGGCTATGATCGCGTCGGCGACTTCCGAAGCCTCGCAGAGAATGCCACTGCACTCTTCGTGGCAGATCATCATGTCCCGGGACCTCAGCAGTTCCCGCATGGTTCCATCCGTCCGGATGCCTCCAGCGCCTCCGAGGTCGTTTTTGACCTCATGGATGTGCACTACATCGATACGAAGGTGGCAGAGTGCCTCTATCTCGGGATTGCCCATGATACCGGCATCTTCAAGTACAGCTGCACCTCGCAGCATACGATGGAAATCGCCGGCTTCCTGATGACGAAGGGCATCGATTTCGGCTGTATCATCGACGACAGCTACTATACGAAAACCTATGCACAGCAGCAGGTACTCGGTCGCGTACTGATGGAAAGCCTGATGCTGATGGATCATCGCTGTCTCGCAGGCTGGCTGACCTGTAAGGATATGAAGTTCTACCAGGTCACCTCCCGGGATGTAGACAGTATCGTCAGCACCATGCGGGAGACGAGAGGCATCGACTGCGCGATGTTCATGTATGAAATGAGCAATCAGAACTTCAAGGTCAGTCTCCGGAGTAATAATAACCAGCTGGATGTAGCGAAGGTGGCGATGACCTTCGGTGGTGGTGGCCACAAAATGGCCGCCGGCTGTACACTTCAGGGCTCCTACCATGATGTGATGAACAACATCACGAAGGAGCTCTCGAAGCAGATGGATGCACCGGATTTCGTATCCAATCACCGTTAAGGAGACTATGGACGGAATTATCAATGTATATAAGGAGAAGGGCTGGACAAGCTTCGATGTCACGAAGAAGCTGCGCGCCATCCTTCATGAAAAGAAAATAGGACATACCGGAACCCTGGATCCGATGGCAGAGGGCGTGCTGGTGATCTGTGCCGGTACGGCGACGAAGCTGGTTTCCTCGATCGAAGCGACGAAAAAGGTCTATGAGGCAGAGATGAAGCTCGGCATCACGACCGATACCGAGGACACGACGGGGACGACCCTCCACGAGCAGCCGGTCCATGTCAGTGAAGAGGAGCTCCGCGCAGCCGCGCAGAGCTTCATCGGCTCTTATGACCAGATTCCACCGATGTACAGTGCGAAAAAGGTGAACGGACAGAAGCTCTACGACCTCGCCCGTCAGGGAAAGGTCATCGAACGAAAGCCGAACCGCATCACCATCCATGACATCACGGTCGACAACATCGACCTCCCATATGTACGGATGACCGTCACCTGCTCGAAGGGCACCTATATCCGTACACTGATCAAGGATATCGGGGAGAAGCTCGGCTGTGGTGCCGCGATGTCTGCACTGAAGCGTACACGTGTCGGTCAGTTCTCGATCGCTGACAGCCGGACCATCGAGGAGATCGCCGGGTATGAGGCGCGGGGCGAGCTGACCCGTATCGTGAAGCCACCGATGTATGTCCCGGAGCCGGCGGTCGTTTCTTTCGGAAAGTTCGACGGCAGCCATCTCGGACACCAGCTCATCTTCGAGAACATGTTCCACATCGCGAAGGAGAAGCACCGGAAAACGGCGCTCCTGACCTTCAGTGCAAATCCGAAGGACGTCCTCACCGGCGTCCGTCAGGATACGATTTCGAGCAGTGAAGAGCACCTGACACGCCTTCGAAACCTCGGCTTCGACTATGTCTTTTCCTATCCTGTGAACCAGGAGACCATGGGCGTCTCTGCGGAGGATTTCCTGCGCACTGTCCTGGTCGAGGGGATGCACGCGTCGGATATCGTCGTGGGCACGGACTGTACCTTCGGGTATAAGGCACAGGGAACTGCCGCGCTCCTCGAAGCACGTGCACCGAAGTACGGCTACGCGGTCCATGTGATTCAGAAAAAGGAAGTCCTCGATGAGAACGGACAGGAGCGCGAGATTTCCAGCAGCTTCATCCGCGAGGAGATCGAGAAGGGCAATGTCGAAAAGGCCGCCGAACTGCTCGGCCGTCATGTAGCGCTGAGTGGTACCGTGATGCGCGGAAAGGAAATCGGCGCGTCGATCGGCTTCCCGACCGCGAATATCCTCCCGAAGGAAGGAAAGCTGAATCCGAAGCCGGGCGTCTACATCACCCGTGTCCTGATCGGGCAGCAGCTGTATCGTGGCATGACGAACGTCGGGAATAACCCGACCATCGCCGACGATAATCCGACCTCCATCGAGACCTACGTCCTCGATTATCATGGCGACCTGTATGGAAAGAAGATCCGCGTCGAGTTTATGACCCGGCTTCGTGACCAGCATAAGTTCGCCTCGATCGACGAGCTGAAGGCGCAGCTCCAGAGGGATGTCGCAGCCACGGCAGCCTGGCCGATGGAGCTCGACCCGGGCAGGCTGAAATAGCAGTAACAGTTCATGCAGCACGAAAAAAGACGGTATTTCGCTCAATGGGAGATTGACAAGCCGTGGCACTTCTGTTAAAGTACATTCGTATGCGCGTTGGCATGGTTGCGCGGAACTCCATCCGTCAGCTCTGTTAACGTAAGTCGTCACCATGCGTGACATAGTTTAACATCAGGAGGATTTACCATGATTTCCAAGGAGAAGAAGACAGCGATCATCGAGCAGTACGGCCGTAAGGCTGGTGACACAGGTTCACCAGAGGTTCAGATCGCGATTCTGACTGCACGTATCAACGAGCTCACTGAGCACCTTAAGAAGAACCCGAAGGATCACCACTCAAGACGTGGTCTTCTCATGATGGTTGGTCAGAGAAGAGGCCTTCTTGCTTACCTTCAGAAGAACGATCTGGATAGCTACAGATCCCTCATCGAGAAGCTCGGCATCAGAAAGTAATCTAAAACTCATAAAGAAAAAGGGCGGAGATACTTTTCTCCGTCCTTTTTTTATACTATAATCATATGGTCTATGTGCCTTTATGCGATCGTGCACATGGATTTATCGAAATCATCGACAGGGAAGTATCCGAGACCACTGATGAGGCCCGGTTTTCTGCAGGACCCGATCCGCACGAAGAGGGAGCCTGATCAGTGTTTTTGGACCTCCCTGTCTATATAAAAGGAGGTACGAATGTACAAGAGTTATTCAATGGAACTCGCCGGCAGAACACTGACCGTCGATATCGGTCGTGTATGTGCTCAGGCGAATGGTGCAGCACTGATGCACTATGGTGATACGACGGTTCTTTCCACCTGTACTGCATCGGCTCAGCCACGTGACGGTATCGACTTCTTCCCGCTTCAGGTAGAGTATGAGGAGAAGATGTATGCCGTAGGACAGTTCCCGGGCGGATTCAAGAAGAGAGAGGGCAGAGCCAGCGATAATGCGATCCTCACCTCCCGTGTCATCGATCGTCCGATGAGACCGCTGTTCCCGAAGGATTTCCGTAACGATGTTCTGCTCGACAACCTCGTGATGTCCGTCGATCAGGACTGCTCACCGGAGCTTCTTGCGATGCTTGGTTCTTCCCTGGCGACGGCGATTTCAAACGTTCCATGGGACGGTCCATGCGCATCCACTCAGGTCGGTATGATCAACGGTGAGTTCATCATCAACCCGACCAACGCAGAGAAGACCGTATCCGATCTTAACCTGACCGTTGCATCCACCCGTGATAAGGTGATCATGATCGAGGCCGGTGCAAACTGCATCTCCGATGATCAGATGATCGAGGCCATCTACAAGGCAGATGAGATCAACAAGCAGATCATCAGCTTCTTCGATTCCATCATCGCCGAGTGTGGTCAGGAGAAGACCCCATACGAGAGCTATGCAGTTCCGCAGGCGCTCTTCGATAAGATCAAGTCCATCGTTCCGGAAGAGGAGATGGAGCATGCGGTATTCACCGATGACAAGCAGCAGCGTGATGCCAACATGGCGGAGGTGACCAGAAAGCTCGAGGAGGCACTCGCAGATGACGAGGATGCCCTTCAGCAGCTTCCGGATGCTGTATATCAGTATGAGAAGAAGACCGTTCGTAAGATGATCCTGAAGGATCATAAGAGACCGGATGGTCGTAAGATCGAGGAGATCCGTCCGCTCGAGGCAGAGGTGGATCTGATTCCGAGAGTCCATGGCTCTGCGATGTTCAAGCGTGGACAGACACAGATCCTCGATATCGTCACCCTGGCACCTCTTTCCGAGGTTCAGAAGGTCGAGGGACTCAACGAGTACATCACCGAGAAGCGTTACCTTCACCAGTATAACTTCCCGGGCTACTCTGTAGGTGAGGCGAAGGCCAGCCGTGGACCGGGACGTCGTGAGATCGGTCATGGCGCACTCGCAGAGAGGGCACTGATGCCGGTGATTCCGTCCGTCGAGGAGTTTCCGTATGCGATCCGTGCCGTTTCCGAGACCATGGAGTCGAACGGTTCCACTTCCATGGGTTCGACCTGCGCATCCTGCCTGTCACTGATGGCAGCCGGTGTTCCGATCAAGGAGCCGGTCGCTGGTATCAGTTGCGGTCTCGTGACCGGTGATACCGATGATGACTACATCGTACTGACCGATATCCAGGGCCTCGAGGATTTCTTCGGTGACATGGACTTCAAGGTAACCGGTACACATGAGGGCATCACCGCGATCCAGATGGATATCAAGATCCACGGTCTCACCAGAGACATCGTGACCGAGGCGATCCACAGAGCACACGAGGCACGTCTCGTCATCATGGATGGCGTTATGAAGGATGCGATCGCCGCTCCGCGTGCAGAGCTTTCCGAGTATGCGCCGAAGATCATCACCATGCAGATCGATCCGCAGAAGATCGGTGATGTCATCGGTAAGCAGGGTAAGACCATCAACGGCATCATCGATGAGACCGGTGCAAAGATCGACATCGACGACAGCGGTATGGTTTCCATCTCCGGCATCGATAAGAACGCCCTCGAGAAGGCGAAGAAGATCATCGAGTCCATCGTCAACGACATCGAGCCGGGTCAGGTTCTGACCGGTAAGGTCGTTCGTATCATGAACTTCGGTGCCTTCGTACAGCTCAGCCCGAACAAGGATGGTATGGTCCATATCTCGAAGCTCGCAGACGGCCGCGTGGATAAGGTAGAGGATGTGGTCAACATCGGCGACGAAGTAACCGTCAAGGTTCAGGAGATCGACAAGATGGGCCGTATCAATCTCACCATGCGTCCACAGGATCTGAGAGACTAAGGAGTTCTATATTATGAAGATCAGAACGAGATATGCACCTTCCCCGACCGGAAGGATGCATGTAGGTAACCTTCGTACCGCACTCTACGCCTACCTCATCGCGAAGCATGAGGGTGGTGACTTCCTTCTCCGTATCGAGGATACGGACCAGGAGCGCTTCGTTGAGGGTGCTGTCGAACTTATCAATGAAACCCTCGCCGATACCGGCCTGATCCCGGATGAGTCCCCGGATAAGCCGGGCGACTGCGGTCCGTACGTGCAGTCCGAGCGTCGTGCACAGGGCATCTATATGAAGTATGCGAAGCAGCTCGTCGATGAGGGCAAAGCATACTACTGCTTCTGCACGAAGGAGCGTCTCGAGTCCCTGAAGACCACCGTGAACGGAGAGGAGATCATGCACTATGATAAGCATTGCCTCTCCCTCTCGAAGGAGGAGATCGAAGCAAACCTCGCCGCCGGTATGCCGTATGTCATCCGTCAGAACAACCCGACCGAGGGCACGACGACCTTCCACGACGAGCTCTACGGAGACGTCACCGTCGATAACGCCGAGCTCGATGACATGGTCCTCATCAAGTCCGACGGCTATCCGACCTATAATTTCGCCAATGTCATCGACGATCATCTGATGGGCATCACCCACGTCGTTCGTGGCAACGAGTATCTGAGCTCGAGCCCGAAGTACAATCGTCTCTATGAGGCCTTCGGCTGGGAGATTCCGAAGTATGTGCACTGTCCACTGATTACGGATGAAAATCACAAGAAGCTCAGCAAGCGTTCCGGTCATGCCTCCTTCGAGGACCTGATCGATCAGGGCTTCGTGGCCGAGGCCGTCGTGAACTTCGTCGCCCTCCTCGGCTGGTCTCCGGAGGATAACGAGGAGATCATGTCCCTCCAGGACCTCATCGAGAAGTTCGACTACCACCGTATCTCGAAGAGCCCGGCGGTCTTCGACATGGAGAAGCTGCGCTGGATGGATGGCGAGTACATCAAGGCGATGGATTTCGATTCGTATTACGAGCGTGCGCTTCCATATATCCAGAAGATCATCACGAAGCCGCTCGATCTCCGTCACATCGCGACCATGGTGAAGACCCGTATCGAGATCTTCCCGGACATCAACGAGGAAATGATCGGCTTCTTCGAGACCCTTCCGGAGTACAGCACAGATCTCTATGTGAATAAGAAGTCGAAGACGACCCTCGAGAATTCACTCGCACTTCTCCGTGAGGTGCAGCCGCTTCTCAGCGCGCAGGAGGATTTCTCCAACGACGCACTGTTCGAGCTGCTTTCCGCATATGGTAAGGAGAAGGGATACAAGACCGGCTTCGTCATGTGGCCGATCCGTATCGCCCTTTCCGGTCGTCAGATGACCCCGGCCGGTGCGACCGAGATCATGGAGGTCCTCGGTAAGGAGGAGTCCCTCCAGCGTATCGCGGAGGGCATCCGTCGCCTCGAAGCGTAAGACATATCGCTCCATATATCGGAGCGACACGTGCGGCAGATGTGTCCGCTGCATACGCTGATATGCGTATTGCATCCACATATAGCTGCAGAAAATATGGTCGTTTGAACGACTATAGGAGATTTCAGAAACCCATGGTAGAATACTGCCATGGGTTTTTCTATCGATCAGAAACGGGCAATCGAACACAGAGACGGGCCGGCGATGGTGCTGGCAGGACCGGGTTCCGGGAAGACGACGGTGATCACACATCGTATCCTGCAGCTGATCCAGAGCGGCGTGCGCCCGGAGGACATCCTCGTCATCACCTTCACGAAGGCCGCTGCCCTCGAGATGGAGAGCCGCTTCCGGAAGCTCTACCTCGAGGAGCAGATGAAGCAGCGGCTGGGGGACGCTTATGAAGCCGAAGTCGGGCATCGTCCGGCCTTTTCATCCGGCGAGGATGCACGCCTCCCGGGCAGCCTGCGCGACGCCGGCGGCCAGGTGACCTTCGGCACCTTCCACTCGATCTTTTTCTTCATCCTCCGTATCCGCTATCACTTTTCGTATAAAAACATCCTGAGCGAGCGGACGCAGTCGCAGATCCTGCGTGAAATCACCGACGCCCTCGGCATCGACTGCAGCTATGATCAGGACTTCCTGCGCCTTCTCATCGGTGAAATCTCCCGCTTCAAGGGAAGTGGGAAGCTGCTCTCAGAATTTGATTCAAACCTGCTCTCGAACGAGCAGTTCACGGCCCTCATGCTGCGCTACCAGGAGAGCCTGGGGCAGCAGCGCCTCGTGGACTTCGACGATATGCTGCTTCGCTGTCGTCAGCTCTTCCGCGATGAGCCTGCGGAGCTTCGCCGCTGGCAGAAGAAGTACCGTTACCTCCTGGTCGATGAGTTCCAGGATATCTCCCCTCTCCAGTATGAAATCGTGCGTATGCTTGCGCTGCCGGAAAACAATCTCTTCATCGTCGGGGATGACGACCAGTCGATCTATGCCTTCCGGGGCTCGGATCCCGGCATCATGCTCGGCTTCGAGCGCGATTATCCGGGCGCCGCGCGCATCACACTCTCAAATAACTACCGCTCGCATGAAGAAATCGTCGCATTTTCGATGCATGTCATCGCCCGGAACGCACATCGCTTCCCGAAGGAAATCAAGGCCGTGCAGGGACCGGGCGGAAGGGCGCTCCGTTATCAGACGGGCGATACCCTGCAGGAGTATGCACTCGTGCTGAAGAACATCCGGGAGGAGCTCGCATGCGGGATCCCGCCGGAGCGCATCGCCGTCCTGTTCCGCACCCAGACCCTGGCGCGTCCACTGATCTCCGAATTTGTACGGCTGCAGCTTCCGTATACGACGCGTGATCATACGAAAAATCTCTATGACAGTACGGTGGCACAGGATATCCTCGCTTATATTCGGCTCGCGCTCGGCACCGGCACCCGCCGGGACTTTATGCGCATCATGAATAAGCCGAACCGCTATATCTCGCGGGAGGCTGTGCGGGACCGCGCGATGGATTTCGAGAAGCTGCGACGCTACTACCGCGATAAGCGCGGGATGGACGTGATTCTCGATCGTTTCGTGGAGGATTTAAAGGCCATCCGGGCCCTGCCATCCGAAGCCGCGGTCATCTACATTGGCCTCCGCGTGGGATATATGAGCTATCTCGAGGCGTGGGCCCGTGAAAATCATACGGAGCCTGACGGCGTTCATGCTATAATGGATGCGCTGGAGCTGTCCGCGCGGCAGGAGCCGGATAAGCGGAAGTGGCTTAGCTATGCGGAGAACTACGGGGAGGAGCTGAAGCGGGCAGCTGTCCGAAACGAGGCGGGGCGTGGTATACGGCTGATGACCTTCCATGGCAGTAAGGGGCTCGAGTTCGATATCGTCCATATCATCGACGCGACGGAGGGCGTGACACCGTATACGAAGGCGGTCACGGCGGCGCAGATCGAGGAGGAGCGACGGGCCTTTTATGTCGCCTGTACGCGGGCGAAGAAAGAACTTCACATTTATTTCACAGAAAGTCGCTATGCTAAAAAATGCAGCCCGAGCCGCTTTCTGCTGGACGGGCTGTCGGATGTGAAGCCGAAGCACGATGGCTGGGTGCGCTCGCTTCCGGAGATTTTCCGGAGACGCAGGAGCTGAACCATGGCGGAAGCATCACCGGCATCACGCTCCCTGAGACGGAGACGGATGAGTGCGCCGAAGGCGCAGAACACGCGTGCATGAAATAGTAAGAGGTAGGAAGATGGATAGATTAAAAGTACTGGTCGTCGATGATGAAGAGCGGATGCGGAAGCTGATTTCCGATTTCCTGAAGATCAAGGGCTATGAGACCGTGGAGGCCGGTGACGGCGAGGAAGCGATCGATGTCTTCTTCGCAGATAAGGAGATCGCGCTCATCATCCTCGATGTGATGATGCCGAAGATGGATGGATGGGAGGTGCTGAAAACCGTGCGCGAGCACAGTAAGGTGCCGGTCATCATGCTGACGGCGCGGACCGAGGAGACGGACGAGCTGAAGGGCTTCGAGTATGGTGCCGACGAGTACATCTCGAAGCCGTTTTCACCGAAGATCCTGGTGGCCCGTGTCGAGGCGATCCTTCGCCGCTCCGGTGTGAGCCAGGATGAGGTCGTACGGCTCAGCGGCATCGAGGTCGACAAGTCGGCGCACTCGGTGAAGATCGACGGAAAGGAGATCGAGCTCAGCTTCAAGGAGTATGAGCTTCTGCTCTACTTCATCGAAAACAAGGGCATCGCGCTGTCCCGTGAGAAGATTCTGAATAACGTCTGGAATTATGATTACTTCGGTGATGCCCGGACCATCGACACGCATGTCAAGAAGCTGCGGGCAAAAATGGGCGCGAAGGGTGATTATATCAAGACCGTCTGGGGCATGGGCTATAAGTTCGAAGTGGAAGAGAAGGCATGAAAAAGCAGAATCGTTTTAAAAGCAGTATCAAATGGCGTTTCACCTTCATCTTCATGGGCCTGATCGCCGTCCTGTTCATCGCCATCCTGCTGGCCAATTCCTTCCTGCTGGAAGGCTCCTACACGATGCAGAAGGTCAGCACCCTGGAGAATGCCTACTCAACCCTCGATGCAATGCTGGGAAGCAGCACGGATACGGACGACCGCGTCGATCAGCTGTTTCCGAGCAACTACGATACCTCGAATCCGGAGACGGAAACACCGGCGACAACGTATCTGAAGTCACTCTCAGAGACGAGTAATGTCAGCGTCATCATCATTGACACGCAGACGGATCGGGTATTCTCGACCTTCGGCGATTTGAATCGTCAGTCCCAGAAGCTGAATCGGTATATTTTCGGAAACCGTTTCGGTGAGAAGGGAAAGATCCTTGCGAGCTTTGATAATTATATCATCGAGCGGAACCGCGACCAGAACAGTGGAAACCTCTACATAGAGAGCTGGGGATACTTTTCGGATAATACGACGACATTTATTATGTCGATGCCGATTTCCAGCCTGCGCGAGTCGGTATCCTTCTTTAACCGTTTCCTCCTGATCATCGGCATCTGTGCGATGGTGATCGGCTCCATCATCGTCTACTTCATGAGCCGCGAGATCTCGAAGCCGATCAACGAGCTCGCCCGTCTCAGTGAACGCATGTCCCGGCTGGATTTCACGGCTCGCTATACCGGCTGTCACTGTGACGAGATCGGTGTGCTCGGAAACTCGATGAATGTCATGTCGGATCGGCTTGAAAGCGCCATCGCGGATCTGAAGACTGCCAACAACGAGCTGCAGTCGGATGTACAGAATAAGACGAAGATCGCGGCGCGCCAGCAGGAGTTTATCGCCAATGTCTCCCACGAGCTGAAGACGCCGATCGCGCTGATCCAGGGCTACGCGGAGGGACTCAATGAGGGACTTGCGGACGATCCGACGGCACGGGAATACTACTGTGGTGTCATCGTGGATGAGGCGAAGCGCATGAACATCATGGTGCATGAGCTCATGAATCTGAGCTCGATCGAGCAGGGCAAGGACCTGCCGGACTTCGCCCTCTTCGACATCTCGAAGGTGGTCCATGGCGTCGTGACGAAGTCGGATATCCTGATCCGTCAGAAGGATGCCCATGTGGAGATCGATATCCCGGAGGGCACGATGGTCTGGGCAGACGAATTCAAGATCGAGGAGGTCATCACGAACTACCTGAACAACGCACTCAACCATCTGCAGGCGCCGAATAACATCAGCCTCTTCTCTGAAAAGGCACCGAACGGCACGGTATCGATCCATGTATCGAATACCGGCAAGCCGATTCCGGAGGAGGACCTGCAGCAGATCTGGGAGAAGTTCTTCAAGGTGGACAAGGCGCATACCCGCTCCTATGGCGGCAGTGGCCTCGGCCTCAGTATCGTCAAGGCCATCATGGATTCCCACCACCAGAAGTGCGGTGTGAAGAATACACGGACCGGTGTGGATTTCTGGTTCACGCTCGATTCTGAGAAGAAAAGCTATAATTAAAAAATGATAACGGAGGAAAAACAAATGATGAATCCAGCAGCGATGATGAAGGTCGCAGGCCTTTTCAAGAAGTTCCAGGCAGATCACCCGAAGGTGGTCTCCTATGTCCAGCATTTTGTCTCGACCGGGATCCCGGAGGGCTCGGTGATCGAGATCACAATCACGAAGCCGGGGGAGCATCCGGTGACCACGAATTTCCGCGTCCTGCAGGACGACGTCGAGATGGTGGAAGCCCTGAAGAACATGCAGAAGTAATGAATGATCGACCGTAAAAGCCTTTGCCGACGGACGCGTCCGGACTGCAAAGGCTTTTACGTCCGATTAAACGCCCCTCAGGGCACCATAAGGGAAAGACAGGTTTTATGAAGATTGCCTATATGCTACGAGATCCCCTGGATCTCTGGTTTTTATTTGTCTATGTCATCGGCGTTCTGGTGCTGATTTTCGCGGCGATGCAGTTCCTGCATGCCGTCCTCTATAAGGATACGAAGGCCCGGCGCGATGGGGTGCGGGCGCTCCTCCTCGGGATCGGCCTGCTCGCACCGCGCATCGTCTATCATCAGCTCCGCCTCGATGCCTCGGACTATAAAAAGGCCGTGACGACCGCTTATCAGAGCGGAGCCGACACGATCCCGGAGACGGGCGACGGCTATGTGCTCCTCGCGATCCAGCAGAGTGCCACAGATCCGGCCGCTGCGGACATCGTGGTGCTGTCCACAGCGCTCTATACACAGGAAGGGGAGCGAAATGCGGCCGGATTCGCGGTACTGAAGGCCGTTTCAGAGCAGACACTGAAACAGAAGAGCGCCGTCGAGCTACGTTATATCGCCTTTAGCGGAGAAGAGGATGCACGGACGGGGGCACGAAACTACCTCGAGAGCCTACCGGACGAAGAGAAGGCCCGGGTGGTCGCCGACATCCAGGTCGGCGACATTGGCCCTGCAGACAGCGGCGCTTTTCAAATCGCCGTGAGCAACGGCCATGAAAATCCACTCACGGACCGGCTCGTGAAATCTGTGAAGCGGATGAGCGGGCAGAAGGCGACGCTGTGTGTGGATAAGCTGTCGGATCATACGGCGTTCAGCATGGATGGCATCCCGGCGGCGATGCTCCTGCAGGAGGGTGTCGCGGATGCCTCTCGTGAAGACAGAAACACGGAAAGTGCCGGCACTGAACCGAAGCGTGGCGAAAGTGAACAGACAGGAAACCGCGTTCCGTCACCGAAGGATGAGGGCGATGCTCCGGAGATGGAGGAGCTCGCGAAGGCAGCGGCCATCGTCGGTGATACCGTGCAGGGGCTGATGCGGGAGAAGAGTGGCCGCTTCCGAACGGAAGTGGAGGCGACGCCGATGGACGTCCGTGCTGCAGGTGCCTTCCAGCCGCAGGTGGATGCCTGGCCAGCCGGCACAGGGATCCCGGCGATCGAGCAGCAGCTCGGCACACGCTTGACGGATACCGGAAAAAGTGATGCAGACGGCTGCGAAATCTATACCGCCGCACTGTACATCCTGCAGCAGGATGCGCCGGTCGCCGTCGAGGTGCACGTGGCGACCACCCCGGAACGTGTGAAACAGATCACGGTGGACACGTCCGCACTGGGGGTGGAGGAGGCCATACTTCGTCCGGTGCTGACGAATTTCTTCGGTGAAGGAAGTGAAAAAACCACAGAAAATGGAAGCCATGAAACAATCTTCCTTGATTCAAGTGCACAGGCGGTGTATCATGTAAGCGCTACCACGGCACCGGAAACAGACAGCGCTGTACCGGCTAGAAGCTATACGCTTTCTATTTCGGCCGCGTAGTTCATTCGTGACGCAATATAGAAACTGGTGGCACACATCTCATCTGATGAAAGCTGCAGACTGGTTGTCCGTCAGGCAAACGCCGGAAGGCCTTCGCCTGACGGTCCCCCTCAATGTGCAGTGAACATCCACGATGGATGCGTCAGCCACCTTTTTTGTACATATAAGGGAGGATTCATGGAACTGGCACTCATCTCGGCCCGCCAGGTCGTCGTCTTTTTTATGCTGATTATGACAGGATATTTCGCGATCAAAGCGAAGGTACTGACACCGGAAGCGCGACATCACTTCTCCAGTCTGCTGGTATCGATCGTCGTACCCTGTATGATCGTGAATTCCTATATCGCGGAATTTGATGCAGAGGTTTTTCACGGGATCGTCCTGGCGTTCATCCATTCCTTTATTCTGATTATGATCGGTCTCGTCATCGCTGTGCTGGCCGCACGACGTATGGGAAAGGATAATCGGGCGATTTTCGAATTTGCGATGATTTTTTCCAATGCCGGCTACATGGGCTTCCCGCTGATTCAGGCACTGTTCGGAAACGAAGGTCTCCTGTATGCCAGCAGCTACAACACCGTCTTTAATATCCTGATCTGGACCTATGGCTATGCCCGGGTCTCCGGCCAGACCGACGCGAAAAAGGTAGTGAACACGATCGTCCGTTCTCCTGCTATGATTGCGGTTGTCGTCGGCCTTGTGCTCTATCTTTTCCAGATTCCTGTACCTGAACTGATCCATCAGCCGATTTCACAGATTGGTGGGCTGAACACTCCGATCAGTATGATGATCACCGGTATGATACTCGCAGGCTCTGAGCTTTCGAAGGTGATCCGGGACCGAGCCGTTCTCGCCATCATCGGCATTCGCCTGCTACTGATTCCGGCGGTATGCCTGCTGATTTATGGCTTTCTGCATATCAGCTTCGGCATGGCCTCCGAGGTCGTCCTGCTGCTCGAAGCCTGTCCGTGCGCCGCCATCAGTACGGTTTTCGCCGTGCAGTTCCACTATGATGAAGAGAAGGTCGCCGGTGCAGTCATCCTGTCGACACTGCTCAGTATCCTGACCCTGCCGATCACCGCCTTTATCATCACAACCCTGCTGTAATACCGTCCGCTGTACATGCGTACGACGATCTGTCGCGGTACTTCTCGCGGACATCGAATCATATTCTGCTTGTAGCGTGAGAGAGCCACCTGTCAGACGGGTGGCTCTTTTGCTGAAAAAATCCCCGAACCGAAATACGGTCCGGGGATTCGTTCATTTATTCAGTTGTATGTGCTGATGATCAGTTTACACCGTAGCCTAAAGCAGCTGCGTTGTCGATGCCCTGTGCAGCGAAAGCCTCACGAGCGAGGTTAGCCATAGCAGCAGCATACTCAGAGTAGTTAGCGTAAACAATCTGAGTGCCATCCGTAGCAGCAACAACTACAGGAGCAGCTGGATCAACAGCAACCTGAGCTACAGCAGCCTCATGAATAGCGTTTGCATACTCAGCAGCAGCATAGGAGTAAGCGTTCTTTGCATTTAAGGAACCGATGTCATAGGAAGCAACACCAGCGAATGCAGGAACGGACATAGCAGCAACCAGAGCGCCAGTCATCACCATAGCAGCAATCTTCTTTGTCATCTTCATCATCATATACCTCTCAAATAAATTTGAAATCTGTCACTGAATTCGTGACTCAAAATTTCTAAACCTTTTATAACACATTTCTTAAGATTTTTATACAGTTTTCAACTATTTTCGTAATAAAAATAAGGTACAATTTACGAAAAAAGAGCGTAAATATAAACAGATTCCGGTTTTCTGTCAGATTTTCTTACGATTCCACGATGTGCAGGGGACCCGGAGGGGCGGCAACGGAGGCACAGTACTCCGGGTCCCCTGCTTGAACTGCTACACGTTAAAAATCACTGTAACTGAAAAAAGTCAAAAATCAGTTGACAACATTGCCTGAATTAAGTATAGTATACAAGTCGCTTGAGAAAAGCGTATCGGGGTGTGGCTCAGTTTGGCTAGAGCACCTGGTTTGGGACCAGGGGGTCGCAAGTTCGAATCTTGTCACCCCGACGATTGATAGACCATCGAGAATGAACTCTCGGTGGTCTTTTTTGTGCTTTTATAGTGCTTCAGGAATACCGTTCCTGCTTTTCCAGGTAGGCTTCGTGTTCTTCTCGTGACATACATACCTTTCCGATCGGGGTATCGTATTCCTGCCGGTCATTGAGAAGCCGGCGCTCGATGAACTGCTCGATGGCCTGGCGTATGTGCTTCAGCTTTTCACGCGTGTCAGCATTATCACTCTGAAAGTGCATCATCTCGTCGAGATAGCCCTGTGCGCGTACCTGCCGGAAGCTCTCGGTATAGACGAGGCCGAAAACGAAGGCCATGTGGCCGATCATGAAGTCGATGGCGGTTCTGGAGTAGGTGCGGTCGACATTGCGCGCATGCATCACGTCATCGTAGACCTGATCGGTGATGGACGCGGTGCGGAAGGCTTCCTCCGGGAGATCATAGATCTCGCTGCGCGGTGTTTCGCAGTTCACGCGCAGGATGTCGATTTTATCTGCATCCCGCAGGATGGTGGCGAAGCGATATTCGCGTGCACTGAGCTCCTCCGGGAGGCGGTACACGTTGTGAAGCCGTATCGTCTTTTCGAGGAGCGCCGTCGCTTCCGCATCTGCATCATTTACGAAGAGACGGATCTTCCCGTCATGGAAGAGGATATCCGCACTCAGCATCGCATGATTGCAGGACAGACGGTCCTGAAAGGTGTGGTACTGGCGAAGCTGCTCGAAGCGGCCGATGTCGTGGAGCATACCGCTGAGCCAGGCGAGATCCCGGTCGGTCGCAGACAGTCCGAGGTCTTCCGTGATCGCGTCGCACATCGCAGCAACGCGGTAGGTGTGGTCTACCTTCAGCTTCACCTTCACATCGCTGAGATCATAATCTGAAACATAGGCTTTAAATGCCTCCCTGACATGCATTCGATCGATGTTCACTATTCAGTCCTCCACTCGCACATTTTTACTGAAAAATTCACGGTATTTCTATTATAATAATAAAATAATCAGAAAGTGGAAGTGAAAATCATGATAAAGCTGCACAAACGAAGGAACATCTGCGCCGGTCTGCTTTTAACCGGCACACTTATACTCTCTGTGCTCAGTGCCTGCGGAAGCCGCGACACGGAAGAGACACCGGATTTCAGCGACATCTCTGCGGATCAGAAGCTGACGATCTATACGGCACATAAGGCCGAGGTCTACCGTCCGATCATCCAGGAATTCGAGGAATCCACGGGCATCTGGGTCGAGGTGCGTGCGGGTGGCACGACCGAGCTGCTCGAGGAGCTGCAGGATATGCAGAACGCGTCGAAGCATGAGGTCGACATCATGTTCGGCGGCGGCATCGAGATGCTGGAAGCTTATAAGGATTGCTTTCAGCCTTATCAGTCGCCGCTGGAAGCGAAGCTGGATCCGATCTATCTATCACCGGATCACTACTGGACGCCTTTCACCGAGCTTCCGATCGTGTTTATCTATAACAGTAAGATCGTGCAGCCGGAGAGTGCACCGCACAGCTGGCAGGACTTCCTCGACGGCAGCTGGAAGGGCAGTATCAGCTTCGCGGATCCATCCATGTCCGGCACGAGCTACACGATACTCGAAACCATGAAGGATGCGACGCAGCTTCCGGAGGAGGCGATCCTCACGAGGTTCTGCGATGACCTCGACGGGCATCTCGCGAAGGGCTCCGGAGAGGTACTTACGGAGGTCGCCAACGGTGACCGGCTGGTGGGCATCACCCTCGAGGAGAGTGCGCTGAAGGAAATCGCGCGTGGCAGTGATGTCGGCATCAGCTATCCGACAGAGGGCACCTCCGCAGTTCCGGATGGTGCGGCCATCGTGAAGAACGCCCCGCACCCGGAAAATGCCGAGCGCTTCCTCGACTTCATCCTGAGCGATCCGGTGCAGCGCTATACGATTTCCCCGCTGTTCCGACGCTCGGTCCGTACGGACCTGTCCACGAACGACAAGACCGTGGGGCTCCGCATCCTCGCCTTCGATATCGAGGAGGCCAGTGAACGGCAGACGAAGGTGCTGCAGGATTTCTGGCAGATCTGGGAGGCACGTTATGCTTGAGTACATCAACAAGTCCTACCGTCGCCAGCTGATGTTCTACTTCACCCTGGTATCCGTCGTCCCGCTCGTGCTGAGCGGACTGCTGCTCGTCGGCATGTTCCGTACGCGCGTTCACCGGGAGTTCGCAGCGCAGGATCTCGCGAAGCAGCAGCTGATCGAGCAACGTCTGGAGGAGCATTTCCACTCTGTCGAAGAGGTCATCGCGCAGATCGCAGACGATCGTGATATTCGGAAAGCATTGACCCAGGGTACGGTCTCGTCCTCGAACATCTATGCGGCGCTCTACCGTGAGACGCAGGCGATCCGCTCCTTCTCGACCGTCGACATCTACGCCGGTGAAAAGCGCATCTATACGACGGACCGCGGCACAGTGTCGAAGACCCTGCCGTCCGATTTCGGCATCATCGCCCGCCTCGAGGCACAGCCGACGGAGACGGCCTATGTCCTGAACTACGACGGCATCTATACCCGCGAAACGAGTCTCCAGATCGGTCGTAAGATCAATGCCAATGCCGGCTACGTCATCGTGACGATCGACCAGAGCGATTTCGAAAGCATACTGAAGGAAAGCTATAACGGTAACGAAGGCGTCCTCCTGCTGAATGCCTACTGGGAGCCGCTCTACGCCGGTGGAAACCTCGCTTCCGAGGCGAACCTTCAGCTTTTTCGGACGAATCGGCTGGAGGGCAGACGCCTGAACGAGACATTCGCCGATAATCTCTATGCGGCCTGCGTCGGCGACACGGGTCTGACGCTCGTCTACATGACGCCACCGGCACTCAGCGAGGACATCTTCCGTATGATGTTCATGATGCTGCTGATCATCACGGTGCTGGTGCTCATCGGCAGCCTGATGCTGTCCGGCTATGTATCGAATTTCCTCGCCCAGCCGATCCAGAAGCTGAGTGACGGCATGCGGGCCCTGCGCCATGGAGATCTGAGCGCCCATGTGGAGCTTCCGCGGGATGATGAGCTCGGCCAGCTCGCCGATGGATTCAATAAAACGACGATACGGATCCGCCGAAACATGGAAGAGCGGGTGCAACAGCAGAAGCGCCTCAACGAAACCGAGATGCGGATGATGCAGGCACAGCTGAATCCACATTTCCTCTATAACACGCTCGACACCATCAAGTGGGTGGCGAAGGCCCATCAGGTGCCGGAAATCGTCACCCTCAGCTCGGATCTCGCGAAGATCCTCCGCCGAAGCATCTCGGGACGGGAGTTCGAAACGCTGCAGGAGGAGCTCGAGCTGCTCGAAAGCTACTGCAATATCCAGGAGCTGCGCTTCGATAACTCCTTCAGCTTCGAGGTCGAGGTACCGGAGGAGCTGATGGCATGCATGGTGCCGAAGCTGATGCTGCAGCCGATCGTCGAAAATGCCATCATCCATGGCCTTGAGGGCGTCGAGGATGGACTCGTGAAGGTCACCGCCCGCCGGGTAGAAGAGGAGCTCGAGATCCATGTGATGGATAACGGCTGCGGCATCGAGGATGCCTTCATCGAGATGGTGAAGAAACATGATGGGAAGCTGCTGAGCGGACACCTCGGTTTCGCGAACGTGGATTCGATCATCCGTCTGAATTATGGCCCTCCGTATGGCATCGACATCGCACGGCTGCCGGAGGGCGGTACAGATGTCGTGCTGCGACTGCCGTACCGGAAAGAATAGATGGGGTAAACCGCATAGATAGCGGCTCCCCATAGAAGATCGCCCGTGGGATATACGACCAGGGGTGGGGAGGTTTGTTATGACATCAGTATTAGTCGTCGATGACGAAAAATTCGTCCGGGAGGGCATCGTCCGTGGAACCGACTGGAAGAGTGTCGGCTGTGAAGTCGTCGGACAGGCGAAGAACGGAGAGGAGGCCCTCGCACTGGCGCGCACACTGCATCCGGCGCTGATCGTTACCGATATCCGCATGCCGAAGATGGACGGCATCGAGCTCGTGCGGACACTTCGGGAAGAAAAGCAGGCTGTAAAGGTGATTTTCCTTACCGCCTACAGTGACTTCAGCTATGCGCAGCAGGCCGTACGCCTGCAGGCCTCCGACTATCTGCTGAAGCCCTTTGAGGATGGCCAGCTTGAAGCCGTCGTGAAGAAGATCCTCGGGGAGGATATCCTGCATGGGAAGCGTGCGGTGTCCCCGAGGGATGCGGAGCTTCTGCCACTGAAGGAGGCGAACGCAGAGATGCATCGCTATGTGCAGAGCGCGATCGCGTACATCGCGGATCACTACAGTGAGGATGCCATCAGCATCACACGCATCGCGGAAGACATCGGTGTGTCCGAGGGGCATCTCAGCCGTCTCTTTAAGAAGGACACCGGGCAGAGCATCAACAGCTATATTACCTGCTACCGAATGCGGACGGCGATGCGCCTCCTCCGGGATGTGCGCTATAAGGTCTATGAGGTCTGCGAGATGGTCGGCTACCACGACATCGCCTACTTCTCCAGTACCTTTAAAAAGCTGACCGGGATGACCCCGTCGGATTACCAGGCAGGCTGACAGGCTCTGAAGCGCATGCTGGTGTGAGGATGGAAGCGGCTGAACAAAAAGAAGCAGAAAAGTCCTGAGCTGTCCCATAGGAAGCCAGGCCTCCGAAATATGTGCATACTGCACATGAAAACGCGGATAAATGATAAATAGATGTCAGAAATGACCATCAAAATATCATTTTTACCGCGTTTTTGTTTTGCAAAAAAATTTCTATACTAGACTCATCAAGTAAAGAAAGCTCTTCAGAACATATGGAGAGCCGATCGTGAAACCATAAGGGAGGCACATTTATGAGAAAACGTAAACTCATCTCGTTACTACTGACTGCATCGATGGCCGTATCCATGCTGGCCGCATGCGGATCCTCATCGAACAACAGCGCAGCCACCACGGCAGCCGCTGCCGCTGACAAGCCGGCAGAGACCCAGGCGGCACAGCCGGCGGAAA
>ERZ1034980.414-NODE-414-length-32744-cov-20.205207_pt1 | contig 32744 bp, 31 predicted proteins | sample MGYA00520622_ERZ1034980 | MGnify/ENA primary metagenome ERZ1034980 (study PRJEB33766, sample SAMN09781791) | gut metagenome | biome: gut microbiome | host: Homo sapiens | place: Madagascar | study: EMG produced TPA metagenomics assembly of the PRJNA485056 data...
ATAGTCCTTTTGGGCTTTTTATGGTATTTTGAAATTAACTAGCACCACGGGTAAAATCGTATAATGTTTAACGTGGACGGTATAGTAGGGATTGGGTCTATTTTTGGTCGTTTTGTAGGCGGGGAATCCCGCGGGACTTTTTAGACGGTGTAAGATCTCCCTTTCAACATCATTGACAAGCTGGTGGCTACCCTTGGATTATTCAGATTGATCCTGATATAGTCAACAATCTGGTTGAGGTCACTTTCAAAGAGAGAAAGGATGGCTAAGTTGTCGTTTTTGTTTTTAGTCATTATCAATTCTTTCTCTGACTCTACCAAAGACTTCTGGACTTGAAAAACGTTGACCTGTTTGACTGGCTTGCAAATCAGCTTCATCAAGTTTTGATTCGATAGGATTGATGAGTTGGTCATACTGATCCAGACTCATAAGAACCATGGTGCCATAGCCGTTCTTGGTTAGAAAGACTGGTGCATTTTCTTCAACAACAGTTTCTTCAATTTCCGAAAATTTATTACGGAGATCAGAAATAGGACGAATTGTAATCATAAAGTACCTCCTAAGTTATCAATATATTATCAAAATAATGATAATTCATCAAACAATAATAGTTTCAATTAAAGTAGTATCAGACGTTTGAAAAACCAAATATGATATAATAAACTCAATGAAAACCATAAACGAGGTAAACAAATGGACAAATGGCAAGAACTAACTATCACGGTTAATCGTGAGGCGGAGGAAGCGGCTTCTAATATTTTGATTGAGTCGGGGAGCGCTGGTGTGGCGATTGATGATAGCGCAGACTACATCGGTCAGGAGGACCGTTTCGGGGAGCTTTACCCTGATATTGAGCAGTCTGACATGGTGACCATCACCGCTTACTACCCAGAATCTACGGACATTGCTGCCGTCAAGGCTCAGGTTAATGAGCGCTTGGCAGAATTGACAGGATTTGGTGTTGAGACGGGGAAAATAGCTGTCGTTAGTCAAGAATTAGTGGAAGAAGATTGGGCGGAGAACTGGAAGAAATACTACGAACCAGCTCGCATCACCCATGATTTGACCATCGTGCCAAGCTGGACAGAAGATTATGTGGCGTCAAGCAGTGAAAAACTCATCAAACTCGACCCAGGCATGGCCTTCGGAACAGGCACACACCCAACCACAAAAATGAGCCTCTTCGCTCTTGAACAAATCTTGCGAGGAGGTGAAACCGTCATTGACGTAGGGACAGGTTCTGGCGTACTTTCTATTGCAAGCTCCCTTCTCGGTGCCAAAGACATTTACGCCTACGACCTCGACGACGTGGCGGTGCGCGTGGCACAGGAAAACATTGACCTCAACGACGGCACAGAAAACATTCACGTCGCAGTGGGTGACCTCCTCAAAGACGTGGATATTGAAGCTGAGGTTATCGTGGCAAACATCCTAGCCGACATCCTCATCCACCTGACCGACGACGCTTACCGCTTGGTCAAGGACGAGGGCTACCTCATCATGTCTGGTATCATCGCTGAAAAGTGCCAAATGGTTATTGATGCGGCTGAAAAAGCTGGTTTCTTCCTTGAAACTCACATGAAGCAGGGCGAGTGGAACTGCGTCATCTTCAAGAAAACTGACGACATTTCAGGCGTTATCGGAGGCTAGGATGCAGCAGTATTTTGTAAATAGCAAAGCGGAAAACCCAGTCACCATTACAGACAAAGACACGGTTAAACACATGTTTAACGTTATGCGTCTGACCGAGGGAGACGAGGTAGTGCTGGTCTTCAACGACCATATCAAGCGTTTGGCAAAAGTATTGGACAGCGCAGCCCACTCCTTTGAAATCATCAAGGAACTCACCGATAATGTAGAACTACCAGTGCATGTGACCATCGCATCAGGTTTCCCAAAAGGAGACAAGCTAGAATTCGTAGCCCAAAAAGTAACCGAGCTAGGCGCAGCAGCCCTCTGGGCATTTCCAGCCGACTGGTCAGTGGTCAAATGGGACGGCAAAAAGCTAGCCAAACGTCAAGACAAGCTGGACAAAATCGTCCTCGGAGCATCCGAGCAATCCAAACGCAACTTGGTTCCAGAGGTGACTTTATTTGAGAAGAAAGCAGACTTTATTAAGGCACTCGCAGACTTCGACAAGATTTTCATCGCCTACGAAGAGTCAGCTAAAGAAGGTGAGCAGTCTGTGCTGGCGCGTGAATTAGCGACAGTTGAAGCTGGTCAGAAAGTCCTTTTCATCTTCGGACCAGAAGGAGGCATTTCGCCAGCTGAAATTGAAATTTTTGAAGCAGCAGGAGCCCTCAAAGTTGGCTTAGGACCACGCATCATGCGGACAGAAACTGCACCGCTCTATGCCCTATCCGCAGTCAGCTACGCTTTGGAATTAAATTAAAAACTATCTAAGCCATGAAGAACAGCACCCCAAGTGTTAGATAAGAATCTAATGATTGGGGTGTTTTTGGGTTTTAGATAGTTATTTTTATTGACCAACTAACTTATGATTTTACATTAACTTTACAAAAGTTCACAAAAGGATTTGATATTCCTAAGATATAATACACTCGTGGTGCTAGTTAATTTCAAAATATCTTAAATTGTAGGTCAGTACAATTTGCTCTAGCTAGTGTTTGCTCCATATCGAAAAGGGTACAAAGTTCTGAAAAACGTGTCTCAATAGTCCTCCTCATAGCTATTAGTTTCCAATGATTATGTTGCTTAGCTCCTATCATATTTTGACGTAAGGGAGTTCAAAGGTGATAACCTTTTTGCTCCAAATGTTCTCTGAGCTTACGACTAAGATAACCTAAATCAGCTAAAATGTATGGTTGTCGGCAATCTTCTAGTAAGTCCTCAACGGCTCTAATATCGTGAACAGAGGTTGGTGTCACAAGATAGTTCAGAATATAGCCTGATAGAGTGACCAGCATATGAACCTTGAAACCATAGAACCACAGGTGTTTTGAAGCATTGTACCCAATGTCTGCCGTCCCTTCAAAAATTTTTGCTCGATGATTGCGAACAGATTGACAAAGTGGCAAGGGGAAGCTATCTATGATGACAACTATATCAGGAGATAATTGGTTATTCATAGCTTGACGAATGATTTGAATTAACCAGATTAACTGTTTCGATCGTCGGTTAAAACGACTTCTTTCTAGTCGTTTCCCACAGGGAAATAGTTGGCAGATACGATAGAAATGACGTTGGGATTTTATACCTAATTTAGCCTGTAAGAGAACTAAGACTAGCAATGACTCATCCGAAACTTTAGACAAGCTAACATTACGACGATACTTGAAGGCATCAGGACAATAATCATGATAGAGTTTTGAACAAATTTTTGATAATTGTTTGATATTCCATTGTAAGTGATGAAATTTAGCAGTATAGTCCTTTGGGGCTTTTTATGGTATTTTGAAATTAACTAGCACCACGAGTAGAAATATATAAAGGAGTTGGAAACAGTTGTTCTAACTTCTTTTGTATGTCAGAAAAAGATGAAAAATTCAACAGTTTTTCAGGGAGACAGAATATTCTGACAATGCTATAATATTATGAAAAAGCTTAACTTTCTCAAAAAAAGTTCTAGAAAGGGTTTACAAACGAAAAAATAGTGCTATAATAAAAGCAAGAGTTGCGCAAACGGTTGCGCGACAAAAGAAAATTTTTAAAGGGGAATCTCATGAAAGAGAATATCAAACAACTCTTTAGCTTTGAATTTTGGCAAAAATTCGGTAAAGCTTTGATGGTCGTTATCGCGGTTATGCCAGCCGCAGGTTTGATGGTAAGTATCGGTAACTCACTACCTTTGCTTAACGCTAACAATGAGCTTTTGGCTCGTATCTCTAATGTCATCGCCCAAATTGGTTGGGGAATCATTGGTAACCTTCACATTCTCTTTGCTTTAGCTATCGGTGGTAGCTGGGCTAAAGAACGTGCTGGTGGTGCTTTTGCTGCAGGTATTTCATTTATCACATTAAACCTTATCACAGGTCACTTTTACGGTATTACATTGGCAATGATTGCTGATGATAAATCTTACGTGAAAAATGTCTTCGGTGGTAGCATGCACGTTTCAGACTACTTCATCAATGTTCTAGGGCAACCTGCTCTTAACATGGGGGTATTCGTTGGTATCATCGCTGGTTTCATCGGTGCAACAGCCTACAACAAATATTATAACTACCGTAAACTTCCAGATGCTTTGTCATTCTTCAACGGTAAACGTTTCGTACCATTCGTCGTTATCGTTCGTACAATAATCGTTGCTCTTATCATGTCAATCTTCTGGCCACTTATCCAATCAGGAATCAACGGCTTTGGTATGTGGATTGCCAACTCACAAGATACAGCTCCAATCTTAGCACCATTCATCTACGGTACTTTGGAACGTTTGCTCTTGCCATTTGGTCTTCACCACATGTTGACTATCCCAATGAACTACACTCAATTGGGTGGTACTTATACTGTTCTTACTGGTGCTACTAAAGGAACTCAAGTACTTGGGCAAGACCCGCTTTGGTTGGCTTGGGTGACTGACTTGATTAACCTTAAAGGAAGCCATGCTTCACAATACCAACACTTGCTTACAAGCGTTACACCTGCTCGTTTCAAAGTTGGTCAAATGATTGGTGCTTCTGGTATCTTGATGGGTCTGACTTACGCTATGTATCGTAATGTTGACGAAGACAAAAAATCAAAATACAAATCAATGTTCGTCTCTGCAGCTATTGCAACATTCTTGACTGGTGTAACTGAACCAATTGAATACATGTTCATGTTTGCTGCCCTCCCACTTTATCTTGTTTACGCCCTTGTTCAAGGTTGCGCATTTGCTATGGCTGACCTTGTTCACCTACGTGTTCACTCATTTGGTAATATTGAGTTCTTAACACGTACTCCAATGGCTATTAAAGCTGGTCTTGGTGGTGATGTCTTTAACTTTGTTTGGGTTACTATTCTTTTTGCAGTCATCATGTACTTCATTGCAAACTTCATGATTAAGAAATTCAATCTGGCAACAGCAGGTCGTAACGGTAACTATGATAACGAAGATGTAGAAGCTGACACACAAGCACCAGCAGGTAGCTATGGTGGTACAGCAGATGCCAACTCACAAGTTGTCCAAGTCATTAATCTCCTTGGCGGACGTGACAATATCGTTGATGTTGACGCATGTATGACTCGTCTCCGTGTAACCGTTAAAGATGGTAACAATGTTGGTGATGAAGCAGCTTGGAAAAAAGCTGGTGCTATGGGTCTGGTTATGAGAGGCAATGGTGTCCAAGCTATCTACGGACCAAAAGCTGACGTTCTTAAATCTGATATCCAAGACCTTCTTGATTCAGGTGCTGTTATCCCAGTTGTCAATGTTGAAACTGGTGGCACAGTCACAGCAGAAGCTGTTACTTACAAAGGTGTGACTGAAGCTGTTGAAACAGTTGCTAATGGTAACGTTATTGAAGTTACAGAAGTGAGCGACCCTGTCTTTGCACAAAAAATGATGGGTGATGGCTTCGCTGTAGAACCTAGCGATGGCAATGTTTACGTTCCAGTATCTGGTACAGTAACAAGTGTCTTCCCTACAAAACATGCTTTCGGTCTTTTGACAGATAGCGGCTTGGAAGTCTTGGTTCACATTGGTCTTGACACTGTTTCACTTGAAGGAAAACCATTTGATGTTAAAATCTCTGATGGTCAAAAAGTTAAAGCTGGGGACCTTGCGGTCGTTGCAGACCTTGATGCTATCAAAGCAGCAGGTAAAGAAATAAGCATCATTGTTGTCTTCACTAATGCAGCTGACATCAAATCAGTTACACTTGAAAAACAAGGTCAACAAGCTGCCAAAACAGTTGTAGCGAAAGTTGAATTGTAAAAAATAAGCAGTCGCAGTCTAAACAATTAAACAGATAAGAAGTTGGGGCGGAGTTGTTAAGAAAGTTGACAACTTGGTCCCACTTCCTTATTTATAGGAGAAATCATGACTAAGGTACTAACACTCAACACACACTCTTGGATGGAAGAAAATGGTCAACAAAAATTTCAGGACTTGTTGGATGCCATTTTAGCTGAAAACTACGATTTGATTTGTTTGCAGGAAGTCAATCAAGAAATCACTTCTGATTTGGCTAACTATATGATTCATTACGCAGGTCTAGAAGATGCGCCAGCCATTCACCAAGACCACTTTGCTTTGAAATTGGTAGAGGCTTTGGATGAGGCTGGTCAGGTTTACTATTGGTCTTGGGCTTATAATCATATTGGCTATGACCGCTACAATGAGGGGGTTGCTATCCTGTCTAAAAATCCGATTGAAGCCAGCTCAGTTTTAGTATCGGATGTTGATAATGAGTATGATTATCATACACGCAGAGCCTTGGTTGTCAGAACACTCTTGGGAGACCAAGAAGTTTTGGCGGTCAGTACACATCTTTCTTGGTGGGATAAGGGCTTTAAGCGCGAGTGGTCTAAATTGGAAAAAGCCTTACTTGCGGAAGACCTTCCGGTACTTATTATGGGAGACTTCAACAATCCTCAAGGTAATGAAGGTTATCAACTGGTCTTGGCAAGTCCTTTGAAACTCCGCGACAGTCATGTTAACGCCAGTCAAGTCATCGGTGACCACACGATTAAGGCTGATATTGACGGTTGGGAAGGCAATGAGCATAATTTCAAGGTTGATTATGCTTTTACTAATCTGCCTGTTGCTATTCAGAGGTCGCGTGTTGTTTTTGATGGTCAGCACTACCCAGTGGTGAGTGACCACTTTGGGCTGGATGTTACTTGGTAAGCCCTAAGTCAGGAGGAAGCTCATGGTAAAATGTTTAACACTAAACGCTCATTCTTGGATTGAATCTCTTCCCTTGAAGCGTTTGTTTGATATTGCAGAGCATATTTTAGAAGAAGATTATGACTTGATTTGTCTTCAGGAAATCAATCAGAAAATGTCAACGCCAGTGGCGGAAAATTTGGTAGACTTCACGAAATTATCAGATTTTCCAGCGGTTCATGAGGATAATTACGCCCTTTATTTGGTCAATTATTTGCGAGCAAAAGGGCGCAGATATTATTGGTCATGGGTTTACAATCACATCGGCTACGATGAGTACAACGAAGGTGTGGCTTTATTGTCCAAGACACCTTTTAAGGCTGAGGATGTCCTAGTTTCAGACAAGCATGACGAATTTGACTTTCATACACGTCATGTCTTGATTGCCCAGACAGAAATCAATCAGGTTCCCATAACAGTGACCAGCCTTCACTTGTCTTGGGAAGGCAAGGGATTTGAAGAGGAATGGCTTCGCTTGGAAGACAAACTAAAATCTTACCCACGACCTTATGTCTTAATGGGAGACTTCAACGCTCCGACAGACAGCAAGGGCTATCAAATGATTTTGTCCAGTCCGCTTGATTTACAGGACTGTCACGTTGAAGCGGGTGATAGTAAAGGAAGTCACACGATTTCAGCTGATATTGACGGCTGGGAAGCCAACGAAGCTGACTTGAAGGTGGACCACATTTTCATCAGTAAGGAACTGACGGTGAAAACATCACATGTTTCTTTTGATGGTGGTGCTGCGCCGATTGTCAGTGACCATTATGGCATTGCAGTTGAAATTGAATAAACAGAAACCTGTGAGGATTGCCCCGCAGGTTTTTGCCTATCTAGGATGTTAGTCAGCTCTCAAGTTAGCGAGAATGATTTGTTTAGCTTGGGATAGGCTGAGATTTGCTGAAAATAGCGTTTCAGGGATGACTGTCAGGTAATCTTTTTCTAACCATCATCGCCTCAAGGCCTCTTCTCCGAATTCAAGAGATTTAGTGCGTGTTTGGTGGCGGGCAAGTGTCTCTTCAAAGGAAAGATCGTAGTAATAAGCCTGGCAATCTTCGCCATAAAGCTCTGCTATTTTTTCAAAAATAGGAGCATACCAGCCAGAATGCAAGATACCTTCCAAAATGACAACGGGACACTATCGGTAGCCATGCTCCAAGAGCGTTAAGAGCAGCGGAATGGTCGGGCTATCAAAGCCATCGTGGGCATGAAGCATGTCCCTGCGGAGACTATCCTGTGAGAGGAGAAGCGTATTTTCTCCCAATTCGGCTTGCAGTAGCTTTGCTAAGCTGGTTTTGCCACTAGCCGCATTTCCTCTTATGAGGATGAATTTTGGTGCCATAAGTTATCCTTTTAAGTCATTAGTAAGTCTATAGGTTCACTTAAAAATCCCAAGATCAAGGACCTTAGGATTGACGTGCTGGGTGCACAGTTGATTCCTAGTAGTGGGAAGGTTTAGTTTTTGGTAAAATCAGCTAGCGCTTCAACGATGACTTTAGCTAGGCGTTCGACATCGCTTGATGTGCCCCGCAACTCAAAGTCACCTAGCATAGGAAAGCCAAAACGCTTAGCGTATTGCTTGGCAGTTAGGCAGTACTGGTTGTTAAAATTGCGGTTTCCTGAACCGATGATACCAAAGCAGTGCTGGACATTGTCGTGTGCAGCGATGAAATCTCCAAGTGGATTGGTCAGGATTTCTTGGTCGCCGTTGTCCACCCCATTTCCCCCTTCCAAATAAGTGGGAAGCAGAGCGACAAAGGGTTCTGTAACTGGGAAAGTTTGGTGGTTGAGTTCCTTGATGTTGATGGTCTTAGGGGTGGTGTCATACCAAGTTGTCAAGTGCTCCGAGAGACGTTTGACAAAGCTCTGCGTATTGCCACTAAGACTAATGTAAACCAAGGCAAGTTCTTGAGACATAATTTCTCCCTTATTTTATAGTTTGTACCCGTTGGTCATGAGTGATAACGGAGACTTTGATAGGTGACGAAGATATCCATATGAATGGCCCTTACAGAGCGATAGAGATCAACTAAGACGCCAAAATGGGGTAGGTCAGGATTTTCTAGAACTAATTGAAACAGCTGTGTTGACTGGCAAGTTTGAACCACATCATCAATATCTGACAACCAAGTGGGAACGATATCCAGCGAATAATCCATCAGCCGAAAGGATGGCTCATCATACCAAACGATAGACCGAACGATTGTTTTTTGTTTTTCAAAACCACCTAAGGTTTCCGCAATTTGTCGAAGGTCTGATAGGATAATATCAGATGGAATCGGGCCTTGCAATAAATGAGGTGTTTGACTGACTAGAGCGACCTCATCTTTAAAAAGGGTTAAATAGTGAACACTAACAAGTAATTGTTGGACAAGAAGTGAGTAGGTAGTGGATGATTTCATGGCGCCCTTTCTAGTGAGGATAAGTGTGATTTTAGAATCGTCTTAGTACGGGAAGATAATGCTTGTTACTATTTTATCACAAAGTAGTAACCAATAGCTAAAACTAATGACACAAAATAAATAAGTTTTTAGTTTGAATGGAAATGTTGAGGTGATTTAGCTATTTAAATAGCTAAAGCTATCTCATTTATTGCCTAGGTGCTCAAAGAGAGAATCATCGGAAAGAGTTTTGTCGCAGTTTTGCAAGAAGCTCTCGCTGCTAGCGACGGCTTGCCGCAGTTTTGTAAGAGGTTCTCGCTGTCAGCGACGAATTGTTGCAAGTTGGCAGGAGTCTGATGGATGCGATGAGGAAAATAAGGGAGATTGGAGAGGTTAATGTCGTCCAGACCGACTTTTTCTACGTTTGTGATAAGGTGTACTAGCCTGATTTTATAATGGTTAGGCGTGGCTTTCCTTTGAAAACAGTTTAATATTTCAACTTCTTTTATTTTTAGCTTAAAAAGTGTTAAAATAGTAGCAATATCAGCACAAGGAAGAGGTATTCATGGTTAAAGAAGTCAATCTAACAGGTCAAGAGGTTGTTGACATAGCAGCTCAGTACATGTCTGAAAAAGACGTGGAATTTGTCAAATTTGCCTTAAACTACGCAACAGCTGCTCACTATTACCAAGCTCGTAAGTCTGGTGAGCCCTATATTATTCACCCTATTCAGGTAGCGGGTATCTTGGCTAATCTGCATCTGGATGCTGTGACCGTGGCTTGTGGCTTCTTGCACGATGTGGTTGAAGATACTGAGATTACCCTAGATGAGATTGAGACGGATTTTGGTAAAGATGTCCGTGATATTGTCGATGGGGTGACCAAGCTCGGCAAGGTTGAGTACAAATCACACGAAGAGCAGTTGGCAGAAAATCACCGTAAAATGCTTATGGCCATGTCTAAAGACATTCGCGTTATCCTTGTCAAATTGGCTGACCGTTTGCATAACATGCGTACGCTTAAGCACTTGCGTAAAGACAAGCAGGAGCGCATTTCACGTGAAACCATGGAAATCTATGCGCCCCTCGCTCACCGTTTGGGGATTAGCCGCATCAAGTGGGAGCTGGAAGACCTTTCTTTCCGCTACTTGAATGAGGTTGAGTTTTACAAGATTTCGCATATGATGACGGAAAAACGTCGTGAGCGCGAAGCCTTGGTGGATGAAATCGTCGCAAAAATCAAGACTTACACCGAAGAGCAGGGGCTCCACGGAGATGTTTACGGTCGTCCTAAGCACATCTACTCCATCTATCGCAAGATGCGTGATAAGAAGAAGCGCTTTGACCAAATCTATGACTTGATTGCCATCCGCTGCATCATGGATACAGCTAGCGACGTTTACGCCATGGTTGGCTACATCCACGAATTGTGGCGTCCAATGCCTGGTCGTTTTAAAGACTATATCGCTGCACCAAAAGCCAACGGCTACCAGTCTATCCACACCACGGTTTACGGTCCAAAAGGTCCTATCGAGATTCAAATCCGCACCAAAGAGATGCACGAAGTGGCCGAATTCGGGGTTGCCGCTCACTGGGCTTACAAAAAAGGGATCAAGACTAAGGTCAATGAAGCAGAGCAGGCAGTCGGCATGGAATGGCTCAAAGAATTGGTTGAGTTACAAGACCAATCAAACGGTGACGCGAAAGAATTTGTGGACTCTGTCCGTGAAGATATCTTGACGGAGCGCATTTACGTTTTCACCCCAACAGGTGCTGTCCAAGAATTGCCAGTTGACTCAGGACCAATTGATTTTGCCTACGCCATCCACACCCAAGTTGGAGAAAAAGCAACAGGTGCCAAGGTCAACGGCCGCATGGTACCATTGACAGCTAAGTTGAAAACGGGTGATGTGGTTGAAATCATCACCAACCCAAATTCATTCGGACCAAGCCGTGACTGGATTAAGATTGTCAAGACAAATAAGGCCCGCAACAAAATCCGTCAGTTCTTCAAGAACCAAGACAAGGAAATGTCCATCAATAAGGGTCGCGACATGCTGGTGGATTATTTCCAAGATCAGGGCTATGTTGCTAACAAATACCTTGACAAGAAACACATTGAAGAAATCCTGCCACGCGTCAGTGTTCGTAGCGAAGAAGCACTCTATGCGGCAGTCGGATTTGGTGATATTAGTCCCGTTTCTGTCTTCAACAAATTAACCGAAAAAGAACGCCGTGAGGAAGAACGTGCCAAAGCCAAGGCTGAAGCTGATGAGTTGGTCAAGGGTGGTGAGGTCAAGACCGAGAAGAAGGATGTCCTCAAGGTCAAAAGCGAAAATGGTGTCATCATTCAAGGCGCATCTGGTCTGCTCATGCGTATCGCCAAGTGCTGTAATCCTGTCCCTGGCGACCCGATTGAAGGCTACATTACCAAGGGTCGTGGTGTTGCCATTCACCGTGCGGACTGCAACAACATCAAGAGCCAGGAAGGTTATGAGCAACGCTTGATTGAAGTTGAGTGGGACGACGCCAATTCGGCTAAGGACTACATGGCGGAGATTGACATTTACGGTCTCAATCGTTCAGGTATCCTCAATGACGTCTTGCAGATGCTTTCTAACGCGACCAAGATGATTTCTGGTGTTAATGCCCAGCCAACCAAGGACATGAAGTTCGTCAATATGCACATCAGCTTTGGCATTTCAAACTTGACAGAGTTGACAAGCATTGTTGACAAGATTAAGATTATCCCAGACGTTTACTCCGTTAAGCGTACCAACGGTTAGGAGCTTGATATGAAGATTATTATCCAGCGCGTGAGTCAGGCTTCGGTTTCCATTGATGGCAATGTGGCTGGCGCTATTGACCAGGGTCTTATGCTACTAGTTGGTGTCGGACCTGATGATATAGCAGAGGACCTAGCTTACGCTGCCCGCAAAATTATCAATATGCGTATCTTTTCAGATGCCGATGGTAAAATGAATCTGTCCATCCAAGACATCAAGGGAAGCATTCTCTCCATCTCCCAGTTCACCCTTTTTGCCGATACCAAGAAAGGTAATCGCCCTGCTTTTATAGGCGCAGCTAAACCTGATCTGGCTAGTCAGTTCTATGATGATTTCAATACCGAACTAGCCAAAACAGTCCCAGTTGAAAGGGGGGTCTTCGGTGCTGACATGCAAGTCAGCCTAGTTAATGATGGTCCAGTCACCATCGTCTTAGATACCAAGAATCGTTAACGAATAGCTAGTAAAGAGTCCTCGGATGTAACTGAGGGCTCTTTCTTGTCAATGAAGATTGACGAGCTGATGAAGGGAGAACTGGTTAGCAGGAACTGATAGAGAGCAAATTTGTAGGTGATATTTACAGTTAACTTTACAGACTTGACAAAATACTTGTCACCATTGTCAATCAAAGCTGTCTGAGGATATTGCGGGATAGCCAAGCTAAAAATCGTTTTTACGGCTTTGGATTTTGATAAGCACACAACTTCAACTTGTTTGACCTTGATAAATTTTCCAAAGTTGTCACTGTCCCTATTTTTCAAATTAGCCTCAGTTAGCAGACAAGTTCTTAAATCAGTGATTGGGATAGGCTGGTAATTTCTTTGATGGCTAGCATAAAAGTTGCGGGAGGTCGTCAGCATTGCTGACAGTTGATTTTCAATGTGCGAGAGGTCGTTAGAACTTCAGACAGCCGTTTTCCAAGTAGAGAGAACTTGTCGTAGTCTCAGACGGTCGTTTTCTGAGTAGCGGGAAGTCGCCCGAGTCTCAGATGAGTCATTTCCAAGTTGCAGGAGCTTGTCCGAGTTTCGGACGGTTGTTTTCCAAGTTGCAGGAGGTCGTCCGAATTTCGGACGTGCTGTTTCTAGACAGTGGTAGTTTATCCGATGAGTCAGTTATAGTAACCTGACTAAGATTCTTCTGAAATAGGAGTTACGCTATTCTGGCGAGGGAGTCATTTCCACAAGAAAAAAGCCAAGCAGGATTGCTCAGCTTTGATGTGAAATGATAGAGGTCTGTTTTTTCTATCTAACCTTATTTCAAAAATGGTTTCTTGCCTGTTGCTTTAATAATCTCTTCTTTTTCAGGGAGTTTTTCGTAGATGATGAAGCCTCGGATGGCAAAGAAGAGGCAGATGGTTTCGACGATGTAGTACCATGGGTTGGCGCTGAGTGAGAAGTAGTCTGGTGCGATGGCTTGCCACATGTTGAGCCATGGGTTGAAAGATACGATAGCGACGCAGATGAAGCAGATGTTGAGCCAGCGACTATTCCCTCGACGGTAGCCGCGTTTTTCCAGCACAAGGCCTGGTGCGATGGTGATGAGGACTTGGGTGAAAATCCAGAATTTCCACATGGTGCTGTCATGAAGTTCAAAGCGCAGCAGATTGAGCCCGACAAAGAAAATGACAAGTTAGAAGATGATGTCGCGAAGCATGACTTTTGTAGGTGTGCCGGGTTTCCAGTTGATGTCCTTTTCGTAGGTCATGGCGCGTTTTAGGCTGTAGATTTCCATGAGGACCCAGATGGTTTCGCCAAGGCTGAGCAGTCTAAAGATGTAGAAGTGGTCGTACTTGAGCCAAGCGTCTAGAAAGACCCAGCTGCCCATGAAGTCGGCGGCGCAGTAGAAGGTGTGCATCCAAAGGAGGTAAGGACCCTCGTGCTCAGTTTCATTGAGGATAATGGGGTAAATATAAACCAAAAGTCCAAATACTACTGCCAGCAGAACGGAAATGAGGTTCATGAGTTTCTCCTTTAACTAACTCCATCATAATGAATTTTGGTGTGAAAGACAATCACAATAAAGTCAAAAAGTGTGAGATAAGTAACACTATGCTATAATAATGTGGATTAAAAGGAGTGGCTATGGCAAACAGTGACCGACGTGTGTTAAGAACCAAACGTCATATTCGTGAAGCATTTGTGCAATTACTAGAGGAAAAGAGTCTGACTGATATTACGGTTACCCAGCTTGCAGACTTGGCAGATATTGACCGCAAGACTTTTTATGCCCATTATCAAAACGTGACGGATGTTTACCTTGAATTGAGCAAAGAGGTGGCGGAGCAATTACGTGAGGTTTTGATTGATGTTGATAGTTTTGAGGTGGATGATTTCTTGGAATCCCTGAATGACATCATGCTTGCTAACCTGTCCTTCTTCAAAATTATTACCAGCAAGTCGGCTGACAAGTTCTTTTTGACTGACTTTATCTAGCTATTAAGAGAGACGCTCCTGCTTCGATACTCAGAGCTGACCTTTACTAGCGCCAGCTTTTTGTCCCACGGTATCATCGGTGCTTACGTGGATTGGCTGAACGGAGAGAACCAGTCGACCTTGGCTGACCTCAAGGAATCCTTGGGAAAATTGCTGCGCTTTTATAAGGATGCTTTGTAGGGTGGTGTGAGTTGAGTGAATAGAAAAGTGAGGTTTTGAGGTCTCACTTTTTTATGTTATTCTTGGTGGTTTAGCTCTTTTCGGTAACGGCTAGGACTGGTGCCAAACACTTTTTTGAAACTTTTACTGAAAGCCAGGGGGTCGGGAAAGCCAACCGAGCGCGCAATTTCGCTGATGTTGAATTGAGGATTGGCTAGGAGCTCCAAACTTTTATCCATTTTAACATGGAGAATGTATTCTTTGAGGGAGGAGCCAGTCTCTTCTTTGAAAATCTTATAGAGATAAGAGCGGTTGAGGTTTAGTTGGTCGGCAATATCACAGACTTTCAGCTGGCGACCGTAATGGACATGGATAATTTTGAGCACTCGTTTGACATAGTGTTGAACCATGTCGCTTTTGCTGGTTTCCGCTGGAAATTCTTGAATGAGCAGAGCTAGTAAATGGTAAAGTTCACCTGTTAGATTGAGTTCATCGCTGATGGCTGTGAGATTTTTGGTGTACCCAACTAGACCTAACATTTGCTCCAAAATAGGAGAGTCCAGATTAGAATGCACGAAACATTTTTCCATAAGTTGCGTGCGGTTGAGGATATTATTTGCCTTAGGACCGCTAAAACCCACCCAAATATAGGCCCAGAGCTTGTTTGCATCGGCCTGATAAAAGGTCACTTCTTGTTTGGGAAGAAGAAAGAGATCGCCAGCTTTTAAGGAAGTTGTCTCTCCTCTGACAGTAAAGGTTCCGCACCCGTCAGTGATAAAATGTAGGACATAATCATCCCGAACAGAGGGACCGAAAGCATAATTACTGGCGCAATTTTCAGACCCGTAATGGTCAACATTAAGGTCAAATTGATTATAATCAAACTCTTGATAGGTGTTCAGAACGTTCATAGCCATCAGTCCTTTCTTATAGGAAACATTATACCATATTTAGGCAACAAAAAAGCATATCAAAGCGCTTTCTTTTTTAGTAAACTTTAAGTAAAGAAACTTTTAGGAGAAGACTATGAAGCACTTAATCATTGTAGATGAAGCTGAAAAAGTTTTTCATTTGACCAATGGAGATATTTCCTACCTGCTTGCTGTTGAAGAAGGTGGCTTGTTAGCTCATTTGTATTTTGGAAAAGCGGTAAAAGACTATCATGGACAGCGTCGATACCCACGTATTGACCGTGGTTTTTCAGGAAATTTACCTGACAGCTTAGAAAGAGGCTTTTCACCAGATACCCTACTTCGCGAATATGCTGGAGCAGGTGAGGGTGACTATCGTCTGCCTGCTATCCTAGTGGAACAGGCTAATGGCAGTCAAGCTACGCAATTTGTCTATGACCGCTACGAGGTGCTTGCAGGCAAGCCGACTTTAGAAGGGCTTCCAGCTTCATATGTGCTTGACGACAGTGAAGCTGAGACCTTGGTGGTTTATTTGAAAGATGCTGTCGCTGGTTTAGAATTGGCGCTTAGCTACACCATTTATGCTGACCGTCCAGTGATTACACGCTCTGCACGTCTTGACAATCAATCTGATGCTTCAATCAAGATTGAAAAAATGGCTTCAATGACCGTTGATTTTCCAGCGCAAGCCTTGGACCTTATCAGCTTACCAGGTGCCCATGTCAATGAACATCATATCAACCGCGAAGCACTCAGCTATGGTCAAAAACGCCTAGCAAGTCGACGCGGAACGACCAGTCATCAGATGAATAATACTATGATTTTGGCGCAACCAAAAACGGATGAATTCACTGGTGAAGCTTATGGTTTTGGCTTGGTTTACTCTGGAAATCACGCCCTTGAGATTGAACGCGATCAAATTGAGCAAACTCGCGTGGTTATCGGAATTAACGAAGAACAGTTTTCTTGGGAATTGACAGCGGGAGCACATTTCCAAACACCAGAAGTGGTTATGACCTACTCACATCAAGGCCTAAACGCTCTTAGCCAGGCCTTCCACAGCTTGATTCGTGACCGTGTAGCGCGTGGCAAATACCAACATGCCCTTCGTCCAATCTTGGTTAACAACTGGGAAGCGACTTATTTTGATTTTGACGAAGCTAAGCTCCGTCCGATTGTTGATGAGGCTAAGCAACTTGGTATTGAAATGTTTGTTTTGGATGACGGCTGGTTTGGTCATCGTGACAATGATGACAGTTCGCTGGGTGATTGGTTCATTGACAAGAATAAGTTTCCAAATGGCTTGAATGGCTTTGCAGACTATGTGCATAGTCAAGGTCTTAAGTTTGGACTTTGGTTTGAACCAGAAATGATTTCTGAGGATTCAGAGCTTTTCCGCAATCATCCAGATTATCGTTTGGCTGTGCCAGGGCGCAAGCCATCACCAAGTCGTCAGCAGTTTGTTCTTGATTTGGGACGAGAAGAGGTTCGTGAGGCTGTTCTTGTTCAGGTGGAAGCCTTGCTTGACCAGGGTTATATTGACTACATCAAGTGGGACATGAACCGTCATTTGTCAGATATTTTCTCTGCAAGCTTGCCAGCGGGTCGTCAGGGCGAGGTTTTCCATCGTTACACTTTGGGACTTTATGATATGCTTGAGCGCTTGACTAGCAAATACCCAGATATTTTGTGGGAAGGTTGCTCAGGTGGTGGTGGTCGTTTTGACATCGGCTTTGCTTACTACATGCCTCAATCATGGACCAGTGATAATACAGATGCGGTAGCGAGACTTGGTATTCAGTACGGCACATCGCTAGTTTATCCACCGTCAGTGATGACATCGCATGTTTCAGCGGTGCCAAATCATCAAACTGGTCGCATCACACCTTTCAATACACGTGGTGATGTAGCAATGAGTGGTGTTCTTGGTTACGAGCTAGATTTGACAAAATTAACCGAAGAAGAGAAAGAGTTGGTAAAAGCTCAGGTAGCAGTTTACAAAGACATCCGTGAATTAGTACAGTATGGAAACTTCACGCGACTCAAGAGTCCTTTTGAAGGAAATGAAACAGCTTGGATGGTCACCAATGCCGACAAATCAGAAATTCTTGTCTTCACCTTCCTAGCTCTTAACAGCGCTCAGCAGTCAATCAGTCAAGTGAAATTGACTGGACTCGATTCGGATAAGATTTACGAAAATGTAGAGATTAAAGAAATCTTTGGCGGAGATGAGCTAGAGCACATGGGTTGGTTTGAAGCGCCAGCTGACCACGATTTCCTTTCTCGTCGTTATCATTTTAAAGCAATCAAATAGGAGGAAAGCCAAATGAAATGGTATCAGAAACTTGCGGCTGTTGGCTTCTTGTCAGCGACTGTCTTGACCTTAGCAGCTTGTGGTAAAAGCAATGACACAAATTCAGATGGTAAAGTAACGATTGAATACTTTAACCAGAAGAAAGAAATGGATGCCCCCTTGAAAGAAATCATTAAAGATTTCGAAAAAGCAAATCCAAAAATTCACGTTAAAATGACTAGCGTTCCAGATGCAGGTACCGTTTTGAAAACGCGTATGCTTGCGGGTGACGCCCCAGATGTCATTAACCTTTATCCACAAAACATGGACTTCCAAGAGTGGGCTAAGGCTGGTTACTTCTATGACATGACTGGTAAGTCTTACTTGAACAACCTTAAAAATCATTACGCTAATAAATACGCCATCAATGGTAAGGTTTACAACGTTCCACTAACAGCCAATGTTTCAGGGATTTATTATAACAAGACAAAATTTGATGAACTTGGTCTTGAACCTCCAAAAACTTGGGATGAATTTGTAGCCCTAGTTGATAAAATCAAGGCCGCAGGTGAAACACCATTTTCAGTAGCAGGAACAGAAGGTTGGACCTTGAATGGTTACCATCAGTTGTCATTGATTACCATCACAGGTAGTGCAGATAAGGCTAACGATTACCTCCGCTTCTCAAAACCAAATAGCATTTCAGCTAGCGATAGTATTCTCAAAGAAGATGCTAAACGTTTGGACTTGCTAGCTGCTAAGGGCAATCAACAAGCTAACTGGAAAGGGGCTTCTTACAATGATGCAGTTGTAGCCTTCACATCAGGTAAAGCCTTGATGACTCCAAATGGTTCTTGGGCGCTAGCAGCTATGCGTCAACAAAATCCTAAATTTGAAATTTCAACCTTTGCTTTCCCAGGTAAAAAAGCTGGTGACAGTGCAACCGTTGGTGCTGGTGACTTAGCCATGTCTATCTCATCTAAGACCAAACATCTTAAAGCATCTGAAAAATTCGTAGCTTACATGACAACAGCTAAAGCTATGCAAAAATACTATGATGTTGATGGTTCACCAGTCGCAGTTAAAGGTGTCAAAGAAGATAAAAATTCACCATTTGTAGCCTTGAACAAACTTGCCTTCACAGATAAACACTATGTCTGGATGGCACAACATTGGACAAGTGAAGATGACTTCTTCTCTGCAACAGCTAACTACTTGATGACACAAGATCGTAAGAATTTAGCAGACGAATTGAACGCATTCTTCAACCCAATGAAAGCAGACGTTGATTAGGAGGACACAGTAATGAGAAAAGTTTTGAATAAATATTGGGGTTGGGTCTTTCTAATTGTACCGCTCATTCTGCAAGCAGTATTCTTCTACTTCCCAATGTTCCAAGGTGCCTTTTACAGTTTGACTAACTGGACAGGTTTGACTTACAATTTTGAATTTGTTGGGCTTAATAACTATAAAATCTTGATGACAGATAGCAAGTTTATGAAAGCTATCGGTTTTACACTCATCTTGACAATTGCCTTGATTGTTGGGGAAATTGTTCTTGGTATCTTGATTGCGCCTGTGCTCAATTCAAAAATCAAGGGACAAACCTTCTTTAGAGCTTGGTTCTTCTTCCCAGCAGTGCTTTCTGGTTTGACAGTTTCATTGATTTTCAAACAAGTCTTCAACTATGGACTTCCAGCTATCGGTAGTGCTCTCCACATTGGTTGGTTAGAGACAAGTCTTTTGGGAACAACGGGCGGAGCGGTTTTCGCAGCAGTCTTCGTTCTCTTGTGGCAAGGGGTGGCTATGCCAATCATCATTTTCTTGGCAGGGCTTCAAAGTATTCCAAGTGACATCACAGAAGCGGCAGCCATTGATGGTGCCAACAGCAAGCAAACCTTCTTCAATATTGAATTGCCTTACTTGCTTCCAAGTATTTCAATGGTCTTCATTATGGCGCTTAAAGCAGGTTTGACAGCCTTCGACCAAATCTTCGCTTTGACTGGTGGTGGTCCAAGTAACTCAACAACCTCAATTGGTCTCTTGGTTTACAACTACGCCTTCAAGAGCAACCAATATGGTTATGCCAATGCCATTGCATTGATTCTATTCATCGTCATTGCTATTGTGTCAATCCTTCAAATTCGATTGTCACGTCGCTTCGAAATTTAGGAGACTAGGCTAATGAAAAAAGAAGAACGCTATAATAATATTTGGAAATACATCCTTTTAACAGTCGGGTCAATCTTGATTTTGATTCCTCTACTAGCGACTGTATTCTCATCTTTCAAATCAACCAAGGATATCATGGGGCATTTCTTTGCCTTCCCAAATCCTGCCACAATGGCTAACTATACACGCCTACTTGCAGATGGTATCGGTCATTATTTCTGGAATTCAGCCGTTATCACGGTTCTATCAGTAATTTTGGTAACCCTCTTCATTCCAGCGGCAGCTTATTCTATTGCCCGCAATATGTCTAAGAAAAAAGCTTACGCTATCATGTATTCACTCTTGATTCTTGGGATTTTCGTTCCATTCCAAGTTATCATGATTCCGATTACTGTTATGATGAGCCGTCTTGGTTTGGCAAATATGTGGGGACTTATTCTCCTCTACCTCACTTACGCTGTGCCACAAACCCTCTTCTTGTATGTGGGCTATATCAAATTGAGCGTACCAGATAGTTTGGACGAAGCAGCCATGATTGATGGTGCAGACCGTTTCACAACTTATCGTAAAATCGTCTTTCCAATGTTAAAACCAATGCATGCTACAACTTTGATTATCAATGCTCTCTGGTTCTGGAATGATTTCATGTTGCCATTGTTGATTTTGAACAAAAATTCAAACATGTGGACTCTTCCCCTCTTCCAATACAACTACACCGGTCAATACTTCAACGATTACGGTCCAAGTTTTGCTTCCTACGTCGTTGGTATCATTACCATCACCATCGTTTACCTCATCTTCCAAAAGAATATCATTGCTGGTATGAGTAACGGTGCGGTTAAATAAGAGTCAAGAGTAGCTGAGACCACACTCTGAGTTTTAAACAAAAGTTGTAAGGCTGGCTGTTCCTAGTCAGTCTTAGTCTTTACAAAATGGAGACCCCTATTATGACTATTACAAATAAAACCATGTTAATCACTTACTCAGACAGTTTGGGTAAGAATTTGAAAGAGTTGGATGACAATATGACCAAGTATTTTGGCGATGCGGTTGGCGGTGTGCACTTGCTGCCTTTCTTCCCATCGACAGGAGACCGCGGTTTTGCACCGGTTGACTATGATGAAGTAGATGCCGCTTTTGGTGACTGGGATGATGTCAAGCGTCTGGGTGACAAATACTACCTTATGTTTGACTTCATGATTAACCACATTTCTCGTCAATCCAAGTATTACAAGGATTTCCAAGAGAAAAAGGATGCATCTGAATACGCAGGTCTCTTTCTTCGTTGGGAAAAATTCTGGCCTGAAAATCGTCCGACGCAAGCTGACGTAGACCTAATCTACAAGCGCAAGGACAAGGCACCAATGCAGGAAATCGTCTTTGCAGATGGTAGCAAAGGACACCTCTGGAACACTTTCGGAGAAGAACAGATTGACCTTGATGTGACCAAACAAGTGACTATGGACTTCATCAAAAAGACCATCGAAAACTTGGCAGCCAACGGTTGTGACCTCATTCGTCTGGACGCTTTTGCCTACGCTGTGAAAAAATTGGACACCAACGATTTCTTCGTTGAACCTGAAATCTGGGATTTGCTAGATTCTGTTCAAAAAATTGCCAATGAAGCTGGCGCAGACATTTTGCCAGAAATCCATGAGCACTACACTATTCCTTTCAAAATTTCTGATCACGGCTACTTCGTTTACGACTTTGCCCTGCCAATGGTGACCCTCTACTCGCTTTACAGTGGCAAGACCAACCAGTTGGCTAAATGGTTAAAAATGAGTCCAATGAAGCAGTTCACAACGCTGGATACGCACGATGGTATCGGTGTGGTGGATGTCAAGGACATCTTGACAGACGAGGAAATTGACTACACCTCTAACCAACTTTACAAGGTCGGTGCCAATGTCAAACGCAAATATTCCTCTGCTGAGTACAATAATTTGGATATTTATCAAATTAACTCCACTTACTACTCAGCTCTGGGTGACGATGACAAGAAATATTTCCTCGCTCGCCTCATTCAAGCCTTTGCACCAGGTATTCCGCAGGTTTACTATGTTGGCTTCCTAGCTGGTAAAAATGACCTAGAGTTGTTGGAAAATACCAAGGAAGGTCGCAATATCAACCGTCACTATTATACTAGTGAAGAAATTGCCCAAGAAGTTGAGCGTCCTGTTGTCAAAGCACTCTTGAAGCTCTTCACTTACCGCAACCAAAGCGCAGCCTTTGACCTAGATGGCGGAATTGAAGTGGCAACGCCAGATGCCAATACCATCCTTATCACGCGTCACAATGCGGACAAATCTGTGGTGGCAGAAGCGACAATTAACTTGAAAGAGTTGACTTACACTGTGACTGAAAATAATCAAGTCATCAGTTTTGACTAAGAAAATAATCAGTGAGTCCTAGGGTTCGCTGATTTTTCATGTCATCCAAGTCCCCACTATGTTATAATTTGAACAAGAAAGAAGGGAGGCAATATGTTGATTGAAGAAATATTTCCTGGGGCAGTTCTAGGACAGAAGCCTGTGGAAGGTGATTGGGTGAGTATTGAGCGTCATAATCAGGTGATTTATTTGCCAGCTGGTGAGCTGACGGAGCGCGAGCGTTATTTGCTGGGGGTGCTTGACGAGGAGAGCAAGGACACTTCTTTGAAAGACCCCTGGCTGGCTTATTTTCTGGGTGAAAAGGAGACCATGCCACTTGATTTATCAAAGGTTCAGCTGGTTTACATCGAGCATCAATTTCCTTTCTCAGCAGAGCTGGTGGAATTGATGGAAGGCTTGCTGGCAAATGTCGTAGCCATGCCCAATCTCACTCCGACGCGTAGCCTTATGATTCTGGACCAGACCAAGGCCTTGGACGCTAGAGTTATCATAGAAGACCTGCTTCCGACCATCGAGAGTGATTTTGCCATGAGTCTTACGGTCGCCTTTGGTAATACTTGGTCCAATGTGCGCGGCAGTGACCTCCAGGCTTATTTTGCGGACGAGAATCGGCTTTTTAGCGATTATCTGATGCACCGGGGGGAGACGCAGACTGTGACTTTTGCCTCGCTGGCTTTATGGGCTTTGGTCAATCAGCTAGCGCAGCCATCCATCAAGAAAAAAGTGCTCCAGCAGATTGGGGCGATGGAAGATATGCCTGATGTGATCACAAGGCTGTGGCAGGAGCACGGCAACCTCATGCAGACCGCGCAACACCTTTTTATCCATCGTAATTCGCTTCAGTATAAGCTGGATAAATTCCAAAGTTTGTCGGGTCTTAATCTGAAAAATTTGGATGATTTGGCTTACTGCTATCTATTGATTCAAGAAATTTAGGTAATTTTACCAAAATTTGTGCAAGTTGCCTAAAAAGATTGGACGCCTTGCATCTATTTTGCAACCGTTTTCTTTGTTATACTATTTTTGTTAAGAAAAATAAAAGAGGAAACAATCATGGTAGAATTAAACCTTAATCACATTTACAAAAAATACCCAAATGCTAGTCACTATTCTGTAGAAGATTTTGACCTAGACATTAAAGATAAAGAATTTATCGTATTCGTTGGACCTTCTGGTTGTGGTAAATCTACAACGCTTCGTATGATTGCAGGTCTTGAAGATATCACTGAAGGTGAACTTAAAATTGACGGCGAAGTGGTTAATGACAAATCACCTAAAGACCGCGACATTGCCATGGTTTTCCAAAACTATGCCCTTTACCCACACATGACGGTTTACGATAACATGGCCTTCGGTCTTAAATTGCGTAAATTTTCTAAAGAAGAAATCGACAAACGTGTCCGTGAAGCAGCAGCTAATATCGGTTTGACAGAATTCCTTGACCGTAAACCAGCTGATTTGTCAGGTGGTCAACGTCAACGTGTTGCCATGGGGCGTGCTATTGTCCGTGATGCCAAAGTATTCTTGATGGACGAACCTTTGTCAAACTTGGATGCTAAACTCCGTGTATCAATGCGTGCTGAAATCGCGAAAATTCACCGTCGTATCGGGGCAACAACTATCTACGTTACCCACGACCAAACAGAAGCTATGACTCTTGCTGACCGTATTGTTATCATGTCTGCTACTAAAAACCCAGATGGTGATGGTACTATCGGACGTGTGGAACAAGTTGGTTCACCACAAGAACTTTACAATCAACCGGCTAATAAATTCGTTGCTGGATTTATCGGAAGCCCAGCTATGAACTTCTTCACTGTTAAGGTTGAAAATGGTTGCCTTGTTAGCAAAGATGGCTTGAACATCGCTGTTCCAGAAGGTCAAGTGAAAATGCTTGAAGCCAAAGGTTACAAGGGCAAAGAAGTGATTTTTGGTATCCGTCCAGAAGATATTTCAAGTAACCTTGTCGTTCAAGATACTTATCCAAATGCAACTGTTGAAGCAGAAGTTGCTGTTTCTGAATTGCTTGGTAGTGAAACAATGCTTTACATGAAACTCGGTAACAGCGAGTTTGCATCACGTGTGGATGCGCGTGACTTCCACTATCCAGGTGAAAAAGTAACTCTTACTTTCAACGTTGCTAAAGGACACTTCTTCGACGCTGAGACTGAAAAAGCTATTCGCTAATCAAAAGCTCCTAGAGAACAATCAGAGCTGGGAAGAATCTTCTCAGCTCTAATTGTTGATATAGACTTGGGATAGACCTATCAACTACACTATTTTGAGGGTGGCGTAGATGAGTTTTTGACTCAATTCATCTATCAGCCCTCTTTTGCTAACAAAACGCGCAAGCGATTGCGTATAAAACGAAAGGAGACACTATGGAAAAACATTGGTGGCACAAAGCGACAATTTATCAAATTTATCCTCGTTCATTTATGGATTCAAACGGTGATGGCATTGGGGACATCAAGGGGATTACCAGCAAGCTGGATTACCTTCAAAAGCTTGGTATTACGGCTATTTGGCTCTCTCCGGTCTACCAAAGTCCCATGGATGACAATGGTTATGATATTTCGGATTATGAGGCTATCGCTGACATCTTTGGTGACATGGCCGATATGGATGAGCTACTAGCACAAGCCAATACCAGAGGCATTAAAATTATCATGGACCTAGTGGTCAATCATACGTCTGATGATCACGCTTGGTTCGTTGAAGCACGCCAACATCCAGATAGTTCAGAGCGCGATTTTTACATCTGGCGCGACCAGCCTAATGGCTTGACTTCTACCTTCAGTGGCTCTGCCTGGCAATATGACGAGGTTTCTGGGCAATATTACCTCCACCTTTTCAGCAAGCGTCAGCCTGACCTTAATTGGGAAAATGAGACCCTTCGCCATAAAGTCTATGATATGATGAATTTTTGGATTGATAAGGGAATCGGTGGCTTCCGTATGGATGTGATTGATTTGATTGGGAAGGTTCCTGACCAAGAAATTACTGGTAACGGTCCTAAATTGCACGATTATTTGAAGGAAATGAATCGTGCTAGTTTTGGTAAGCATGATTTGTTGACAGTTGGGGAGACTTGGGGGGCAACACCTGAGATTGCTAAGCAATACTCTAACCCAGACAATGACGAATTGTCTATGGTATTCCAATTTGAGCATATCGGTCTCCAGCATAAACCTGACGCACCAAAATGGGATTTTGAAAAAGAATTGAATGTCCCAGCCCTAAAAGCTATTTTCAACAAATGGCAAACAGAACTTGAGTTGGGTCAGGGTTGGAATTCCCTTTTCTGGAACAATCATGACCTTCCTCGCGTATTGTCCATCTGGGGAAATACAGGAGAATATCGCGAAAAATCTGCTAAAGCGCTAGCCATCCTTCTTCATCTCATGCGCGGAACGCCTTATATCTACCAAGGCGAAGAGATTGGTATGACTAACTATCCTTTCCAGACTTTGGACGAAGTCGATGATATTGAGTCGCGTAATTATGCAGCAGAAGCTCTAGAAAATGGAATGCCGATTGACGACATCATGGATAGCATCCGTATGATTGGTCGTGATAATGCCCGTACGCCGATGCAGTGGACAGCAGGTAGCCAGGCAGGATTTACAACAGGTCACCCATGGCTTCCAGTCAACCCAAATCATGAGCGAATCAATGTTGAGGCAGCATTGGCTGATCCAAATAGTATCTTCTACATTTATCAACAACTGGTCACACTTCGCAAAGAAAATGACTGGTTAGTCGACGCAGACTTTGAACTGCAAGAAACTGTGGATAAAGTATTTGCCTATATCCGCAAGACAACAGACGATGCTTATCTTGTAGTTGCTAACCTATCCGATCAACAGCAGACATTTGACCTACCAGTCCAAGTGGCAGATGTGGTCATTGCTAACACCTCTGCTCCACAAGCCTTAGCAAGCAAGACCTTGGAGCCTTGGGATGCTTTCTGTGTGAAATTGGCTTAGCCTATAAAAGTTAATATTTCATTTTTGACCAGATTTGTTCTGGTCTTTTTTTGCGGAGATAAACTTTACAAAATTTTACTAAAATAGTAAAATGTAACCGTATACAAAAGGAGGATCTTATGGAAATAAAAACTCAAGTTGTTGAAACAATCGAAGGTCGACCGATTACACAGATTCGCTTGATGAATGATCAAGATGTTGAAGCTACCTTTCTCATCTTAGGAGCAACCTGGCAGTCTTTTTTGGTTCCAACAGCAACTTCTGAAAAGAAAAATCTTATTTTAGGGTTTGATCGACCAAGTGATTATCTCAAAAATTCGCTTTGTGCTGGTCAGTCAATCGGTCGAGTGGCTGGGCGTATTGATGGAGGAAAGGCGAAAGTTGGTGGCAAGGAAATCCAATTACCTCAAAATGAAAAAGGCAATTGCCTGCATGGCGGTTTCAAAGGATTTCATAAGCAAGTTTGGCATTACGAAACCTATCAAGATCCAGATGCTGTTTCTGTGAAAATGACTTACTTAGCAAAAGAAGCTGTAGATGGATTTCCTGGAGATATGACGGTGGAAGTAAACTTTATTTTGGATAATACGAATAAACTTGACATTACTTACCATGCCTATAATATTACCGCAGATACTTTGTTTAATCCGACTAGTCATGTTTACTTTAATTTGAGCAGACATCAACATTTAAAAACGCAGAGCCTTACTTTGCAGAGTGATGCCTATCTTGAAAGTAGGGAAGATGTTGTGCCTACTGGCAAGGTGCTAGCCGTGGAAGGAACAGGCTATGACTTCAGGACTGGGCAAAACCTAGAGCAAGCTCTTGAGAGAACAGGCGGTCTTGATGATGCTTTTATTGTTTCACCTTCTTTAGAAGTGCCACAGGTGACTTTGAAAGATACTGAAAGTGGCGATTGCATTAAGATGTATTCCGATCGAAATGCATTTGTAGTTTACACTATGAACAGTGTTGAGTCAGGTGTTTATCCTTCTAGAGATGCAGGACAACCGGCTAAAGCCTACGAAGCAATTGCATTAGAAGCGCAGACATTGCCTGATGCGATTAATCATGAAGGATTTGGGGATATAATGATCAAACAAGGGAATAATGTTGCCTACACTATCTCTTGTTTGTATTCTAACTCTATTGATGGTAGTGGGTAGCTATCTGTAAAAATCAAACAAATATAAAATGTGAGTACTAATTAGCTATTTCAGCTAGTCGGTACTCACATTTTTTGTTTAATCAGCAAGATGGAAGTCAGTTAGATGATCAAATTTTTCTTTGACCTTTTTTGAGATTTTTGAATCGGTGATGGTATAGTCAATATTTTCTAAATGATAAAAGTCATAATCTATATGATCGCTTAATGATTCATTTTACTTATCTAGTCGATCGTCTGGAGTCTAATCAGCAAGACAATTCAAGTCTGATACATTTAGAGGAACATGTCAAAAAAGATTATCCAGATGCTTATCGAATTGGTCAAGAAATTTACACAAGTATTGAAGAACATCTAAGTATAGAATTGTCACGCAGTGAACGTGTTTACCTTGTGATTCACATTCAACGCTTATTGAAGTAAGAAATAAGGAGAAAAATATGTATAAATTACCAGAAGATTTTATTTTCGGTGGGGGGCAACAGCTGCCTACCAAGTTGAAGGTGCTACTAAAGAGGGCGGTAAAGGTCCAGTAGCTTGGGATGATTTCTTAGCAGAACAAGGGCGTTTCAGTCCAGACCCTGCTAGTGATTTTTATCATCAATATCCAAAAGACATTGAACTTTGTGAGAAATTTGGAGTTAATGGGCTTCGCTTATCCATTGCTTGGAGCCGTATCTTCCCAAATGGTACTGGTGAGGTCAACCAAGAAGGAGTTGATTATTACCACAAAGTGTTTGCGGAATGTGAAAAACGTGGGATTACAGCTTTTGTAACGTTACATCATTTTGATACACCAAAAGTATTATTTGACAATGGTGATTTCTTAAATCGTGACACGATTGAAGCTTTTGTTAACTATGCAAAATTCTGTTTTGAAGAATTTACAGAAGTTCGCCATTGGAGTACCTTCAATGAAATTTACCCAGTAGCAACCAACCAATACTTACTTGGTATTTTCCCACCAGGAATCAAATATGACCTGTCAAAAGTCATTCAATATCTGCACAATATGATGTATGCGCATGCGCGTGTGGTTAATTTGTTCAAAGACGGCGGCTACCAAGGTGAGATTGGTGTGGTTCATTCACTAGAAACAAAGTATCCAGCTAGTGATCGTGAAGAAGATAAGCATGCCGCTTTCTTAGATGATGCCCTTTCAATTCGTTTATTACTTGATGCTACTTATCTAGGTTATTATTCAAAAGAAACAATGAAATCGCTTAACGAAATTTGTACTGCTAACGATGCTAGCTACGAGTTCCTTGATAGTGACTTTGAGGAAATGAAAAAAGCCAGTCACCGCAACGATTATCTTGGTATCAATCATTACCAATGTCACTTTGTTAAAGCCTACAATGGCGAAAATGCCATTCATCACAACGGTACAGGCGATAAAGGAACATCGGTCTACAAGGTCAAGGGGATTGGAGAGCGTATCTACAAAGAAGGTATTCCAAGAACAGATTGGGATTGGATTATTTACCCAGAAGGCTTGTATGACTTGCTTCTTCGTATCAAAGCGGATTACCCACACTACAATAAAATCTATATCATAGAAAATGGTATGGGCTATAAAGATGAATTTGATGATGGTATCATCATGGATCAACCGCGTATTGATTATTTGAAAGTTTACCTGCAATCTCTTGCTAAGGCAATTGATACTGGTGTTAATGTTAAAGGCTATTTCCTTTGGGCATTGATGGACTTGTTCTCATGGTCAAATGGCTATAACAAACGCTATGGCTTGTTCTATGTCGATTTTGAAACGCAGAAACGTTATCCGAAAGCATCTGCTTATTGGTACAAGCATGTAAGTGATACTAAGATTGTTGAATAGGGGGTAAAAATGAATAAAAAAGAATTACAAATGCTCGGGTTTGAAATTGTGGCTTATTCTGGTGATGCCAGAAGTACACTTTTACAGTTGTTAAAAGAAATGAGGGCAGGAAATTTTGACAATGTTGAAACTGCTTTGAAGGACGCTGATGAAAATTTGAAATTAGCTCACAACGCACAAACGCAGCTATTAGCTCAAGAAGCTGCAGGTGAAGACCTAGAACTTGGCTTTATATTTATTCACGGTCAAGACCATTTGATGACAACACTTCTACTGCGTGACCTAGCTCAAGATTTCATTGAACTGTATAAAAGACGCTAATGAAAGTTAGTGTAATAAATTATCTTTACGGTTATTATTAAATAATATAAGGAGAAGAATCATGAATAAATTGATTCAACAAATTGAAAAAGGAAAACCATTTTTCGAAAAAGTTTCTCGTAATATCTACTTAGGCGCCATTCGTGACGGTTTCCTTGCGGCAATGCCGGCTATTCTCTTCTCTAGTATTTTTATCTTGATTGCCTCAATTCCAGATGTTTTTGGCATCAAGTTGCCAGAAGATTTTTCAAATTGGCTTTGGAAGGTTTACGGTTATTCAATGGGTGTGGTTGCCCTTCTTGTTTCAGCGACAACTGCGCGCTGCTTGGCGGAATCCGTTAACCGTAAGATGCCAATCAATGCGGTATCGGTCATGCTTGCCTCCATTGTTAGTTTCTTGCTTTTGAGCGCCGATCAAGTTAAAGATGGTTTTGCAAATGGTTACATGGGGACAAAAGGTATCCTGGCAGCTTTTGTAGCAGCCTTTATCACTGTTAACGTTTATAAATTTTGTGTGCTTCGCGACATCACCATTAAGATGCCAAAAGAAGTACTAGGTACGATTTCTCAAACTTTCCGTGATATTTTCCCATTCTCATTTGCTGTGTTTGCAGCTGTTATCATTGATACATTGATTCGTCAATTCTTTGGCACATCATTTGCGCAAGCTGTTATTACCCTTCTTCAACCATTGTTCACAGCAGCTGACGGTTATCTTGGAATTGCTATTATCTGGGGTGCTATGGCGCTCTTCTGGTTTGTTGGCGTGCATGGTCCATCAATCGTAGAACCAGCTATCGCAGCTATTATCTATGCGAATGTTGAAACGAACCTTCAATTATTTAAAGCTGGTGAACATGCTTCAAACGTTTTAACTGTTGGTCTTGGTAACTTCGTTGGTACTATGGGTGGTACTGGTGCTACCTTGGTCGTTCCCTTCCTATTCCTACTTTTTGCAAAATCAAAACAATTGAAAGCTGTTGGTAAAGCATCCTTTATCCCAGTCAGCTTCGCCGTTAACGAACCCTTGCTTTTTGCAACACCAATTATTCTTAACCCTTATTTCTTTGTTCCATTCCTTTTGGCACCAATTGCCAACGTTTGGATTTTCAAATTCTTTGTTGATGTTCTTAAAATGAACAGCTTCATGTATGTTCTTCCTTGGGCAACTCCAGCTCCAATTGGGCTTATTCTTGGTACAGGTGTTAGTCTCTTAGCAGTTGTTCTTGTCTTTGTTTTGATTGTTGTAGATGCGATTATTTACTTCCCATTCATTAAAGCCTATGATGCTTCACTTCTTGAAGAAGAGGCAGCCAACGCAGAAGAAGGAGTTGAAACTAGTGCTTCTGCTACAACTGTAGCAGAAGCAAAACCTGCTGTAACAGTAACAACAGATAAAAATATCAATGTTTTGGTTCTTTGTGCAGGAGCGGGTACAAGCGCTATGCTAGCTAATGCCCTTACTGAAGGTGCTCAGGCGACAGGAGCAAACATTACAGCATCAGCAGGAGCTTACGGATCACACTATGAAATCATGAAAGATTTTGACATGATTGTGTTAGCTCCACAAGTCAATTCCTTCTATGACGATATTAAAAAAGACACAGATGCTCTTGGTATTAAATTAGCGGCTACTAAAGGAGCTGAATACATCAAATTAACTCGCGACCCAGAAGGTGCTGTAGCTTTTGTAATGTCATACTTTGCTTAGGATTGTTAAGAAAATATCATTATAAAACTCATGTAGCCTCCATCACGAGTTACCAATGGGCAATGTGAATTTTGAGTGTATGTTAATTCCACTGCTAACAAGTGGTTATCTGTGGATAATGTCAGATTGATTTAAGTTGATTAGAAAATCAAACATTGATGAAATAAAATAAGCCTCCTAGTGATTGGGGGCTCATTTTATTACAAATATCACTTAATAACTTCTCTACAAACTAGACTCCCTCAAAGTCAACTGCGTTGCTAGGCGGGTCATGCTTGGGATGGTTGTTGGGTCATTGAGTTGGCGGTCGAGGATGTCTACTGCCGTTTTGCCCATTTCCTCAGTGTGAACGGTGACGCTGGATAGGGCAGGGAAAACTTGCTGTGTTAGCGGTGTATCGTTGAAGGAAACGATGCTAACGCGGTTTGGAACAGCGATGCCGTTTTCCTGCAAGGCTCTCAGTGCTCCGATTGCCAGAGTATCGTTAGCAATGAAAAAGGCATTTGGAAGTTTATCATCTAAGGTTTTGATAGCCTCTTGCATCAATTCATAGCCTGCTTGCGCAGAAAAATTTCCAATAAAAGTATTTTCTGCTTTGTAAAGTCCTTGTTCAATAGTGTAATTTTTAAAGGTACGAAAACGAGGGTCAATAAGGGCTTTTAGGCCATCAGTAGTTTTCTCCTCACCAGCAATCATACCAATATTTGAAAAGCCTTTATCCATAAAATAATCAACGACAGTGATAACAGCATTGTCAAAATCAGCTGTCACACAAGGATAGCCAACATTCAAGGTATCACTATCAACAAAAACAATCTTTTTAGTAAATTTTTCTAGCTCTTTAATTTGTTTGCGGCTAAATTTACCAATGGCAATGACACCAGCTAGTTGCTGTGGAATCTGATGAAAATCATTGTTGAAAAAGGTTTGTGTGTCATAGCCGAGCTCGGAAGCGCGTTTTTCAATACCGATACGAATAGCGTAGTAGTAAAGGTCGTTGAGCTCTTCTTGCCTGCTGTACCACTGGACAATAGCAATCTTAGGGGGAGTGTGTTGTTGTGGTTTTGTACTTGTTTTTTGATGTTTAGTATAGCCAAGTTGATTAGCGCTAGCAATAATCTTTTCTTTAGTTTCAGGACTGACAGACAGGGTATCGTCCTGATTCAACACTCGAGAGACGGTTGCTGGCGAAACATTTGCCAATTGGGCGATATCTTTTAATGTAGCCATAGGAACCTCCTGAATTTTCTTACTATTTATTGTATCATACAATGCGAAAAAATGGGTAGCAAAAGGCGCTATTTATTTGAGTAAATTTTTAGTAAAAATATATTGACATTTTCCTTTTTTAGGAGTA
>ERZ1034980.415-NODE-415-length-32647-cov-15.705112_pt1 | contig 32647 bp, 41 predicted proteins | sample MGYA00520622_ERZ1034980 | MGnify/ENA primary metagenome ERZ1034980 (study PRJEB33766, sample SAMN09781791) | gut metagenome | biome: gut microbiome | host: Homo sapiens | place: Madagascar | study: EMG produced TPA metagenomics assembly of the PRJNA485056 data...
ATCGTATTAGCTTATAATTTAAGATATTTTGAAATTAACTAGCACCACGAGTTATAGTATTCAGAGTGAATCATTTTGGATTTGAAAAAATACCGCAGTATTTAAAGTGAATTTGCTCGGACTCAGAAAAATAACATGTACACCAAGTTGAAATATTCCAACATCACAAAAAATTCGCGTGAACCAGAGTGATGTTAGTCAACATGACAAAAATATCATAACTACTGGTATCCATTGACCAGTGAATTACCCCCTACCATTGCAAAAAATGATACAATATCCCTATCAAAACAAAAAGGAGACCCTCACATGACTCTACTAACTGTCAACGCTATGTCCCAATCCCTCATGCGGACCGTGACCTTCAATGTTTACCTGCCTTCTGACAAGGTAGATATGATTGGCAATTTGATTGCTAAACCGCCTTACAAGACCCTCTACCTCCTTCACGGTATCATCGGTGATCAGAATGATTGGTTGGTGGGCACGCGCATTGCCTCAATCGCCAAGCACCACAATCTTGCCGTTGTCATGCCAGCGGGCGAGAATCAATTTTACCTGGACCAGCCTGACCACATGAACAACTACAGCCAGTTCATCGGCAAGGAGCTGCTGGACTTGACCCGCAATATGTTCCCCCTTTCTCACAAGCGCGAGGATACTTACATCGCTGGTCTCTCCATGGGTGGTTTCGGCGCCCTCCACAATGGTCTCAAGTTCCACGATAATTTCAGTGCTATCGGAGCTTTCTCTAGTGGTTTGATTTTGGAAGATGCTGTCGCTAGCACCGACGAGTCCCCAGTTCCATTCCAAAAACGTTCCTACTACAAAGCAGTATTTGGCGATTTGACCACGCTCCTAGAGTCAGACCAAAACCCAGCCTACCAAGTCCGCCAATTAGCTAAATCCAGCGCAGCCATTCCCCAGCTCTACATCACTTGCGGAACCGAGGATTCACTCCTAGAAGCCAACAACAACTTTGTCGCAGAGCTAAAAGCAAACAAAGTTCCTCATACCTATGAAACCTGGTCAGGCGGTCACGAGTGGGCTTTCTGGGATAAATCAGTGGAAAAATTCATTGATTGGCTAGGATTGGAAGATGATAGATCTGGAGTAGCTTCGGATAATATCAACGGCTAGTAACCCACGACAAACGCATGAAGAAACTATTGATTTCAGAAAACTATTTTTCATAAATTTTGAGTTATTTTTTATAAAATAGTGCTAGAATGTACTCGGAAACAGGTACTGTTGAATGAAAAAATCTAGATATCTCGATAATTTTCAAGAAAATTTCATAAAAAATGCACACGATGAAAATTTAAGTTGTGCACATTTTCTTCATGCGTTTGTCGTGCCGTTGTGACTGGTAAGCCTTGCAATTGTGACCAGGTAAGGCTAGTTGGGTCAAAAGGTAGCCCTATCTTATTTGCTATCTCTCGGATGATCTCTTTATAGGTTGCCTCGTTTATGGTGTGGCTAGGTTTTACCACAAGCCTATAACGGGGCTTTTCGGCGGTGTGTTTGATAATTGGATAAAAAAATAATATAACTGTACTTCGAAAGTCTCTCAGAAACGATTTTAAGCAGGTTTACGCTTGTTTCAACGTCATCATAATCAAGAAAAATCAAATCACGATAGATAAAAGACTGTCATTGTTTCGCTTATAGCTACTGTTTTTATCTGGTGTAACCTTACCACTCAAACAGTAGGGGGTGTGTTCGCTTATATTCTTCTAAATCAATGCCTTTAGGGACTTCTAAAGGTCTAAACTTAGAAATATATTCAAAAGGTTCTAGCTTTCCCTTGTATGGATAAAGTAAAGACCCAAAGCCACGGCTTTCATATATTATCATTTGTCCGCTCCTAAAAAGATTAGAATGTCCTCGATAGGAGGGGAGTAGCGTCGTAGTCCAGCACGTTCCCAACGTTTCAAGGTGCTATAATCTACGTCCAATTCATTTTTTATATGCGTAGGTGTCGTTAAGCCTGTCATTCATGGATTATAAACCTCTTTCTTGTAATGGTATTATGCGCGTGTTTAGGTGCGTTTTGCCATTCGCTGACAGCTTTAACCAACTCTTTGCGTTTTGGTTTCTCTATCGCCCTCTGATAGCGGAATTCTGCCACCTCGTTACGTATGTCATAGAATGCTTTGACAAGGTTCTTTTTAAACTCTCTGACTGGTTCGGTGTTTCTTAGATAGGTAACTAATAAAGTCTCCTGCTGTTCGTTTAAGTGATAAATTCTCCTAGGTCGTCCGCCTAGTGAACTTTTTCAGGTTTATGGATTTCAAATGACAAAACCCAAAACGCTTCTAAATCCTTTTTATGCTTATCAATTAGCTTTCTAACTGAAATAGTATTAATCTCAGCATGTTCAGCTATGATGTCGTACGTTGTGTACGGCTCTTTATTGCCGTCCATGTAAACAATGTTCATGATGTACACCAATCCTCGACAGTAAGTAGTTCGTCAATGGTAACATCTAGATAATTAGCTACCTTTTGCAAGGTTTCAATATCTGGGCGCTTGGTGCGTTCGTAGTACAAAGCTGTCAAGGTACTTTTAGATAGCCCTGTTGCTTTTGCCACATCGGAAACTTTTTGGCGTTTCTTTGCTAAAAGCACGCGCATGTTATTTTTCATGTTCTTTCCTCCTTTTATTTTTTACTAGATGAATAGGTGTGGAAGTGTTTATGAAACACCTTTGTTTTTCGTTATCAATGATTTTTTCGTCGTAGTGTACTTTTTTTCGGTGCCTGTGATATAATGAATTTTGAAAGGTGTTGAATAAAATGAATAGGTTAAAAGAATTACGACAAGAAAAAAGGCTTGTCACAACAAGCTTTAGGTAAAGAAATTGGGGTATCATACCGAACTATACAAAACTGGGAAAATGGTGTAAATAGTATCAAACAAGACAAAGCCCAAACGTTAGCTAACTTTTTCGGTGTACATATTGAGTATTTATTGGGCTATAGTCTAAGTCGTGAACATATGCTAGTAGCATTAGAACCGTATACAGTTGATGAAGATAGTGATGACAATTTTGATTATGATGCTTATACAGCTCTTTCTGAGGTTTTAGGTGATAAGAATCTTGAAAAGATTAAAAGTACCGTATCGGTTGAGTTAAAAAATAGCTTTGGTCATTATTTTGAAGAAGCTGAACCTTGGAAAATCGGTATTACTGACCAACAACTTATTGATATGTGGGAAATGCATACGAAAAAATTTATTGAATTTATTGACGGTGGGGATACCCCAAATGTTTTTAAAAAGCTTATTTTTTATTTTTCTTTACTAACACCAAAAGAAAGGGAAAGCATAATAAATATTTTAGAGGGAATGATTGGATTAGATATTGATTTTTAGAATTGATTGTATGTGTCACGCACCCCTATATTCAAAATCTGAAATATAAGTTTTTGAATACCTTGACAAAGTCAAGCTTTGTCAAGGTATGTAAACCTATATCTTTCAGCATATTTCAACAAAATTAGTATTTTGCGCGTGGTCAATGTTATTCTGCTGGTAGGGTGGCTATGAGATAGAGGGCTGACGTTCCTAAATCTGACAACCTTGTCACATTTGGTACTAGTCTATTATCCTCGGAATTCAGCATTATGCGCGTGCTTAAATACAAAAAAAGAGAACTTGCAAAAGTCCTAAAATATTATCTTGAAAGGAATACCATGAAAAAACTACTCCCAATCAGCAGCATAACACTAGCCATTCTCTCTCTATTAGACAACTTTTTGTCCTTTCTCCCTTATGGTTACATGGAATTACCTATTATTGCCACAGTATTAGCTGTCATGAGCATTCTTTGGACAAAATACAAACGTTCTTCATGGGTTGCTTTTGGCATCTCCTTGGTTGCACTGGCTGTTACGATATATTTTTACTATTTTCCTGAAGTCATTCCGTATTAACGGCACGTGGCTTTAAGTCCAGCCACCTTTACAAAACCTATACACACCTTAGGGCAATATTAGGGCGCATACCTTTGTAAAACCTTAGTATCTACCGCTCATTTTTGACCTGTTTAAATCTCTAAAAATATACTTCTCAAAATACACGCCTAAAAAGCCCTCTAAGCGATTTTAGGGCTAAAATATATAAAAATTAGACTACTTACCCAAAATAAACGAAAATAGGGGCGTTCTTGTAACGCTCAGCATGATATAAACCCAATTCAATCTAAAATTTTTTTAATAACGGCTTGCCTGCTGATGGAAAGGTTCATATCATGAAAATAAATGAAGTCAAAAAGAAAAACGGTGCTATTGTGTACCGTGCCAATGTCTATCTAGGCGTTGACCAGGTAACAGGAAAGAAAGCTAAAACTAGCGTTACGGGTAGGACAAGAAAAGAGGTTAAGCAGAAAGCACGCGCAAGATGATTTTATATCTAATGGCTATACGGTCACAAAAATAGTACCTGTTAAGAACTATCAAGAACTGGCTGAATTATGGCTAGAAAGTTATCGGCTTACTGTTAAACCTCAAACCTTCATAGCAACTAAGAGAATGCTTTATAATCACCTAATACCTGTCTTGGGTTCTCTAAGACTGGCCAAGCTATCTGTTAGCTATATACAAAGTTTTATCAATGACCTATCTACTCAGCTAGTTCATTATGCTGTGGTTCACTCAATAAACAGGCGTGTCTTACAGTATGGGGTGTCCCTCCAGCTATTGCCATTTAATCCAGCTAGGAACATTATTCTTCCTAAACAGCCTAAGCGTGAGAACAAGTCTATCAAATTCATAGCTCCAGACGACTTAAAAGCTCTAATGGGCTACATGGAAAGGCTGTCTAATCAGAAATACGGTCATTATCTTGATTATGTCCTGTACAGTGTTTTACTTGCTACTGGTTGCCGTTTTGGTGAAGCAGTAGCCATAGAATGGTCTGATATTGACCTAGAGAATGGAACTATCAGTATAACCAAGAATTACAGTAGGTTACTAAAGTTGATAGGTACACCAAAGAGTAAAGCAGGAATTAGGACAATCAGCATAGACAAGAAAATAGTCAATATACTAAGGCTTTATAAGAACAGACAGCGACAATTATTTTTAGAGACTGGGGCGCGTGTTTCTTCTGTAGTGTATGCAACTCCCACAAAGGAATATCAAAACATGGCAACTAGACAGGAAAGCCTAGATAGGCGGTGTGCTGAAATTGGTATTACGCGCTTTACTTTCCACGCTTTCCGCCATACTCATGCTAGTTTATTGCTAAATGCTGGTATCAGCTACAAAGAATTACAATACCGCCTAGGTCATGCCACTTTAGCTATGACCATGGATATTTATAGCCACCTATCCGCGGATAAAGAAAAAGAGGCTGTTTCATATTACGAAAAAGCCATGAATAGTTTGTAAGTCCACAAAAAGGTGAACAAATTTATTTTTAAGAACTCATAGGCTGACTGAAAAGCCTATTAAATCAACGTTTACAGACAATAAAGGAGAAAACTATGACATTTGAAGAAATATTACCAGGACTTAAGGCTAAGAAAAAATATGTTCGCACAGGTTGGGGCGGTGCTGAAAATTATGTGCAGCTCTTTGATACCCTTGAAGTTAATGGGCAAGAGTTGGAAGCGACACCTTATTTCCTCATCAACGTATCTGGCGACGGTGAAGGTTTCTCTATGTGGGCACCGACACCTTGCGATGTCTTAGCAGAGGACTGGGTTGAGGTCAATGACTAGGACGGTTTTGGTGACGGGTTCTGCTTCTGGTATTGGTTATGCACAGGCTCAGTATTTTTTAGAGAATGGAGACCGTGTTTATGGTGTGGATAAGGCAACTTGTCCACCGCTTGAGGGCGATTTTCATTTCCTTCAACTGGACTTATCCGCTGACTTGTCCCCACTATTCACGTGGTTGCCGACGGTTGATATCCTCTGCAACACGGCTGGGATTTTGGATGATTACAAGCCCTTGCTAGATGTCTCGGATAAGGAACTTGAAGGACTGTTTGGCATTGATTTTTTCGCGACAGTCAAGATTACTCGCCACTATCTCCAGGATATGGTAGCCAAGCAAGCTGGGATTATCATCAACATGTGCTCTATTGCTAGCTTCATGGCAGGGGGCGGTGGCGCAGCCTACACAAGCGCTAAGCACGCACTCGCCGGCTTTACGCGTCAGCTAGCATTGGACTACGCCAAGGACAAGGTTCAGGTCTTCGGCATTGCGCCAGGTGCCGTCCAGACTGCCATGACCAAAGCCGACTTTGAGCCTGGGGGACTTGCTGATTGGGTGGCCTCAGAGACGCCTATCGGGCGCTGGTCACAGCCCAGCGAAATCGCAGAGCTGACAGGCTTTTTAGCCACAGGCAAAGCCAGCTCAATGCAAGGTGAAATCGTCAAGATTGATGGCGGGTGGAGTTTGAAGTGAGAAAATACATCGAGTTTGGTTATGGTAATACTTGGTGGCTACGGACAGAGTTTGAGCAATCTGACGAAACAGAATACGAAGTCAAAGGGATTGCTGGAAAAATAAAACCTATATCGGTTTACTTGCGTATCTGGATAGGTCAGCAAGCTTATATACTAGATTTAAAAGAAGGCTTTAAAAAGCAGCAAAAAAATCGCAGAGCAATTAAAGTTGTTTTTGGCATTGCATCGGAGGTTTAGTTAGAACATGACAGCAGAAGAAATGTGGGAACAATTCCTAGAATTACACCCAGAAGTCACTCAAGAGATGGACGCTTGGGCATTCGGTGCGGAGCCTGACCAGCTGGCTCAGTTGGTTTTGGAAGGCATTAAAACAGCAACGGCGTCAGCCTATAATTTGTACGAAGTAGACAAAGAGCCACTTCCAGAAGTCGGCACTTACGATGTGGTCTTAGATAGTCACGATAAGGCTATCTGTATCATCCAAATTAAGAAGGTCTCTGTCGTCCCTTTCAATCAAGTCTCAGCTGACCATGCCTTCAAAGAAGGTGAGGGAGACCGAAGTCTAGCTTGGTGGCGAGACATTCATCAGCAACTTTTTACCCAATGGTTTGAAGAGTGCGGTCTGACCTTCACGGAAGACTCAAAAATCGTTTTAGAAGAATTTGAAGTAGTTTATCCTAAAAATTGCTAAAGGCTTTCAAAAGCTTTATAATGAGAGTAGATAAAGGGGGTGGCGACTATGCTCATCACATTAGTCTATTCCATTTTCAGTTTGATTTGCTTGGTTGCCTTGGTTTATTTTATTGCGAATTGGATTCGAAGTCTAAGTAATCCAATCAACTGTGAGCTTGAGAGACTATGAGGAGGCTATCGTATGGCTTTTCCTGCTATCATTTTCGGATGGATTTTGTTAATGGCTCCGCTAGCCCTGATTTACCTGGCTATTAAGTTGATTAAGGGTATTTGATAAGGGTCACTAAAAGCCTAGGTATCTAGGCTTTTCTCACATTACCACAAAGGAGAAGATATGAAACTAGCGCTACTTGGCACGGGTATGATTGTCAAAGAGGTCTTGCCTGTTTTGCAGAAGATTGACGGTATTGAGGCGACAGCCATTTTATCGACGCCTCGCAGTATTGAGACGGCAAGAGAGCTGGCTGCCACTTATGGGCTCGGTCTTGCGACAAGCGATTACGAGGAGATTTTGGCCAGCAATCAGGTGGACACGGTTTACGTTGGTCTGCCCAACCACCTGCATTATGATTACGCCAAAAGAGCTCTTGAGGCGGGCAAGCATGTTATCTGCGAGAAGCCTTTCACGCTCAGGGCGGCAGAGTTGGAGAATTTGGTGGCAATAGCAGAGCAGCGCCAGCTATTTCTCCTAGAAGCCATCACCAACCAGCACCTGCCTAATTTCCACTATATCAAGGAACATCTGGATCAGCTTGGGGACATCAAAATCGTCGAGTGCAATTATTCTCAATACAGCTCGCGCTATGACAACTTCAAGCAAGGAATTATCGCGCCAGCTTTCAACCCAGAAATGGGTGGCGGTGCCCTCCGAGACCTCAATATCTACAACATCCACTTGGTTGTGGGGCTGTTTGGCAAGCCAGAGACAGCCACTTACCTACCAAATATGGAGCGCGGTGTGGACACATCGGGCGTGCTGGTCATGGACTACGGCAACTTCAAGTGCGTCTGTATCGGTGCCAAGGATTGCAGCGCAGAGATTAAGTCCACTATCCAGGGCAATAAAGGGTCTATCGCTGTCAATGGTGCGCCTAACGGCTTGCCGTCTGTCAGCTTGATGCTGAACGGCAAGGACAAGGAGACGCATGACTTCAACGGGGGCAAACACCGCATGCAGGACGAATTTCAAGCCTTTCAGGACATTATGGCAAAGCAAGACTTGGCGCGTGCTAAGGAGCTTTTGGAGCATAGCCAAGCTGTCATGCAAGTTTTGGATATGGATGTCAGCAGTGTATAGAAAAGAGGGCGACCTCTTTTTTATTTGTCTACTACTCTTCACAAAGCCTGCTGTTAAAACTTATGACTAGTAGAATCAGAATTGTAGGAAGTTGTCAAAATTTCTGATGGGTAGAAATAAAGTTTCAGCAGACCGTCAAAATTTCTGATGAGTAGAATTAGGGTTGCGAGAGTTTTTCAGCATTGCTGACGAGTATTTTCTACCGAGCGAGAAGGTTTCAGCACTGCTGACGGCTATTTCCCAACGAGCGACAAAGCGTTAGAGCCTCGGAATGACCATTTTTCAAATAGCGCCAAGCTGTCGTAGCCCCTGACAGGTTATTGTTCGAGTGGCGGCAAGTTTGTCGTAGCCTCTGACAGGTCATTGTTAGAATGGCACCAAGTTGTCATAGCCTTTGACGGTTGTTGATGATAATGCGACATTGTAGACAATTTTTAAATGTGTCAGTAGTCAACTTGTAGCAGATTTCAAACAGCCTTACGTGGTCTGTTTGACCTAATCAAAACCTCAATTTAGAAAATTTAGATTCGCTTTTAGGTTTCTTTAAGGAAGGCTTCGTATACTATAGTCATCCTAAACTTTTCTTTTTCATAAAATCTCCGAGATAAGTCCTTGAGTAGTAGCAAGGGCTTATCTTTTTGTATGCAGATTAGACAATTTTTAAATAAGGCAGTAGCCAACTTGTAGCAGATTTCAAACGGCTTTACGTGGCCTGTTTGACAAAATCAAAATCTCAATTTAGAAAATTTAGATTTGCTTTTAGGTTTCTTTAAGGAAGACTTCGTATACTATAGTCATCCTAAAACTTTTCTTTTTCATAAATCTCCGAGATAAGTCCTTGAGTAGTAGCAAGGGCTTATCTTTTTGTGTTTAGTGATAACAGTTGAAAAGAAACGTTCGATTGTACAAGTGCCATTAGTTAGATAGATTAGGGGGCAAACTTAGAGTTAACTTTTCACCGAAGGCAAGCTTCGGTATCTGTATCTGTAAGCAACTAAAGTTGCAACAGCTACGTATCATAGCAGTGGCTACTAGTCATCTTTTCACGGCTCCGCCGTTCAATCTGACAGTAGCTGTTGCATACGTATTCGTACGACCTAAAGGTCTACGAATACGGTATAATCTCCAAAAGGGGCACCGAGTAATATCGGTGCTCTTTCTTTTGCGTGCGAGAGCATTTACTAAAAGACAAGTGTCTTTGTATGCAGACTAGACAGCTTGCCCTGATTTTGGGAGTACGTCGTGTTTAGCAGGCTAGACCAGTCATATTGTCATTGTTTTTCAGGCTTCTGTGTTATACTGGGGGAAAGATATTTTTGAAAGCGAGATTACAGTATATGATTACATCCATCGGTCAGGTCATGCTTTACGTTAATGATGTGGAAGCGGCAGCTCATTTTTGGAAGAAAAAAGCGGGCTTTGAGCGCGTGGAGAAACAGGTGCAAGGGGCACAAGTATCCTACATCATAGCTCCCAAGGCTGACAGCCAAGTGGCTTTTGTCCTTCACGACAAGGAGGAAGTGGCTAAGATGAATCCAGGAATGAACTTGGAGACGCCGTCTATCTTGATGGAAAGTGCCGACATCGAAGCGACCTACCAAGCTTTTGTGACCAATGGCATCAAGGCTAATCCAGTCATGGACCTTGGTTTCATGAAGGTCTTCAACTTTTGTGATGAGGAAGAAAATTACTTTGCAGTCCGTGAAGTTAAGGCTAAGTAAAAGAAGGGGACTATCATGGTAAAAGCACTAGAAACTTATATTGTCACCAACGGCAATGGAAAAGAAGCGGTTGAATTTTATAAAAACATCTTCAATGCTGAGGTGACTAGCCTCAAGACTTGGAAGGACATGAATCCAAATTGTCCAGTAGAGCACCAAGATATGCTCATCAATGCCCAGTTGGAGTTTGATGGTCTTCGTTTGCAATTATCGGATGAAAATCCAGAGCATACTTTCCAACAAGGCAAGAATATGTCAGTGGCTGCCACTGTTGACTCAATCGAAGAAGCACAAGCTATCTACGACGGACTCAAGGTCAATGCTCAGGAAATCAGTCTGGAATTACAAGAAACCTTCTTTAGCCCAGCCTATGCCAACTTGGTTGACCAGTACGGTGTCATGTGGCAGATTAACACGGAGCTTGGGGAATAAGCCTAATAGTAAGATGGGTCAGTTGCACCCATCTTTTTGCATACCTTCCCTTACTTATGCTAACCTTAAGCATTTGTGGTATAATATAGGGGTTACTATCAAAGAATTAAAGGATATCAAGATGTCAAATTACGCAATTATTTTAGCTGCGGGTAAAGGAACTCGCATGAAATCTGACCTTCCAAAAGTCATGCACAAGGTTGCTGGGCTTACCATGCTTGAGCATGTTTACCGTGCCGTTCAAGCCATTACACCGGCTAAAACGGTGACGGTTATTGGGCATAAGGCAGAGCTTGTTCGTGAGGTGCTTGGTGACAAGTCTGAATTTGTCATGCAGACAGAGCAACTTGGGACTGGTCACGCCGTCATGATGGCAGAAGATGAGCTAGCTGGTCTTGATGGTCAAACCCTTGTCATCGCTGGGGACACGCCACTCATTACTGGCGACAGCTTGACCAAGCTAGTTGATTTTCACGTTAATCACAAGAATGTCGCAACCATCTTAACAGCGGAAGCAGATGACCCATTTGGCTATGGCCGCATCATCCGCAATGAAAACGATGAAGTGACCAAGATTGTGGAGCAAAAGGACGCCAACGACTTTGAAAAGCAAGTCAAGGAAATCAATACCGGGACTTACCTTTTTGACAACAAACGTCTCTTTGAAGCCCTCAAAAACATCAACACTAACAACGCTCAAGGCGAGTACTATTTGACAGACGTCATCGGTATCTTCAAAGAAGCTGGTGAAAAAGTGGGTGCCTACAAACTTCGCGACTTCGATGAAAGTCTTGGGGTCAATGACCGTGTGGCTTTGGCGACGGCGGAAAAAGTCATGCGTGCGCGTTTGACCAAACAACACATGGTCAACGGTGTGACCTTCGTCAACCCAGACGCGACTTACCTCGATGCGGACGTTGAAATCGGTGAAGAAGCTGTCATCGAAGCTAACGTTACCCTCAAGGGTCAAACTAAAGTCGGTGCTCGGACTGTCCTAACAAACGGGACTTACTTGGTAGATGCCCTTATCGGTGAGGATGCCGTTATCACTAACTCAATGATTGAAGAATCTACTGTTGAAGCTGGCGTGACGGTAGGACCATATGCTCATATTCGCCCAGGTTCAACCCTTGCTAAGGACGTTCACATCGGTAACTTCGTGGAAGTCAAGGGTTCATCTATCGGTGAAAATACCAAGGCTGGTCACTTGACCTATATCGGCAATGCAGAAGTGGGCAGCAACGTCAACTTCGGTGCTGGGACTATCACTGTCAACTACGATGGTCAAAACAAATACAAAACGACTATCGGCAACAACGTCTTTGTCGGCAGCAATTCAACCTTGATTGCACCGCTTGAAATTGGCGACAATGCGCTGACAGCAGCAGGCTCAACCATCACAGAAGATGTCCCAATGGACAGCATTGCTATTGGTCGCGGTCGTCAAGTCAACAAAGAAGGCTATGCGATTAAAAAACCACACCACCCTTCTCAACAATAAATCAATATGAGGTGACCTATGGAATTTGAAGAAAAAACCATCAAACGGACGGAGATTTTTGACGGTCATATTTTTAAAGTTGCGGTAGATGATGTCCAACTCCCCAACGGTCTTGGACAGGCTAAACGAGAACTAGTCTTTCACCGCGGAGCGGTAGCAGTACTAGCGGTAACGCCAGAAGGAAAAATCGTCCTCGTCAAGCAATACCGCAAGGCTATTGAAGATATTTCTTATGAGATTCCCGCTGGTAAGTTGGAAAGAGGCGAAGCTGGGTCTGAGCTTGAAGCAGCTGCGCGTGAATTGGAAGAAGAAACGCACTACACAGGCAAACTCGAACTTCTTTACGAATTTTACACCGCTATCGGCTTCTGTAATGAAAAGATTAAGCTCTACCTAGCGACAGACATGGAAAAAGTGGTCAACCCACGCCCGCAGGATGATGATGAGGTGCTGGAACTCTTTGAATTGTCTTACGAGGAGTGCATGGATTTGGTCGCGACAGGCGCTATCAAGGATGCCAAAACCATCATTGCCCTTCAATATTATGGACTCCATCTCGGGGGTAAGGCCTAATGGGAAAGCCTCTGTTGACTGATGAGATTATTGAAAAGGCTAACCGCGGGGAGTTGATGGACGACCAACCTTTGGATAATCAAGAGACCAAAGTCATCGAAGTCGGTGACCGCCCAAGCAAGTCTCTCCGAGAACGACTAGCCAGCCATGGTAAAGCCAACAAGGATAAGATGGTTTACAAAAGCCGCCGTATTGAGAATGAAAAGCGCAGTGCCTTTCAGAAAAAACTGAATCTCATACTATTTGTCTTAATCATTTTGGTTGCTCTGCTATTTTACGCCGTCTTTAAACTATGAGGAAACACATGAAAATTGGAATTATCGCTGCAATGGAGCAGGAACTCAAACTCCTTGTGGAACATTTGGAAAACAAAAAAGAGGAAACAGTCCTCTCAAATACTTACTATACTGGAACATTTGCAGGCCATGACTTGGTCTTGGTACAATCAGGTGTCGGCAAAGTCATGTCTGCCATGAGTGTTGCCATTTTGGTGGAAACTTTTGGTGTGGATGCTATCATCAATACTGGCTCAGCTGGCGCGGTAGCAGAAGGGCTTAATATCGGTGACGTAGTGGTTGCTGATAAATTAGTCTATCACGATGTGGATTTGACAGCCTTCGATTATGACTATGGTCAAATGTCCATGCAGCCACTCTACTTTGAATCGGATGCTAAGTTTGTGGAAACCTTTGAAAAAGTCTTGACTCAGCAATCACTTGCTAGCAAAATAGGTTTGATTGCGACTGGGGATAGCTTTATTGCAGGTCAAGATAAGATTGATGCCATCAAGGGTCATTTCCCACAGGTCCTCGCAGTTGAGATGGAAGGCGCAGCCATTGCCCAAGCAACCCATGCGACTGGCAAACCTTTTATCGTCATCCGTGCCATGAGCGACACAGCAGCCCACGATGCCAACATCACTTTTGATGAATTCATCATCCAAGCAGGCAAACAATCTGCCCAAGTCTTGATGGCATTTTTGAAAGAATTGGCTTAATAGCAATATGAAAAGAGCTGGGAGTTGGTCCTAGCTCTTTTTGTATGCTCTAAATAGGATTAACGTAAATCTGCTCTGCAATGATTTTTGGAATGGTCAATGTCTGATTATCGTAGCTAATGTGATAAGTCTGTGCAAAATCATCAATGGTCAGCAATTCAATCTGACTGTTCATGGCAAGATGGTGTTCTTCAAGGTATTTGAGGAGTTTGAAATCATCATGGACGCGACTAAGCTGGTAGTGCCCGAGCTTCTTGATATTACCCAAGGTCGTCTGATTGATTTCAACCAGCAATTCTCCTTTTGGGGGAATGGTTCCCCCGTGCGGGCAAAATCGTGGAAATCCCAGCATCTGGTCCAAGCGGTCGATGAAGGTAGTTGAGACCGTGTGCTCCAAAACCTCGGCTTCTTCGTGGATATCGTCAGCAGTGTAGTGAAGGTGATTGACTAGAAAAACCTCAATCAGGCGGTGCTTACGATAAAGGTCGGAAACGACCAGAAGTCCCTGCTTGGTCAAATAATAGCCTAGCGTTTTATCTTTGACAATGAGCTCCTCGGCAATCATTTTTTTAATCATTTCAGAAACAGCTGGCGCTGAAACCTGCATCATTTCAGCGATTTTTTTATTAGAAATTTTGCCATTTTGTTCACCGAGCTCGTGAATACATTTTAAATAATCTTCTTTATTTGGGGTCATGAGTTCTCTTTCTTAGCATTCAAAATTATTGTCAAAAACTATTATAGCAAAAAAATATAAAAGTGATTGACAGAAACACAGAGATGGGTTATACTAACTTTAAAATTAAGTAAACTTAATTAATTTTATAAATAAGATTAACAAAGGAGAATTTTTATGAAAAAATGGCTAGCGCTCTTGACCTGCGCCTTGTTGGCAGTTGGTCTTGTAGCTTGTTCAAGTAAAGCTAAACAAGCTTCTAGCGAGAAGTTGAAGGTGGTCGTGGCCAATTCCATTTTGGCAGATATGACCAAAAGGATTGCAGGAAATAAGATTGACCTGCATAGCATTGTCCCAATCGGACAAGACCCTCACGAATATGAACCGCTTCCGGAGGATATTCAGAAAACGACAGATGCCGATGTCGTCTTTTACAACGGTATCAATTTGGAAACTGGTGGGAATGCCTGGTTTACCAAACTTATCAAAAATGCTCAAAAAGTGAAAAATAAAGATTATTTTGCGGTCAGCGATGGCGTTGATGTCATCTACCTAGAAGGTCAAAATAAAAAGGGCAAGGAAGACCCTCACGCCTGGTTAAATCTTGAAAATGGGATTATCTATGCTAAGAATATCGCAAAAATATTGATTGCTAAGGACCCTAAAAATAAAGCCTTTTATGCTAAAAACCGAGATGCCTACGTGGCAAAACTAGAAAAACTTGACCAAGAAGCAAAAGCTAAATTCAAGGCTATTCCAGCGGATAAGAAATTGATTGTCACAAGCGAAGGCTGTTTCAAGTATTTTTCAAAAGCCTACGGCGTCCCATCTGCCTACATCTGGGAAATCAACACTGAAGAAGAGGGGACACCAGACCAAATTACCCGTCTTGTCCAACAATTAAAAACGACAAAGCCATCAGCACTTTTCGTCGAATCCAGTGTTAATAAACGTCCGATGAAATCAGTTGCCAAAGAGACAGGCATTCCAATCTACGCTGAAATTTTCACAGATTCTATCGCTAAAAAAGGAAAACCGGGCGACAGCTATTACGCCATGATGAAATGGAATTTGGATAAGATTGCTGAAGGATTGAGCAAATAAAGAGGGGAAAGCTATGTTAGCAACAAATCATCTGACCGTCACTTATGGTCAAAAAACAGTTTTAGACGATGTCAGCCTATCGCTGGAAGGTCCGATGTTAATGGGGATTCTTGGTCCAAATGGTGCTGGAAAATCAACCCTACTAAAAGCTTTGATAGGTTTGGTACCCTGTTCAGGACGGATTTATTTAGACAACCAAGAAACGAATTTACTCGGAAAAGTTGCTTATGTTGAACAAAAAAGCCACATCGACTATCATTTTCCGATTACCGTCCGAGAATGTGTATCGCTGGGCCGTTATAAGGCGGTCGGTTTGTTTAAGCACTTGACATCATCCGATTGGCAAAAAGTAGATCAGGTGATTGAGCAACTCCAATTAACAGCTTTTCAGGATCGCCCCATCAGTCAATTATCAGGTGGACAGTTCCAACGAATGTTGGTTGCCCGCTGCCTAGTCCAAGAAGCAGATATTATTTTTCTAGACGAACCTTTTGTAGGCATTGATGCCACGAGTGAACAGTTGATTGTGGATTTATTGTGGGACTTGAGGAAGGCAGGTAAGACGATTTTGGTAGTCCATCACGACCTCAACAAAGTCAGTCATTATTTTGACCAGGTGATGCTGCTAAACCAAAAGCTAATTGCCTGTGGTTCGACCCCAGAGATTTTTACCAAGTCCAATCTTAAGAAAACTTATGGCTCTGCCATTTTCTTAGACGAGGAGGTAGCACAATGACCAAGTTTTTAGACGGTTTATTGCAGTATCATTTCTTGCAAAATGCCCTAGTGACCGGAGTTGTCATCGGTGTTGTCGCAGGAGCTGTCGGCTGTTTCATTATTTTGCGCTCCATGTCGCTGATGGGCGATGCTATTTCCCATGCAGTTTTGCCCGGAGTTGCCCTATCCTACATTTTGGGGCTCAACTTTTTTATCGGTGCCATCATTTTTGGTCTCCTAGCCTCGACAATCATCACCTACATCAAGGAGAACAGCATCATCAAGGGTGACACTGCTATCGGCATTACCTTCTCTAGCTTCCTAGCCCTCGGCGTCATCCTCATCGGCCTAGCTCAAAGTTCAACCGACCTCTTTCATATTCTTTTTGGCAATATCTTAGCGGTGCAAGATGTTGACAAGTACGTGACTATTGCCATCTCAGGGATGGTTCTGATTTTGATTAAAGTCTTCTATAAAGAACTCCAGCTGACCTCTTTTGACCCCGTCCTAGCAAAATCAATGGGCATTAAGGTGACCTTCTATCATTATTTACTCATGACTTTGCTGACACTGGTCTCTGTGACAGCCATGCAGAGCGTGGGAACGATTTTGATTGTGGCTCTTCTGATAACGCCAGCAGCGACAGCCTATCTATTTGTCAAAAAACTAAACCAAATGATTTTCTTGTCGTCTAGCATTGGAGCCTTGGTATCGATTGTAGGTATCTATCTCGGTTACACTTTTAACCTAGCTGTGGGCTCAAGTATTGTCCTGACCTCGGCTCTGCTATTTGGCATCTGCTTTATCTACAAAAAACGGGCATAAGAAAACCATCAGTCGTCTCGGCTGATGGTTTTACTGCTACTTGCTGAAATCATAATCCTTAACAATTTCAATAGATTTAATGGTGATGTCCTCTTTGGGTTTGTTGGAATCGTCAGTCGCAACAGAAGCGATGCTATCAACAATATCCATGCCAGAGATGACTTGTCCAAAGACCGTGTAGTCACCGTCTAGACTAGGATTTCCTCCCTTGGCATAGGCCTTGATAATGGCTGACGGAGTCGTTGAACTTGACAAATTACTAGATTGGTCAGCGCTATTTTGGTTGATGAAGAATTGGCTACCGTTGGTGTCTGCGCCAGCATTTGCCATAGCTAGGGCGCCACGAATGTTATAGAGATAAGGTGAAATTTCGTTTTTGAAACCATTTCCTGAATCAATCTTTTTATTTTTGCCGTTCCAAATGGATTTTCCGCCGGTTCCATCACCGTTTGGATCGCCAGATTGAATCATGAAATCTTTGATGACACGGTGGAAGGTCAGGTTACTGTAGTAACCGTCTTTAGCGTGTGTCAAGAAATTTTCAACAGCTAGCGGAGCGTATTTTGGGAAAAGTTTGATAGTAATATCGCCCTTTGAAGTTTTCAAAATGACTTCAGCTTCATTTTTCCCAACCTTGTCGCTAAGTTGGGGAAAGGCGGAACTGTCAGCTTTGAGGACTTTGGCAAGTGTCTTTTGAGACTGACTACTAGCTGCAGAACTAGAGCTAGCTGCGATTTTGGCATCAATATAATCATCACCTTTGAGAGCGCGCTCAACCGATTCGCAACCAGTCAGAGCAGTCAATGACACGACAGCAAGACCAAGATAAATAAGTTTTTTCATGTTGTCTCCTAAATAATTGTCTTTACAAGATTTCATTTTACCATAAAAGCGCAAGCCATGTCTTAAAGCAAAAGGAAAATTAGGGTACTGACTGAATTTATGTTAAAATAGAGGAGCACGATATTTTACAGAAAGTGGGGAAAGGTGTCTCTGAGACTTGATTTCGACAGTCATCAGTAGATGCAGGACCTATGGCTACAAAGAAAAAAACAAGAAAAAAAGGAAGTAAGACACGGCGTCCAAGCAAGGCTGACCTGGAAAAACAAGCAGCCTTTCAGCGGATGGTGACGACTTTTATCATCACGGCAATTCTCTTTTTTGCCATCATTCGTCTGGGCTTATTTGGCATCACGGTTTATAATGTTGTTCGTTTGCTGGTTGGAAGTTTAGCTTACCTAGCTATGTTTGCGATTATTTTTTATCTCTTTGGCTTTAAATGGCTGCGCCAGAAAGAGGGCCTGATTTCAGGATTTATCATCTTATTCTGGGGACTTTTGATTGAGTGGCATGCCTATCTTTTTTCATCGCCGGCTTACCACAATCAGGAAGTTTTTAGCAGAACCATTCAGCTTATTTTGCAAGATTTGACTCAGTTTAAGGTGACGACTTTTGTGGGTGGGGGTCTCCTTGGAGCGCTACTCTACAAACCAGTTGCCTTCCTCTTTTCAAATGTCGGCTCCTTCTTCATTGGCCTCCTCTTGATATCTCTGGGGATTTTTCTGATGAGTACTTGGGATGTTTACGATGTGGTTGATTTTGCAAAAAAAATATGGCAGAGCCTTGCCAGCAAGTACGAAGCCAGCAAAAAAGCACGATTTGCTAAACGCGAAATGCGCAAGGCTATCGCTGAGCAAGAACGCTTAGAGCGTGAAAAAGCAGAGGAAGAAGCCTACTTGGCATCAGTCAAAGTCGACCCAGAAACGGGTGAAATTTTAGAAGATGAACCAGAAGTGGCAGCAGACCCAGTCATTGCAAGCTCAGAACCAGAAATCGTTGGCTACGACGAACCGACAGACTTACCTGACGAATCTGAACCAATCAATTCAGAGCCTGAAGAAGTATTTTTTGATATGGATGACGATTTGTCAGGAGACGACGAGGTGACTGTTGACTTCAATCCCAAGACCAACCTCCTTTACAAGCTACCAAGCATTGATTTATTTGCCCCTGACAAACCTAAAAATCAATCCAAGGAAAAGAGCTTGGTTCGCAAAAATATCAAGGTTTTAGAAGATACCTTCAAGAGCTTTGGTATTGACGTTAAGGTTGAGCGAGCGGAGATTGGACCGTCAGTTACCAAGTATGAAATAAAGCCTGCCGTTGGTGTTCGTGTCAACCGCATTTCCAATCTAGCTGATGATTTGGCACTGGCTCTTGCTGCAAAGGATGTTCGTATCGAAGCACCGATTCCTGGAAAATCTCTGGTTGGTATCGAAGTCCCCAACTCAGAAATTGCCACCGTTTCCTTCCGCGAACTCTGGGAGCAATCTAATACAGACCCTGAAAAACTACTGGAAGTGCCACTAGGAAAAGCTGTCAATGGTACCGCCCGCTCTTTCAACCTTGCTAGGATGCCCCATTTGCTTGTGGCAGGTTCGACCGGCTCAGGGAAATCAGTTGCTGTCAATGGCATTATCTCCAGCATCTTGATGAAGGCTCGTCCAGACCAGGTCAAATTCCTCATGGTTGACCCTAAGATGGTGGAGTTGTCTGTCTATAATGATATCCCGCACCTATTGATTCCAGTAGTGACCAATCCGCGTAAAGCCAGCAAGGCACTTCAAAAAGTCGTAGACGAAATGGAAAACCGTTACGAACTTTTTAGCCACGTCGGTGTTCGAAACATCGAAAGTTTTAACGCTAAAGTAGAGGAATTCAATGCCCAATCCAATGAGAAACAAATCCCATTACCGCTCATTGTCGTTATCGTTGATGAGTTGGCGGACTTGATGATGGTTGCCAGCAAGGAAGTTGAAGATGCCATCATTCGTCTCGGGCAAAAGGCGCGTGCTGCCGGCATTCATATGATTTTAGCAACGCAGCGCCCATCTGTTGACGTTATTTCGGGGCTGATTAAGGCCAATGTTCCGTCTCGTATTGCCTTTGCCGTATCCAGCGGTACCGATAGCCGTACTATTCTCGATGAAAATGGTGCTGAAAAGTTGCTTGGTCGAGGGGACATGCTCTTCAAGCCCATTGATGAGAACCACCCCGTCCGACTGCAAGGATCTTTCATCTCAGATGATGATGTTGAACGCATCGTGACCTTTATCAAGAACCAGTCTGATGCGGACTATGACGAGAGTTTCGACCCAGGAGAGGTTTCCGAGTCTGATGCTTCTGGTGGAAATAGCGGAGCTTCTGAGGGAGACCCACTCTTTAACGACGCAAAAGCCTTGGTACTTGAAACTCAAAAAGCTAGCGCTTCAATGATTCAGCGCCGACTTTCTGTCGGCTTCAACCGTGCCACACGACTCATGGAAGAATTAGAAGCAGCAGGCGTCATCGGACCAGCCGAAGGCACTAAACCCCGCAAAGTCCTAATAACCAATACGACAGAATAATAAAAAGAAAGTTCAGCAATGAATTTTCTTTTTTAGTGTTTGCAATAAATATCTGTCCACCCTACAAAGGGGGAGCTTGGTATGTTATACTGTAAAAAAAAAGAATAAGGAAATCAGTATGCATATTGAAACAGTTATTGATTTTAAAGATTTGGGGCAACGTTTACGTTTTACCCAACCAATAAAGGAACTGATTGCTAAGGAACTTAATCAGGTAGAGGCAGTTTTGCAGGCTGTTAATGACTATCAGGCTAAGGGTTTCTATGTTGTCGGTTATGTGTCCTACGAGGCAGCGTCAGCTTTTGACAGTCATTTTCAGGTGTCCAGCCATCGTTTGGCAGGCGAATACCTAGCTTATTTTACGGTGCATGACCAAGTTCAGACAGAAGACTTTCCTCTAACTTATGCACCGGTAGATTTACCCAATCAGTGGAAACCTAATATTTCTAAAGAAAGATATGACGAGGCTATTGCAGACATCAAGTCTCAGATTCGGCAAGGCAATACCTATCAAGTGAATTACACATTGGAATTGAGCCAGCGTTTTAGGGCTGATGCTTGGAAAATTTATCAGCGTCTAATGGTGGAGCAGGGAGCAGGCTACAATGCTTACATTGCCTACGATGATAAGCGGATTTTATCTGTCAGTCCGGAGCTTTTTTTCAAACGTTTTGGCAATACCTTAGTGACTCGTCCAATGAAGGGAACGACTGCCAGGAAACCGCAATTCAAGGCAGATTTGGAGGCAAAAGCTTGGCTAGCGGCTGATTTCAAAAATCGCGCTGAAAATATGATGATTGTGGATTTACTTCGTAATGATATGGGACGTATTTGCCGTACGGGGACTGTCAAGGTTTGCAAACTTTGTGATGTTGAACAATATCGAACCGTCTGGCAAATGACCTCGACAATCGAGGGAGAGCTGGACCCATCAACCAGTCTACTTCAAATTTTTCAAGCGCTATTTCCTTGTGGTTCAATTACTGGTGCTCCAAAGATTTCAACCATGGCCATTATCAATCGCTTGGAAGAACGGCCACGTGGCATTTATTGTGGGACAATTGGGATTTGTTTGCCAAATGGCAGAGCTATTTTCAATGTTCCTATCAGGACTCTTCAAATGCGGGGGGATCAAGCATATTATGGTGTAGGTGGAGGAATTACTTGGGACAGTCAAGCGGGAGATGAGTATGAAGAAACGCGGCAAAAATCTGCTGTTCTTACGCAAGTTTCCCCACCATTTGCTCTCATCACAACAGCAAAAGTCGAAAAAGGTCAGATAAAATTCTACAATGAACACCTCAAACGATTAAAAGAAGCTGCACAGTATTATGACTATCCCTACCACCAAGCTCCCCTAGAAGGCCAACTCTCGAAGCTCTTAAGAAACTTGGAACAAGAGACTTACCGTCTTAAAATAAATTTGACAAAATCAGGAAAATTCATTTTGGACTGCCAGATATTAGAAGACTTACCAAAAGGTTTTCAAAAAGCTATCCTCGTCAAACAAGAGGATAAGGACAGTCAGTCTGCTTTTGCCTACTTTAAAACGAGTTATCGTCCCCACCGTCAACCTGCTCAACAAGAGCAGATTTATCACCTATCAGATGGACGTCTGACAGAGACCAGTATTGGGAACTTGGTGCTTGAAGTAGATGGTGAGTGGGTAACACCGCCTGTTTCTCTTGGACTATTAGATGGCATTTATCGCCGACACCTCTTAGAAACAGGAAAAGTTACTGAACGTGTTTTGACTCTTGATGACTTAAAAGCGGCGACAGCCGTCTATGCTTGTAATGCCCTTCGAGGCCTCTATCCCTTGACCTTACCAAAAGAATAGCTCGGCTATTTTCAAAATAAAAAATCGTCCGTGACATTGCGGACGATTATTTGCTAATAAAAATGAAAATGGTTAACACCAGATAAGAAATCACGGTTAAAATAAATCCAATGCGCCAAAATAATTTGATAAATCTGCGGTAGGTGAAAAATTGTCCCTTGCGTGTGATTTGAAAAATCAGAATCAGGGTCAGCAGTGATAAGAGAATAAAGTAGATAGGCAGAAATCCTTGAATTTGAAATTTTTTAATCATCAAAAAAGCCTCAAAAGCATAAAGCGGGAATGCTAAATCAGTGAAAAGCAGCCCAAATCGCTTGAGTTCAAAGAGTTTAATCAAAATTTGTGCAAAAAATGGTGTCAGTACGAGAAATAGGATTGCAATAATTTTATACATCATAGCTTTATTTTATAATGAAAGCGCAGAGATGTAAACTTTTTTTAAAAGAAAAGATAAAATCCTTGATTTCTTAAAATAATAAGGTATAATAGTTGAGTATGCTAAATGGCATACCTGTGGGAGGTAAAAATATTGAGTTACCGCCAAAACCACAACAGGAGGATTTTTTAAAATGGCTAAAAAAGTCGAAAAACTTGTAAAACTTCAAATTCCTGCTGGTAAAGCAACTCCAGCTCCACCAGTTGGACCAGCTCTTGGTCAAGCAGGTATCAACATCATGGGATTCACAAAAGAATTTAACGCTCGTACAGCTGACCAAGCTGGTATGATCATCCCGGTTGTTATCTCAGTTTATGAAGATAAATCATTCGATTTCATTACAAAAACACCACCAGCTGCTGTTCTTTTGAAAAAAGCTGCAGGTGTTGAAAAAGGATCAGGTACACCTAACACAACTAAAGTTGCAACAGTTACTCGTGCACAAGTACAAGAAATTGCTGAAACTAAAATGCCAGATTTGAACGCTGCAAACATTGAGTCTGCAATGCGTATGATCGAAGGTACTGCTCGTTCTATGGGATTCACTGTTACTGACTAATCAGCAACACCCACATAACCCGCAAGACTTCATCGTTTCCGATGAGTGACGTGGGAGATTTTAAATCAAATCGATTGACCACATTACAAGGAGAAAATTAAAATGGCTAAAAAAAGTAAAAACTTACGTGCTGCTCTTGAAAAAATCGACAGCACAAAAGCATACAGCGTAGAAGAAGCTGTTGCTCTTGCAAAAGAAACTAACTTTGCGAAATTTGACGCAACTGTAGAAGTTTCATACAAACTTAACATCGACGTTAAAAAAGCTGACCAACAAATCCGTGGCGCTATGGTATTGCCAGCAGGTACTGGTAAAACTTCTCGCGTTCTTGTTTTCGCTCGTGGTGCTAAAGCTGAAGAAGCTAAAGCAGCTGGCGCAGACTTCGTTGGTGAAGATGACTTGGTACAAAAAATCCAAGGTGGATGGCTTGACTTTGATGTTGTTATCGCAACACCAGATATGATGGCACTTGTTGGACGTCTTGGACGTGTCCTTGGGCCACGTAACTTGATGCCAAACCCTAAAACTGGTACAGTAACTATGGATGTTACTAAAGCAGTTCAAGAGTCTAAAGGTGGCAAAATCACTTACCGTGCTGACAAAGCAGGTAACGTTCAAGCTCTTATTGGTAAAGTTTCATTCGATGCTGATAAATTGATTGAAAACTTCAAAGCATTCAACGATGTTATCGTTAAAGCTAAACCAGCTACAGCGAAAGGTACATACATCACAAACCTTTCAATCACAACTACACAAGGTGTTGGTATCAAAGTAGATCCAAACTCATTTTAATTAGTAGTTACAACCGCTTCTTCGGAAGTGGTTTTTTCTATTTCAGGAGGATTTATACTAGGTAAATTGTTCTAAATATGGTAAAATAGATAGGATAAAATAAGGAGTAAAAGTGATGGAACCTAAATATCGTCGTATTTTAATTAAGTTATCAGGTGAAGCCTTGGCTGGTGAAAAAGGTGTGGGGATTGATTTGCCAACCGTTCAAGCTATAGCTAAAGAAATTGCTGAAGTACATAGTTCAGGTGTTCAGATTGCTCTTGTTATCGGTGGCGGTAACCTCTGGCGTGGTGAGCCGGCAGCTGCTGCGGGTATGGATCGTGTTCAGGCGGACTACACTGGAATGCTTGGAACAGTTATGAACGCTCTTGTAATGGCTGACAGCCTTCAACAATATGGTGTGGATACCCGTGTTCAAACTGCTATCCCAATGCAAAATGTGGCTGAACCTTACATCCGTGGGCGTGCCCTTCGTCACCTTGAAAAAAATCGTATCGTTGTCTTTGGTGCAGGAATTGGTTCACCTTACTTTTCAACAGATACAACAGCTGCCCTTCGTGCAGCTGAAATAGAAGCTGACGCTATCTTGATGGCGAAAAATGGCGTTGATGGGGTTTACAATGCCGATCCTAAGAAAGATGCCAACGCTGTCAAATTTGATGAATTGACACACGTTGAAGTTATCAAACGTGGTCTCAAAATCATGGATGCAACAGCTTCAACATTATCAATGGATAACGATATTGACCTTGTTGTCTTCAACATGAATGAACCAGGAAATATCAAACGTGTTGTCTTCGGTGAACAAATCGGTACAACCGTTTCAAATAAAGTATCTGAATAAGGAGAATTTCTGACATTATGGCAAACGCAATTGTAACAAAAGCAATCGAACGTTTCGAACAATCACATCAAAGCTTGGCGCGTGAATTTGCGTCTATTCGTGCAGGTCGTGCTAACGCAAGTCTTTTGGATCGTATCCAAGTTGAATACTACGGAGCACCAACACCTCTTAACCAATTGGCTTCTATCACTGTTCCAGAAGCACGTGTTCTATTGATTTCACCATTTGACAAATCATCAATCAAGAATATCGAACGTGCCATCAACGAATCTGACCTTGGTATCAACCCAGCTAATGATGGTTCTGTAATCCGCTTGGTTATCCCAGCTCTTACGGAAGAAACTCGTAAAGATTTAGCCAAAGAAGTGAAAAAAGTTGGCGAAAACTCAAAAATCGCTATCCGTAACATCCGTCGTGATGCTATGGATGAAGCTAAAAAACAAGAGAAAGATAAAGAAATCACTGAGGATGAATTGAAATCTCTTGAAAAAGATATCCAAAAAGCAACAGATGATGCTGTAAAACATATCGATCAAATGACAGCAAACAAAGAAAAAGAATTGCTCGAAGTTTAATCTAACCAATAAGAAGTACAAAAAGATGGGGGTGACTAATCAATCAAAACCAGAAGGATTTGTGTTGATGGTTCCTCCATTTTTTAATGTAATAGAAAAGAGAATAAATGAACGAATTACTAGCAACCTTCCTGACAGGAATGGTAACCGATGAGAACAAGGATTTTTACTTTGTTCAAAAAGATGGGACGACTTTTGCCCTTGCTAAATCAGAAGGTCAACACCAAGTTGGCGATATGATTAAAGGCTTCGCCTACACAGATATGCATCAAAAAGCTCGTTTGACGACTATCAATGTGACAGCTACACGCTCAACATACGGTTGGGGTGTGGTAACAGATGTCCGTAAGGATTTAGGTATCTTTGTCGATACTGGTCTTCCTGATAAGCAAATCGTCGTATCACTGGATGTCCTTCCAGAAATGAAAGAATTGTGGCCCAAAAAAGATGATAAACTTTATGTTCGTCTTGATGTGGATAAGAAAGACCGTATTTGGGCCATTCCAGCAGAGCCAGAAGTTTTTCAAAAAATGGCAGGTCCAGCTTACAATAATATGCAAAACCAAAACTGGTCAGCTATTGTTTACCGCTTGAAACTTTCTGGAACCTTCGTCTACCTACCAGAAAATAATATGCTGGGCTTCATTCACCCAAGCGAACGCTATAATGAGCCACGTTTGGGACAGGTTCTCAATGCACGTGTCATTGGATTCCGTGAGGTTGACCGTACCCTAAATTTGTCATTGAAACCACGCTCATTTGAAATGTTAGAAAATGACGCTCAAATGATTTTGACTTATCTTGAAAACAACGGTGGCTTTATGACTTTGAACGATAAATCATCACCAGCTGACATCAAGGCGACCTTCGGTATCTCAAAAGGTCAATTTAAAAAAGCGCTTGGTGGCTTGATGAAAGCTAAGAAAATCAAGCAAGACCAGTTTGGAACTGAATTGTTGTAATTTTATGATAGGAGCTAGTAGTTTTCAACTGGCTCCTTTTCTGTTACAATATTAGGAAAGTTAGGAGGACGTCAGATGATGGAAAGAGCGATTTTTGCAGGTGGTTGTTTCTGGTGTATGGTAAACCTTTTGAGGAACAAGACGGCATTGAGTCTGTTTTATCGGGCTATACAGGTGGTCATGTTCCCAATCCGACCTACGAGCAGGTTTGTAGCAAGACCACTGGTCACACTGAGGCGGTTGAGATTATCTTTGACCCTGAAAAAATTTCCTACGCTGATTTGGTGGAGATTTACTGGGCACAGACTGACCCGACTGATGCTTTTGGGCAATTTGAAGACCGTGGCGACAACTACCGTCCAGTGATTTTTTACGAGACAGAGGCACAACGCCAAATAGCAGAGCAGTCAAAAGATAATTTACAAGCTTCTGGGCGTTTCGACAGACCTATCGTGATCAGCATAGAACCGTCCGCGCCTTTCTACCCAGCAGAGGACTATCATCAAGCCTTCTACAGAACCAATCCACAACGTTATGCTATCAGCAGTGCAAAACGTCATCAATTTTTAGAGGAGAATTGGCAGTGAGAAAATCATTTTATACCTGGCTCATGACCCAGCGCAATCCCAAGTCAAATGAACCAGCCGCTATCTTAGCAGACCACGTTTTTGAGGAGACAACTTTTCCAAAGCACAGTTCGAATTTTGAAACCGTTAGCCGATATTTAGAAGACGAGGCTAGCTTTTCATTTAATTTGAGTGAATTTGATAAGATTTGGGAAGATTATCTGGCACATTAAGAAAAACAAAGAGGAAGAAGATAAGGTTAGAGATTAGACTACTTGTCATAATCCTTATCACACTAGTTATCCAATAGTTGATTGTATGAAACGACTAAAAATTCAAAGCAGATTCAGCAGATAGAAATAATGCTACAGATGATTGGTGTTTGGTTTTGTTTTTGGTGCAGTAATTGGAGGTTGGTTAGGAAGAATCCTTTTAGTTGACAGTCCTATCTTAGCCCCACGAGACTATTTTGCAGGCTTATAAAAGACAATTGTAGGCCTACGAGAACCTTCTGCAAACGTTCAAGACTTATTTGTAGGGGGACGAAAGGGTATAAAAAAGGATACATTCCCCATCTTAGGGGATTTTTTGTTATAATAAACTAAGATTAAGACAGAAAAGAGAATGAATTTGCAAGAATTTTCAAGAGAAATTGCTTTACAACATCCTGATGATATGATGAGCTTGTTTGGGTCAAATGAGCGTCATCTTAAATTGATTGAAGAAAATTTGGGTGTTATTATTCATGCTCGGACAGAGCGCGTGCAGATTTTAGGGGATACCGAAGGAGATGTCGAACTGGCTCGTATCACCATTCAAGCCCTTTTAGTTCTTGTTGGGCGTGGCATGATTGTTAATACTTCTGATGTGGTAACGGCGCTTTCCATGGCTAAAAATGGCACCATTGACAAGTTTGTTGCCCTTTATGAGGAAGAAATTATCAAGGACAGTTACGGTAAGCCTATTCGTGTCAAAACTTTGGGACAAAAAGTCTATGTGGACAGCGTTAAAAATCACGACGTGGTCTTTGGTATTGGTCCAGCAGGTACCGGTAAAACTTTCCTTGCAGTGACTTTGGCAGTAACTGCTCTTAAACGCGGTCAGGTTAAGCGCATTATTTTAACGCGCCCAGCTGTTGAAGCTGGAGAGAGCCTTGGTTTCTTGCCAGGTGACTTGAAAGAAAAGGTTGACCCTTACCTTCGCCCTGTTTACGATGCCCTTTATCAGATTCTTGGTAAGGAACAGACCACTCGTCTCATGGAGCGTGAGATTATTGAGATTGCCCCTTTGGCTTATATGCGTGGGCGTACGCTTGATGATGCCTTTGTCATTTTAGATGAAGCGCAAAATACGACTATCATGCAGATGAAAATGTTCTTGACGCGTCTTGGTTTCAATTCTAAGATGATTGTCAATGGTGATATTAGTCAAATTGACTTGCCACGTAACGTTAAGTCAGGTCTCATTGATGCGACTGAAAAATTGAAAAACATTAAACAGATTGACTTCATTTATTTGTCAGCTAAGGATGTGATTCGTCACCCTGTCGTTGCAGAGATTATTAATGCTTATGAGGGAGAAGGACAAGAATCAGTATCCCGAAGGGATTGATTCTGTCGTCCTTCCCCCGCAAGGCTGACTAGAATAGTGACGAGCTGTCAAACAGCGAAGTCAATCTTCAGTCAGCTACTGCGTTATGACAGCGCCAGCGATTTTCCTAAGGAAAAAGCAGAGCAGAAGTCGGGTTTAACCTCTTATGAGGTGATTGATCAACCTGCGAAATCAGATGATTCAAAAGACTAGAGTCAAGGGAGTAAGCGCTAGCTTTCGCTCCCTTTTTGCGTGTTCTTATGGTATAATAAGATAAATCAAGTTAACGAAAGAAGAAAACTATGTACGTAGAAATGATTGATGAAACGGGTCAAGTTTCAGAAGAAATTAAAAAGCAGACGCTAGATTTATTAGACTTTGCAGCGCAAAAAACGGGGAAAGAAAATAAAGAAATGGCTGTGACCTTTGTCACCAATGAGCGCAGCCATGAACTTAACCTTGAATACCGTGACACTGACCGTCCGACAGATGTGATTAGCTTGGAGTACAAGCCTGAAATGGACATCGCTTTTGACGAGGACGATTTAGCGGACAATCCAGAACTTGCTGAAATGATGGACGAATTTGATAGCTATATCGGTGAGCTTTTCATTTCCATTGATAAGGCGCGCGAGCAGGCAGAAGAATACGGACATTCTTTCGAACGTGAAATGGGCTTTTTAGCGGTGCATGGTTTCTTGCATATTAACGGTTATGACCACTACACGCCAGAAGAAGAAAAAGAAATGTTCACTCTACAGGAAGAGATTTTGACCGCCTATGGCCTCACACGACAATAATCAAAAGAAATGGAAGAACCGTGACTTGGTTTCCAGCATGGAATTTGCCATCATGGGAATTGTGACCGCCTTTAAGGAGGAGCGTAACTTACGCAAACACGCGGTCTCAGCCCTTTTAGCCCTCTTTGCGGGATTGATTTTTCAAGTCTCAGTGGTTGAGTGGCTCTTCCTCCTCCTCAGTATAATCTTAGTAATCACTTTCGAAATTGTTAATTCTGCCATTGAAAATGTGGTGGATTTGGCCAGTGATTATCACTTTTCCATGTTAGCGAAGAACGCTAAAGACATGGCAGCTGGCGCTGTTTTGGTCGTGTCCAGCTTTGCCCTATTGACAGGTCTGATTATCTTTATTCCAAAGATTTGGGCCTTAGTTTTTGGGTAATAGCAGAGCTATTTAGAAAATAAAACGGAGAACAAATGACTTTTAAATCAGGTTTCGTAGCCATCCTTGGCCGTCCAAATGTTGGAAAATCAACATTTTTGAATCATGTCATGGGGCAGAAAATTGCCATCATGTCAGACAAAGCACAAACAACACGTAACAAAATCATGGGGATTTATACGACTGAGACTGAACAAATCGTCTTCATCGACACCCCTGGTATTCACAAACCTAAGACTGCTCTTGGTGATTTCATGGTGGAATCAGCTTACAGCACCCTCCGCGAAGTGGAAACCGTCCTTTTCATGGTGCCTGCTGATGAAAAACGCGGTAAAGGTGACGATATGATTATCGAACGCCTTAAAGCAGCGAAAATTCCAGTTATCTTGGTTATCAATAAAATCGATAAAGTCCACCCAGACCAACTCTTGGAACAAATCGATGATTTCCGTAGTCAAATGGATTTCAAAGAAGTGGTGCCTATTTCTGCCCTTCAAGGAAATAACGTTGAGACCCTTATCAACATCTTGAAAGACAACTTGGAAGAAGGTTTCCAATATTTCCCAGAAGACCAAATCACTGACCACCCAGAACGTTTCTTGGTGTCAGAAATGATTCGTGAAAAAATCCTTAAGTTGACTGAGCAGGAAGTGCCTCACTCCGTTGCGGTTATCGTTGATTCTATGAAGCGTGATCCAGAGACGGACAAGGTGCATATCCGTGCAACGATCATGGTAGAACGCGACAGCCAAAAAGGTATCATCATCGGTAAACAAGGTGCCATGCTCAAGAAAATCGGTAAAATGGCTCGCCGTGACATCGAAATCATGCTGGGGGACAAGGTTTACCTGGAAACTTGGGTTAAGGTCAAGAAAAATTGGCGCGATAAAAAGCTGGACCTAGCTGACTTTGGTTATAACGAGAAGGAATATTAATCTTTGAAGCTGAGTCATGCTCAGCTTTTTGTGACAATGAAGAAAGGAAATTTATGCCAGAATTACCTGAAGTTGAAACGGTGCGCCGTGGTTTGGAGTGTTTGATTGTCGGGCGAAAAATTGTTGGTTTTGAGACGCGCGTGCCTAAGATGATTCATTATCCGCTGGAAGAGTTTGAACTGGCGGTGGTCGGAGCGACTTTTGAGTCTATTGGTCGTCGTGGGAAGTATCTTTTGCTCAATCTTGGGAAACGAACCATTATTTCACACCTGCGAATGGAAGGGAGATACCTGCTTTTTAAAGACCAGGTGCCTGACAACAAGCACTTTCATGTTTTCTTTCATCTTGATGATGGCTCGACGCTTGTTTATCAGGATGTGCGCAAGTTTGGGACTTTTGAATTGGTTTATTCAGCGCAGCTGGAGGATTATTTTGCCAAGAAGAAGCTTGGTCCTGAGCCAACGAAGGCTGACTTTGCGATAGCGCCATTTGAGGATAAATTGAGCCAGTCTAAGAAGCCTATCAAGACACTTTTGCTAGAACAGAGCTTAGTTGTGGGTTTGGGAAATATCTATGTGGACGAAGCTCTCTGGGCTAGTCGGATTCATCCAAGTCGCTCTGCTATGTCCCTAAGCGAGAAAGAAGCCAAACGTCTGCGCGAGGAGATTATTCGTATCTTGCAGATGGGCATTGAGAAGGGTGGCTCGACCATTCGGACTTATCGCAATGCTTTGGGTGAGGACGGAACCATGCAGAACTTTTTGCAGGTTTATGGCAGGACTGGCGAGCCTTGCGCACGCTGTGGAACGCCGATTGAAAAATTTAAGTTGGGAGGTCGAGGGACGCACGTCTGCCCTCATTGTCAGGTAAATGGTTAAGATTATTGGACTTACGGGCGGTATCGCTTCGGGTAAATCAACGGTGGTGGCTGAGTTGCGTCGCCTGGGTTATCAGGTGATTGACGCCGACCAAGTGGTGCATGAGCTTCAAGCCAAGGGTGGCAAGCTCTATGAGGCGCTAGTTGGCTGGCTGGGCACTGAGATTTTGGATGCGGATGGCAATCTTGACCGTTCCCTTTTGTCGCAGCTGATTTTTTCAAGTCCCGAAAATCTCAAAAAATCCTCTCAGCTTCAAGACCAGATTATTCGTCAAGAGTTGGCTGAGCGTAGGGATAAAATGGCAGAGCAGCTACCATTCTTTTTCATGGATATTCCGCTCTTGATTGAAGCAGATTATGTGGACTGGTTCGACCAAATTTGGTTGGTGACCGTTGACCCAGAAGTACAAAAAGAACGTCTCATGAAACGCAACGGCTACTCAGCAGAAGAAGCCGACAAGCGCTTAGCCAGCCAGATGCCCCTATCTGAAAAAAAGGCTATGGCAGATGTGATTATTGATAATAACGGCAGTCTGGGTCAGACCATGCTTCAGGTACATGAGGTCTTGATAAATTTGAATTAACTAGAAGAAGATAAAACGGATGAGTGTGACTTGTCCGTTTTCTTTTTTGTGATGTTAGCCAACTTCACTCTGATGTACATGAAATTTTAGTGATGTTTTTCAACATCGTCCTGAAATACGTGAATTTTTGATGATGTTGTGTAACATTGCTCAGAATCACATGAATTTTTTGTCATGTTGAAAAACATCACTAAAAATTCCTACACAACGGGGTGAAACAAGTCGACATCAACCAAAAAACAGCGAATACCGAGGTAAAACATTTTAACATTGGGAAAAATTAGCGAACGCCGAGCAAAACATTTCAACATTGGGAAAAATTAGCGAGCGCCGAGCAAAACATTTCAACATTGGGAAAATTAAGCGAACGCCGAGGTAAAACATTTTAGCATGCGTTTGAAGTTTATAAATAAAGAAGTGAAACAGCTTAGCGATACCCAGTGGTTGCAGTAGTCAGGCTGATGCAGGTGATATGAAAATTTTTGGAGTGATTTTATTAATATTTCAAAAATAAATTTTCTATCGTCTTTATAGTCCTAGCC
>ERZ1034980.416-NODE-416-length-32639-cov-263.008900_pt1 | contig 32639 bp, 41 predicted proteins | sample MGYA00520622_ERZ1034980 | MGnify/ENA primary metagenome ERZ1034980 (study PRJEB33766, sample SAMN09781791) | gut metagenome | biome: gut microbiome | host: Homo sapiens | place: Madagascar | study: EMG produced TPA metagenomics assembly of the PRJNA485056 data...
CGGATGCCGGAGGGAAACGAAAAAGCCGCGCAGTGATGCGAGAAAGGAGGGACGCAAAATGAAAGAACAGCCGAAACCCATGACCACGCGCCGAATCTGCATCTCGATCACGCCGGAAGTTGACCGGAAGATTGTTCAGCTTCGCAAAAAGCCGGAGTATGAGCGCAAGCCGCTTTCGGAAGTGGCGCGGATTATGATGCTTCGCGGGATGGAGATGGAGAAATAAAAAAAAAGCCCCCCTTGCGACAAGCGCGACAAGGGGGCAGAACACGGAAGATTTACTTCTTCCGGTTGGACAACGCCGAGCCAGCAAGCGACTTGGTGGTCTTGGAGCTGGTAGACTTTGCGAGGGTCTTGGAAGCCAGCTTTGCAACCTTGGCAGTTGTCCGAACTGCGTTCTTAGCCATATGTTCACCTCCTTTCAAAAGAGAGGCGGACAGGGGCAGAACGGCGACGGGGTTGTAGGAAAAACCTACATTGCAATTATACACCGAAACAGCGAATAAAGCAACATCGAAAAAAAGAAAGGAGGTCACAAGGTATGAAGGATATCGACGAAAGCAAGTTGTCTCCGGTCGAGCGGCTGGGGCTTGCCTACTGCCGGCTGAATTGCTGGATTTGGGATGAGCTTGTCGGAGAGAAGCCGGATAGGTTTGAGCAGATGACGACCGAAGAGAAACGCGGCTATATCGAGCCGCAGCTGAACCGCATCGAGCAGACGATCGGCGAGCCCTATGCAGACAGGTGCTGGTGGATATACGAAATGGGCAAGACCGAAGAAGAATGGCTCGAATGGCGGGAATCAAAGCTACCCTACGAGCGCGAAGGCAACGGAGAGTATAACGCCCAGCGCACTGAAGACAACGGCAAGCACTTGCAAAATCAGATCGCGCCTGTCCTTGCGTTTTGCATAGGCTTCGCGCTCGGCTTGCTGCTGTTGTTCGTACTCAAAGCATTTCATGGCGGCTTCGCCGCGTGAGGAGTATAACACAAATCCGGATAGGGAGGAAGGAGGTCGGAAATCATGGCAAAGGGAAGCGACCTGATTGCCAACTGCATCGAGACCGCGAAAGCGATGGATGAAGTGTTGGCGACGGCAGAGGAAAAACAGGCGATGCTGGACGGGCTGTTCACGCTGATTATGCGGGAGTGCCTCGACGGGCGGATTACGAGCAGGAAAGACGTTGCTCGATTCTGCAAAGAGAGCGTGAAAATCAGCTTCGCGGCGGGATACGGAATTAAAAAGCCGGACGGCGGCTAACTTAGGAGGTGAATTAAATGAAAAAGAAGGACAAGGCGACCAAGCTGGAGCTGGCGGCAAATCTGGTCAAGGCGTTGCCGGAGAGCAGCGAGCAGACCGCGCTGGCAGTTGCTGCGGCAATGCTGGCGGGCTACAACATGGGCAAGATGACGGCGCAGGGGGCGTAAAAAATGATAGGGCAACAGCTTGTTGGCGTGCGTATCAAGGAAGCCCGTGAAGAGCTTGGACTGACGCAGGGCGAATTTGCGAAGGAGCTGCATGTCAGCCGCGCGACCATCTGCCTGTACGAGAAGGGGTTGAGCACGCCGGATGCGTTGTTTATCCGCGATGTTGCTCAAATCACGAGCTTTACGGCAGATTATCTGCTGGGGCTGTCGGCTTTCAAATAAAAAACCGCCGCCCGACCGGGCGACGGAAGCGAAAAGGAATGTACACCCTGATTATAAGGGCGCAAGGAGGAAATTGTCAATGCCAAAAGTCAGAGCGTTGACGGAGGCGGAGCGGCGCAGGCAAGCCAACAAAGCGCGGGACGACGCGCTGATGAGCCTCATCACCGAAGAGCGGGCACGCAAGCAAATCACGCTGACGGAGATTGCGGCGAAGCTCGGCATGAGCCGCGTCTGCCTGTACAGCAGATTCAAATCGCCGAGCGATTTTACCCTGAAGGAGTATCGCGACATCTGCGCGATGCTGGGAATGGAGGTGAGGGTATGATTGGGGACACAATCTGGGGGATATTGTCGGTCTTAGACCTGCTTGTGCTGGCGGCGACGCTGATTTATCTGGTCGTCCGTATCGAGCAGGAGGTGCAACGTGAGCGGCAGAACGACAAAGCTCAATAAGCGACCGGGGTATCCGGTCTGCATCTGCAAGAGCAACGGGCAGATCGAGCTATACGACCCGAGCGCGTGGCGCAGGGCGGAATGGCAAAGGATTCGAAAAATCGAGAAGGAGGAGAAAGCGCGTGAGCGAGGGCAAAATTAAAAATTTTACGCTGGCGGGCGATATGCTGACGATGTCGGCGATGGTCAACAGCTACGGCGAGACGCGGTACTCGCTGGAGATGAGCTATGAGCCGCACGACACGCTGACGCATGACGAGATGGTGCATATGCTGGAGGAGATGGTGAATGACATCGACGGCGTATTCCAGCTCGGCATGACGTACAAATATGACGAAAACGGCAAGCTCAAAGAGGACGCCAACGGAAACATCATCCAAGACAAGATGAGCATGAGAAACAGCATCATCTCGACATTTGAGAGAACGTGGAGCAATGATTAAGAGAGAGGATTTTATTCGAGCCGGGAACATCGTCAACGCGTTTGCGGACGAATACCCGATCGGCGAGACTGCGCCTGACGTGCTGGAGGCGATACAGACGCTCAAGGATGGGTGCGCCGAGCTGATCCACATCCCGATGTGGATCAGGGCGCACTACGCGGCATATGGAGGTGATGAGGATGGCGTATCCGTGCAAGATTTGGCTCAAGAGTGAGTGCGACGGTTGCGGGCGATGCGAAGACGAGGACGAGCGCCCGATGGCATACGGCAGACCGTACAACAAATACTGGGAGGACGACCCGGTGAATGACCCGATGGACAAGTGCAAGGAGGATTGGTGATGGCAGAGGTTGTCATGATCCTGGGCGAGAGCGGCAGCGGCAAAAGCGCGAGCCTGCGAAACTTTAAGGCTGGCGAGGTCTGCGTGCTGAATGTCGCCGGGAAGCGGCTGCCGTTCCGGAACGACTGGGGGCAGAACGTGCTGGATGCGTCCGGCTTTCGGGACAGATACAGCACGATTGCAAAAGCCGTGCAGAAGCCCGCGTACAAGCGGTACGTCATCGACGACAGCCAATACCTGATGGCGTTTGACGCCTTCGACAGGGCGAAGGAAACGGGCTACGGAAAGTTTGTGGACATGGCGCAGAGTTTTTACAGGCTCATCATGGCGTGCAAAGCTGCCCCGGCAGACACGATCGTCTATTTTCTACATCACATCGAAAAAGCCGAGGATGGTCTCATCAAGCCCAAGACGCAGGGGCGGATGCTTGACGAAAAGCTGAACGTCGCGGGGCTGTTTACGACGGTGCTGCTGTGTCAACCCGACAAGGAAGGATATTGGTTTCGGACAAAAACGGACGGCATGAGCGTCGTCAAAAGCCCGATGGGCATGTTCGATGACGAGAAAATCCCGAACGACCTGAAGCTGGTCGATACGACCATACGCGCCTATTACGGAATGGAGGAGTAAAACATGATTGCGAAACCCAAGGACTGGGAGACGGCACAAGCGTACACTGGAGGCGGCGGACAGCAGATGACCCCGGGCGGTCACATCTGCAAGATTGTCGCGCTGCGTCAGGAGACGAGCAAAAACGGCAACCCGATGATTGTTGTCGCGTTCGACATCGACGAGGGGAGCGAGCTGGACGGCTTTTACAAGGCGAAGCTCAAAGACCAGCAAAAACAAAACAAGGATTCAAAATGGCAGGGCGTGATTCGCTTCCTGCTGTACAGCAAGGACGGCGGCACAAACCCGTATTTCAAGGGCTTTGTCAAGTCGCTGGAGGAGAGCAACGCCGGATATCACTGGGACTGGGACGAGCGCAGCCCCGCCGGCAAGAAGATCGGCATCGTATTCCGGGAAGAGGAGTACATGCAGGAGACGCAGATCAGGAGCAGCGTCAAGGCGTGGCGGGTAAGGAGCGTGCAGGCAATCCTTGACGGCGTGCCCGTGCCGCCGAAAAAGCTGCTTCAGGAGCATGGCGCACAACCCTTCGACCCCAAGGCGGGTTTCGTCGCCGTCGATGACGACGAGCTGCCGTTTTAACTGACGCAGGGGCAACCCTGCACATGGCGGTCAGCTCAGGGAGCAGTTTGTCTTGCGGGTAGCAGCGCGGACAGGCAGGGGTGGCTCGATACCACCGACCACCGAGCAGAAGTGCTAAAGCATGTCACACTTTACCCAACGACCGCGCCGGGAGAAAGGCGGCGCACGCCACACAAAACCGAATAAAGGCAAAGTCATACTGGCGGCTCGGAAAGACGAGCAACACCATTTTTCGACGGCGGGAAAGACCGCAAAAAAATCATCGTTTCTAAATGGCATTGCTGGCGGGTCAAACCGTCAGCAACACGGCAAGCATAGCAGGTATCAGCAGGGCACAATCCTCCCTGCCCGGCTGCTCGGTTCAACCCCGAGGCTTGCCACAATTTCAAAAAAGCGAAAGGGGATAATCGATTGAGACGAGAGCAATTCACTTTTTATCGCAGCTACTACGAGGCGATGAAAGATTTGTCGGTCGAAGAATGCGCAAAGCTGTTGCTGGCAATCGCGGCGTATGCGCTCGACGAAGAAGAACCGGAGCTTTCCGGAAGCTGCTCGGCGTGTTTTAAGCTGATTCGACCGACGCTTGATTCCGGTCGCAACAAAGCGGCGAATCGCATGAACGCCGAGGAACAAACCGAAATCAAACCGAAATCAAACTGCAACAAAACAAAATCAAATCGGAACAAAACGGAACAAAGCAAAATCAAATCGGAACAAAGCGAAACAAATCGGAATGAGAAAGAGAAAGAGGGGGAGTATGAGAAAGAGAAAGAGAGAGAGTACGATAGTAGTAGTACCCCCGTACCCCCTCTGACTGACGACGAACTGCGGCGACTGCGGCAGGAGCAGCAGGACGTGGAGACGGCGGCAAAGCGCGTCGGGCTGCCCGTCAGCGCGATGAGCGACTACGACACGATGGACAATCTACGGGCGGAGCATGGAGCGGACAACCTGCTCAAGGCGATATCGCGGATTCAGGGCGCGGCGGAGAAATGCCGAAGCTGGAGGTATGTCGGCGGGATTTTGCGGAAAGAGAAAACCGCCGGGTACACATGGGCAGAGAGAGCGGCTGAGAGCAGCGGAGGAACGGCAGGAGACGAGCAGGTGCTTACCCGCAACCCGTTCGCGCTGCAATCCTTAAAATGCAGGGAGGGTGTCACATGACCTTTACCGAGATGAGCGACGTGCTGGCAATCATCGGCGCGGTTTATCCGCGATTCTATGCCAATCTGAGCGAGAATGACGTCAAGGCGATGACCAACGTATGGCTGAGTTTCTTTGCGGACGACGACGCAAGCCTTGTCAGCGACGCGGTCAAGGCGTTTATCGCCAGCGACACCAAGGGCTTTCCGCCTGTGGTCGGACAAATCCGCGAAAAGCTGGACGTCATCAACCAAGCCGTTCACGGCTTTGAGCTGACCCCGCAAAACGCTTGGGGGCTGGTCAAAAAAGCCCTGAAGGACAGCGGGTATCACAGCGCGGAGCGGTTTGCCGAATTGCCGGAGGTGGTGCAGGAGGTCGTCGGGTCGCCGAGCCAGCTGCACGAGTGGGCAGTCAGCAATGACGGCGTGAGCGAGAGCGTGATCGCCAGCAATTTCCAGCGGAGTTTTGCCGCACGCGCTGCCGTACACAAGGAGATTCGGATGATGCCGGGCGACGTTCGGGCGCGAATCGACGCGGATAGGCAGATGATTGCCGGGATGCAGGACGCGCCGAAGCTGCAAGCGGCAAGCGACGATATGGACGAGTACGCGAGGCAGCTGCGGGAGATGACACCGGAGGAGCGGCACAGGTACTTCGCCAGCATCGTGGTCAATCTGGACGATGTGGAGGGATAGCGATGATTTCGGGCAAAAACGCGCTGACCTGCTACCCTGTCGGGCTGAGGGATGCGCCGGAGAGGACGTGCAAGGTTTGCGGCAAAACGTTCCGGGCGGGAGAGCAGTACGCATACAAGCTGTGGAGCGACGAAACGCACAAGAAGCACGACTGGTATTGCAGCTATACCTGCTACCGGACAGTGACCAAGCCGCTGGAGGAGCGGCAAAAGGCGCAGTTTGAGCGCATCCAGCGCGACGCAACCGAAGCTGAGGATCGGCGCAGGGAGTATGCGCGGGCGCTGTACCAGCGGCAAAAGAAGCGCAAGCAGCGGCAGACCAAAGCCGCGAAGGAGCGCAAGAAGAAGCAGGACGAGACCGTGGCGCAGATGATTGCGAGGATGAAGCGGGAATCTGAGCGGAGAAAAAAGCAAAAAACACGACTGATGAGGGGGAATGACGGATGGACGCATTGTTGAACGAATTGCGCGATGAGATTTACAGTGACGCGGTGGCACATGGGCTGTGGGATGAGGACTATCTCAAAAAAACGCTGAGGAGCAACGATGTTTTGAGGGATTCCGGCATTTTACAGATTTACAAAATCGCAAAAGCCGAGCAAGAAACGAGGCGAGTTCATGCAACGCTGCGCGTTTTCGTGGAAAATCAAGAACTTTTGGAATCTGTACTCGAAGAAGATCACTTCCGCGAGGAGCTGGCGGACGTTATCATCATGGCGCTGTCTGCCGCTGGGTATCTGGGCATCGACATTGACAAGGCGGTGCGGGAGAAGATGGAGATTAACCGAGGGAGAGAGTGGAGGCATGGGAAATGAAGGTGCTTGTAGCCTGTGAGGAATCGCAGGAGGTCTGCAAAGCATTCCGCACCAGAGGGCATGAGGCGTACTCTTGCGACATCCAAGAGCCGTCAGGCGGTCATCCTGAATGGCACATCCTCGGCGATGCGCTAAAAGCTGTCGAGGGTGGGCAAGTGGTGACGATGGATGGACAAACGCATGAGGTGGGCAAGTGGGACTTGCTGATCGCGCATCCGCCGTGCACATATCTGACGGTTTCGGGTAATCGGTGGTTTTCCCCTAAATACGGAGATAAAGCCGCTTTAAGAGCTGAATTGCGGATAAGGGCTGCTGAATTTTTCATGGCGTTTATGAGCGCAGACATCGACAAAATAGCCGTGGAAAATCCGGTCGGTTACATGTCCACACACTATCGCAAGCCTGACTGTATTATACAGCCGTGGCAATTTGGTCACAACGCACGCAAAAAAACGTGCCTGTGGCTCAAAAATCTGCCTGGATTGAATCCGACGAATGTTGTATCCCCGGGAAATATACTTCCTGGCGGTTTTAGCGAGGGCGCGAGCGCAAATTTTGCCAAAAAAGATGGTAAGTCATTGAGATGGTGTGACCCGGAGACAAAAAGGATCAGGAGCAAGACGTTTCCGGGTATCGCCGCGGCAATGGCGGAACAGTGGGGAGGAATGACCGATGAAATGTAGATGGTACGCCGAGTTTGAAGGTGTCTGCACCAATGGCGAGTGTCCGTATCGCGGCGACACATGCCCGACGAGCGAACACCCGGAGGTGTGCAAGCACTCCGAGAACAAATACGAAGTATCTGAGCTGGTGAAAATCCTGCGATGCTGTTCAAATATCGGTTATGTTTGCGAAGAATGTCCCGCAAATCTGGACGGAGAAGATTGCGACGGTAGACTTGCAAAGCTACAAGCTGCCGACATGCTCGAAAAGCTGGCGGCGGAGAGGGACGCGAAGAAGCCGGAGGGGATTAGCGTCAAGGACAGGCTACCGGCTTGCTTCTGAAAATCGCAATTTTTCGCAATATTTTTTAGCCAAGAACAATCGCAAAGCGATAGAAAGGTAGTTTTTTATGGAGAACAGAGCAATCAAAATCGTTCGCAATTACATCATCGAGCATCTGGATAAGTCTGATCCTCAGCCGGAATTTGACGTGTTCGTGGTTTGGAAGTGCAGAGCACTGCAAAACTGGAAGTTCCTGATTTCTTCCACGCTGTTTGACGGCATGTATTACGAGCTGACCTACAACGGCGACAAGAGCGAGTGGTATCTTGATGCTTATAAAAAATTCGAGAACCGCCGCATCGTTGATCCCACGATGGGCGTTTAATAGGCGCTACACACCCGACTGCTGGCGGAAGAAAAAGAAACTGGAGGAAGAACGATGAAAGCAACACCTGACGAGTTAAAGCGTTTCGCTCGAATTTGCACGAAGGGTATTTGTGGCGAGCGATGCCCGTACTACGAGATTGAGAATTGCGTCGAAACCATGATGGCTGACGCACTCGCCTACATCGAGCAGCTAGAAACGGAAAGAGAGGGTAAGAGCGATGAGTGAAAAGCCTAAATGCCCCGGATGCGGGGCTGACATGGAGTTGATGCTTTTGTGTTGTAATTCCACATTTTACTACGCCTGCGCGAAATGCGGTTGGAATTCGCCAACCGGCATTGATCCTGAAACGGCGTTCCGAATGGCGATGCGCCGCGCCGAGCCGAAGAATCGCGTGCTGACGCTGGAAGAGCTGAAAGTCTATACTGGTTTTTTATGGAACGAAAACAGATACAGCCCATTTGATGACGAGGGAGAACCAGCGTTTGTAGAAGAGGGTTTTATGTATGCTGGCAATGGAAATGTTGATTTGAGACGGGATATCTCTGATACGTACGGTAAAAGCTGGCGTTGCTGGCTGCGCAAGCCGACGGAAGCGGAAAAACGGGAAACGCCGTGGGCAGGTGATAGCCATGAATGACGCGCCATGCCGCGACTGCGCGAGCCGCGAGGTCGGCTGTCACGCGGGATGCGAGAGGTACGAGGCGTATGCCGAGCGGCGCGAAAAAGTGCGGCAGAATCGGCAGGACTTTTGTATCGAGCGGACGGGCGAAAGCCGCCGCCATAAGCGTTGGCTTGAATATGAAGGGCGCAAAAACAAGGGAGGAGCGACGTGAGGATTTTGGCGATAGACCCAGGCACGACGCAGAGCGCGTATGCGCTGCTCAACGATGCGTATCAAGTGCTGTCGGCGGACAAAGTTGAAAACGGCGTGATGATGGACATCATCGCGTCAACTCCGGGGATTGACGCGGTCATCATCGAGGACATGGAGCCGAGATATCCGCGAAACGGAAAGGACAGCAGCGCGGCGGGCGCAATCGTCGGGGCAAGCACATACACCACGCTCAAGTGGATGGGCAAATTTGACCTGACGGCACAGGTGCGGGGCATTGCCGTACAATGGATTTACAGGCGGGACGAGCGGGCGGCACTCATCCGGAAAAAGGAGCTTCCGGCGGACGCGCCGAAGCACGCAGACGGTCAGATTCGCGCCGCGCTGATTGCGAGATTTGCGGTGCATGACAAGGTCAATGGCAAAGGCACGAAGGCAAAACCGGACACGTTTTACGGCGTGTCCGGCGACATGTGGCAGGCGATCGCGGTGGGGGTGACGTGGCTTGACAAGCAGAGGACGGGAGGCGGCGACGGATGCGGATCGAGAAGAAGGACGCGCAAGCGTTGATTGACTGCGGTTTTGCGGCGTACGATTACAAAACAGAGCTGGAGCTGTACGACAACCGCGACGCCAAGGGAAGCGGATTTGACGGCATGCCCAAGCGGAGAGGGGCGGCGCGAGGGCTTGACGACGAGCTTGTCCGCGAGCAGAATGCAAAAAAAAAGCTGTATGAAAAGCATACGGCTTTTTTGCGTGCCCAGCGGCGGGCGATGAAAGCACTGGATGAAATCGTCGCGGGGCAGCCTCAGCAGGGCGATTATATCATGGGCATGCGATCATTTTTGAAGCTGTATTATGTGGATGGCATGCCGATGAAGGCTGCGTGGAGGGAGGCGGGCATTGCGGAGCGGACGGCGCGGAGATATAAGGCGCAGGTCGTCAGGGCGGCGAAGGGCAAGAGGGCGTGATTCAGCGCACAAAAAAGGCTTGTACAAGGATGTACAAGCCTTTTTTGTTATGCCCTGCCGGATTTAGCGCAGCGGATTTGATAGTCTCCGATGACTTCCGCCCAACGCTCCGCGCTGGGGATTTCAAGCCAAGGCTTTGACGGCTCGACATAGCGATCCATAGCATCGCTATACAAGCGTTGAATGTCGATGGTGTGACCATCCATGATAAGTCCTCTTGCAGCATGAGCAAGGTCATTCATCCAGACGTCGAGCCGTCCGTAGGATGCAAAACCTCTTTCAAAGAGGGTCTGGTATTTGCCGCGCCCATCTACGATGGGAACATTGGTCAGGGCGTCTACAATATCCTCGCCCTCAAGCGTGCCGCCTTGCAAGGCACAGATACAAGCGCATTGAAAGCCCGCGTTATCGCGCCACGTCGGATTTTGGATATCCTCGCAAAATCCAGCCGCCAGAGCAGCACAGCGGGCTTCAACGGAAGCCTGCTCGATCGGTGTTTCGGCAAACGGGCGCAAGTCTCTAACCTCGATTTTGGTAAGTTTGCGAATCGTCGAATCCATAAAAAAGCCTCCTGTCTTTTTTAATCCCTATCGGGATATAGATCTTTACTAAGCGTCACCTTGAGCGTCTGCCTGCCGCGCTCGCCCGTCTTCAGCTCTCCGACTTCAAGTACTTCGCGCACGCCGTAGACGTAGATAGACGTGCCTTGAGACGTGCCGCGCCAGCCGTGATATCTCTTGATATTACCGGAGTTTCCGGGGTAGCCTTCTCCGCGATATGGCTTGATGTCATACCTATGCCCGCCGTCCTCATAAGCGACCTCAACCAGAAAAACAAGACTTCCTTTCTTCACCCAAGAAAGGTCATCCGTGCCGTACCAGCCGCCTTCGGTTCCAATAAAAGTCCGCGTATGCTTGTGATAAATCCAGTTCATATGCTTCTTCCTTTCAAGTATATACTAACATACTTTTTCAAAAATTGATACATTTTTTTCCGCTCAGATGAGCGGGGCGAGGTCACCGCGCCGTGTATACGATGGTTTTCCCATCGAGGCGGCGCAACTGGAAAGCTGCGCCGGGGTAAGTGGCGGCGGCAAGGTCAAGCAGCTGCTTGAGCTGGTCGAGCTGCTCCTTGCGGTAGCGCGGGGCGTAAGCCTTGCCCATGCCGACGGTGCCACGCGCCAAGTCGGTCGGCAAAAAACGCTTTTCCCCTGCCGGGCGGGAGTAGATGAAAAAGTCAAAAGCGAAAGCGTTGTCCATGTGATGACCTCCTTAGTCAATATAACGCGAGTAGCTGAGGACGGGGACGCATGCGCCCAAGATGACGGCGCACGCGGAAATTAGAATCCAAATCATGCAGGCAACCTCCTTTGCAGCCCTTGCCGGGGCTTTCTTCCCTGTCCAGATGTACCGGGCAGGGTGAAAAACCTCGGGATCAATAACCAGTGGATATCCTTGCACAGAATGAGATTCCGCATTGTTTGCAGGCTGCCTCGATTTTATCTTGGAGGCGGAACCCGATGAAAAGGGTTGGATATAGAACCGATTGGATAGAAACAAGCGTGTCATACCATGCACGACCGTTAGACGCCAGAAGGATCTCCACCACTGCGTCCTCTAACTTCTGTACCTTCTCGCGTTCTTCGTCTGTAAAATCTTCTTCACGAGTGATCCAGCGCCCTTTTTTGGACGCCTCCTCCTGCACGGAGAACTGCGCAAGGGTCAGGGCAACTCTTTTAATTGGATATTTTTTCATGGTTTTTCCTCCTTCTTTTAGCCTCTTTCCGGGGCTTTGTGGGATGCCCAGGTTGCCGGGCATCCTGAAAACCTCGGGCGACGTGTCAAGCGGTCAGCGGATTTGAGCCTTGAGCATCAAGCCGCTGACCTCGGAGCGTAGCGGGCGGAGATACGCAGCGGCGACGTTATACTCCGCGACCTTTTGCGGCAAGTCAGCAGCGGCGCGGAGGTACTCGCCGACCTTGTCGCTGTGGTAGGTGATGAGCTGATCCAGACGTTCAGCGGTCAGGCGCGGCTCGTCGACGGTTGCAAGCTCAAATTCAAAACGGGCGGCGCTGCCCATGATCGGATCGCCTTGCTCATCCAGCTGCTGGACATATAAGCAGCGGGGGCGACGCTTGAGGCTGTCGCTGATGCCGTAGCGGACGGAATAGCCCGATCCGATAGCAGCGGAGACCGTCGCGACGCTGGCGCGATTGAATACGCGCCCGACAAGCTGCCCGTCAGCTTTGATGGCTCGCAAGATGTGAGCAGCTTCGGCGTAGTGGTCAGCTTGCACCGACAAGGACGACACCGCAGCGTCAACGTCTTCTGGGTTTATGGGGTAAAGGTAGTCGGTTGCGCACATGGCAAAAACCTCCTTGATTTTGGTCGCCCGATGGGGCTTTTTTCGCCGTCCAGCGTGCCGGGCGGCGTGAAAAGCCTCACTGTGCAAGCGCGTAGCGGTAAGAGCCGGTGACGCGCTCGCTGCCGTACTTGGCGCGGATGTCGTCCATGTCTTGACGGCGGCGGGAGTGACCGCAGGCGGCTTCTTCGGGGCGCCAGTACCACGCTTTTTTGGTACTCGCCCAGCGATAGCCCGCAGACTTGAGCGCGTCGCGGTGCTTGTAGGTGTCGCCGCTGACCCAGAGCCACGAGCCGCACAGCTCGATTTCGATGCCGTCCAGATGGATGATCTTGTAGACGGCTTCGCGGTAAGCGGTTGCCATGTCGGCGGCGTTTTGCGCCTGCTCGGCAGTTGCTTCAGTGCGCCCGTCCGGCGCGACGTGGGAGAGGCGGCGGACAAGCTCGTCATACTCGGCATTGATCGCCTTCATGACCTCGTCGCCCTCTTCGGGGTGCAGATCGGGGTGATGAGCCTTGGCGAGCTCGCGGTATCGAGCTTTCAGGGCTTGGAGGTCGGCGCAGCCGACGAAATATAACGTAGTCATATAAAAATGCCTCCTTGTTTATTGGCTTTAGTTGTGTTAAAATGAAAGAGGTTGACGGCGGCAATCTCACCGCCAACCGAAGGGTTTTATCTGTACCGGTGCTTAGTGGGCTGCCGGTACTTTTTTTATTGCCTGTTGATAAGCTCTTGCAGGCGCTTGCGGAACTCTTCAAGCGTTTCGCATTCGCTAGCGAGAATCAGCAGCCGCAACCGCTCAGCGGTTCGCGCTTCCTCTACAAGCAATTCGCTTGTGCTCGGCGTCTTCATGTCCTCCCCTCCTTCTTTACGCCTTTCGGTGGATTGCTTCAAGGGCTTTCGCTCTTGATGGCTGTAGTATACAAGTAGACTGGATTTCCTGCAATACCGGAATATCAAACGAATATTCCAGTCTACTTGTCCTTGGATTTTGTGCAAATTGTACAAGTTGACTGGAAATGCGCAAAGTGGTATACTATATTTATAAGCAAGAGAGGAGATGAAAGAGCATGCCGACGACATCCGCCGCCAAGATACGCGGCAACGTCGCCTATAACCGCCGCCAAGACAGCATCACCATCCGACCATCTAAGGACAAGGGCGGCGCAATTCGTGCGGCTGCCGCTGCCGCTGGTCAGCCGGTGCAGGTCTATATCATGCAGGCTTGCTTCGAGCGTATGCGGCGCGACGGCTTCACGCCTCCAGCAGCTCCGGACGCTGGAGACGATCAGACCCCATGACAACACCCCGACGGGCTGCGGCTCGCCGGGGCTTTTTGTTCGCTTCGATCCGCTCCCTCGCACGCGCTGCAAGGTTGGCAGGGTGGGACACGTTGCGGCATGCTTGACAGCGTGTTATAGTATAATCGTCCCCGACGGCGGGACGAGGTCGCGGACTTCGCCGCCGCCTCAGGCGGCGATTATACGCTTTTGTGAGCGGTGTACATCCGGACGCGCAAGACGATCCTACATCTTATAGGGTCGTTTTTTGCATATACGGCAGGGTGCAGGACGCACGCTGGGGCGCTGAAGGGCAGGACGCGCAGGCGGATCACGAGCAGAGGCGCAGGACGCGCAGAGGTGTAAGCGGGAGCGCAGGGAGTGCAGGCAAGGAGCGAGCAGGGACGAGGACGCAGGGGCGAGGCTTCACCGTGCGCCGATGTGCGCGGGGGCTGGGGGGGGTGCTGATGATATAGGTAGAGACGGCACCAGACGGCACCAGCTCAGGCAGACGCGCTCAGGCTCACAGCTGCGGACGCGCTCAGGCGTGCGGACGCTACCGGGCGTGCTCTATAGGTAGGATCGGCGGCGATTATGCCGCAGATTATGACGCGGAGCGGAGGTGATCCGCTGATATTGTAGATATTGCGAGGATTTACGAGGGCTAGCGTGTGGGCATGTACCCCGCACAGGGCGCAGCGCTTGCACGCGTGCAGACGAGCAGGCAGGCGCGGGCGAAACGCGAAGGGCAGATCTTGAAAGCAGATTCGCGGAAGGGCGGCAGGGGATGCGGAATTGACCACCTCAGGCGCGACCTAGGCGGGAGGACATATGCCTCCCCGCCCTGCGGGCGTCTCCCCTGCCGGTCAAGCAGGAAGCAAAAACGCAAAGAGAGCAGAACACATAAGCACGATTCCAGAACTCACTTGAGTTTCTGGAATTTTTTTATACCCATAGGGACAGGTCAAAAAAGGAGGGATAGGCTTGGGTAAGAACAAGGCGCGAACGCCGCCGAACAAAAAGCTGACGGACGAGCAGTGCAGAGAGATCGTCAGGCGGTATGTAGAGGACAGGGATTCGGTGACGGAACTGTCGGAGGAATACGGCGTATCGAGGGCGACGATTTACCATCATTTGGCGAAAGAAGAGAACGCGGGCAGGATTAAGGCGCTGACGGAAGCGCGGCTGGCACAGGCAAAGATCAGACTTCTTGAGCAAGTGCCGCAGGCGCTCGACCGAAACGAAGAGATTTTGAACACGAATTACGACCCTGCGTTCCAGTATCTTTGGCAGAACGCCATCCGGGATACGCTGGACAGAGCGGGCGTCAAGGCAACGAAGGACGAGAAGCAGGACATCAGCATTTCGTTTGCGAGTGGGTTTGAGCTGGGCATGCCGGAGAGCGGGACAGACGAAGAATGAGTAGCATCGTCTTTGACTACTGCCCGACCGCCAAGCAGCGGCTGTTTCACGCGAGCAAGAGCAACGAGATTTTGTACGGCGGGGCGGCAGGCGGAGGAAAGAGCTACGCCATCTGCTGGGATGCGTCCATGCGCTGCCTGAAATACCCGGGAACAAGCGCGTACCTGTTCAGACGGACGTTCCCGGAGCTGGAGCAGACGCTCATCAAGACGATGCGGATGATTGTGCCGGAGACGCTCGGTAAGTATTACGCGAGCAACCACGAGATGCAGTTTGTCAACGGGAGCGTGGCGAGGTTCTGCCACCTGAGCGACGAGGGCGACACCATCAAGTACCAGGGCGCGGAGATACAGTGGCTGTACTTTGACGAGCTGACGCACTTCAGCGAAAGCATGTACAACTACATCAAGACGCGACTGCGTGCGCCGCTGCGCCTTGGCGTCAAGCCCTGTGTGCGATGCGCGAGCAACCCGGGAGGTCCCGGACACGGCTGGGTGAAGGCACGGTTCGTGGATTCAACGGACGTCGGGACGCACACGGTGATCAAGGATACGGAGATTACCGGACGCGACGGGCAGAAAAAGACGATGAAATCGGTATGCGAGTACATCCCGGCGACGGTATATGACAACCCGCACATTGATGAGCTGTACATCGCGGAGCTGGAGCAGAAGCCCGACAAGCTGCGGGACGCGCTGCTGCTGGGCAAGTGGGACGCGTTCGAGGGGCAGGCGTTCCCGGAATTTACGAACGACCCTGAGCATTACAAGGACGGGCTGCATACGCACGTCATCGACCCGTTCGACATTCCGCTGCACTGGACGCGGTACGTCAGCTTTGACCACGGCTTTTCACGCCCGTTCTCGTTCGGCGCGTGGGCGGTTGACCCTGACGGCAGGGCGTACCGATACAAGGAGCTGTACGGCTGCAAAAAGGGCGAGGCGAACGTCGGCTTGATGCTCACGCCGGGCGAAATCGCGGCGAAGCTGGCAGACTGGCTTGAGCCGGAGTTCAGGGAAGGCATACACGTCACGGGCATTGCCGACCCTGCTATCTGGGACGAGAGCAGGGGAACAAGCGTAGAAGAGCAGATCCGCAAGGTTTTTTCCGGCGTTACGTTCCGCAAGGGCGACAACACGCGAATGCCGGGCAAGATGCAGGTGCATGAGCGGCTGCGGTTTGACGAGGACGGGCGACCGATGATGTACATATTCAGCAACTGCACGGACTTTATACGCACAATTCCGACGCTGTGCTATGACGAACACAAGGTTGAGGACATTGACACGGCAGGCGAAGACCACATCTACGACGAGACGCGATACTTTTTAATGTCAAGACCGCTCGCGCCGAAGATCGTCGCGCCCAAACCGAAGCGGAGAGCGCGGAATCCGCTGGACTAAGGAGGAAGCATGAGAAAGAGGGATTCCCCGCCGGGGGATATCAGACAGAGCAAGCCGGAGGAGTTCGGCGAGCAGCCGCTCTCGCCGGAGGAAAAGGCGCTTGTAAGCAGGGCATACTCGCTGTTTACGTTTTTCAACGACGAACTTCGCGACACACACGAGAAAATGCGTGCGGCACGCATGATGCGCCAATTGCAGCAGGAGGAGCGGAGCTTGACCGCCCCGGTCACAAGCACGCTGAACAGCTGCATTGACAACGTCATCGCCGACCAAATCGACAACATGCCGGAGGCAGTCATGGTGCCTGAACGCGAGGAAACGGCGCAGAGCGCGGAAGAGATGAGCGACGTTGTCAGCTATGCCCTGTATCAGGCGGGATTCAGGGGGACGTATCAGACGCTGATGGAGGACGCGGCGGTTACGGGTACGGGCATCGCACAGGTGTTTTGGGACGACGACCTTGAGGACGGCGACGGCATGATCAACGTGCTGGCGTGGCATCCGGAGGACTTCTACCCCGATCCGACGCAGGAAAACATTCAGGACGGACGCGCATGCTTCAAGGTGACGCACACGACGGTCGCGTGGGTAGAAGAACATTACCCGCACGCACGCGGCTATGTCCGCGCCGATCACAACAGTGACGATACCGATTACAGCCTGCAAAACATCGCGGAAGGCGACGAGGGCGTGATGCTGCTGGAATTCTGGTATCGACGGTATGACGCGGACAAGCGTCGATACATGGTGCATATGGCGCAGTTGGCGGGTCACGCGCTGCTGTACAGCACGGAGCTTGGCTTCGGCGGCGCGGGAAAGACGGAATATAAGGACGGCGTATACGCGCATGGCAGGTATCCGTTTGTCTTGTACAAGTACAGGAGCGTATGGCGCAAGCCGTTCGGCACGGGACTTGTACACGATTACTACGGCACACAGAACATGATCGACAGATGCCTCAAGTACATCGACGACAACGCCCGCGAATCGAGCGTACAGCGGCACTTCATCCGGCGCGGAAGCGGCGTCAATCCGGAAGACGTCGCAGACATGCGCCGCACCATCATCGAGTGGGAGGGCAACGACATCCGCGAAGCGATTCAGACGGTGCAGGCAGCGCCACTGAACGGGCAGGTCTATCAGGCAATGAATTACCTCGTGGACAGCATGAAGCAGGACTGCGGACAGAACCAGTTCAGCCGCGGAGAGGGCGGACTTGGCGTCACGGCTGCGGCTGCCATTCAAGCCCTTCAGGAGGCGGGCGGCAAAACGACCCGCTGGCACACGGAGCAATTCAAGAACGCGTTCCGCGAGATGGTCGAGCAGATGCTTTGGGTATTGAGCGACTATCTGGACGCAGAGCGCAAATTCAGAATCGTCGGCGGCTGGGATTCGAGCGGGAACATGAAGGACAAGCTCGTGCAGCTCATCGCGCCGATGCGAGACAACGGCAGACTGCCCAAGCCCGCGTACACGGTGCGCGTGCAGGTGCAGAAGAACAACCCCTTGCAGGTACAGGCGGACAACGAGTTCCTTTTGCAGGTTGCGCAAATCTGCGGACAGGCGGGACAGGCGCTGCCGCCCGAATCGGTCATTCGCCTGATGGAGGGATACAGAACGAAGTCGAGCGTGCTGCGCATGGTCGAAGAGAACAGCGCACAGCAGGCGCTCATTGCTCAGATGCAGCAGCAGATTGAGCAGCTGACCAACCAGAACACGGGCATGCAGGCGGTCATCGGCGAGTACAAAAACATGCTCGCGACGCCCGCACAGCTTGAAGCCAAGCAGCAGGAGACGGACTATAACCCGATGCTGCAAGCAACCAAGGACGCCGACAACGGCTGACAACGCGGAAAGGCGCGATAAGGAGACAAACACATGGATGAGCTTGAGAACACGGTCGATATGACGCAGGAGCTTGCGGACGACGCGCAGGCGGGACAGGAGGTCACCCTCAGCGACCTTATGGACAATCTGACGGGCGGGGCGCAGACGGCGGAAACGGAAGAAACGGCTGAACAGACGGGTGACGGCGACCCGGAAACACAAGCGCAGCCCCAAACGGAGGACAGGGACAAATTCGGACGGCGCATTGCGTCGGCACTGGCAAACCAGAAGCGGGGATTTCAAAAGGACATCGACTTCTCGGCGCGGGTGCATGGCGCGGCGGGCGACATGACGGACGATGAGATCACGGAGGCGCTCAGGGACTATCAGGCACGCAGGATAGCCGAGAGCGACACCGACATCAGCCCGAAAGCCGCACGCAGGATCGTCGAAGCGCAGGAGAGAGCCAACCAGAGCCGAGCAGACAATCCGCAGATGGGACAGGCGGAGGCAGAGGTGCAGAGCCTCTACGCCGACGGCTGGACAGAGGATGAGCTGCTGGCACTGACGACTGACGCGGAGGTCAAGAGACAGTTTGCGTCGGGCGTGAGCCTGCGAAAAGCAGCCAAGATGTATTTGCAGCGGCAGCAGACCAAGCCGCCGCAGACACCCAAGCGGGGCGTGCCGACGGCGAAGACAGCCGGATCGGGCGCACCGCCGGACGATAACGCCATTGCCAACATGACAGACGCGGAGTTCGATGCGTTCCAAAAACGCGTCGAACGCGCCGCCATGGAGGGCAAGCGCGTGAAATTTTAAGGAGTAAGAGATATGGCATATACCAATACCAATACCAACATGACCAACAGCACTGGCTTGACGCCGGGCATGCAGACCTATTACAACCGTACCCTGCTCAAGGTTTTTGAGCCAAATCTCGTTCATTTGCAGAACGCGGACGTATACCCGATGCCGCTGCACAACGGCTTGGTGCAGAATTTCCGCAAGCTCATCCCGATCGAGGGCAGCGCGACCCCGCTGAGCGAGGGCAACCCGGGCGACAGCGTCATGTACAGCGAGATCGCCGTCACCGTGCAGCTCAATCAGTACGGTCAGTACGCCCGCACCACGGACAAGCTGGACATGAGCCACATGGACTTGACGATCGACCGCAAGGTTAAGATGCTGGGCGACGCGGGTGCGCGAAGCATCGACGAGCTGGTGCGCGACGAGCTGGCGACCTGCACCAACGTCATTTACGCCAACGGCAAGACCAGCCGCGCAACGCTGACGCCTGCGGACAAGATCACCAGCAAGGAGATCAGACGTGCGGTCAAGATGCTCAAGAAAAACCTTGCCAAGCCGTTCAACGGCTACTACATCGCTATTATCGGTCCGGACACGACGTATGACTTGCAGGAGGACGACGCTTTCATCAAGGTCAGCCAGTATCAGGACAAGGAGAACATCTACACGGGCGAGGTCGGCAGGCTGTTCGGCGTGCGCTTCATTGAAACCACGCAGGCAAAGATTTTTGAAAAGGCGGGCGCATCCAGCGCGGACGTGGCAAGCATCATCGTACTCGGTCAGTACGCCTACGGCATCACGAGCTGGACGAGCGCAAAGCCGCGTGTCATTGTCAAGCCGGCGGGCAGCGCGGGCACGGACGACCCGCTCGACCAGATCAGCACGGTCGGCTGGAAGATGGACGGCTTCGGCGTGAAGCTGCTTCAGCCGGAATTCGCGGTGCGCATCGAGACGGGCTTTACGGCTTAACCCTTGGGGGCGGGGCATTCGCCCTGTCCCCTTTTCTTTGATTTAAAAGGAGAGATATTATGGCAATCAATACGACTTCCAGCGTCGCAAAAGCGAGTACGGTGCAGCTCGGCAAGTGCGAAAAAACCAAAGAGAACATGAAGCAGCTGATGCGCAGCGCGGGCTGCGAGACCTACAAGAGCGTCAAGACGATGATTCCGCTCATTCCCGGAAGCGGAGACGACGTTGCTTATGTAGGAATGAACGGCGTGAGCTTTTACTTTCTGCGCGGCAAGACGGTCGATGTCCCTGAGCCGCTGCTTGAAATCATGACCAACTGCGGCGTGATTTAAGGGAGGTGCAGCCCATGACGCTGAGCCAGATTATCGCGCAGGCGCTGCGGCAGCTCGGGGAAGACCCGCAGGACGTGAGCGAATACGAAGAGACATTCAAAATCTACGCGAACATGGGCTATGACATCGCGGTGAGAGAATATCTCAAGCCCAAGAGAATGATGTGCATGCCCATCTGCGAGGACGGATGCGCTCCGGTGCTGGGATATGTCGTCAACCGGGTGATTCGGCTGACGGACGAGGACGGGCGGGACGTCGCTTTTGATTTGGCAGGGGACGGAAGAAGCCTTACCGTATGGCGGGACGACCTGAAGGGGAAGACGCTGCGGGCGCTCTGCGAGGTCAGCTTCCCGCCGCTTGAGGACGGAGAGGACGTGCCGCAGATTCCGGAATTCGCGCACGCGGCGCTGGCGGACTACATCTGTTACCGCCATCTATCCAGCGGCAATCTCGCCAAGCAGAGCCGGGCGCAGTTTTACCAGAACAGCTTCTATCAGGAGATGAACCGGATTCGTCCGCAGGGCATGGGCAGCGTGACGCGATACCGCAACCTGTATGAGGTGACGGACGTGAGGTATCACAGATGAGCATCAGCGACAGCCAGTACGAGGGAAAATTCACCATCCCCACGCCCAAGGGCATCTATCAGGCGGCGGGTGACACGAACATCAACGCGGACTACGCATACAGAGCGCAGAACATCCGGACGGAGCGTGGGCTTCTGGCGTCGGCATACGGCACGAGCCGCGCCTTTCCGTCGCTGGGCGAACAGATCAAGACGCTGACGCGGTTTTACAGGCGGTCAAGACCGGACGACGCGGACGTATACGTCGCGGCTGCCGGGGGCGCGATTTACACCTACACGCTGGGAACAGAGGGCTGGATCAAGCGGTCGGAGGGGTACAAGAGCGACGAATGGAGCAGCGTCACCTATGAAGCGGCGGACGGCGGGGAGACGGTGGACATCCTGATCCTTTCCAACGAAAAGGACGGGATGATCGCGGTATACGGCAACGACCTGCGGGTAGAAAAGAAGACGCTGACGATCGGCGACGCATACAGCGAGGTAAAGTTTGCCGTGCTGGGGCGGCACGCGGAGCGCATATGGGGAACGGGCGCGGAGGGCTATCCGGACAGCATCTTCTATTCGCGCCCGTACGACCCGTTCAACTGGACGGACGTGCCGGAAACGCCTGAGCTGGGCGGCGGCGTCATCAACCAGCCGACATGGGACGGCGACAGGTTCATATCGCTTGAGCCGTTCGGCGGGTATCTGCTGGCGGTCAAGGAACGGACGATCTTTGAAATACGCGGAACAGACCCGGGCAGTTTCACGATCACGGAGGCATACGGCACAGACGGTCCGGTGGAGGAGCGCACCATCTGCACGGACAGGACGAGCATGCTGTACCTGTCGCAGAGCGGCATCGGCTTATACGACGGAAGCACGCTGCGGCTACTCAGCCGGGACGCGCTGTATGAGACGATGCGGATGCGGATGGACGGGATGGACGGCGCGGCGCGGGCGTGCATATGCGACCACGTCTATTATCTGGCGATGTGCATCAGGGAAAACGACGGCGACGTGCTGACGGAGAACAACGCGGTCATCGAATACGACACGGAACGCGGGACATTCATGCTCAGAAAGGGCATCCGCGTCAAGGACTTTTTCGCGATGGGCGGCAGGGTGTACTACACGCAGGCGGAAAGCCCGTACGAGGTGTTGCTCTACAATGCGAGGGAGAACGAGGGAAGCTATCTGGATGAGCCGATGGAGTGCATCTGGGAGACGCCGTGGCTGGACTTGGGCAAGGCGTACATGAAGCGGGATTACCTGCTGCGCTTTACGGCGGACGCGGACGCCAACGACCTGCCGCTTGAAATCACAATCCAGACCGAGAAGCGGGAAAAGACGCGGACGGTGCTTTTGCAAGAGGACAGGCGGGACTACCGGGTCAAGATTCAGATCGCGGGCGTTCGGATGAAGCTGAAGCTTCGCAGTTACGCGAAACCCGCCGGATGGCGAATCTACGGCGGGGTTCAGGTGGAATATTCGCTGGATGAGGTGTAGCCCTCTCAGACGCTACGCGCCAGCTCCCCCAAAGGGGGAGCCAAGGGTGCCGCGATATGAAAATTGGATTTGCAAAAGCCCCTTGTCTCTCCCGCTGGGAGAGGTGGCAGCCGCAAGGCTGACGGAGAGGGCAGGGAGGAAAGAATGGCATTCAAGCAGCCGAGAGTGCCGCAGGAGAGCGGCAGACTGGCGGAATACGTCAGAAATCTGGGGATGTTTCTGCGCGACTTCTGCATGGCGAGCTGGAACGCGGACAGGCTGAAGGACGCGGAGATCGAGAAAATCAAGAAGAGACTGGACGCGCTCGAAGGGAAGTGAAGACATGGCAAGAAGCAGCACGACGGAGACCCACCAAAGCTCGTCAAGCACGAGCAAGGAACACAGCAAAACGGACAGCCGGCAGGACACAACCAGCCAAAGCACATCAAGCAGCCGGCAGGACAGCACCAGTCAGAGCAGCTCGACATCGCAAAGCACGAGCAAGAACGTTCTTGACAAGGAGCTGATGAACCAAATCCTGTCCGGGCTGATGGGCAACATGACGGACGAGCAGATTACGCAGTTTGCGGAAAACCTGCTCAGACCGCAGCTCAACGCGGGGCTGGAGGCATCACAGCAGAACTACGAAACGACGAAGCTGAGCAAGGAGCAGGAGATCGAGAACATCGCCGCCAACCTGAGCCGAAGCATCGACGAGCAGAACGAGGCATACCGCAAGGGCGCGGCGAACGTGGAGACGGCGGCGCTGAACCGGGGCATGGGGAGAAGCAGCTACACGATGCAGACGCTCGCCAACCAGAGCGACGCGCTGGCAAAAGCCGTACGGCAGCTCACGGAGGACAGCGGGCGGCAGAGCCAGCAGATTCAAAATCAGATCACGCAGGCGGCACAGCAGAACAGCCAGACGCAAGGACGGCTGAACAACGACTACGCCAGCCAGCTCGCGGCGAAGGTGCAGGAGCTGAAGGAGAACCAGCGCAAGGAATGGAACAGCAACTATCTGACGGCGATTTCCTCGGCGATGGGACAGCAGACGACGGGAAGCCAGCAGACGACGGGCAACCAGACGAGCATCGGAAGCCAGCAGACAACGGGCAACCAGACGACGCTTGGAACGAGCGAAACGACGGGCGAAAGCAGCACGGAGAGCAGCGGATCGAGCGTATCGACGACGACGAGCGGGGGCGGTGGACGCTCGAGCAAGAAGACATACTCGCAAAAGGGCGGGTATAGCAGTACGACATACAGCAAAATGTAAATCGGAGGGACGCACATGGCGCGAATGCAGGGGTTTGGCAGGAAACGCGAAGAAGAGGAAGAGCAGAAGCGGGTACAGCAGCAGGCAGCTGCGGACAACTCGCAGAATTCGGCGGTCATCCGTGGGAGAGAACATGCCAAAGAGACGGCAGAAGCGCTGAAGCAGACCGGACACAAGGTTGTAGCCGAGCAAAAGGTCAATCCCTTTGAACAGACGGCAGGGAAGACCAACGCCCAACTCTTGGCGGACTATGACGCGGAGATGGCGGGGCGCGAGGGAAGGGAGATGGGCATGACGCCCAGACGCGACCTCGGCACGCGGGATGTTGAGGTTGATTTCTCGACCATCAAGGACAACAAGCAGGCGGCGTATTTCGCCGGGACGCTGGCAAGCGAAGACGTTGCCGAAGAGTTTCTGCGCGATTGGGCGGCGTACAGCGAGCAGGACAGCGACGAGGTGCTGTACAACGCTGAGGGGCTGCTTGGGGACAAGCTGTTCGCCGCGCCGCGAAGCGAAAGAGGCAAGAGCGCTGCAAAGGCAAACGCCGCGATGCAGACGCTCGCTTCCGGACTGGTGATGGACGCGGACGGCAACGACATGGATTTGTCGAGCGCAAGCCTGCCCATGGTCATTCAGAGCATCCGCGCAGACCCCGACAGCAGCAGCCGGAAGGCAAAGGTCAAAGCCCTTTACACGCTGACGCAGATGCCGGACAACCCATACTCCGGCATGACGTTTGACGAGGACGAGGCAAACACGTTCCTTTATAGCGCGGACTGGGACGACAAGGCGTATGAGAAAGCCGTAGACGGGTACAAATCCGCGTTTTATGCCGGAAGCGGGCACGACGAGGACAACCTCAAGAAGTATCTTGAACTGGTGGCAAACATCAACGAAGGAGCCGAGCTGACGGGGGACGCCTACTCCAAGCGGCAGAGCCGGAGCATGCGTGCGGCACTTGACAAGGCGTGGGCAAGCGCGACGGGGCTGCCTGCGCCGACGGACGAGGACATTGCGGCGTGGAACGAGCTTAACCAGACGGCGCAGGCGGAGGGCAAAAAGGCAAGCTCCTTCTTCGCATGGCTCTTCGGCGACAAGGATAGAAAAGCCGAAAAGGAGAGCGCGAGGGAAAGCGCACAGCCCGAACAGGCAAGCACCCTTGACCAGATTGCAGGCACAGACGGCGTTAAGCAGGCGGCGCTGACGGCATCGACCGCGCCGGGCATCGCCTTGCCGCAGGAGGGAAGCAAGAGCGGCGGCAGATGGTTCGACGCGGTGCAGAAGCAGGCGGAAGAGAAGACGGAAGCCGCACAGACGGAAGCCGCACAAGCGCCCACCGCGCAGAAAGAGGACAAGCGCTGGTTTGACCAGATTTATGAGCAGGAGACCCCTACGCCCATCGCGCAGAGGGAGAGTGTATCCACGCCGGGCGAGGCGGTGATGCTGTACCTCAGAGGTGAGCCGCTGACGCAGGAGGAACATGAATGGGTTGACGGCATCCTGAGCAGCAACGGCGGCAAACTGCTGCTGAACCAGAAAATGCACAAGGGCAGCGACGGGACACTGACCTACGGGATGGACTACCGCGCCAAGCCGCTTTATGTGCCGGGCGAGATTCCGAGCGATGTGGGAAGCTGGATACAGCAAGACCTCGACATTTTGAAAAGCGGTCAGCTTGACGACGCGACCGCCGGAGCGGGCTACCTCGCGCTGATGCAGATCATCAACGACGCGAACGCGTGGATTGAGAGCGGAGAGGTCAGCATTCCCGCCGGGAAAAACCCGTACAGCGTTTACCTCAGCACGCACGACAGCGCAAAAGCCGTATCGCAGAGCATCAGCGAGGCGCAAATAATCGCCATCGAACAGCAGAAAAGCGCGGCGCAGGCGCAGAAGCAGGCAAAAGAGGCGGAATATGAGAGCCTTGTCAACGCGGTAACGTCGGGCACGGCGACGCCGGAACAGATCGAGCAGTATTGCGAGAGCAACCTCATCATATCCACGCCGACGACCTTCGGGGACGAGGGCTATTTTACCTTCGGCAGCAACCTCGACCGCATCTTGGATACGGACGACGGCGAATACTGGAACGGCACGAGCGCCGCAGCGGTGGAAGGGCTGAACAGCGACGCACGCACGGCTTTCCGCAAGACGCTTGCGGATGAATCCAAGGGTCTCTTGTATGAGTACGGCAAGGTCGCAGTCAGCCTCGGCATGACGACGCAGGAGTATTTGGAAAAGTGCGGCATCACCAGCCCTTACCAGATTGCGGACATGGCGTACAGCCGCATGGTCAGGCGCGGCAGCGCATTCTTGAGCAGCGAGACGGCGCAGGCGGGATTGTCCTCGCCGGAGGATGACGCCGCGACCATCGGCGTGGTGCCTGCGGCGGGTGCGGGCGCGGCATACGGCGTACTCAGCACGGCGGACAGCCTTGCCAGCGCACCCTACAACATGCTGGACGCGCTGGCTTACAAGGCGAACGTGGACGAAATCCGCAGCAGCTACAACGGACAGTACGGCATCAACGGACGCGCCATCTACCGCGAGCAGCTCATCCAATACGCAAACAGCGGAGAATTGAGCGAAGAGCAGAGTGCGGCGCTGCTGCAAAACATCGGGCAGGTCAGCGACATCTACGACATCGGCTACAAGATCGACAACGGCTTTATCGGCAACGGTTATCGTGCATTCATGGGCGCGATGGACAACGCCCAAAAGGGACTGACGGATTTCGCGGCGCTGGGTAACGAGTTTGAACAAAATGTGTTCAGCGGCGCGGCGAGCGTCAGCGGAAGCGCGACGGGCATGCTGGCGGTCGGCGCACTGGGCGCGGCGGGAGCGCCCGCCATGGCGGCGTCTGCGGCAATCTACGGCACGCAGGCGTGGAACGACAGCTACGAGGACGCGCTTGGCAACGGACTGAGCAAGCCCACGGCGGCGGCGATTGCCATGGGACCGGCGGTCATCAGCACAGTCGTCAATGCGCCGGGTGCAAAGGCGGAGGGCAATTTGCTCGGCGGGCGCAGCCTGCTTGAACAGGAGCTTGCCAAGCAGGACGCGCTCAAAGCCCTGACGCTTCGGGGGAAATTTGCCATGTACGCCAAGAGCTTGGCGGCAGAAATTCCGAAGAATGCGTTGTCGGAGGGCTTGGAAGAGCTGGAAGAGGACGCGGCGACCAACCTGTACAACGCGATGCTTTACCCTGTCGCGCTGAAAATGGACGCGGGCGAAAAGCCGCAATTCAGCGACATTTTGGCGGGGCTTGCGTCGGTAGACCCCACCGAGATGATGACCAGCGGCGGCAAGAGCTTTGTAGGCGGCGCGGCGGCGAGCGTCGTATTCACGCTGGCGGGCTATACGGGCATGGCGATTCGGCGCAAGCTGCCGGGGTATCATCTGCCTGCCGTCACGCTCAGTCAGGAGATGATGGACGGGACGGCAGACGTTACGCCGGAAAACCTTGCCAAGGTGACGGAGAGCCTTGCCGATGCGCTGCAAAACCCCGAAGTGGCGCAGGCGGTCAACGAGACGGCACAGCAGGCGCAGGACGCGCAGAACACGGCTGCGGCGGCAATGGCGGGCGTAGGCGCGGAGCACTTTGAGGAAGGCAACACGCAGGTGCGCATGCAGCAGGAGGCGCAGACGGCGGCGGACGCGGCACAACAGGCAGCGGACACGGCGAAGAGTGAATTCGAGGCGTACAGCGACGCGGTCATGGCGGGCGACATCGACAAGATCAAGGACATGCAGCAGGCGCGGGTGCGCCTGGGAGAAAACCAGAAGACGGCGAACGAATACGCCGACACCGCCAGAAAGCACAAGGCGGCGGCAGAGGACGCCTACGCCAAGGGCATGGACGAGGCGCGAAAGCGCGGCGCACAGATCAGCAAAGAGCAGAACGCACAGACGGTCGCACAGTGGCAGGCGGAGATGGAGACCATGAGCCAGATTGCGGACATCGACGCCGAGATGGACGCCATGCGCCAGAGCTACGCCGACGCGGAGACGATGGGGCTTGACGAGGACGTCAAGCAGGCAATCGAGAGCCGCATAGACGAGCTGCGACGGGAGCGCGTTGAGATCGCAGAGCCGGGAATCGAGGAGGCGACGGCTACACGCGAACGGCTCGAACAGGGGCTTGCGCAGGCTCAGGAACTTGGGCTTGACGAGGACACACGCGCCGAGATGGAGCGTCAGGTCGAGCTGGCGAGGGCGAAAGAGCGCATCTACACGCAGAGCCGGAGCGACTGGGCGCTCGAAGAGGAGCTGTATCCGGGCGAAACGGGCGACAGCAAGGCGACGTATGCCAATAGCGCAAAGCCTGACATGAGGTACGCCAATCCGGACGCCGAGGTGCAGCTGACGGGTGAAGCGGAACAGGCATTGCCCGGCATCGCGCCGGAAGAAAGCCGCGCCGCGTCGGACGGGCGACCGGGGGAGACGGTTGTCAGCACGACGTTTGAGGAGCAGTATGCGCCGGAGCTGAAGACAATGGACACCATTATCAAGGCGGGCAGACAGGCAGAGGCACTTACTCAGGCGCTCAAGAACGGAGACCCCGTCAGCGCAAAGCAAATCGCGGAAATCCAAAATAGTCTGAATGAGAGCTTGAGCAAGCTCGACGACAACGCGCTGAACGTATTTGCCTCGGAGTTGAGCGACACCTTCAGCAAAATAGGAAAGCTCGAAATTGAAACCGACGCGGCGCAAGAGCGCGACACGGCAAGGCAGGAGGCGGACTATGAGCGCTACCTAAAGCAGACGGCGCAGAAACAGCTTGCGGCGGAACATTACAATGCGCTTTCCGGCGTTGCGAAAACGCTCAGAGGCACGGATGTATTCATCAACGAATCGCAGGCGGCGGACATCCTGAGCATGACGGGGATGAAAACCATACCGCAGGTCAACTTTGCCTACGGGACGCGCTTTACGCAAAACCGCGCATCCGGCGCGATTCCGCTGGACGGTCAGTTTTACGTCGGGCTGGCGCAGGAAAGCGGCGGTTACATGGACGCGGCAAGCCTTAATCCGCATGAGGACATCATGCGGGCGCTGATGGATCGCAAGCAGTCGTATCGTGAGATGCACCAAAAGGTCGCAGAGCCGAAGGACAGGGCGCAGATTCGGCGTGCGGCAAAGGCGGTCATGGAGGGCGACGTCGGAAAGAGCGCAGAAGGCGAACAGAAGCGGACGTACCGCGGGGTTGAGGTTGAGCAGGCGGAAGGGAAGAGCAAGCCGACCGGAAGCAATTATGGCGAAAACATCTATTCCGCGACAAAGCGATTCGCCAAAGCTCTTGGCATTGGAATCAAGCTGGGAGACAGCCGCGTGCCGGATGGGGCAAGCGGATATTATCAAAGCCGTGTGGGTTACGCGGGCGTTGACGCAAGGAGCGCGTCGCGGGTGGATGTGGTTATTCACGAGATCGGTCACGCGCTGAGTGAGAAGCTCGGGCTTTCCGGCACGCCGGAGATGGTCGCCGCGCTGAAAGCCGAAAACGCGTCGTGGGCGCAGAACTACACGGATGCGGAGATGGCGGGAGAGGCGATGGCGGAATACGTCTGGCGGCGTGTGCTGAGCGACGAGCAGGGCAGACGATTCGCGGGCGATGCTTTTACCGACACGTTTGATTACCAGATGCGGCAGAGCGGATATGACAAGGCATTTGACCTTTACAAGAACGACATCCGCAAATGGCTGAATCAGAGCACACAGGATCGGCTGCAAAGCATGGTCGTAGACCGCGCAAACGCAAAGGAAAAGGAAACGCTCAAGGAAAAGCTGCTGCGGCTCACCTATGCGTTTGTCGATTCGTCGGCCCCGGCGGAGCTGATCAACGAGAAAATCAGGGCGGAGACGGGCGAAAGCACCGTGGCGTTTTCCGAAAACCTGCGAGACGCGGTGCTGCTGCGAAACAAAGCGGACGAGCGTGCGCTGTATATCATCGGCGACGGGCTTGTCGCGAGAGACGGCAGCACGATTATCGGCGGCAGCTTCGCGGACGCAATCAAGGAAGGCGGGCTGAAAGGCAAGGATTACAAGGACTTTGAGCTGTACTGGCTTGTCAAGGACAGTATCGACAGGGACAAGCAAAACAAGCCTGTATTTGACGACGGGTTTGCATCAACCGCGGAGAGGCGGGCGTTTATCGCGGAAAAGGATAAAACGCATCCGGAATACGCAAAGACGGTTGACAGCCTGCTCAAGACGTGGAACGCCTTTACGCACGAGTATCTTGTATCGAGCGGCAGACTGGATGAAGCGGGCTGGAAATATTTTCAAAGCATATACCCCTACTATGCGCCTACATATCGCATCAAGGACGGCGATTTCTCAATCGAGAAGGCGAAAAAAGCCGGCTTCTCCGTTCGCCAGGCGAAGGGAAGCACAGAGCTGATCCTGAACCCGATGGACAGCATGCTTGAGATGGTTGGGCGGATTGTACGGCAGGACATGACCAATCAGGCGGCGCAAAAGCTCGAAATGCTGCTGGACACCCATGAGGGGCTTGGCGAAATCGCGCACAAGATCGAAACCGATACAAAGCCGGACAAGACGGCGCAATTTGACCCGCTGAACGGGGAATTCGGCGATTTGATTCACGCCAATGTCGATGAGAGCGGCGCGGACGGACAGAACGTCATCACGGTATGGCACGACGACGGAACCACGAGCAAAATCGAAATCCTCAACGAGCCGTTTTTCAGGATGATGGCGAACATGCCGGACGGAGGAAAGCAGGTTACGGACTTCATCGGACGCGGCACACGCGCCATGACGTTCCTGACGACGGGCGCGAACTCGGTGTTTGGTCTGCGCAACTTCGCGAGAGACTTCCAGAACGGCGTCAACTACGGCACATGGGCAAAGAGTTATCTGGACGGCGCGGCGAAATGGCTGATGACCGCATACAGAATCAAAAGCGGAGACGAGGCGGTAAAGGGCTATGACGCGCTGGGCGGAAACGACGGGCGCATTGACACGACCAAAAAGGGCATCAAAGACCTGCGGCACACGCTTTACACGACGGAAAGGCTATTTCACACAAGAGACGGCAAATGGACGCCGCTGAATATGGAATACTTCAAAAATTATGACACAAGCACGCTTGCGGGCACGGCAAAATGGGCGGGGAAAAAGCTCTGGGAATACGCAACCCTGCAAAGCGCGAATGAATTCATCGAAAAAACGACCCGCGTCGCGGAATACCTCTACGGTAAGCACGACCTGACAACGGCGGAGGGACGGGCGGAAGCCTACCGCGCCAGTCAGGAAAGCACGGTCGATTTCGGAAGAAAAGGAGCAAGCAGCTTCGGACGCGGTATCCGCAACGTCGTCCCCTTCATGAACGCCAGCTTGCAGGGCGTATACCGCACAGGGCGGCAGTTTACCGCACAGGAGCGCGGGAAAGTGGTCAGCCGCGTCATGCGCTCGGTCGTCAATACGGGACTGTTTACGGCGGTATGCGCCGGACTGAGGGCTAAATTCCTTGACGACAAGGACAAGGAGCAATTCGCGTTTTTGAGCGACGACCTGAAGAACGGGCATTTCTTCATTCCTAATTTCGCCCCTAGCGTATTCGGAGACGCGCCGCTCATCCGCATCCCCATTGACCAGAATCCCCTTGATTACTTTACGCACGCGATGGTGTTCAACGCGCTGGAATCCGGCAAGGGGGACGAATTCACCATCGACATGGCGACGACGTTTGCGACGATGGTAGACAACCTCAACCCTGTCGGAAGCACGATTTTTGACCCGATAATTGCGACGCAGACCAACAAAAACTGGTACGGCAGCCGCATCGTGCCCAGCTACATGGAGAGCTGGGACGCGACAACGCAGTATACGGAGGACACGCCGGATGCGTTCATCGGATTATCGCGATTCATCAAATCTTTTACCGGAGCGGAGATCAGCCCGATGATGCTGCAATATATGGCACAGCAATACACGGGATTCGCGGGGCAGGTTGCCATTCCGACACTGGGCGGCGACAACCCTGTGACGGCATTTACGGCATACGCCCAAAAGATGCTGACGAGTGACCCGCTCAAGAGCAATGATGTTGTCAGCGAGGTCTACAACGCCAATACATTCCTGACAACTGTGGTCAAGGCGGGAGACAACGGACGCGAACTGAACATGCTGCGCGGAGACCTGACACCGAGACAGGCACAAAAGGCGTATGACGTCGCCTATGATATGACGCACAGCGGCGGAACGATCTACGAAGCCAAAAAGACCATCAGCGAAGGGTATGAGACAATCAAAGCCATCAACGCACGCACGGATTTGACGGACGAAGAGAAATACGAAAAAAGCAGCCGCATTCGAGCCAAAATGTGCGAATTGGCTTTGGAGGTCAATCAGGAGTTCGCCAAATATCAGGAAAAATTTGTCACGGGTGAGAGCCTGTTGACGGGCATGCTCAAGACGCTTAACGGCGGCACGACCATCAAAAAGCAAAAATAAGGAGGGATGCGGATGATTCACGCGAGTTTTGACGACAAGAGCCACAAGAGCGCGGCAATCGCGGGCATTTACCAATACGACACGGGACAGCGGCTGAAGATGCACGGGCTGCCGTCACCCAAGGAGCTGGCGGAGAAGGACGACTTTCTATCCGGCGACGCGGTGACGGTGCAGGCGCAGTACGGCTTCATCGGGGACAGCCAGACGGAAACGCGGCTGGCGAGTTACGACGAGGCAAGCGGATGCTGGACGGCGGACATTCCGGACATATACCTGACCCGAAGCAGCACAGTGAAGGTATTCGTATACGTCGGCTACGGCGCGGCGGAGGGCGCGGGACGGTCGAAAACCTGCTACGAGGGGAGTTTCACGCCCATCAGCCGCCCTGCGCCGGGTACGCAGGTCACGCCGGGGCAGGCGAACGCGTGGGACGAGCTGGTTGCGGAAGTGAACCTGACGCTGGCGAAGATGAACACGGCGACGAGCGACGCGAACGCGGCGACGGAAACCGCGAACGTGGCGACGAGCGGCGCAAATCAGGCGGC
>ERZ1034980.418-NODE-418-length-32623-cov-87.278371_pt1 | contig 32623 bp, 26 predicted proteins | sample MGYA00520622_ERZ1034980 | MGnify/ENA primary metagenome ERZ1034980 (study PRJEB33766, sample SAMN09781791) | gut metagenome | biome: gut microbiome | host: Homo sapiens | place: Madagascar | study: EMG produced TPA metagenomics assembly of the PRJNA485056 data...
TTAAATATGCTATAACTTATAATATTTTGTTGAGAAACTCAAAACATTTTTAAGAAACTCAAATCAATTTAAGTTTCTCTTGAAATAACTCAAATCTGATGTTAACATATTTGATATATAAAGGAGAAATTCAAATGACTACAGATGAACTAAAAGAATTACTAAAATCTATTCAAAAAAATAAATGCGAAAGTCAAGTACTTGAACTTAAACGGGCTGAATTCGAATGTCCTAAACGCTTATATGACACTTTATCAAGTTTCTCAAATCAAGATACGGGCGGAACAATTGTGTTCGGAATTTATGAAGAAAACGACTACGAAGAAGTGGGTGTTTACGATCCGCATGATATTCAGAAAAAAATAAATGAACAGTGTTTGCAAATGGAGCCTAAAATACGTCCACTTCTGACAGTGCTCGAAAAGGATAATAAGTTTTTTATATCCGCTGAAATACCAGGACTTGACGTTGCCGATAGACCATGCTTCTATAGTGGCAAAGGAAGAATCAAAGGATCATATACTCGAGTTGGCGACAGCGATGAGCCAATGACAGAGTATGAGGTATATAGTTATGAGGCATTTAGAAAGAAGTATCAGGATGATATTCGTGTAATCCCAAGAGCATCCCTTAGCTCTCTGGATAAAGAATCTCTTAACGAATATATAACAAAACTTAAGGATGGTAAGCCTCACTTAGCAAAACTACCCGATGATGCAATTTATGAATTGATGAGTATCACTAGAGATAAAGAGGTTACATTAGCTTCAACGCTTCTTTTTAGTCCATACCCTCAAGCATATACACCACAACTTTGCATACTAGCCATGTCAATACCAGGAAAAGAAAAAGGCGCCATTGGAGAAACCGGTGAACGTTTTATCGATAACGAAAGAATCGAAGGAACTATTCCAGAAATGTTAAACTCCGCAATCTATTTTGTTAGAAGGAATATGAAAAATAGAACGATAATAAGTAGTGAGACAGGTAAGAGAGAAGATAAAACAGATTATCCTATAACAGCGGTTAGAGAAGCCGTTCTGAATGCATTGATTCATAGAGATTACAGCATCCACACAGAGGGAATGCCTATCACGTTGGAAATGTATGAAGACAGGATTGAAATTAGTAATCCTGGTGGCTTATATGGTCGTATTAGAGTTGATCAGCTTGGAAAAGTTCAGCCTGATACAAGAAATCCAGTAATAGCAACAGCTCTTGAAACTCTTAATGTTACTGAGAACAGGTACTCTGGCATTCCTACCATTAGGCAAGAGTTAAAGAATTATGGTCTTAAAGAACCTGAGTTTATTGACCAAAGAGGACATTTTACAACAGTGTTTTACAAAGCAGAGAATTCGACTATACCAAAAGCTGAAGCTGACAGTGATATTGAAGCAAAAATTGTGGACTTCTGCAAAATCCCAAGAAGTCGCGCAGAAATAGCAAATTATCTTGGTTTAGGATCTCAGTCATATGTAATTACAAAATATGTTACACCACTGGTTAATAAAAGACTTATTAAGCTTACATTACCAAATAAGCCTCGTAGCTCAAAACAACAATACTATAGTGAATGATAATCATAATAGATTCAGCTGGTAAATTAGAAGGCAGAGCCTCTTACATTATCCCAGGCAAATGACGAAAAAAGCGTCAGATATGGGAAATATGGGATTTTTGAGATTTTTAAAAACAGAAACCCACTAATATCAATGGTTAGAGGATTCACCAGGTATGTCCTCCGCCATACTTTAGAGACCTGTTTCAGGTCTCTTTTTTTATTGAAATTTCAACGGTTTTCACGTTTTTAATCCCATAAAAAAATGGCCGAAAGGTGCTCTCCGGACTCCACAATAGGCTCTCCGGTGCACAAAGATATGGGATGAAATTCAGCAAAAAAGGCCTCAAAAAACTCGCATAGTTGACAACATCAGGACAGCTTCGGCTGTCTTTTTTTGTTAGGAGGAATGTATTGTGAAGCATATTAGGAAGATAATTTTATTCGTTGCTTTGGGAATTTCTATAGTCTGCATATATAACTTTGGAATAGAACTTAATAAATATGTAGAAGCGGACCAGGAGAATAAAGCCGTTATAGAAGTAGCAAGTGCAGATGAGTTTAACGGAGAAATCGATTTTGAAAAGCTATAGAAGATTAATCCGGATGTAGTTGGCTGGATATATCAAAATAGAACCAGCATTAACTACCCTGTTGTTAAGTGTGATAACAACCTGAAATATCTTAATGAAAATCTTCAAAGCGAATATAGTATTATGGGAACACTTTTCATTGATGCGAACAACAAAGATAATCTTGAAGACTTTAATACGATTATTTATGGCCATCATATGAAAGATCCTATGCACAGCATGTTCGGATCCCTTAAGAATTACTTTTACAAGAGCGGCTACTATGAGAGACATAAACAATTTGAATATATAACTCCGAATGAGAAATATCACCTAAACAAGATGGATGTAGTGAACGTAAGGCTTGTAAAAGAGCCTTCGCTATATACAGAAACCCCCGTTAAATCTCCGTCTGATGTGCTGAGAGCCGTTGCTGATGAACTCAAATTATATGATCGAGAGGTTTTTGCAATCTTAAATCTTAAGACAAATGGCCAGATAATTAACCTAAATATCTGTAGGGTAAATATCTGTAGTGTTGACACACTAGATTCATCACTTGTATCTCCGAGGGAAATTTTCAAATCCTCTATCCTCAGCAATGCATCGGCATTCATTGCTATTCACAATCACCCTTCTGGAAATTTAGAGCCTTCGGAGGATGATAAGAAAACAACGGAAAGATTGGTTTCCTGTGGAGACTTACTTGGGATAAAGATCTTGGATTACATTATTATCGGAGGTGAAAACGGACAGATGTTGAGCATGAAATCAGAAGGTATGATGCCAACTTCAAATATCAAAAGCTTAGAGCGTTAATATAGGCACCGAAATGGTGCCAGTACATTCGGCAGGATGTGCAAAACAGTTGGCATTGCCGGATGAAATATAGGTTGTTATAATGGATATATGTAAATACGCGAAATTAGCAAGTTATAGTATGAAAATAACTTGAAGGGAGAATGTTATATGAATATGGAAAAAAGAAAGAAACTGCCGACCAAAGAAATAAAAAGAATTATCGAAAAGAACTATCAGAATGCAGCATTTCTGTTTAATGATAGGGACAATGTAAAGAAACTACTTGCGGAACTTGAAGAGTATATTGCTAATAACACCACTATCATTGATTCGTTTGAAGACATAAGAAAACTTATACTGATTATTAGAGACGTATCCGATGATAAGTGCAACACAATTTCTCCCGGATGCATAGTATCAATTCTTTCCGTGTTGATATATTTTAAAGAATTGACCTCAAATTCTGATTACAAAACAATATTGGGAATTAGAAGTGATTTATCAAATTATCTTCAGAAGAGTTTTAAAGCTGACTATAAAGAATATACAGAGTGGGAAAAATGGAGAAAGCCGGGAATCTATCCGATTGCACCTTTATGCGTTATTGATAGCAGAGAAGATGAATCAATGGCAACTCTTACCGAGAGATATAATGCACTAATTCAACCAACATTGCCAGCAAAGGCAGTATCCAAAGCAAAGGACTCAGTTCCCGATGTTATCAAGAATGAAATCGAAAAGCTTACAAACTCAATTTCGGATAAGGAACTATACACTCAAATTATGAATGTAATTGCTTCCGGGTTCGATGTTTTAGTCAAGAATGCATCTAAGCTTTCGCTGAGCGAAGAATATATTGTTAAGCAGATAAACAGTACAATGACGGAGAATCATATTTTCTCGATTGAAGAAATCTGCTATGCCAGAAGCTACGATGTGTCAAAACTAGTAAATCGCTATAAGACAAAAAATGTATTTGTGGCATTTGCTGAGGGAGGTATCACGGGATTGGCGGGACTGCTTGGTATTCCTGCCAATATAGCGGCAAGCATGTTTATATACTATCGAGCTATTCAGTCTGTTGCAATGTATTACGGATATGATGTGAAGAATAGTGCTGATGAGTTGCAAATTGCAACGGACGTGTTTATGCAAGCATTGACACCTGCAACAGGATCAACTTCTGAAACAGGGAATATGATTGTAAAATTCATGTCAATGACGGAAGCTTTAGTAGTAAAGGATACACTTAAAGGCGGATGGAAAGCCATGGCTGAAAGAGGCGGTGCATGTTTGTTGATAACCCAAATAAGAAGTCTTGCCCATAAATCAGCAGAGAAAGCATTAACTGCGGCAGGAAAAAAAGGTTTGGAGAAAACTATGTTTACAAGCTTCTTCGAGCAAATAGGAAAGAAGATGACTCAGGAAACAGTTAAAAAAGCAGTTACCCCATTTGCAGCAATAATTACAGCTTTCGCTGATCTTTCTACATTGAATAAAGTTATTGAGTTTGCCGATATATTCTACAATAAAAGATTCCTCACCGAGAAACAGATTCGAATTGAGTCATTAAATAATTCAGAAATAATCCAAGATGCTGATTTTAAAGTGATAGAGTAGTTTTTAGCTTACATGCCTCGGGCAATAACGCTCGGGGCGTTTCTTATATTCAGAAACGGAGGTTATATTATGAGCAACGAAAGAATCGGTTATAGGATTATTGCTAATGTAGGCATCTTTGCAAAGCAATCTAATGATTGGCGCAAGGAGGTTAATATTGTTTTATGGAACGAAGGTTTTGCAAAGCTAGATATCCGGGAGTGGTCACCTGAGCACGATAAGATGTCTAAGGAAATCACGCTTACATATAAATGCTACTCTAAAAGTGATCCACTTTCATATTACTCTGAACCTAATCTTATGTTCAGAGGTGATAGATGAAAAAGAGTTCGAAGGCGGCGAATCTACAATCAGACATGCAAGAACTGAATTATGAACTTCTGGCAAGATGTTCAGATGACGGCAGGAAATGCTTTATGCGCTTTCCTGCCGCATGTTTTGCATTACCATATGGGATGGTTGTGTCCGCACCCCCCCTCTCAGTTAATCATCGATACCGTATTTGTTTTCCAGTGCGTCTTCTGCCAATTCCAGCTTATCTTCCAGTTTTTCAATCGCACGTTCTCTCGCTTTGTATGTCTCGAAGCTAATCTCTTTCATCTGGTACGCATACTCAAATTCATCGTCAAGCTTATCCAGTTCGTCATCGACTGCGTCTATCTGTTTTTTCAAAGTGTAGAAACGTTTGTGATTCTCAGATGAATTTGAAGATGTTTTTGCGTTGTTTACTTTCTTTGTAACTTTACGGATATCTTTTTCATAAGAGGAGAAATCATAATCCGCTGCGTTCGCATTCTCTGCTGTGTTTTCTTTGTTATTGACGTTACCCTCATCGTCATCGGTGTTTGCTGTTGTAACTTCCTGTGTCTTCGTTTCTGTATTATCTGCAGATTCATTAGTGGATGAGGTGCATCCTGTAACGGCAAATATAAATGTGAGGGATAACAAAACTACTAATAATCTTTTCATAACATGTGCTCCTTTCGTCTTTCTTTGAGGTGCTTTTGTTGTTATATGCATTATATGATGGAAAGATTAAAGAATGATTAAAGCAAAAAAATTTTTCAAAAAAATGTAAAAAAAGTACTCTAGCACCTGAAAACGATTGGTATTATAATGATTGCATTATGAGATTACTGATTGTAGAAGACGAAAATGATTTAAGAAATATTGTCAAAAAAAGGCTCGTCAAGGAACATTACAGTGTAGATGCCTGCAGGGATGGTCTGGAAGCGATGGATTATATCGATATGACTTCCTACGATGGGATTATTCTTGATATCATGTTGCCGGGAAAGGATGGATATGAAATCTTAAGGGAATTAAGGCAACGAGAAGATGACACACCGATTCTGTTACTGACAGCAAAAGACAGCATTGAAGACCGCGTCAAAGGACTGGATCTTGGTGCGGATGATTACCTGATCAAACCGTTTGCATTTGAAGAACTGCTTGCAAGAATCCGTGTCATGATGCGCAGAAAGCCACAATTTACATCCAATCAATTAAAAATAGCAGATCTTATTCTGGATCGTGACACAAGAAAGGTTACAAGAGCCGGAAATGAGATTGAACTTTCTGCGAAAGAATTTATGGTTTTGGAATGCCTTATGCGCAATAAAAATATCGTAATGACAAGACAGCAGATTGAACAGAATGCGTGGGACTTTGATTTTGAAGGTGGTTCCAATGTGATCGACGTATACATTCGCTATTTGCGAAAAAAAATCGATGCGCAATATGAACCAAAACTCATCCACACTGTTCGCGGTGTCGGATATGTAATGAAGGAAAACGAATGAAACAGATGACGATCAAGAAAAAGATTACGCTATGGTACACCGGAATCATCGCCGTAGTTCTGGGGACTATTTTAGTTCTTGTTCTTCTTTTTGTGGATAAAGTTGGAATTTCTGCGACAGAAGAAGAAGTCAGTGCCGCAGTAACCGGTTTCTCTTCAAATATTAATTTTCAGGATGATTCCTTTTATCTTGACGGAGATACCGATTTTTACGATGACGGCATTACGTTCTGCATTTACGACAAAAATGGACGATTAGTTTATGGGACGATTCCAAACCAATTTCCCAAAAAAACGATCCTCAAGTCGAACACCCCGCGAATGATAAACGGACCAAATCGAAAATGGATGGTATATGACAGCGTTTACACTTACGGCGACAATGAGGAACTGTGGGTACGCGGAATTACCTCCGTACACTCTATAGAACTTTTCATGCAGACCTCCGAGAAAATGCTGTTAATCGTATTTCCGTTACTCATTGTTCTGATTGGGGCAATCGGATATTTTATGATTAAGCGGGCATTGAGACAGGTAGACCTTATCTGCGATGAAGTTGAAAACATCAGCAATGGAAAAGATCTTTCCAAACGATTATCTCTGCCAAAAGCAAAAGATGAATTATACGAATTGTCGGAGAAATTTAACGAAATGTTCGAGCGATTGGAGCTTTCCTTTGAAAAGGAGCGTCAATTCACATCAGATGTGTCCCATGAACTGCGGACTCCCGTTGCTGTTATCATTTCCCAGTGCGAGTACTTATTGGAAAACGAAAACTTAGCTGTGGAAGAAAAGGAAGAGATTGCAGTCATCTTAAAGCAGGCGAAACGAATGTCAAAACTGACAAGCGAAATGTTAATGATTGCCAGAAACGAACAGGGTGAACAGCATCTGATGGAAAAACTGGATTTTGGATTATTAAGTGAACTTGTAATAGAAGAACTGCAGACAAAAGCTCGGGAAAAAAATATTGAGATCAGCATCCAAAAGCAGGACAACCTGTTTATGAACGGTGACCAGACATTGCTTTTGCGTATGATGATGAATTTAATAAACAATGCCATCAATTACGGAAAAACAAATGGACATATCAGTGTTATCTTGAAGGCCGAAAATGACCGGATCGTCGGTGAAGTGAAAGATGATGGCATTGGAATAAGTGAGGAACACTTGGATAAAATCTGGGAGCGTTTCTATCGCATAGACAAAAGCCGTTCCAGAGAAAATGGCGGTACCGGACTCGGCCTTTCCATGGTGCGCTGGATTGTAAGCCTCCACAATGGAACCATTCACGTCGAAAGTATCGAAGGTGTCGGAACGAGTTTTATTTTCCGATTTCCGAAAATATAAGGCTGCGGTAATTTTAAAAGAATTCAGAAACAGAAAGAAGATTATTGATGGATAAAACAGAATTATTTGAGAAAATGCCGGTACGAATCGCGGTAAGAAAGCAGATTGTACCGGCAATCATAAGCCAAATGGTAACACTCATATACAATTTGGCAGACACGTATTTCGTAGGGCTTTTGAACGATCCGGCACAGACTGCGGCAGTGGCGGTGGCAGCCCCTATTTTTTTGATGCTCACGGCAATCTCGAATCTTTTCGGCGTGGGCGGTGCAAGTACCTTTGCACAGGCGCTGGGCAGAAAAGAGAACAGAACGGCATCGCAGATATCGTCCATCGCATTCTGGTTCGGCCTGCTGGCATCGGTTCTGTTTGCATTTGTCGTACTTATTTTTATGAGACCGATTCTGATGGTCTGCGGAGCAACAACCGAAATATATGAATTGGTGCGCAGTTACGTGATGTGGACGGTCATCATCGGCGGGCCGGGGACGGTTCTGAACATCCTGCTGGCGAATCTGATCCGCGGAGAGGGCAGTGCGGGAATCGCCTCCTTCGGGGTATCCGCCGGAGGATTCTTGAACATCCTGCTGGATCCGTTTTTCGTCCTTCCGCAGTTTCTGAACATGGGGGCTGCCGGAGCCGGACTTGCAACCGCGATTTCAAACCTTGCCACAACCTTGTTTTTTCTTGGTTATGTTTTTAGCAGTAAAAATAAGACGCTGCTGTCCGTTTCTCCGTCGCATTTGAGATATACGCGGGAACGTATCGGACTGATTCTCTCCATCGGTTTTCCGTCTGCGGTGCAGTATGCGCTGACGGTGGTTGCGGTTGCAGCGATTACAAAGTTTGTGTCCGGCTACGACACGGCGGCGGTGGCGGGTTTCGGCATCACAAAGAAAATCGATCAGCTGCCGCTGTATTTTTCTATCGGTGTAGCAAACGGCCTGCTGCCGCTGCTGGCATACAACTATGCGGCCGGCAACCGAGAACGGCAGAGGCGGGCGTTTCAATACGGCTGCGGGATTGCAGTGGGCTTTTCCGTACTGTGCCTGATCGTCTATGAAGCGTTTGCGCCGAATATCGCCGCCATCTTCATCAAGGATGCGGATACGATAGACTATGCAGCCGCATTCCTAAGACGAATGGTGGTGGCCATGCCGATGGTGGCAATCAATTACCCGATGATTATACAGTTCCAGGCGATGGGTAAAATCAAGGAGTCGCTGATCTGCTCCATTCTCCGGAAAGGCGTACTCGATATCCCGCTGCTGTTTCTGTTTGACCGCATAGCTCCGCTGTACGGACTTATGTGGGTTCAGCCGGTGGTGGACATGATTTCCCTGCTGGCCGCTGTGTACTTCTATACGAGGATTATTGGATTCCGGCGTTCATGCTGATTCGGTTAGTTCAGGATTTTTCCGTCAATGCTTATGGTGACAACCTGCCACGGAATGAATTTTCCGCTGTTTTGAAGCGCTCTTTTTGCGGCCATCTCAAGACCGCCGCAGCATGGAACTTCCATTCTGACGATGGTGACGCTTTGAATGTTGTTGCTTTGAATAATCGCCGTCAGCTTCTCGCTATAGTCCACCTGATCTAGCTTCGGACAGCCGATTAATGTCACCCTGTTCCGGATAAAATCCCGATGGAAGCTTGCATACGCGTAAGCCGTGCAATCGGCGGCAATCAGAAGGTTAGCGCCGTCAAAATACGGTGCGTTAGTCGGCGCCAGCTTAATCTGTACCGGCCAGTTCGGACGCTTTGGCATCTGAGCGGCTTTCACTGCTTCTTCGTCGTATTCCGGTGCTTCCCGCTCTTCGAAGGAAATGGCGCCGGTAGGACATTCCGGGAGGCAATCCCCCAGACCGTCGCAAAAATGCTCTCGTACCAGTTCGGCTTTTCCGTCAATCATGTCAATGGCACCTTCGTGACAGGCGACAGCACAAGCACCGCAGCCGTTGCATTTTTCTTTATCAATTCGAATAATCTTTCGTATCATTTTTAGTACCTCCAGTCATTACATTTCGTGTTTACTTCTGTTTGAATTATAGTATTATAAATATAACTTGTATGTTTGATTTCCAACAGGAGGAATAGTTTTTGGAAAAGTACTTACCGATTCTAAGAATCAGTCCGTTCTTTAAAGGGCTTTCGGACGGCGAGATTTTGTCCGTACTTCACTGTGTCAATGCCGCAACGATTTCCAAGAAACGGAATTCCTATATTTTCAGAGCGGGAGATTCTACGGAAGTGATGGGACTTGTGGTGTCCGGCAGCGTTCTGGTGATTCAGGAAGATCTGTGGGGCCATCGGAATATTCTGTCAAAATGCTGTGCCGGAGATTTTTTTGGTGAACCCTATGCTGCAAGCCCGGGATCGGTACTGAATATCAGCGTGATTGCGGATGAGGATTGTGAGATTCTTTATCTGAATGTGCAGCGGCTTCTGGTTTCCTGTCCGGCGGCTTGCGAACATCATCAGAAGCTAATCCGAAATCTGGTCTGTGTACTGGCAAATAAGCTGCTGATTTTCAACGATAAAATCACCCATGTGGGCAAGCGTACGACTCGGGAGAAGCTTCTGTCATATCTGTCCGCAGAGTCCGTTCGGCAGTCATCTTTGAGCTTCGATATTCCTTTTAATCGACAGCAGCTGGCGGATTACCTTTGCATCGATCGTGCGGCAATGTCTGCGGAATTATCAAAGCTGCAAAAGGAAGGTCTGATAAAAACAAACCGAAATCACTTTGAGTTGACCGTATGCAATCAATAAAAACAATAATGATTTGAAAGGGTGATTGAGATGAAAAGCCGGCAGCGGAAACCTTGTTCCGCCGCCGGCTTTTTCAGATTGGGAGAATTCGCGTGAGCTACTCTGCATTTTTGAGAGCTTCATCCATTGGAATCCGGCGGATTCTGCGGTATTCCAGAAGGGATACAATCGCATACGTGCCGATTCCGATAAGGAACATTTTCAGGTAGATCTTCGGGTCGATCCACAGAGCAATCCAGCCGGAAACGCTGGAGAGCATCATCTCCCGGAACACCACGCCCATAATCGCTTTCTCAATGGGCAGGCTCAGCAGGAGGCAGATTACCACCACAATCGTTGTGGACCAAATGTACAATTTGCCGATTTCACCGTTTGTATAGCCGAGTATCTTTGCCATGGAAATGGACTGCGCGTTCTTTTCGATGATGATTTTGGAGAGCAGGTAAATCAAAACGATGAAAATGCCAATGGCAAATCCGTTAATCAGATTCATCATGCCGCCCATGGATACTGTCAACTGCCGGGAAACCTTGGTCAGTGCCTCCAGGTTCACGATGGAGCCGATATATTTTTTGTTGATATCGGTGATTTTCGAATTGGAGAAGTAGCCGCTGAAGTAATAGTTCCCCAGATTAAAGGTGTCGTTCAGTTGCTTCTGCGGCATAAACACGCAGAGGGCACCGCTGTAATTATAAATTCCCTTGACCGTAAAGGTATATTTCTTCTTTTCGTATTTTTCCTTCAGCGTGATTTTGTCCCCCGGTTCCAGCTGAAATTTTTCTGCATATGCTCCGGAGATGTAGACCTCATCGCTGTCATCGAAATCCACATCGATGTACTTACTGTTTTTCTCAATTCCGTACAAAAGCACTTCATCGGTCTTGTACTTGCTCGGCAGCGTGTTCAGGGAATAGGCACTGAATGCTTCCGCATCATCATTTAGCGTCTTCGTCCCCATGTAATACTGCAGGAGTTCCAGCACATTCTCCGAATCATCGCCGCTAACCGCACTGACCGGAACATCCAGCATGTATTGGTATTTGGCGAGCATATTGCTTTTAATCTCCTGCTGATAATGATTGAGGGTGGAGGGCAAAAGCAGCCCGAAAAATAAAAGCAGGTTAGCAAAAACGATTCCGACAAACAGAACAGCGTAATTGCTCATGTTCTGAAAAATTACCCGCAGCCGGAAACGGTGAAAAATTCCCAGCTTAGGACTGAGGGGAAACGCTTTGACTTGCTTTTTGCCGGATAAATCCCGACGCAGGAATTTCAGCGGCGACAGCCGGAGCTTATGACACAGTACGCCGTAATTAATAACCAGCATAATCAGAATCGGCACCAGGGTCGTCATCCGGAAAGCATCCCCATTCCATATCGTCACATAGGTCGGTAGACTGTAGCTTCCGTAATACATGGAGGCGCATACATTCTTCATCACCGTGTATCCCAGAATGTTTCCGATGAGCGCGCCGACCAGAGTAATGATGACCGGGAGCGCCATGTAGTGACGGATGAGTTCTGATTTTGTATACCCGGATGCGCGGAGTGTTCCGATGACGCCCGCTTCTTTGCGAATCGTATTGCTGATTGTAATCCCGAAGACAAATGCCATGATGACGATCACGATATAGAGAAGGACGATTATCATCGCCTTGTCGCTGCCCATATCGTTCCCGGTGAAGTTGATGGCTTGGTTCTGATATCGCGGGACAAAAGCTTCCAGGGGAACCTCTTTGCCGAGAGCCTCCATGAAATTATCGGCGAGTTTTTTCTCCTGCCGCTCGTCCTTCGGTGCTCTATCGTAGAGCCAGGAATAGCTGTACTGTAACTTATCTTGATTTAAAGTTTCAAATGCTTTCGGAGTCACAATGGAAACGCCGAATTTCACTGCGTCGAACATGGAGTCGTTGTTGTTCTGGAACAGGCAGCTGTAGTCCGACAGCGCCACCAGTCCGGTTACGGTCCATCTCTTTCCGCCGCTTGTCAGCACATCACCCACGGAAATATGATTGTTGTCCGCATACATGCGGTCGATGGCGATTTCATCGCTTGTTGCCGGAAGTGTTCCTTTCATCAGGCAGACTTTGTTGACGTATTTTCTGTTTTTGAAAAAGCGCATGGTACTTCCGTTGTCCACCGCTTGCTCGATGTAGAAATTCTCATACAGGGTCACCCCGTTGGTCGTGATTTCTCTTTTCTGGGGTGAGGTGAGTTCTTTTTTGACCCGGAAATTTCCGTCTTCAATATTGTACTTCTCAAAACCTTCGTTGTAGGCCTGAATCATACTGCCGTCTGCCACGAGAAATCCGGACACAAACCCGATGGTGCTGATCATCAAAATCAAGACCACCAGATATTTTCCGAATTCCGCTCGGAGCTCTCTCGGAATTCTTTTTCTTAAAGGACTTTTCATGCTTAAAATCCTCCTTACCATTCCAGTTCCGCGGCCGTAAGCTTATGCTCGTTGCGATAGTTCTTTCGAATCATTCCGTCGCGAAGCTTCACCACTCGGTCGGCCATATCCTTAATGGCATCGTTGTGGGTAACCATGATAATCGTGTTTCCGTATTTCCGATTGACGGTTTCGATGAGTTTCAGAATTTCTTTTGAAGTGCGGTAATCCAGTGCGCCGGTGGGCTCATCACAAAGCAGGATGTCCGGATTCTTCACGATGGCCCGGCCAATCGCCGTTCGCTGCTGCTGTCCCCCCGAAATTTGATTCGGCAGTTTATTGCGGTGTTCATAAATCTCCAGTGTCCGCATAAGTTCATCCACATCCAGGGACCGATCGCTGAGGTATGCGCCCACCTCGATGTTTTCACGCACCGTCAAATTCGGTATCAAATTATACATCTGGAAAATATACCCCAGATGCTTCCGCCGGTACAGTGAGAGTTTTTTCTCCGTCATATCTTCCAGCTGTTCCCCTTCAATAATAATGCTGCCTTCATCCGCAACATCGATTCCGCCGATAATATTGAGAAGGGTGGACTTTCCGGATCCGGACGGACCCAGCAGTACACAGAATTCTCCTTTTTCAATTTCCAGATTTAGGCCCTTCAGTACATCCACTCGGCTGTCACCGGTGCCAAAAGATTTTCGAATCCCCTTTATCTCTAAAAACATCGCACTGCTCCTCTCCGGCGAGTTAAATATATCAAACTCTCTTTATAATAAATGTTAGACTTTACTAACCAGAATGTCAATGCGTTTTTAGCCGTAAAAGAATATTTTTTTGTACACAAAATCCGGCGTTTCCGAGTTTTTTGCTATGCAATACGTCTTGCAAAACAAAAAGAATCGTGGTATAACATGAATTACAAAAGTTAGCTACCCTAACTACGTTGGCATACGATGTGGTTATGGAAATCTAATATTAATTCTATATTAGGAGGAAAAGATTATGGATTTGAAGAAAATTGGTTTATTTGCCGGCGGCGTATTGTTTGGAACGGCCGGAATCAAGGCATTGAGCAGCAAGGATGCGAAAAAAGCATACACACAGACCACAGCGGCTGCATTGAGAGTAAAGGACAGCGTGATGAATACGGTAACCGCTGTGCGGGAGAATGCAGATGACATCTATGCCGGCGCTCAGGCGATTAATGAACAGCGTGCGGGGGAAGAATGCTGCGCTGTCATTGAAGATGCTTCAGAGGAAGCAGAGGAAGATGCAGAGGAAACCTGCGATTCCACAGAGGAGCCTTGCGAAGAAGCGGCGGAAGAATGCTCCGAAAAAGCGGAGGGAAGCGAGGCGGAGTAACGCATGAAATGTACGATTTTACATGATTTGCCCGGGCGGCTTCGAGTCCATCTGTGCTGCGGCCGAATGACGCTGCGGCAGGCGGATGTGCTGGAATACTATCTGCGGGCTGTGGACGGTGTAAAATCCGTCAAAGTCTATGACCGTACCCGGGATGCAATTGTAGTGTATTCTGCGGAGCGGGAAAGCGTCATCCGGGCATTGGCGAGATTTGCCTTTGAAAAAGCGGAAAAGATGGATCTGGTTCCGGATCATACCTCCCGAGAACTCAACCGGGAGTTTGAGGATCAGCTGGCCGGTACCGTCATGCGCCGGTGCATTTCGAAGATGTTTTTACCGGTTCCGCTGACATCGGCCATCGCCGCGGTTCGCTCGGTGAAGTACATCAAGGCCGGACTTTCCGCATTGTGGCATCGAAATCTGTCCGTTGCCGTATTGGACGGCACCGCGGTTACGGTATCCATGCTGAGAGGGGACTTTGCCACCGCAGGTTCAGTGATGTTCATGCTGCGGCTGGGCGAAATCCTGGAGGAATGGACTCACAAAAAGTCTGTGGCCGATCTGGCCTCCGCCATGAGCTTAAACGTGGATAAGGTTTGGCTGCAAAAGGAAGATACGGAAGTGCTGACCGACATCCGAGAAATCTGTCCCGGCGACCGTATTGTGATTCGTACCGGCGGCATGATTCCGCTGGACGGCAAGGTGCTGGAAGGGGAGGCCATGGTGAACCAGTCCTCTCTCACCGGAGAGTCCATGCCGGTTGCTAAGCGTCCGGGAAGTCCCGTGTATGCCGGAACCGTTGTGGAAGAAGGCCGATGCGTCATCACCGTGGAGAAGGCCTCCGGAAGCGGCCGTTATGACCGGGTGGTTCGCATGATTGAAGAATCGGAAAAGCTGAAATCCACCGCCGAAGATAAAGCCGCCCGAATGGCCGACAAACTGGTTCCCTACACCTTTGGCGGTACGGCACTGACCTATCTGGTAACGCGAGATGTGACCAAGATGCTGGCAGTGCTGATGGTGGACTTTTCCTGTGCCTTGAAGCTGGCTATTCCGATTGCAGTGTTATCTGCCATGCGGGAAAGCAGCGGACATAATATCTCCGTCAAAGGCGGACGCTTTCTGGAAGTTGTGGCCGATGCGGACACCATCGTATTCGATAAGACCGGAACGCTGACCAATGCGACCCCTACCGTCGCACAGGTGGTTCCTTTTGGCGGACGAGATGAAGCCGAGATGCTGCGTCTTGCCGCCTGCCTGGAGGAGCACTATCCGCACTCCATGGCCAATGCGGTGGTGGCAGCGGCAAAACAGCGTGGCTTAACCCATGAAGAGTATCATTCGCAGGTGCAGTATGTGGTGGCTCACGGTATTTCCAGCATGGTTGAGGACAAAAAGGTCATCATTGGCAGCGCGCACTTTGTCTTTGAGGACGAAGGCTGCTGCATTCCGGAAGGAGAACAGAAAAAGTATGACGACCTGCCGGCTGCGTATTCGCACCTATATCTCTGTATTGACGGAGAACTGGCGGCGGTCATCTGTATTTACGACCCGCTTCGCCCGGAAGCACGGGATGCAGTCCGAGAACTGCATAACTGCGGCTTTACTAACGTGGTTATGATGACCGGCGATAATCGCCGCACGGCGGAAGCCATTGCACAAGAGGTCGGCGTAGATGCCGTGTATGCCGAGGTTCTTCCGGAGGACAAGGCGGCCTTTATTCGAAGCGAAAAGGAGAAGGGCCATACGGTTATCATGGTGGGTGACGGGGTCAACGACTCTCCGGCGCTGTCGGAGGCAGATGCCGGCATTGCAATCTCCACCGGAGCGGCGATTGCCCGCGAGATTGCCGACATCACCATTGCGTCGGAGGACCTCTTCGAACTGGTGACACTCCGCAAGCTCGGCGTTGCCTTGATGAATCGCATTCACAGAAGTTATCGCTTCATTGTGGGCTTTAACCTGTCGCTGATTGCACTGGGCGTCGGAGGCGTGCTGCAGCCGACAACTTCGGCACTGCTGCACAATGGATCTACGTTGGGCATCAGCCTAAAGAATATGACCAATCTGTTAGCAGAAGGTGAAACCGCTCAAAGTAAATAGATGAACAGGAGAGCAGAGGGACAGTGATTGTTTCTCTGCTCTTTCAGTAGGGAGTGGAATTCATCACTTAAGATATTTTGCAAGGAGTAATTGTTGTGATAAAAATACTCTATCATGATGGACTATCCGGTGCAGCGGAGTTGCCCGGGCAAACCGATGTTTTTGAGAATGCTTCCGGAAACGGCGAGATACACTGTTATCGCTTATTTGACGGTGTTACCGCTATGCGGATGCGGTTGGAGATGGAAAGGTATACGGAGGTCCGCACTCGGACCGATGTGTTGGAAATAAATTTCTGTGCCGGCGGCCGTTTTGAAACCCAGTTTTCTATGCAGGATCACGTTCTTATGAAGCCGGGAGATATGGCTGTCAGCTGTTATGATGGGTATCACGGTAAGAGCTCAGAGTCATGGTTCCCACTGGGATATTACGAGGGCATCTGTCTGGAAGTCGAACCGGTGGATGCCGGACGATGGCTGGAACGGAACGCCCCTGCGTTTTCTGTAAATTTTAAGGTGTTAAAGGAGAATCTTCTGGGAAATAAATGGTATCTGAGCAGTCCTGCCGGACCTCGCTGCGAGCACGTTTTTCGGGAGCTATACGAAAGCATGGACTATATGAAGCCGTGTTTTTCCCGGCTTAAGGTACTGGAACTGCTGATGCTGTTGAGCGATATTCCACGTATGGATCGAGAGAAGATGTATTGCTCGGTACGACAGGTGGAACTGATTCGACATCTTCGCGATCATCTAGTCATGGAGCGGGAACACTACGTATCCCTTGCTCAGTTGGCGGCAGAGCACGATATTTCCGTATCTCATATGCAAAAATTGTTCAAGCAGGTATACGGTGTCCCCGTGTATCGCTATATCAAAGAGTATCGGCTGGAACAAGCCGCTGTAGAGCTGGTTCAAACAAGAAAACTTGTGACACAGATTGCACAGGAAAATGGATATGATAATGCCAGCAAGTTTTCTGAGAGTTTTAAAAAACGGTATGGCATGACTCCGTCGCAATATCGTATCAATGCAAAGAACATGGAGAAACGGAGCAAGTGAACGAAAATGGAGTAGTCGCAGTTTCGGAAGATGTGGTAAAGTTTTTCTGATTAGAAAGCACTAACTGAAAAATATTAAAGGAGGCATTACTACATTGAAAAAGCAATCTAATTTATCTCGGTTGCTAGACTATGCCGGGAAATACAGAATTCTGACCTATCTTTCGTGGATGTTTTCCGCCGTCAGTGCGCTGTTGGCATTGGTACCGTTCTGGTATATTTGGCGCATTCTAAAGGAGATTATCGAAGTGGCGCCGCGGTATGAAAATGCTGTTCATGTGACACAATACGGCTGGATGGCGGTCGCCGCTGCGATTGCTTCTGTATTGGTGTACATCACCGGGTTGATGTGTTCGCATCTTGCGGCATTTCGGATTGCCACCAATTTACGCCTTTCCATGACGAATCACGTCGCGGTGCTTCCGCTTGGTGTGATTGAACAGTTTGGAAGCGGTAAACTGCGCCGAATCATTTCTGAGACTGCTGGGACAACGGAAACGTATCTGGCGCATCAGCTGCCGGACAAGGCGAAGGCGATGGCAACGATTGTCGGTCTGCTGGCATTGCTCCTGATTTTTGATTGGCGATTAGGACTTTTGAGTCTCGTGCCGGTGGTACTCGCTTTTCTTGTCATGACGCGTATGACCGGAGCGAAAATGCAGGAGAAGATGACGCAATACCAGAATGCACTTGCGGATATGTCCAACGAAGCGGTGGAGTATGTACGAGGGATTCCTGTCGTCAAGACGTTTGGACAGAGCGTGTTTTCTTTTAAAAAATTTAAGGAAACGATCGATAACTATGAGCGTTGGGTCATCTCTTACACGAAGCAGCTGCGCTGGCCCATGACATTCTATACGTTGGCGGTGAACAGCGTGTTTGTATTCCTGATTGCCGGCGGCTTCGTACTTTCTTATGGAGGTGCGGACAACGAGATGTTGCTGAATATCCTTTTCTACATCATCATTACGCCGGTCATTTCTCTGACGCTTACCAAGCTGATGTTCATGAGTGAAAACGGTATGATTGTGCAGGATGCAATGAACCGAATTGACAGTGTGCTGCAGAGCCCGGGTCTTTCGCAGCCAAGTGTTCCGCAGCATCCAAAGGATAATTCTGTTGAGCTGTCGCATGTCACTTTCAGTTATGATGGTACGAAAAATGCGTTAGAAGATGTTTCACTGTCAATTGGTGCGGGACAAACCGCTGCGTTTGTAGGTCCGTCCGGCGGCGGAAAAACTACGTTAGCAGCGTTAATTGCTCGATTTTTTGACCCGCAAAGCGGCAGTATTTCCATTGGCGGCGTAAATGTAAAGGATATTGAGAAAAACGAGTTGATGGATACCATATCCTTTGTGTTCCAGAACAGCCATCTCATTAAGGGAAGTATTCTGGATAATGTTCGAATGGGAAAGCCCGATGCATCGGAGGAGGAAGTGATGGCTGCACTTAAAGCCGCACAGTGCATGGATATCGTTGAGAAGTTTCCGGATGGTGTAAATACGATAATCGGTTCACAGGGAATTTACCTTTCCGGCGGCGAGACCCAACGGCTGACCATAGCACGTGCAATGCTGAAAAATGCACCGGTGCTGATTCTGGACGAGGCAACCGCTTTTGCAGATCCCGATAATGAGACAAAAGTGCAGGCGGCTTTCAACGAGCTTGTGGTGGGCCGTACCGTCATCATGATTGCTCATCGCTTGACTACCGTTGTAAACGCGGACCTCATTTTTGTGCTGAAGGACGGTCATCTGGAAGAGAGCGGCAGCTTTGCGGAATTGTCCGAGCAAAAGAACAGTCTTTTTGGAACCATGTGGGAGAACTATCAGAAGTCCGTCCGCTGGAAAGTGGCAAAGGAGGCCGAATGATGATGAAGTATTTACAGAGACGTTACGCCGTTTCCCGAAAGGGAGCCGCGGACATTATCAAGGGGAGTTTAAGCTGTGCCTTGCAAAATGTTTCCTTCATGCTGCCGGTGTGCTTGCTGTATTATCTGGTAGGGGATATTATGGCGGGTACGTTGACGGCGGAGAGAATCCCGTTCTATGCAGTCGGTTGTATTGTGGCAGCCTTTTTCATTGTGATTTGTACGCGACTTGAATACGACAACACCTACCTTGTCACCTATGTGGAATCCGGCGTGCGCCGGGTGGGGCTTGCGGAGAAATTGCGGAAGATTCCGCTCTCCTTCTTTGGAAAGAAAGACCTTGCGGATCTGACATCGTCCATCATGAATGACTGTGCTGTGCTGGAACAAAGTCAGTCTCACTTCGTTGCACCGTTGTATGGTGCGATTCTCTCTACTACGGGCATCTCGATATCCATACTGGTTTTTAACTGGCGCATGGCACTGGCTGCTATTTGGCCTCTTCCGATAGCGTTTGCCATTGTGGCATTTGCTTCCGGTGTGCACAAGAGCTTATCCCGAAAGGCGATGATGGCGAAAATCATATGTGAAGACGGGATACAGGAATGCATAGAGTCTATGCCTGATCTGCGTGCAGCCAATGCTGAAATCGGATATCTTGTCGGATTGGAAAAGAAAATCCGCGGCGTGGAGAACCGACTCATTAAAAGTGAGCTGGGAACGGCCATCTTCGTGGTTTCCGCAGCACTGGTTCTGCGACTTGGAATTGCTACTACAGCCCTTGCAGGTGCCGCTTTGCTGGTAAAAGGAGAAATAAACGTTCTGACTTTCTTTATGTTTCTGCTAGTGGTGTCGCGGTTATACGATCCGTTGGAAGGCACGCTTCAAAACCTTGCCGCTATCATTGCCACAAACAGTAATATTGAGCGAATGAATGAGATTTTGGACTGCCCTGTGCAGACCGGCAGTGAGCATCTTACGAATCAGAATTGCGATATCGAATTTCATCATGTGGGTTTTTCGTATCAGAATGGCGAAACGGTGCTTCGGGATGTATCTTTTATTGCGAAACAGGGACAGGTCACGGCACTTGTGGGCCCTTCCGGAGGTGGAAAGACGACGGTTTCCCGTCTGGCGGCACGATTCTGGGATATTGATCGGGGCATGATTACCGTAGGCGGTATGGATGTGTCGAAAATCGATCCGGAAAAGCTGATGAGTCTCTATTCTATCGTATTCCAAGATGTGACGCTGTTTAACAACAGCATTTTGGAAAATATTCGTATCGGCCGTAAAGACGCTACGGATGAGGAAGTCATTGCGGCGGCGAAGCTCGCCAATGTAGACAGTTTTGCTGAAAAATTGCCGGACGGTTGGAACGCCAACATTGGGGAGAACGGCTGCGAGCTCTCCGGCGGCGAGCGACAGCGAATCTCTATTGCCCGTGCTTTCCTGAAGGATGCACCGATTATTCTGTTGGACGAGGCGACGGCCAGTCTGGATGTTGAGAATGAGACGGTAATTCAGGAAGCTCTTTCCCGCCTCATCAAAGATAAAACCGTCCTCATGATTGCCCATCGGATGCGTACCGTTTCCGGTGCAGACCGGATTGTGGTGCTTAAGGACGGTGCGATTGCAGAGCAGGGAACTCCCGCACAGCTCTTGCAGGAGGATGGCATTTTCACTCACATGATGCAGTGCCAGAAAGAGAGTCAAAATTGGACGCTTCGACGGGCGTGAAACTCTTTTTACAAAAAAAGACACTTCAGGCGAAGGCATTGGATAACCGGATGGAGTCTTGCCGGAGAATTATAAAAGAAGGTATGGAGCTTGCCGACATTTCACCGGAGGTTCTTTCGGGAAATCGAGAGGAATGGTTGGAAAAGTTGCGGCATATCCTCGATGAAGATATTGATAAACGCTTTATTCTAAAAGGCGTTGCTTTTACCGCAGCGTTTGCCGTTTGTGTTAAATTTACGGTGGTGGTGCTAACTATGGGTGGGTTCTCGCAGCAAGACACGCAGCAAGACACAGTGTTCTGTTTTTTTGGCGGAATGCTGGCGATTTTATGCGGATTTGTGTATATTTTTGCGGAAGCCTTGACCAAGCAGGATTTCTTGTATGCGTGGGGAAAGAACTGGGGAGGGTCCGGAATGGGCGGACTTGCCAATTCGTATTCGATTCTCGGCATCGGGGTTGGTTTGGCCGGAACCACGTGGCCGCTCTGGGGCGGCCTGCTGATTGCGTGCATTGCCCTTTCTGTGATTATCCGAATGGTGCTGATGCATGTAATAAAAGAAGCAGAGCGTCAGAAATGAAAGCACGACAAATGAATATGATGAGAAGGAGGCGACCGGGTCGTCTCTTTTTCTTTTCGTAGAATGAGGAATAATGTTACAAAATGCATCGAATAACATCGGAAAAATGTTACAGATTCTGCCGTAAAATGAAGAATAATGTTACAAAATACATTGAAAAGTGTCGGAAAAATGTTACAATGCTAGTATTGGGAGGTCTGTGAGATGCTAGAAAGGAACATTACGGAGAAATTAATCTCGTGGAAAAATCAAAAAAATAAGAAAGCACTTTGCATTATTGGTGCGAGGCAGACTGGAAAGACGACGACAATTCGAGAGTTTGCGAAGGAACAATATGAATATTTTGTCGAAATTAACTTTATACTGGATAAAGGCGCGGAGAAGATTTTTGAAGGAAAATTGGATGCAGATACGATCATTGAGAATCTCACGGCATTTAAGCTGCAGGAATTAAAGCCGGGAAAGACACTGATTTTCCTGGATGAGATTCAGGAATGTCCGAATGCGAGATGCGCCATTAAATTTCTTGTGGAAGATGGCAGATTTGATTATATAGAATCCGGGTCGCTGTTGGGAGTTCGGTACAAAGAAGTACCATCATATGCCGTGGGATTTGAAGAAATCGTATATATGTATCCGATGAACCTTAAGGAATACTTTATTGCGAATGGCGTGCAGAAAGCGACGTTCGAGATATTACAAACATGCTATGAAAAGCACGAACCGGTTCCACAGACGATACATGAAACGTTGTTGAAGTTGTTTGCGACCTATATCGTTGTAGGAGGGATGCCGGACGTTGTGCAGACCTATGTGAACTCACATGACATCGGAAAAGTAATTCAGCTCCAGAGAAGCATTTTAGAATTATACAGACAAGATATCTCCAAGTACTCATCTGATACAGAAAAGATAAAAATTAAAGCTATTTTTGATAGCATTGCTTCACAATTAGACGATAAGAACAGGAGATTTTTTCTGAATCGGATTGATAAAAATGCAAGAATGAATCGATATGAGGATTCAATCCTATGGCTGAGTGATGCAGGTGTTGCACTTCCATCCTATAATGTGACAGAACCTCAACCTCCACTGCAGCTTAATGTAAAGAGAAATTTGTTCAAATTGTTTATGGGAGATACAGGTCTTCTGTGTGCTTCTTGTATGGAGAACATACAGTTTGAATTATTGCAGGGAAACATGGACGTGAATATGGGAAGTATTCTGGAAAATGTATTCGCACAGATGATAAAGGCGAATGGATTCTCTCTGACATATTTTGAATCAAAGAAGTATGGAGAATTGGATTTTGTGATTCAGAATGGGATGAAAATCGATCTTCTTGAAATTAAATCCGGAAATGATTATCAACGGCACTTGGCACTGGATAAAGTTGCTGCTGTAGGGAATTGGAATTTTGGTAGAAAGATTGTATTTTGCAAAGGAAATGTAACGAAAGAATCAGGGATTGAATATTTCCCATGGTATATGAGTATGTTTTATCAGCCGGAGAAAGAGCCGAAGAAGTATATATACGAGGTTGATTTATCCGGATTACAACAATAGAAATAAAGAGGTCTGCAATGGAAAAAAGTATTATATCGGAACTTACTGCATTTATCGAACACGCACCCACGGCATTTCATGCGGTGGCGGAATTAAAGAATTTCCTGAATCGAGACGGGTTCGAAGAACTGCATGAATCCGAGCGGTGGGAGATCGAACCCGGAAAAAAATATTACGTCACAAGAAATAATTCCAGCATCATCGCGGTCAAGGCCGGAACCGACCTGGATGATTACAGCTTCCATGTGACCGCATCCCACAGCGATTCTCCCTCTTTTAAGCTGAAAGAAAATGCGGAAATCGAAATCGCAAAAAGATACACGATGCTGAACACCGAAGGGTATGGCGGAATGATTTGTTCTACCTGGTTTGACCGGCCCCTTTCCCTTGCGGGAAAAGTAATGGTAAAAAACGGAAATCGATTAGAGACTCACTTGGTGAAAGTGGATCGAGATCTTCTGATGATTCCCAGCCTGGCCATTCATATGGATCGAAAAATCAATGAAGGCCGGCCACTCAACAAGCAGGTGGACATGCTGCCCATATTATCCGGCAGCGTGAAGGGACCGGATGCCGTTAAAAAACTGATTGCGGAAGAGCTGGGCATATCGGAAGAGAACATCTACGGGATGGATTTGTTTTTATACAACCGAATGGAAGCGGTACGATGGGGCCATGACGATGAATTCATCGGGTGCCCGAGACTGGATGACTTGCAATGTGCTTTTACCTCTATGAAGGGATTCCTGACGGCAGAGAACGATCGGAATATCAATGTCTATGCCTGCTTCGACAACGAAGAGGTGGGATCGGGCACAAAACAGGGAGCAGCGTCCACATTCCTTTATGATGTTCTGTGGCGGATGAACAAGGCGCTGGGCAAGGACGAAGAAGAATTTCGCCGTGCCGTGGCGAGCAGCTTTATGCTGAGCTGTGATAACGCCCATGCGGTACATCCGAATTATCGGCAGAAGAGCGATGAAACGAACTGCGTCTACATGAACGAGGGCATTGTGATCAAATCCCACGCCGGGCAAAAATACACCAGCGATGCGGTCAGCGTGGCGATTTTCAAGATGATTTGCGAAAAAGCAGAGGTGCCGGTGCAGTTTTTCTCCAATCGGTCGGACGAAGCGGGTGGCAGCACTCTGGGCAACATTGCCATGTCCCAGGTGTCCATGAATACCGTGGATATCGGATTGCCGCAGCTGGCGATGCATTCGGCGTATGAGACGGCGGGGGTGAAGGATATGGAGTATATGGTAAAAGCAGTGACGGAATTCTACGCATCGAATATCCGGGGGGATTCCGACGGAAATTATCGGATTTAGCGGCGGATTGATTTTCTTGTTTACAACGAATAAACGCATAAGGTATACTCACTTTGTTATGTTCATTGATTTATTAAGAGATGGGCTTTGCATATTCTATGTACAAATAAATGGAGGCTTAGATGAAAGCAGAAAGACGTGTAGGTACGGTTTCCCGTGGAATCCGGTGTCCGATTTTCCGTGAAGGAGATAATCTGGCAGAACAGGTAGTGGAGAGTGTTCTGGAGGCAGCGGAATCCGATGGGTTCGAGATTCTGGACAGAGATGTAATCGGTATTACCGAGTCTGTGGTTGCCAGATGTCAGGGAAACTATGCTAGTGTGAACGACATTGCAGAGGATGTAAAGAACAAGTTGGGTGGAGAGACCATCGGAATCGTATGGCCGATTCTTTCCAGAAACAGATTCTCCATCTGCCTGAAGGGCATGGCAATGGGTGCCAAGAAGGTTGTTGTAATGCTCAGCTATCCGTCCGATGAAGTGGGAAATGCACTGCTTACCATCGATCAGGTGGTGGATGCGGGAATCAATCCGTATTCCGATGTGCTGGATGAGAAGAAATACAGAGAACTGTTCGGCGTGAACAAGCATCAGTTCACAGGCGTGGATTATGTGGAGTTCTACAGTGAAATTATTCGGGAAGCCGGTGCTGAGGCAGAAATCATTTTCTCCAACAAACCGGAGACGATTCTCGAGTACACGAACAATGTCATCAATTGCGACATTCATACCCGATTCAGAACCAGAAATAAGCTGAAGGATCTGGGCGCAAATGTTTACGGCATGGATGAGATTCTGAATGCACCGGTAAACGGAAGCGGCTTTAACGAAGAGTACGGCCTTCTGGGAACCAATAAATCCACCGACGACAGCGTAAAGCTCTTCCCGAGAGATTGTCAGCCTTTTGTGGATGAGGTTCAGACCATCATGAAGGAGAAGACCGGAAAGCAGGTGGAAGTTCTGGTATACGGAGACGGCGCTTTTAAAGATCCGGTGGGCAAAATCTGGGAACTGGCGGATCCGGTGGTTTCGCCGGCATATACCAAAGGCCTGGATGGAACACCGAATGAGCTGAAGCTGAAATATCTGGCCGATAATGAATATTCGGATCTTGCCGGAGATGAGCTGAAAGAAGCGATTAAGCAGGCCATCAGTGATAAGCCGGAAGAGAGCCTTGTGGGAAACATGGCATCGGAAGGCACCACGCCGAGAAGACTCACCGATCTAATCGGTTCGCTCTGCGACTTGACATCGGGATCCGGAGATAAGGGAACACCGGTAATTCACATTCAGGGATACTTTGATAATTACACCACCGGAATGTAAATGGAAAAAGAGCTGAACGGAGGTCTGGAGGATGAGTAACAGGCGAACCTTCTTTTATTACGTAATCCCCTCCGTGTTGTCCTTCGCACTCTCGGGAATTTACGCCATTGTGGACGGGTTTTTTGTGGGCAATTCCATCGGGGATGCCGGGCTTTCCGCAATCAACATCGCGTATCCGATTACGGCGGTGCTGATTGCCACCGGAACCGGAATCGGCATGGGCGGTGCTGTCAAATACTCCATACTGAACGCCGGCGGGCACGAAGAAAGGGCGCGGGATTACGCCGCCGAAGCGATATGGATGATGCTGTTGTTCAGCGTGTTCCTTACCGGATCTTTCTATGTGATGTCGGAACGGCTTCTTTCCGCGCTGGGGGCATACGGCGAGCTGCTGGTCCTGGGAAAAGAGTACACGACGGTAATCATCCTAGGAACCGTGCTGCAAGTATTCGGCACCGGAATGGTTCCATTTATGAGAAACTACGGCGGCGCGATGTGGTCCATGATCGCCATGATATGCGGTTTTGCCACCAATGTGACGCTGGATTACATCCTCGTATGGGTGCTGAACTGGGGGATGTACGGTGCGGCTTTCGCGACGGTGATTGGACAGGGGGTCACCATGGCGGTGGCGCTGGTTTATTGTGCTGCCAAAAAGAAATTGTTTTTGAAGATGACTTCCGAGGATATAGGGGGACGGGCGCTGCAAATCGTGAAAATCGGACTGGCGCCCTTCGGATTGACTCTCGCTCCGGAAATTTCCCTTGTGATTATCAATCGCTTTTCCGCTTCTTACGGAGGACAGCAGGCAATCGCAACCTATGCCTGCATTTCCTATGTCATTTGCATTATCTATCTTCTCTTGCAGGGCGTAGGCGACGGCAGCCAGCCTCTTATGAGTCAATTCTACGGAGGGAGGCAGGGAAAAAATCTGAAGGAAACCAAGAAGCTGGCATACAAATCATCGATGGCCATCGCGGTAATCGGCGGGATTCTGATGTATCTGCTTCGAGGTCAAATCGGTGTGCTGTTCGGTTCGTCGCCGGAAGTCAATGCGGAAATCATAACGGTCATGCCGATTTTCCTGCTTTCCCTTCCGGCCGATGCCATTACAAGAGTAACATCTGCAGCCTTCTATGCAACGGAGAAAAGCGTGTGGTCCTATGTGCTGATCCTGTCGGAGCCGGTGATTACGCTGGTACTGGTGATGATTCTGCCGCCGCTGTTCGGAGGTCAGATCATGATCTGGTGGAGTTCCGTCGCGGCAAAAATCGCTACGGCAGTGGTAGGCATTGCGCTGTCTGTTTTTATAAGAACGCAGAAATGACGTGTTCTTTATAATATACAAACAAATTCTCCAAAAGACTTGATTAGAAATTACGAAACCGTTATAATTTTGTCAGAAATTGATAAATAAATATCAAGTTCAAAAAGGACTTTATTTCCGGTACTAGAGGAGGAAAATAAGATGCAAAGATTTACTAACCCAAGAGACATTTATCACGGTAAAGGTGCACTGGAAGTGCTGAAACAATTTGAAGGAAAGAAAGCGGTTATTTGTGTGGGCGGCGGCTCCATGAAGCGATTCGGTTTCCTGGACAAAGCAAAGAGTTATCTGGAAGAGGCCGGAATGGAAGTTCGTGTCTTTGAAGGAATCGAACCGGATCCATCCGTTGAGACCGTAATGAAGGGTGCGACATTTATGCAGGACTTTGGTCCGGATTGGATTGTAGCAATCGGCGGCGGTTCTCCAATCGATGCGGCGAAAGCAATGTGGATTAAGTACGAATATCCGGAAGTAACCTTCGAGGATATGTGCGTGGTATTCGGACTGCCAAAGCTGCGCACCAAGGCAAAATTCTGTGCGATTTCTTCCACATCCGGAACAGCTACAGAAGTTACCGCATTCTCCATCATCACAGACTACGAAAAGGGAATTAAATATCCAATCGCCGACTTTGAGATTACCCCGGACGTTGCAATCGTGGATCCGGAGCTGGCAGAGACCATGCCGAAGAAGCTGGTAGCTCATACCGGAATGGATGCGCTGACCCATGCGATTGAAGCTTTTGTATCCACAGTTCACAGTGATTTCACCGATGCACCGGCAATCCGTGCAATCGAGCTGATTCAGGCGAACCTGATCGATTCCTACAATGAAGATATGACCGCTCGCGACAGCATGCACAACGCACAGTGCCTTGCCGGCATCGCGTTCTCGTCCGGCCTGCTGGGCATCGTACACTCCATGGCTCACAAGACCGGTGCGGCATTTGCGGACTACGGTTCCCATATCATCCACGGTGCGGCTAATGCAATGTATCTGCCAAAGGTTATCGCTTACAATGCGAAGAATGAAGAAGCGAAGAAGAGATATGCCGTAATCGCAGACTACATGCATCTCGGCGGAACTACCGAAGATGAAAAGGTTGCCGCTCTGATTGAATACGTTCGCGGAATGAACGACAAGCTGAACATCCCGCACTGCATTAAGAACTACGGCGGCGACAGCTATCCGACCGAACAGGGCTTCGTACCGGAAGACGTATTCCTGGAAAGACTCCCGGAAATCGCTGCAAACGCAATTCTGGATGCCTGCACCGGTTCCAACCCGAGACAGCCGAGCCAGGAAGACATGGAAAAACTGCTGAAGTGCTGCTACTACGACACCAAAGTAGATTTCTAGAGTGCGTTGTATAATTCAAGACAACTTAATTCAAAATAGTCACTAGAAGAAAAGGACCTCCGCATTTCAATCCAATGCGGAGGTCTTTTTCTTCTATTATCACTTATAAAACAAAATGCATTCGTTCCGGGTCGAACCGATCTTCCTGAGGGCAGGCGTTTTCCGGCTTTGCCCCGATAATATCACAGATGACAAATTTTTGAAATATACGTGCGAATAGGCTATAATGATAAAGTTCGAGAAAAAATGAGCAGAGAGAAGATCGCATTATGGATGAAAGAAATATTGTTATTGTAAATGGAAGTTTGTGTGACGCTTCGGAGTATGATGCACTGATTAACTCGCAGGAGGCATATGCGTATGAAGTGATTCGGGTGATTGAAGGAAAACCGCTTTTTCTGGAGGATCACCTGGAGCGGCTGAAGAACACCCTTGCGGGGATTGGAATGCGCTGTGATTTCACGGCGGAGTCGCTTCGGGCGGATTTCGGGCGTCTTTGCACGGCGAACGGTGTTTTGTCGGATAACGTAAAAATCATCATTTGGAAGGATACGGTGTGCATGATGTTCACCGGGGCCACCTACCCCAGCGAAGAGATGTATCGCGATGGCGTTGGCGTAGGAGTTGTGGCGGCGGTTCGAGAGAATCCTCAGGTGAAGATCAGCAACTTCTGGCTGCGGGAATTCGCCAATCGCATGATTGCGGAGAACGGTTTTTTCGAGGTGATGCTGGCCAATCGGAAGGATTGCATCACGGAAGGCAGCCGATCCAATATGTTCTTCATTAAAGACGGCGTTGTGGTGACCAGTCCGGCCGAGGGTGTTCTTCTTGGAATTACTCGTAAAAGAATCATTTCGGTGTGCGAGGAGAACCGGGTGCCCATCGAATATCGGGAGATTCCGCGGAAGGAACTGGGGGATTTCGATGCGGCGTTTATCAGCGGAACATCGCCGAATGTACTGCCGATTCGCTTTGTGAAAGACGGTAATCGGATGCTGGAGTACGATGTAAATGACCGGACGCTGAGACACGTGATGAAACTGTACGATTCGGAGATTGCCGGGTACCTTGGATGTTAATAGAATTGTTTTAAAGAAACACAGGAGGAAGTTATGAATAAGGCAGACCGTGCGGAAGAGCTGTTCCGCAAAGGATACAACTGCAGCCAGTCGGTATTTGTGGCTTTTGCAGAGGAACTTGGAATGAGTGAGGAAGAGGCGGCGAGAATGGCCGCTCCCTTCGGTGCGGGTTTCGGCAAGCTCCGGGAAGTGTGCGGGGCCGTCTCCGGAATGACGATGGCAGCCGGTGTTCTTCAGGGATACTCCGACCCGGCGGATGCGCAAGGGAAGAAAGAGCTGTATGCACTGGTGCAGAAGATATGCCGGGAGTTTGAGGAGAAAGAGGGATCCCTCATCTGCCGCGAATTGCTGGGGCTGAAGAAGGGACAAGATATGGAGGAGCCGGCGGTGAGAACCGAGGAGTATTACCGGAGTCGCCCTTGCGTGGGTGCCTGCCGCACCGCGGCGGAAATCGCAGAGAAATATTTACAGAGAGAGAATGGCTAAGATACAAAAAAATAATATAAGCGCACATCTATATTGAAATCGTGAATTTGACTTCACTTTTTACGGCGATTACAATATTCAGGTACATTAATTGGGAGATTTGTATCATCTGAGAAAGGGTTGAATAATATGCCTAATTTAGAATTGCCAAAGTCATTTGACGAATTTGTCGATGCGAGAAAAGCCGGCTTCATTCACGTAAAGGATTACGTGGAAAACGGCGGACATTTAGTCGGAATCTTCTGCTCCTACACTCCGCTGGAGCTGTTCGATGCGGCCGGCGTATGTGCGATTGGCCTGTGCGGAACCAGCAATGAGCCGATTGCGGATGCTGAGAAGGTGCTTCCGAAGAATCTATGTCCGCTGATTAAAGCAAGCTACGGTTTTGCATATACGGACAAGTGCCCGTACACCTACTTCTGCGACTTTATCGTTGGCGAAACCACCTGCGACGGAAAAAAGAAGATGTTTGAACTGCTCAACGACATCAAGGAAACCTACGTAATGCAGCTTCCGCAGGGTCAGAAGAGAGCGTATGCGAAGGATATCTGGTACGAAGAAGTCAAGCTTCTGAAAGAAAAGCTGGAAGAAAAATACGGTGTGAAAATCACGGACGAAAAGCTGAGAGAGGCAGCCAGAAAGAGAAATGCCCTGAGAAGAACGCAGCTGGAGCTGTATGCACTTCAGGGGATGAACCCTCCGGCACTGAAATCCACCGAGGTGATGTCCACCCTCGCTCAGGGACTCTTTCACTTCGGCGTGGATGCACAGCATGCAACGTATCGGGCAAGGGTGGATGCGGCAAAAGCAGCATATGAAGCGGGAGAAAGACCGGTTCCCGAGAAGACGAAGAGAATTCTCCTGACCGGCTGTCCATCCACCGGCGTTATTCAAAAGGTTGGCGTTACCATTGAGAACAACGGCGGCGTAATCGTCTGTCTGGATGACTGCGGCGGTGAACGTACCACAAAGATGATGGTCGACGAGGATGCGGACGATATTCTGAGAGCGATTTCGGACCGTTATCTGGAAATCCATTGTTCCGTTATGACCACCAATGAAGGACGTATCGAGAACACAAAGGAAATGTGCAAGAAGTATAACGTGGACGGCGTGGTGGAACTGGTACTTCAGGCGTGCCATACCTTTAACGTCGAAGCAACCCGCATGCAGGAGATGTGCGAAGAGGAAGGCATTCCGTACATGAAGCTGGAAACCGATTACTCCACAACCGACAGCGGTCAGATTGAAACAAGACTTGCAGCATTCCTGGAAATGTTATAGACTTTAATAGCATCACAAAGAGCAAGAGTTCTCTTGCTCTTTTCTATAGGAGAAAAATATGTATCAAGTAGGAATAGACATCGGCTCCAGTGCCGCCAAGGTGGCTGTAATCAAGGGTGACGAAGTGGTAAAAACAATGCTGCTGGATACCGGGTTCAGCAGTCGGAAAGTGGCAGACGAAATCTATGCGGCGTTGGTGTCCGATGGAATCACCAAAGACAATGCGAAATACGTGGCCACCGGATACGGCCGGGTTTCCGTTCCGTATGCGGACAATGTGGTAACGGAAATCACCTGTCACGGAAAAGGTGCAGATTACCTGTTCAAGGAAAACGGAACGGTAATCGATATCGGCGGGCAGGATACCAAGGGAATTTCTCTTAAGAAAGGGCGCGTCATGAAATTTATCATGAACGACAAGTGCTCCGCGGGCACCGGCAAATTTCTGGAGGTTATGACCAGTCGACTGGGATTGACATTGGAAGAGTTGTCGGACTTGGCAAGAGAAGGAAACGAGATTTCTATCAGCTCCATGTGTACTGTTTTTGCGGAATCGGAAGTCATTAGCTTGATTGGAAAGGGGACGCCGAGAGCGGACATTGCGTTTGGCGTAATCGAATCCGTCATCAACAAGGTGGTGGCTTTGATTGCTCAAGTACCGGCGAATAAATACTTCCTCACCGGCGGACTGTGCGAGGATGACTATGTGCGGGAGCGCTTGGAGCTGGCATTAAATGCACCGGTTAAGAGCACACCGCTGGCAAGATATGCCGGGGCCATCGGTGCCGCAATTCTGGCGGCGGAGGAATAACTGATTTAAATGGGAAAATGAAACCGGCATCTGAGGAGGGTGCCGGTTTTGCATGAGAAAAAGCATAGATTTATCTTTTTAAATTAGCCTTTTCCTCTACACAATAACAAAAAAATAACAAATAAACTACAGGTAAAATCCTTTGATACCACAGGTGCATTGACATCCTAAAGAATAGTATGTAAAATAAAACTGCGAAAAAAAAGGAGAGAAATATGATTGATTTTCATTGTCATGTTTTGATGGGCATTGATGATGGAAGCCGGAATTTGGAAACCTCCGCATCTATGCTGGAGGCATCGAGAACGCAAGGTGTGCAGCAGATTGTATGTACACCCCATTTTAATGCAGCCAAAGATCGGATGGAAGAATTTCTGATAAACCGGGATCGCGCATTTCAAATACTTCAGAAATGGATCGATGCGTCGGACGCAGTGGACATTCGGCTATATCCGGCTGCGGAG
>ERZ1034980.419-NODE-419-length-32593-cov-6.886041_pt1 | contig 32593 bp, 35 predicted proteins | sample MGYA00520622_ERZ1034980 | MGnify/ENA primary metagenome ERZ1034980 (study PRJEB33766, sample SAMN09781791) | gut metagenome | biome: gut microbiome | host: Homo sapiens | place: Madagascar | study: EMG produced TPA metagenomics assembly of the PRJNA485056 data set...
TATAACAAAAGATGTGTATGGATCGGAAGTAATTCTTGTTTCTATCTATTAGTATTCCTAAAGTATCATGCTTACGCAGTAGCTTTAGGTTACCTAATAGCTTGTCTTAGGTTATCTAATTGATGGCTTATAGTACTCTAATTGATACTAAACTTCGTTAGTTTTCTAATTGATACTATAGCTACAAATTGCTACCTTATTGAGTAAAACTCTTAAAACAATTCCTTTACAGCACTAATAGTTTCCTTGAGGGATGCTACTATCGTAGTTGTCTCAAGAATTCTATTAGAATACTAAAGATAGAGCTAGAAGAAGCATCTTCTATCTCGTGGATACATTGAGAAATACTCATAGAAGGATTACTAAATGTAATACTATAGAGGAGCTATAGAGAGTCTAAAGGGGTACTATAGGCTAGCTAGAGAGGGACTAAAGGGGTTCCTATAGTGTTCCTTTAGTTACTCTATAGTTTTTGTCGTATATAATATCATCAGACTTTATGGTGATTTTGTGTGAGCGTGTGTGGACGCTTATGGTATTCTCTAAGTATAAATACCTTAGACAATCTGTAGACGACAAAATAAACCTCTGTGCACGCTCAATCGACACAAAAACCCTAAAGAAATCGTTCTGACTTCCTTAGGGTTAGTGGTGAGTTTTCTTTTAGTAATTCTTTAACATATTATAGGTACTTATTCGTTTAGCTTCTGCTCTTCCCATTGGTCTCATTTGGTTAGTCTCATCTCTGTAGAATATACCTCGTTCAGGATCGAGCCACTGCTCTAATTTAGCTTCCATCTGTTCTAATACACCTAGCTCTTCGTCCCTATCCATGACTTCTAACCAGTAGGCTACAGCCATACATAAAGCGTCTAAGCGGTCATCATGAGCCAGTGCTCCTCTGTCTCTACTCAAGCGTGTCATTTGGTAGATTAAAGAGTATGCAGGAGCGTTCTCATATATTTGATAGTCATCAATGATAACCTGCTTATGTACAATCAATTTGTGTCTCATCATGACTGGCTCAAGGGTATCAATGATACGTGCTTCTTTCTGAGCATAGTTCTTCACTTCAGTGATACGACAAGGGTGTACTGCATTAAGGACTGGTGCGAAGAGTTTAGAAAACATACCATCACCAAAGTTGCCCTCTACGACAATCTCATTGACTCCATACATTTTAGCTTTGTTAGCTAATTGTCGGAGTGTAGAGTCGCTATAGCCCTCTCTCGTACCACCTACTTCAAGTACGAATAGGTAGCCATTGAGATACTTAACGACTGCATAAGAGGTCTCGTCCTTACCTCTACCTGAAGGGTCAACTGCCATGACTGTACCAGTGTACTCATAGACTTCTGAAGATCTCCCTTGAGGTTCATAGAAGTAGTCGCCTTTAAGTGCTACGCAAGGTAAATCATTAATGCGGAGCTGTCTGTCATTACTCCAGTACCACTTGAGATTAGCTTCATCAAGCGACAAGTTAGCAATCATCAAGTCTTGTACTTTCAATGGGTACTTCTCTTGGTCGCTCAAGTTAGTGTTAAGCATAAACTGAAGGGCAAAGCCTGCTTTACCATAAGATAATCTACGTTTGTAAATTTCTTCTTCATCGAAGCGTCTAGGGTCTGTAGGCTTACCTGCATAGAGGTCAGGGTTCTCGTCATATTTGTCGGCTATAATCTTTGCTAAGCGGTCTCCATAGAATTCTCTTTCAGATAAACTCTCAGGATATAATACAGTCCAAATACGACAACGATAGCCACGCTGTTGCAATTCATTGTACAAGCTCATTTCATTCTGAGGGGTACCTAGGTAAACTATCTGCCCACCCGGTTTAATAATAGCGTCAAACTCCTTAACAGCTTCATTGAGTTTGTCTCGTTGTGTCTGAGTACCACTATTGTTAGCTACTTCAACGTCATCGGCAATAAGTAGGTCTGCACGACTACCAGTCAACTGCCCTGATATACCTACAGATTTAATACTAGGAGAAATATCAGGTACCGCAGGACCGACATCAAATAAGTTCTGTTGGTCTCGTTGGTCAGGTCTAGCCTTTAGATGAGCTAAGAATGGTAGTGTATAGATAATTCGTTTGATAAAGATAGCGTTAGCGTCCGCTCTATCTTTGGAAGCTGAGACAATCTCTACTTTCTTCTGAGGGTCTCTCCATAGTGTCCATACAGCGTATGCACAAGTGATAAATGATTTAGCTACACCACGGAAGCCCTCGATAATAAAGCGGTCATTTGGAAGGTTCTGAAGGGTATGAGCTATATCGTATTGGATAGGTGTAGGGTCAGGTAGACTAATCATCTTCCATACCATATAGATGAATACCCTAAAGTCCTCTTTAGCCTTCGCTATCTGTTCTTCAGACCACTGCATTAGTGTTCACCATAGTGCTCTTCCATGAGTGTAGGTGGGTCAAACATTGGAATTTCATGTGTCTCCTGTTTGACTGCAACAGCTAACTCAGGAGTTGTCTCAAGTTTATTGTCTCGAAGGAAGCGTCTAACTTTCTCAAGGAATGTTGGTGTACGTCTCAATTCAGGATCATGTAGACCATCAATAAGTGCTTCTACTTCTAACTCAGCAATTTGATCTAAGAGTTCTTGATTGATTTCCATAGGTTACTTGTCTCCTTTCTTACGTGTTGCATTAAGGTCTAGCTTGTTTACTTTAGTTACACCTTTAGGTGTCTTACCCATTCTGTAGTCCCATAAAGGGCAGTCCTCTGAAGGGCAGTTGTCGACTTCTTTAGTGTCGTTACAGCAACAATCTAAACATTTAGCTCTGATAGCTTTCATTTGAGTTCTAATTACTTTAGCCATAAGTTCTCCTTAGGAATATAAAAAAGCCCCCTACGGAATATCCATAGAGGGCTATTGGTTAGAACCAACCAGTAGCGGTTAGTGTTGTTCTTTTCATATGTTCTTTTTGACTGTAAAGGTCAGCTTTAAGGTCTACGTCAAACTTAGGTGTTTGGTACGACAATCTAGCTCCTGCTGTAATTGTTTTACCATTGTTAAAGTCTGTCTCAGCATAAATGCCTTTCTTAAAGCGTGGCTGTTCAGGTACAGTTAAGTCTAGTACTGCTTCGTGTACTTCAGTTACGACTAGCTTACCATTGTCTAGCTTATGCTCTTCCTTTACGTTATCTGTAGCAATTTCATGTCGCTTACCATTAACATTGACGACAAGTGGTTGTTGTTTTGTCGTGAATTGTACATCGGTATCCTCACGCACTCCAGTGGTCGGATCTACAGTCTTTGGAAGGTATTCAAAAGTAGTCGTTTGTTTCTGCTTATGGTCTAACTTAATTGGTGCTGTAGGTGCTACTTGTGGCTGTGTCGGTGTTGGGTGTGTACTAAATCTATAGGCAAGTACAGCTACAACTACGACAAATATAAGTGGTATGATAATCTTTAGCCAGTTGCTTAATGTGTGTTTATTAGGAATTCCACTCATTGATATACTCCCTCACTCTCTGTCTGATTTGCCAACCTAAACCATATAAGTCCCATCTCATATCAGGGTCGTCATCATGTAAACCATAGCCATCGAAGTCTGCTACTTCTGCGTGTGTCCATACGTTACCTTCAGGGTAAATGCCAATCTCTACGCACAGCTTAGCAACAACTTTAGCCATCATGTCTAATTGATCCTGTGTAGGTGGCTCTGAGCCATAATTAATGTTACCTTCAGAGTCAATAGAAGCTCCATAGCAACTACAAATAGAAATACCAATAGCACGACTATTGCGTCTCCATGTGTGAGCTTTTAAGTCCATAAAGCTATCCATATCAGTGTGAAGGCTACCATTAGCGTCAATGTTGATGTGGTAGTCTCCAAAGAATTGTCCATAGTGTCCTGCTGTCCAGTGCAAGTAGATTTTGTCGATTGCTCCTCTAGCAGGAACTGTATAGTCTGACAAATCAGTGAAATTAATTTCTCTCATCTGTTCTCCTTTCGATTTCTGTAGATACTTTCTTAGGTAGTTCAGTCATCTTGTCGCCATCTACTCTGTAGTTCACTCCAATCTTACTCAAGCCTGCTTCAAGTACTCTATCGAATAATTGAGATCGCTCATAGCCTGCTTCTTTAAGGTTCTCAGCAATACTAAATAGCTCTGCAAAGATTACCCCTACATATAACAAAAGAGATACAATTTTACCGATGTGGAAGCCTTGTATCTCGTATTGAGGAAATAGCAGGTATATAAAGACTGCTAATAGTATAACTGTGGAATATGCGACAAATTTAATCATGATATTCCATTTGTATTTTTTAGACTCTAAATAGCCAATCTCCCATGCTCGGAAGAAAACAGCTCTAAAGAGGTTCATCACTGTAGGTGGATAGTCTTTGTCTTTACAGAAGCGAATAGCTATAGCTGTCCACTTTGTAAGAGTGTCAATAAATACAATGATGATAACAAGAAGAAGTGCTAAGAGAGCGTCCCCTAGCACTTGAGTTGGTATTAACAATATATGCTCCTTTCAGTTCTATTAAGATATTCTCTTCCAAATGTATACAGATAGGTATGGTGGAAGAATTGAAAATGCTTTACCTTCACCATCAACACGGATACTATGTGAGTGGTCTCCTGCACTGTTGATACTAACACTATGTGTATGTCCACCTGCTCCATCTACAGATATTGGTATTCTTTGTGTGTTACCATCAGCCACCCTTAAATTACCTTGTGTAGTGGCTAAGTTACCACCTGAGTTTCTAAAAGATGAAGTAAAGTTTAAACTTGCAGAATGACTATGTCCACCTGCATTATTAGTGCTAGACCCATGACTGTGTCCACCTGCTTGAGTAGTACTTCCATAATGACTATGAGCTGGTAATTCTTTTATAGTAAGTGTTACTTCAGCTCTACCCCCAGTGCTACCTGCATTATAATTAGTACCTTGTGATAAAAGCATTCTTCCTTGATCTATAGCTTCCCATGTACCAAACCCAAAGAGTACCTTAGGGTTAGTGCTTGTAGTACTAATATAAATACTGCCCACTGGATATACTTGTGCAAGTGTTGTCTTTTCAGCAATCTTACTAGAGATTGTAGTTGCAAAGTTAGGGTCATTCCCTAGTGCTTGTGCAAGTTCCTGTAATGTATCTAGAGTTTTCGGGGATTGTCCGACAAGATTAGCTACTGCTCCTGTAGCTTCTCTAGCAATCAATTTGTCAATTTCACTTTTTGTATAATATTCTCCACCACTAATATCTTTGACATATTTTTTAATTTCTCTACATTCAGCTAGTGCTTCCTCAACAGCTTGCTTATTACTAGCAGTTAGATCTGTATTCTGTTGAACTGCTTTTGCTTTTTCATTAATCTCATTTCGGACTGTTTTAGCTTCTTCTTTAATTACATTAGTATCCTGCTTTAAAGTTTCATTAGTGCGTGTAAGTTCTTCAACTTTTGTTTTATCTTGACTTACCTGAGTACTCTGTGAGTCAACTGTAGTTGCTTTTTGATTTACTGTAGTTGTATCTTCAGCTACTTTTGCAGTGTTTCTTTTTACTTCCTCAGCTTTCTCTGTAACACTTGAGTTTACATCTATAGCCTGTTTAAGCGTTGTTTTAGCTTCCTTTGAGTTATAATCTAACTCTTCACTAATATGTGCAGTTTGTGTCTGCTGTAAATTCAAGTCTTTAGCTGTCATTATAGAGCTATCTTGCCATTCTACTAATGGTATTGTTGATGTGTCTCTGTAGATATACAATGGTAATACTTCAGTTGGTGCAGTGATGAGAGTTACTGTTTTGTCATTCACTGTATATTCTTTGTCATATTCCAACAGCCTACCATTGATTTCTACTTTAACAAAATCTCGTGCTAGATAATCAAAGCCAAAGTTATATGTCCGCTGTCCCACTACAGTTTTAGTAGTTAGTCGTGGTATCATCTATTACTGTCCTTTCGTTTTTCTATATTCGTTATAAAGGTTTACTAATTCATCATCACTCAAGTTCTCTGCATTACGACTTTTGAGTTCTTTAGGTTTCTCTGCGTTCATACCATCTGTCAGCTCTTTACGTTTCTTAGGATCCTTCAAGAGTTCCTCAATGGTTGGCTGATGTACCTGTGGTTTAGGCTGTGGTTGTTCTTTAGGTTTGTCAGGTTGAATTAGTCTAGTGTTCTTGAGTTCTACCTCTTTGAAGTCTCTTTTCTCCTTGTCTGCCATTTCTGCTATACCAGTTAAGAAAATCTGCATAGGCAAGTAGCGGTCTATAGGATAAATAGAGGTGATAGGGTTCTGCCCTTTGCCTGCCTTATGGTTCTCCTCTAGTGCTCCTAGAGCTTCTAAACCAGTGCGTGCTCCATTGTATAGTCTCATTACACTACCTAATACTGCGAATTGCTTAGCTCTGTCTGCTACACTGTCAAGTAACTGTCCATCTTCAGTCCACTCAGGGCGGTCTACAGTTGTCCTAGCAGTACTGCCTTTACCCATAAGAATTGCTCTAGCGTCATCACCAAAGGATAGGGACGACAAAATAGAGCTTCTTGTTAAGCCTGCTGTGATGATATTGTCGGCTGTAAAGGTTTTGTCTAAGTACTTCTGCTTGCGTTTCTCATCATTGCCATACATATACTCTGCTTGAGCTCTCTGACGAATAGCCCATAGCATACCGCCTGATAGAATAGTAGACAATGTTTGAATTGTATCTTCACGCTCCCAGTGCTCCATAGTTCTCATAAGGTGGCTATTAAGTGCCATTCGTGAGAAGGCTTTAAATTGCATTAGAATTGGTAGGATATGCCCAGTCATTCTAGTGTTACCTGCACTGAAGTGAGGTTGCATAATAGCGTCCTTAGAGTGTCTATCAAGAAAAGCATGGAATTTGATGTAGCTCATAGGGTCTACTTCCTGCCATTCTCTAAGGCTCTTACGGAGTGCCTGTGGATCACTGTGGTCTAAGTTCGACAAATAGTGCTTGACTGTCTCCTTGAATGTAGGAATGTCGTCAATACCTACTCGCTTAAACATACGCTCACTGAAGAGGTTCTTACGGAGTGTACTATTAAATTCATCGTTAGCCCAGTCAATCATGTCAGGTACTAAATCTGCCTTGATAGATTGAATACTATGGTTAGTTATTTGCTGTACTTGAGACAATGTAGAGGTAATGCGTGCCCCTAAGCTAATACCATCATGAGCTTGACCTAAGGCTTCCATGTGTAGTCCGCCTATGTTGTTCTCAAGGTAGTTTCTGTCGGTTACCAGTGGGTTCCACCAATTTGTCTCCGACATATATGTCCCAATTTCCATCTTTCTGAAGTCTGCTAATTGGTCCGCTGTAACGTACTTAGCGTGCTTCAAGTCATGGATAAAGTCATGCAAGCGTGGAATGAAGTGCGTCAGTGCTCGTGCACCTACTTTAGCTGTAGCCCCTGCATGTTCGGCTATTGCTGATAAACCAAAGTTCATACCATTGAGCGTATAGGAAGTGTCCAATAGTAATTGCTGTAGTCTGTCCATAGCTGTCTCAGGTGTAGGAATAACGTCCTCGAATATGCGTGCACCAGTGATGTGATGGAACGCTTTATGAAAGTCCTCATAGCTTAGCTTAGCTTCCTTCTCGGTTACATATCCTAACTTAACTGCTTCCTCAAGTTCATTCTTAATCTTAGTGTCGTAACGATGAGCCAGTGCTCCAATATCGTCTACGTTCATTACCTGCTTGATTGCAATAGCACCACTTGAGCGGTTAGAGACATAATTCATATGATTAAAGATATTTGTGTCTCGAAGGTCTGTATCAAAACTAAAGACATCATTAAGAGCCTTATCAGTAGCACCACCCTTGTAATTGATAGGAATGGTTAAGCCAGTGTCCATTGGTAAACGTCTCTTGAAGTATGCTAAGCGTTTGTCGCCTTTAATATCCTTCATTTGTCCGTCATCGAATGTATGCTGTCCTGCTCTCATGATATGGTCAGCGTATGCTTCTGCTTCAGTTCTAAGGTCAATACCTTCGTCCAACCTATCTTTGTCTACAGCTTGCTCAATATAAGATACTAAGAAGTTACGTTGAGCTTCCTTACTTACGAATTTCTCCGACATAAGATTTAGTTTGTCTTTAGATACTCGTCTGTAGAGCTCTGGGCTACCATCAAAGTCCTCACTTACCAGTCCTGCCCTCTGAAGGTTTTTCAAGTCTAAATCACGGAAGTCCTTAACGTGATCTACAGTATTGACAATAGTCTCACCATAGTGGCTTATGTCTTTACCATCACGATACTTCTCATGATATGCTTTACTTACTGTCTCTGCGAATTCCTCTTGAGCGTGCTTAGGGTTAAACCATTGACGCTTAGGTCTCTCAAGATACCACTTACGGAAGTCATCTTCAAAGACTACCATTTGTATCTTATAGTCCTTCTGTACGACCTGCTTAGCAAGCTCTACAGGAAGTCCTATGTTTTGCCCTCTGTCTCGTGGGTCAAGCAATAAGGCTTTCGCAAAGTGTCTCATGGTATCCGATGGGCTGTTCGCTAAGTGCCCATATGTATTCCCCATGATTTTGTTTAGCTCTGCTTCTTGCTTAACCTTACCAGTGGTACCAGTAGAGCCTTGAGCTTCCTGAAGGACTTTCTCAGGGCTACTTACACCGCCCTTACCCATATATAGGTAATCTTCCTCAGGCTTAATTTCAGTCTTAATTAACGCTTGTAGAGGTTTATTTTGAGCTCCAGTAGGTTCCAAAGGTATTTCTTCATCGTCATTTAAAATACGTCCTAATTGACTCTCAGGGAGTTCAGGAAGGACTACTTCAGGTGTAGGTGAGCCATCAGCAGTGAATGGTATTTTCTCATCGTCTCCTATAGCGTCAAAGAAATGATTCTCCTTAGCATTGACTGCCTGCGTGATAACTGAGTTAGGCGACAAAGTTACATCATTGATTGATACTGAGCCATCTTCATGTCGTACTACTGGTGTACCGATGAATTCGTCAGGGTTCTTCGCAACTGTCTTTAAGTGAGCCTTGAGTTCACTATTGGTCATACCATATACTTCTTTAGCTTGAGCCCATAGCTTACCTCTTTTATGTCTCAATAAGTGCTCTGCAAGTTCTGCTTCAGATTTACCTGAGCTTTCGACAAAGGCTTCTCTAGTGCTCTTAGGTTTAGGCTCAGGTACTCGTCCTAAGTCTGAAGCCTGCATTAGTGCCTGTTCACTTTCAGCTTCAATTTGTCGTCCCAGTTTGTCCATCTCAGGGGTATTGCCTACAGCTGTCTTATGGTGGTCAAGTATAGAGTGCAAGTAGCGTGCTCCTGCCCCCATACCTGCCCCAAATAGAAATGCTGTAGTATAGTCAGGTTGATAACCACCATACTTCTCAGCGACATACTGGTCTCCCATATTGATTAAACCATTGGTAAGCCCTAGCTCTGCCATTTGGAATACCTTATTAGCTCCGATGTTAGCTAGTGTTTTACCACCTAATCTCATGAGCATTTTACCGACAAGTGCTTCCTGTCCGACAAGTGGTACGAAGTTAAGTGGATCTGCCACTGTACCTAAAATACCACCAATACTCTTGAAGCCATACCCTGCTTTCTCTACTCGTTCTTGTCTAGCGTAGTCATCACGCTTCTGCTGTATGAGTGCTCCTAGTTGAGCTTGAGATTTAGCATTGGCAAGTAGGAAGTGTTTTGTCTCAAGGTCATTAGGGAAGTATTTGTCGATTGCTTCAAGGTCAGCTTTGTTAGGAGTCCAATTAGGATCTGTTGGTTTAAAACCATTGGCTTCTGATAGGTTATAACCTGTACGAAGTAATGATACGGAACCATTGTTGTACCATTCATTCAGGAAGCTATCCTTGAATTGTTTTCCGAAGCCACCAATATTGGTATCCTGAAGTGGTTCAAATACATCATCGGTGAAGTCATATATCTGAGGACCGACTCCTTTTTCAAGCCCTGCAAAGCCTGCATAGTGTCGTCCAGTTTTAGCTCCTGCAACATATGTTTCTCCTGCAATAGAAGCCATAGAACTCGCATAGTTTTCTAAGGAGTCTGTATAGTATCCATTATCTCTCAAAATACTAGCATATTCTTCTACTGAAGTTGCATTATGAATTTCAGGATAGTGAGCAAAGAAGCCATCATGAAGATACGTTGCATATTCTTCTAGGGTATCAAAGTGCCCATAAGTAGCTGAGCCATCTTCTTGTGGTTGCAGTCCTGCTCCCTTATGGTAACCAGTGAGTCCACCAAAGTTGTTATCCTCAATAGCCAGTGTGGACTCACCGTTAGCACTCTCATGCACCATTTGTGCTATTTGTAGTTTCTTGAAGTAGTCTGAAGTACCATACTTCTTTTGATATATATCAGCTACCTCAAGAATATTAGGGTTTATTTCCATTGATTACCTTTCTAGTCTAAACCAAAGAATGTCCGTAGTTTACTCTTACCTTGATTTAAAGAGCTGTTCGACAAATCTGTATTGATTACTTCATTGCCATAAACTACAGTGTTACTTGTGTTACTATCAGACCGCTCTTCTGCGGTAGTATCACTTAGGTATTGATAAGCTCTGTATCCAATATCTTGTGGATAATAAGCCTTACCATTCATCGACCCTGCTTGTCGTACATAGATAACGTCTTGATCAGGGTCATAGCTAACCCATGAGCCTGCCCCTTGTTCAACTTTTAAGCTATCCAGTACGTGTCGAATACCTTCACTAGCAAAGCTCTCACTAGATACACCAGTGTTATTAATGATAGAGCGTGGTAATAGTACACCATCATAGTTGATATAAGAGTGCACTAGATTGCTCTTAGCTTTCTCCATAGCTTGGTCAGCAGTAAAACGACCAGTAGCCTTTAGTATCTCTGCTTGGTCTCTGATAGCTCCTAAGAGACCATCAGGTGTACTATCAGGAATACTAAAGGAGCTCCAGTTACCTGTGCGTACATTCAGTGCTTCAGAACGACCCATAGGAATTGCTCCTACTTCTTTCTTAACTTTGTCTGCTGTATCAGGGTCTCGCAACGCTTGCATACCCATAGCGAATATCTGTGTACCTTCTTGTTGCCCCATAGAGTCCTGTAGGCTTGCTAAGGCTTGGATACGACCTGCCCATTTAGGGCTAAGTAATTGATGTACCATGTTAGGTCTAGCTCGATACAAAGATACTGCTAAGCCGACAACTTCAGGAATGTTACCACTCTGATCCATAGACGCTAAGCCTACTTCCATTTGGTCTGCCATAGTAGTTCTCATAGCATTACCGATGAGTGGGTTCGCTAAGACATACTGCAAGCCATCATACTGACCGCTCAATAGTCTTTGTCGTAGCATTTCTCTAGCTCCACTGATGAATACATCAGGGTCTATACCCATATCCTTTAGGTCTGCTTCACTTCTAGGGAATTCCATTCCGTTCCATGACGCTTTACCGCTGAGCATTGCGTCAAACATTGGACTTAATGTCGCCATTGCATTGCTTCTAGCTAACTCAGTTTTCTGCTTCATTAGAGCTAACTTTTGTTGTCGTGCTATCTCAGTCTTGATATTGGCTACTGCATGGTTATATAAAGGTGCTACCATTCGGTAGTCCTCAGGGCTCTCTTCTTTAAGACGTGTATAGATTGCGTCAAGAGCTTCTATACTTTTAGCCCCTTCAATTTCCTTATTAAGTGCGACAAATCTATCATTACGAATTTTAGTAGCTTCCGTGTTAGCACTGTCTTTGTATTCCGACAAATCAATCATGTCTTTAACTCGATTTCTGTCGTCATACTCCATGTCCCCAAAGGCTTCTACAAGTCCTGCATTACCAGTCTTAGAGATAGCTTCTGCTACATTAGCTAAAAGTTTATACTCAAGATTGCTATCACTTGTAGCAGTCTCACGGATATTCGTCAAGATAGCGTCAAGGTATGGTGTACCTTCTTCTACAGAAATGTTAGGGTTATTCCGTGCGAAGTCGCCTACCATTGCAGTAATACCATTTACACGCTCTAGTTTTAATTGAGTTTCTTTACGTTTCGTAAAGGTGTCGAATACAGCCATCTTGGTTGCCATGTGTTGCTCTTCAAGTCCATTTTGAAAAGCGTACTGGTTCTCAATGTTTTCTTCCGACATATAGTCTTTTAAGCGTGCTTCGTAAAACTCATCGAAGGTATTGAATTGTCGTGGTAAATCAGGTTGCTGTTTATGTTGGTCATCATAGATATTCCAGTCGCTCTCTATGCGTTTACCCATCTCAGTACCTCTCATGCGGTCAATGGTTGCTACTGCATACTCATTGTCCTGAAGGTTGAATTTACCACTGGTTGCTAAAATTTGTCGTGTAGTCAGTCCTTCTTTTTGCTCATCAGTCATACTTGTGAATACTTGAGGAGCTACAGCTTTCGCTATCTTTTCTTTACGCTCCTCTTCATCATGCGTATACTGTCTCCACGCTACTCCCAGTTGCGACAAGCCTGTTGCAAGCATATCACTAGCATTCGTAAAGCGTGCCATCGGAGCTCCTACAGAAGCTACATTAGACAAATTCTGTTGATATGTTTGAGGTGCATTAGGCATAAACTGTTGTGCAGTGCCTACAGAGCCACTCACTTGTGTGTTATTGTTTGCCATCTATAGCATACCCCCATTAAATGTATATTGATTACTGTCTTGATCATACCCAATTCGTGGGTTACCAAATCTTATAGGACTTCTAAAGGAAGTGCTAAGGAGCTTAGGATAATTAGTGTTCACTGTCAAGTCTGTAGCAAAGCCATTAGTACTGTACTGATAGCTTGCACTATTAGTGTCATAACGAATGTTAGGGTTACCATAATTGATTGCTTTAGGGTCATTAACTGTATACCCTAGCACTCCTCGTCTAGTATCTGCTAAGCTAAAACCATCATTAGCACTGGTTCGCCAAGGGTTTTGACTAGCACTCCTAAAGGAGTAGTCAGGTGTCCATCGGCTTACTGTACTAGCTACATGAGCTCCACTGGTACCACCTACACCTTGACTGTCGCCTATCTTAGCAAGTCTATCGGTGTTCATGTTCTTATAAGCGTTATAGCTCGACAATAAAGTACCTGCTTGACTAATTAAGCCACCTAAGAGTGTAGGAATACGTGGTGTCTCAAGGTGCGACAAATATTCCCTAGTGCTGAGATATGCTCGTTCTTTGTTTTGATCAATCTCATCACTCTTACGAATATAGTTGTCTTTGACTTGAGTTGTCGTGCGGAGCCCATCGGCTTTCGTAGAGCGTACTAATAGCTTAGCTGTCTTACCATTTTGGTATTCTCCAGTACTTGCCTGTACGCTTGCTTCAAGCCCTCGTGCCTGAAGTCTAATTGCTCCCAACTGAGCTACACTAGCTTCAAATGCGTTTCTACGTTCATTCTCAAAGTTACTAAGAGAATAGTTCATAGTCTTAATAGCCCCTTTAGCCTGTGCTATGATTTGGTCAGCTTGAGCTTCAGCCTGTCTCCTAGAGCTCATATAGTTGCTATAAGCACTCCATATGTCTAACCCTAAGCCAATCTTAGAGTTAGTCCCTAAAGATCCTGTGGAAGCTAAGCCACCTGCACTCATGAGTTGGTTTACTCCAGTCCCCATATGTCTCCTTTCTATATTTGTCTAAATTTATATGTTACAAGCCCTTGCCATACTGTCGTGTTAAATGCACTCGGAAGAGGGCTTTTGTTTATTACTGTTACTGAAGTGTCCGTATTGCGTCCCATTAGTGGTACTCTGAATTCTCCAGTTTCCAGTGGGTGAATACCGACCTGATTACTTGGTGTACCGACAATTCGTGCTGTCATTTTGTAGTGCTTAGGTGTCTTACCAGTGCCATTTACAATGACTTCAAATTCTCCTGTCTTGTCATAATTAATATGCAAGAAGCGGAGCTGTAGTCGGTCATTAGGTATCGTATCGGTACCTGTTTGTGTCGCTTGTTTAATAAAGAATGTGCTATAGGTAAACTTGAGGTCATAAGGTACACCTACATAACACTCAATGTCTGCCATTGGTTCTATTTGATGAGGAATTACTATTGTATCCTTACCTGTGTACATTAAGCCATTCTTTAGTACTATTGTGTACTCTCTAGGTTCAGAATAAGCGTCTCCATAGATTGATTTAAGGTCATACCGCATTTCCTTAGAGGTTTTATCATGGGTACCTTTTAATGTTGTTTTAAACTTCCTGTCGAGCATTACACGATAAGGTTCATCGACAAAATCTTTTGTGTTATAGCTAATTGGTAGCTTTTCAAGGAATGTATTTCCACCTCTATTGATTACTAAGTACATGATTGAGTTGATAAAATCTGCTCCTATAATATCCCCATCAAATGTCCATTGACTCCAACTAGCTTGTGCTTTAGAGTCATTCAAGAATAAGAACTTATAGATGTACATTGTGTCTCTTTTAGAGTCGCTTAGTGCTATTAAGATATTTTCATTATTACAAGCTCTGAGCGAATAAATTGTATTCACTAAGAAGTTCGGAACGTGTCCAGTAATGTCTGTAGCATTCTTTTGTGTCGTACTATCAGCAACTGCAAAGTATTCCTGTACAGATGTGTAGTCAGTCTTTTGAGCTGTAAAGTATAAGTTACGACCTACACCAATAGGTTTTATCCATGTGTCAGCGTCAAATTCAGTTACCTGATCTATGACTGCTGTTTTAGGGCTAAGTACACCTTCGGCTCTCAATACGAATTGTGTTTGAGCACTAAAGAGATACAAGTCCTGATTGAATGGTACTGCATTGTATAAAGTACTTACTCGGTTGTGAGATACTTGTAAATCAATTGTGTCAGTGTCGACAACTCCTGTAGCACTGTCTACCCAGAAGTTAAAGAAGTCTGACGATTTCGACAAGTTGACTGCTTCACCTGAGATAATTCCTAAGCGATTTCTAAAGAAGAATATGTCATTGATCTTATTACCGACAAAACTAGGTACTGGGTTACTGTCGTCATCACCTGTTCTTCTTTGGTTCCATTCTGCCCATGTACAAGTAAAGGTACCATTAGCTTCTCTACGAAGAATATAAGGCATTGTTTCATATCTTAGATATATTGCTATATTAGGCTTTGGACATTCTTCCCATAACTTTAAGCCTGCATTATAACGAACATAATAGTCATCATCTGTAGACCGTTCCCCTTTAACTAATACAGTGTAGCCATGTGGTGCTGAAGAAGGTAAGATGTCGAACTTAGGTGTCGTATTAGTGAATAATTTCATTGCTTCACCATTGAAGCCATCAGATACTGATATGTCATCTAAGGTTCCTATTAGCTGTAGCCAGTTGGTTCCTTTAATGACTTGTAAGCCTTGAACACCTTCAGGAGCAAAAGTATCTCTTTCACTATATTCTCTACCTTTATAAATATAGACTGTTCTTGATACTATTCTTTCACCATCTGCGGACTCTCTATTCCTACGTTCTTTTCTAATACCATAAGAGCCTAACTCTGTATCATTCATATCTTTAAACCGCTTTATAACTCCACCTGCAAGCAATTTAAACAATTCATCACTGATATTGTCTGTAGTGATCTTTGTAGAGTGCCATGCTTCTCCACCATTAGGAGTCTCATAGGAATAGTCTTGTCCTTTTATACGTACTGTATATTTCCTACCATATTGTCCTTGTCGTATTACAACTAGGGCTCCTTGTGTCTCCCATGTGTTAGGTGATTTATCGTTAGTATTCATTTCTACTGTTTTAGTTGTATTCACAATAAAAGTATGGTCTGCTACTGTAATTGCTTTAAGTTCAGTTGTAGGGTTAGTACATCTAATGTAGTCCTCTGCATTGTGCTCCATTTTAACTGTTTTTTCATTGCCTGATAAATCAAAGATACGTAATGTATCCCCAGTGAATGCGACAATATATCTTTCAGTCTCATCACGATTGATAAGATGTACTTTAGTTTTCAATGGTAGTGCAGGAAGTTTCTTAATGTGTTGCGTTGGTGGTCTCTTTTGTAAACCACCTGCTTCTGTAGAGTAGCCATTGATTTGCTCTTCTAGCTGTTCAGCATGACGCAACTTAGGTGGCTGTTGCGATATACCTGCAATGAGGTTCTTAATGGTTTGTTGTACGAGTGCCATTGTCTACCCCCTATTCATATATGTTTGTATTGCAGGGTTCTGAAGAATATTAGATTGCTCAAGAGTGATTTCTGTCTCCATCATCTGCATATAGGCTTGAGACTCTTCTTGTTTTAACTCTTGCATAATCGTAGGGTCTCCTAGGTATCGTGCGACAAAATGGTTAGCTGTACGTACAGTAATATATTGTCGGAATACCTGTGGCATTTCTTCAAAAGGTACATATTGAATTACTTTAGCTTCCAGTGGTGCGTCAAATCGGTCATTGTTGTTAGTTACATCAAAGAGCCATTCATCACGCTTGCGTACTACTCTCTTGTCGGTAAACTGAATAGACAAGATTGAGTCGTCCCATAAGATACGCTTAGAGTTCTCATCAGGTATTAATATGAATGGATCAATAGTATTAAATGTCCACCCCATGACTTGTATAGCTCTCATTTCAGCTTCTAACATACGTATTGCGTTTAGACAATCGACATTCTCACTGTTCTCTAAAGTGTCTACAGGAGCTTCACCCATAGCTCCAATAATTTCATTCACTGCGTCCAGTTTGGATAGTGGTGTGATAATCATGTGTTCTCCTTTAGACAAAAATGGGGATAGTCATAAGACTACCCCCTAGAGTTACTTTAGATTATTTTGCCAAGATAATACCAGAAGCTTCAGGACGTAAACCGCCATGACCTACTGCATTCTTCGCAATAATCATATCTGCTTGCAATTCAGCACGGCGAGCGTGTTCAAGTTGCAAGTCTTTCAATTTGACTGTTGCTACCGCTGTGCGATGTGCACAAACTGCAAGAGCCTTAGCGTATTCTGTAGGGAATACATGACCTTCAGGAGCAGTACCAAGCATACCAGTTTTGTCTGCACCACCTGCTTTTAAGTGCGGTACAGCAATGATTTTAAAACCGCAAAGTTTATCAATGTTACCATCGACAATAGTTGCTACTGCACCATAATCTTTATTGATAGCGTCCTTAGAAGCAATCAATGCGGACTCTACTTCAGGTGTGATGTATGCAAAGCGTTCTTCCTCAGGAACGTACTGAGCAGTCCACTTAGCTTTCATTTCAAGTAAGCCTTCAATTACCGCTTTACCAGTCTCATAATTGATACCTGCACCACCTGTAATAGTTTTCTCGATAACAACACCTTTGCCTAAACCAGTGATGTTCTCTTTGTTAGCTTTTACAAGTTTTGCAATTTCAGCTACTACAGCACCATCGGAAGCAATAGCCAACGCTTCACCTAATTGCTTAGCGTATTCGCTACGTACTTCATAGTGAAGCATAGCTTCGTAAATATCAGTGATAAGTACGTCAGCTGTCAATAAGCCATCAATGTTGATGGTAATTTCATTGTGTGGAATTGCTTCACGAAGATCATCAAGATTGGAACCTGCTGGCAAGTAGTGAGCTTTACCACGACCCATTACTGGGAATGTAGTAGCTTTACCATTGTCGATAGATTTCGTCATATGGTTGCCCATAACTTTGCCTGCTCGTGTGAAGGCTTTTAATACATCACCACTGAATACTTTAAGAAAATTTGCTAATTCATCGCCTGCGTTTTGTACGGAAGCGGGTTTTTGATAGTTAGTTACACCTGCCAAATTTGTTCTCCTTTAGCTTAGAAATTGGAATTAATAATTTTTGTCTCTACTTCTTTTCGGTAGATTGGATCTTTGTCGTAGCGTGGGTCATTCATTGCGTCTAACATTTGTTGTTTAGACAAGTACGCATTAGTGTTACCAGTAGTCCCACCTGTAGACTGCCCTAAGATTGTTTGATTAGTAGTACCATTGACTGCCTTCATGTTTGCTTTTACACCTTGGATAACCATATTGATTACACCTAAGTTGCCTGTGTTAATCGTGTCGTTAAAGTCTTGTACTGCTTTTTCACCTTGAGAGCTTACGAATTGAGCTACTTGTCGGTACTCATCTTCACCACCTGCAAAGCCTACGACTGCGTTATAGAACTTCTCTTGAGTTGCTTCTACACCACTGATGTATGCGTCAACGACTTCCTTTGGATAACCTGCGTTCGCTAAGGCTTCCAAAGAAGCGGACGACAACTGACCATTTTTGTTGTACTCATCTTCAAGAGCTTTAAAGTCTACATTTCGCTCTGCTAAGTCTTTCTGTAGTTCTTCTGTAGCCTGCTGTTGTTGAGCAAAGGCTTCTTGTACTGTATTTGTCTGAGCGTCAACTGCTGTTGTAGCGGTTACCTGTGTAGTTTCAGGTTGCGTATTTTCTACTTGTGGTTGAGTAGGCTCAGTTTGTACCTGTGTTTGTTGACCTTCAGTTGTCGGTTCTGCTTCGACAATCTGATTGTTGTTTTGGGCATTTACTACAATGTCCATCTAGTTCATTACCTCACTTTCATTCATTGCTCCTGACATAGCTTGCTCTACTAGAGCCTGCTCCTGTTGAGCTTCCATAGCTTGTTGTTGTTCCTGTTGTATCTCCTCATCTGTCTTGATGAGTCCTGTAGTATCAATACCTAAACTTGTCGCTATTGCAGTGAGCCATTGGTTCACTTTCATGTAGCTCATAGCGTCAGGTATTTGACTTACCACTCCCATAAATGTCGTAAACTTATTGAAGTCATGTCCTCGTCCTAGTGCTTCCATACCAGTTGTAATTGTCGGCTCTACAAAGCCTTCAGGAAGCTGTGCGACTTCTCCTCGTGCCATAAGGACTGCTAAGATACGTCTCACAAGTGGCAACTGAAATTCCTGCGTTAGGATACTGTAGACTCCACTCAAGGTGTCCTCAAGTTCACTAGCGACTGTCCTGATTTCCTCTGCGGTTACTCGCTCAGCATTCCGTTGAACTACGCTAGACAAAAGAAAAGCAAACGATAAGCGTTGCTCAATAGTGTCGGCAGTTGCTTTTGTCGTTTGCATATCAGGATACTTATTAAGTTGTAGTGGTTGAATGTCCTCTACACGACCACTTACGAAGTCGCCCTCTTGAGCGTTCTGTAGAAGTTTAGGTCTAGTAATACCATTAGGGTTCACTAAGTAGAGCGTGCGTGCACTGATAGAAGCCATAGTTACAAGTGCTTTTGATAGTTTCTCTAGACTTGTTAAGTCTCCTAAGTATTCCTCTACCATAGAGCGTCCATAATCTTCGTTGTCGCTCTTTGTCATACGTAAGACAATGTATGGGAATTTTTCCTTAGGATAAGTCTGTTCGCTACCTGCAATTTGAATACCATCAACTTCACTGAAGCACTCATAGTTGTCGTCCACTAAGTCGCACTTAGTGTATACTTCAACTTCCTCATCGTCCTTCTTATCAGGGACTAGATTGTATGCTTCAGGTGGTAATGTGCGTTTCAATAGAACGTCTTTAGTAATCAATGTTACGACTGTTCCTACACCATCACGCTGTACTACATAGTGGTTTAGGTCATAGAACTTTGTACCATCTCTATCAGGTGGCAAAAAGAGTGTTCCATTACCTGTGATCAATAGGTGTCGATTAGCTTCCTGAGCAGTGATACGGACTTGGTTCTCTTCCATAAATCTCATGCAGGACTGCTCAATTCTCATGAGTGCCTGTTCGACCTCTTGGACTTTCTGCTCGTATACCTCAGGTGAAACACTTTGTAATTGTTGCTTCATTTCTGTCGACAAACCCAATTTAAAAAAGCCCTCATTCGGTGGGAATAGGGCAAGGGTTAGCTTTGATGTTAAGTTGTTTACTCCTCGTGCTCCAATTGACTGATATGGTGTACTAAATTTCTTGTTACCATCATCGTTCTTGTCGTGGAATACATGAGGGAGCGTTAGTTTTGCACAAGCAATCGCTCGTTGTACATAAGGTTCTCTTTTAGTTTCTAGCTCATTGTATAGAGCTTTTGCTGATTTACCTTGATCTTGAGGTTGATTAGATTTTCGTTTTTTAACTGCCATCTATACGTTCACCCCATTACCTCGTGTCTCACCTGTGTTCAGTCCTGTAGTAGGAATTTGCAGGTCTTTCTTACCTCGTGCTTTACGTTTCCGTAAGCCACCACCTTTAGTGTCGACATACTCTTGATCTGTCTCATCGACTCCTTCTGGTGCCTGTGGTGCAGGTGTAGGAATATCAGGCTCTTTAATACCAAAGAGTTTCTTTAGTCCGCCCATAGGTCTCCTTTCTGTTACATATTCATAGGGTTATAACTGTCTGTATTCTTTTTGATTGTTAAGGCTTCCCTGTTGCGTCTAACATAGTTAGGCTGTTCGCCACCTAGTTGAGCTGTCTCAGGGGTTTCCGCTTGAGTGTAGGGTACAAGGTCTTTACCAGTTACCTGTGGAACAGCTTTAGCTTTACTGCCCCATTTCTGAGCAACTTTATTTAGTACCATGCCTACAGCAAGCTGAGCTAACATAGTTCCCATTTATCTTACCTTTCTTTATTTAAAGCATTAAAGTTCTCTATATCGTGGATACATTAGACCTTATACTCGTCATGCCATGAGCTAAGACAATTAATTACTTCGTCTATAGCCATGATAAATGCTACTTTTTGCTCAGCATTAAGGTCATGTCTACGAATAATTGAATGTGTATCAAAGGCTCTCTTGAGCTCATCAATAATAATCTCGTCAACTCTTGGAACTGGTCTATCAAGTTTACTCATATTCCACCACCTTAATCATGTCGGTACAGATAGGTTGGAAGCCTGCTTTCTTGTAGCCATTCAAGACAAGTCTCTCAGTGCGTCCAGTCGACAAAACATTACCACTTACGATAAGCTCTGCTTCATAACTCCTAGCGACTCTCTCAAGTTCTTTAATAGCTTCTCTTTGAATACCGCTATAGGTCTTGTCGATACAGAAAACACTTTCTTCCATTAGGACTACCTTGTTGCTCCACCATAGTTTACCTATGTCAAACATTAAGAGCCCTACAAGACTCCCTGTAGCGTCATACCACGCTCTAATATGTCCCTTGATATTTTGCTCAAGGATATGACTATAGACCGCTCCTTGACTCCCTAGAGCTTCTAATAGGTGTCCTTTGGCTTCTTTCTTGAGTGCACCTATGTACGTCATTGCGTCCTTCTCAGGGTTTCTCAAGCGATATTCTTTTACTACGGTGTCCATAATTTCACCTTCTTAGTTCTCTTATTGTAATAACCTTTCTGAAGAATAAAGGCTAATCTAGCGTTAAGCAGTGCTTCTTCTTCAGTACTTCCATTAGCGACATAAGCCTTTACTACAGCTTCCCATGAGCAGTCCTCATCAAGAAGTCTTTTAGCACGCACTTCACCAATCTTAGGACAGCCCTTATAGTTGTCTGCTGTATCCCCAATGAGTGTCTGATACATATGGAAGTAGTGAGCTTCCTCTTTTGTCGTATCATAAAACTCATTACGCATGAAGTCATAGAACCGACAAGGAATACTTCTAAAGTCCTTATCACCACTGATCATGATAGAGTCCTTGTCTGCACTAATACCGATACAGTCGTCAGCTTCAAGGTTATCAATGATAAGCGTATTGAAGTTCTCAACGACCCACTCTCTCATACGTATGAACATCATTGGGCGTCTTTTAGATTTTCGATTAGCTTTATATTCAGGACTGATGTCCTTTCTAAAGTTATGCTTCAGGTCTGTAAGAGCCATGATAATCTCATACTCACCTTCAATGTTCCAGTGGTCTAAGACAAGAGGTACTAGCTCTGCTAGATGACTGTCAAAGCCTATAGTAGCTTCAGGGAAGGAAGCATGAAGTGTATAAAAGCCATCTCCCCAGTCGTGCTCTGTTTCTGCATTTTGAAGAGCTAGGTAAATCATCATGTCTGCGTCAATGAGTAGCTTTGTTTTCTTCTTTGTCGCCATTCTGCTCCTTTCGTGTTAAGTTTGTCTCTAACCATTGATTAATCATTTCTTTGTATTGGACAACTACTTTATAGAGCTCGCAATTCTTCTCTTGTAGTTCTTCAGGTAAGTATTTAGTTGTGTCCCACTCATTAATTAGATGTTCTAATTGTTGGTCTAAACGTACAACTTCAATTACCTCTTGTAATTCTTTTGTTATTTTCATTAATGACACTCCGCCCAGTTCCTACCAATTTTACCTTCGGTATCTAACTGAATTCTAAATTTAAACTCTTCTTGTACGTCTCGTACCGCTAATTGTGCTTCCTTAACAACAATCTCTGCAATTTCTTGAGTTCTACAAGCTACTTGAATTTCATCGTGGATCCATGCCATGAGACAATAGTCTCCGTCCCATGAATGTTTTAGTCCCAGTGCTTGTAAACGCTCCTCAGTTCTTGTCGTCCATCTTTTACAGATAAGAGCTCCTGCTGATTGCAGTAAGAGATTAAGTGCACTATGCAATGAGCGTACATGAAGTTTTCTTCCGTCAAGCCCTTTGAGCCACTTACGTGTATACCTACGACAACGTGCTGATACGTCATAAGGTGCTAAGGTATCCTTAATAGTACTGGTAAGCTTCTTGATTGCAGGTGTATTCTTTAAGAACTTAGCCTTGAGTTTCTTTCCGTCCTCTTCAGTTCCTCCGACAATTTCACCAATCTTTGCATTACCACCACCATAGAGGAATGCATATATGAAAGTCTTTGCTTGGTTTCTTGTCTCAAGCCCTGCGTTCATTTGGTTAGCTGTATGAATATCACCATTGAGTATCTCATGAGCATACGCTCCGTGGTCGAATGGTGCTAGGAAGTGTGCTAGACAACGAAGCTCTAAGCCTGAGCAGTCAATACCTGCTTGGTACCACCCTTCAGGTACTCCAAAGAGTTCTCGACATTGATAGCCATAAGGTTTATCAATAGCAGGTACTTGGGCTACATTAGGGTTACTATGTGTCGCTCGTCCTGATATTGCCCCATTAGGGTTCACTTTGCCATGAATTCTATTGTCGTCTCCTAAGAGTTTGAGCCATGCTTGTTTACCATCTGCTAGTTGTCCTAAGCGTTTGGATAACATAAATGCAGTACTGTAGAGCTTAGCTATATGTCGTACTTCATCACTGGCTTTAGGGTCGTTGATGATTTCCTGTAGGCTCTCTTCGTCTAACTTGAGTTTCCTATTGGTCTCCTCTCCGTCCTCATCGGTTTCGATTTCATACATCGAGTCTAACCATTGGTATTCAAAGTGTTTTCCTAAGATATATTTAAGCTGATCCCTAGAATTGATTTTGAATACCTTGTACTTTTGCACTGGTACCCCTACTTTATACCCTAGAGTCTTGTTGTCTCGCTTAGGAAAGAAAATGCGGTCAGGAATTGGTGGTACATACTGAGTGAGCTCTTTAGTGATACGCTCTAGTTCTTCTCTTAGCTCTGCTTCAAGGACTATTGCTTTTTGTTTGTCGAATGGGAAGCCATTCTTTTCTTGCTTTTGCATTAACCATTGAGCCTTGTGTTCAATCATTGAAGCATGCTCAGTGAAGCCTTTATCGACAAGTTTGTCGTACAGCTTAGTTGTTACCACTACGTCCTGCTTATTGTAGGCAAGCATATCTTCATTAAAGACTGCCCATACATCGCCTTCATTATCTTCGCTGTAGGTACCCTTGAGTACCCCTAAGCGGTACCCAAAGGCTTCTAAACTGTATCGCCCATAGAGTTTCTTAGGTAGTACTCCTTTTCTCATTAGACCGATGTCTACATCTTTAATATTGGAATAGACAAGTCTTGCTAGTATAAGTGTATCGACTACCTTTTCATGCTCAAATTTAACTCCATAGAGCTTCTCTAAACATGGAACGTCAAAGGCAATAACATTGTGTCCACAGATCTTGTCGGCTTGTAAAAGTTGCTGTACACCCTGCTCAATCTCTGTAGGTCTGTACTCATAGAATTTGTTTGCTTCGGTGTCATAAACCACCATGCAGTGTACTTTGGTTACAGTATCAAGAAGTCCATTTGTCTCGATGTCAAAGATTAACATTAGTACTTCTTCAAGAGACCTTTGAGATAAATGTTTTGTTGTGTTAGTTCATCAATCTCTCTCTTGTTCTCCTCAAGCATTTTTTCAAGTTGTCGTTTTTCTTGAGCTCGTATCCATTTCTGAGCTTCAATAATTTTTGCTTCTAGCTTACATAAGATTTTGAAAATCATTGTGTACAGCTCCTTTCTTACTTTTTCATATAGTTTCGTGTAGCGTGTTCTTTACGTCTACCTTCAGAATAATTACTAACTCGTCTTAGATAACCAATAACTCGTGTGCCATAGTCAATCTTTTCTCGCTCACCGCATTTCGTACAGTGATCTTCAGTATTAACATTAATGTAGCCACAGTTATCACAAATGGTTACAAGACAATTAAATGTCCAGTAATTACAGCCATATTCACCTGCTAGACAAATTAGTTTATAGGCTTGATCTTCAGTCAATAATTGAGCGATGTTAAGATGACAAGCACTCCCACCATCAAGATACTTAACCATGTCTTTACCATGTAGCTTGAGTCTGTCTAGGATAGTCATGTCTGTAGCTTCTACTGGATAGAAATAGGAATTGTAGCAGTCTCGTTTAGTCTCAATTCCATCTGCTTTATCCCACTTAGCATTCTTTACACCTAAGTTCTCAGCAGGTACAAATTCTGTATTGAAGCGTATCTTATAGTCCTTATAGGCTTCTTTATTGAGTGTGTAGATTTGGTTTAAGAAGCCACCCACTGTCTTGATGTATAACTCAGGGTCAGCTACTGGATCTACCTTTAAGTACTCCATACCCTCTAGCATTCCATTAATACCAATAGTACAGAATTGTTTGTCTAAGCTAATAAAGCCTGCACTGTAAGCAGGAAGTAAGCCTGCCTTTAAGTAGTCCTCAATGACTGCTCTATGTGCCATTAGATACTTTTGTACTCTCTTGATTAAATCAATGAATGCATAGTCTCCCTTATGGTGCTTCTGAATAAAGCGGTTCATGTTGATAGTGATAACCTGTACACTACCAGTAGATACACCACCTGCTCCTAAAGTGTAGCTAAAAGTATTGTCTGCAAGTTCATTGCGTAGTCGACAACAACTTGCTAAGCTGTCAGCACTTTCACTTTGGTAGACAAAGAAGGATAAGCCTTTACTCATGTGCTTAGCTAACATATGAGCGAATTCATCATCTTTAGGTTTACCAGTCTCTTTGTCGACAAGTACAGCACTGGTGAGCACTGGGTATGTCAATAGTTCTTTCTCACGCTCTTCTCTAAACCAGTTCATAAAGAAGTCCTGAAGTTTAGCAATGCTTGTGTAGTTCGCTTTGTCGCCATCAGGGAATGTAAATTCACCAAAGACGCTCTCGAAGTAAAACTTATCGAATACTGAGATATTCCAAAAGACGCTTTGGTTACCTCGTGCACTTGCAGGTTGATTGATTGCATAGACTACACCTTGTAGCTCTTGAGCAACTTCTTTAGCATTTGTCTCTAAGTAGTTGTCGCCATAGCTCTTGCGTGCAAAGTGATCAAAGTACATTAAGAATTCTACTGTTGCGATTGCACCTGCGAAGCCACTAGCTACTTGATAGACAAGATTTACGAATGATCCACAGAAGGACTGTAGGTTTGTCGGAGCAGTAGAAGTACCACCTAAAGGTTTAGTACCCTCGAATAAATAAGGGAACATATTAATACTTGCACAGTATGGTCTCAAAGAAGTCTCATCGTGAATATAAATGAGATGATTTTTGATGTCTTGTTCATACTGGTGAGCATACTCACTACCAAACATTTCAGATAGTTTATCTTCTACCATTGCTCTGTTAATCTGAATTGTCTCGAACTTATATAATTCACTCTCAAGAATACCAATGTTCTTACCATCGACATTACTGTTAGGATCTACAATAGAGCCATCAGCAGTATTGAAGGAGTCCATATAGTTCTTGATGAAGTTTACTTTTGTTTGAATTTGGTTGTCTGTTAGTTTATTAAGTAATTTTTTAGCCATTAGTCTCCTTTGTAAAGAATGATGTAATATTAGTCCACTCGCCATTAGGCAACTTGTAAAACATTTTTTGATTGGTATGGGGGCTAGCTAAACCCCCTTGACACTCTATGTATCTACCAATCTTTAACCATGTCAACTCTTCTCGATTGTAAGGGAATTCAATACAGCCATGATATAGTCCTACTGGGTATTCCTTAGAGATAGGCTTTACGATTTTCTCAAGGAATTCTTTAGGATCTATTCCATAGTTTGTCGTACCGCCCATAAAGACAACTGCTGTAATACCTCTTTGAGTCTTGATGTACTTCATTAGGTCATCTACAGTCAACCATTGTGCTCCTTCGTCTGTCCATAGTTCAGGACTATGACAACCTTCACAATGCTGTAGACAATTACCAATCTCAAAGAATACTGCAATTTCATTAGGAAGTTCTGTTAGTGTTACACCTTTACCCATTACAGGTATTTTCATAGTGCTAACTCCTTAGTTTTGTTATAGGTTTTCAATAGCGTTACATATTTAATTTGAGCTCGGTCGTGGTCTAAGTGCGACAATGCTTCTTTCATTTCACTCTTAGCATTGGCTACTTCATCTTCTAGCCACTCTACGAACTTCTCATTAGGTTTCAAAATTCAGCTACCTCATTATCACTTTCTATGTCGTTCATTAGGTCTGCATTAGGAATTTCTAATCGGTTTTTCTCTTTGTTAAACCAAAGTTTTCCACCAATTCCTGTGTCCCCTGTTTGTCGACATTTCAATACTCGTATTTGCACTAGGTTTTTCTTGACATCACTGTCAGCCTGCTGATTGCGTTCTAGTGCTATAATTGTGTCCGACAACTGAGCTATTGCTTGGCTTCCTCGTAAGTCCTCTAGGGAGATACTTCCGCCTTCTTCAGCACTCTTCTTGCCATCTCCTCGTTTTAGATGACAAATACAGATAAGTCCTACCCCTAGCTCTTCGCATAGTTGTCTCAAGCGTGTCATAAGAATATCAATTAGCTTTCGCTCATTGTTACTCTCAATACCACTCACAGCTATACTTATGTGGTCGATAAGTATAAAGTCGCACTTCTCTGTTACAGCCATATAGCGAATAGCATTTAGAATTGATGAGTTGTCTAGGGAACCAAAGTGGTTATACATGACAAACTTACCAGTGCCTAAAGTCTTATTAAATGCTTCTGTGTATTGGTCGTTGGATATACCTTTACGACTAAGGTGTACTGGTTTATTCAAGTAGAGACCTATGTATCCTTTAGAAGTTCTAAGGACGTTCTCCTCTAACATCATTGAGCCTATCTTTAAGCCATGATCCATAACTAAGTGATAGCCTAGCTCTCTAATCATTGTGGACTTACCTATACCAGTCCCTGCGGTCAGCATTGTGATTTCACCTTTGCGTACTCCTCGTATCATCTTGTCCGCTTTCACAGCCCACGGAAGGGAATACCCAGTTACTTCTTCAGGTTCCTCTAAGAGGTCATCAAGTAACGTATCAGCATTGATTATGTTCTCAGGTGTTACCTTTTTAGCGTTCTCTAGAGCTTCTAAAAGCTCATTACCTTTGTCGTTGATATAATACTCATTAGGGTCTTTGTACTGCTTTAATACAGCTATACGGAGCTTCTCAGGAGACAAAATGCCTTCAATTTCTTTTGCACCTTTGCGTCCTGCGTCATCATTGTCGAATACGACTACTACCTCGTTGAAGCCCTCAAGCCACTTGAGATTAGCTTCAAATACCTTCTTAGCACTCTGTACACCGCATGGAATACTTACGACTGGCTCTTGGTTGCCTAGCAGTTGACTAACAGTTAAGCAGTCGATTTCACCTTCAGTAATGATGAGCCGTATCCCATTGTTATATAGTTGTTGTCCAAAGAATGTCGTACTGAGCTTTCCTTTGACTGCGAAGGACTTGTCTTGGAAGCGTAGTTTTTGTCCGACAAGAGTTCCATTCTCATCAAAGTAATTAGCAACTTGGCAAGGCTTGCCTTTGTAGTTCGTAAAGTAGTACTGATACTTACGACAGGTACTCTCAGTGATACCTCTAGCCTTCAAAGGTTTTAATGACAAATCACTAATGAAGTCATCATACTTAGTTGTCGGTTCTGTTTCATCGCTATTATGCAGTGCATTACATGAATAGCAATATGTGTGCCCATCTGTGTATTCGCTGAGTGCGTCTGATGATCCACAGTCAGGGCACGGAAGATGAGCTCTTAGAATTTCTGAAGTACTCATTTGATGTCCATATCTTCAATGGTTACTTCTGAGTCATCAGGTGTGATGTCGTTACTATTAATCATTTCAGTTACTTGAGCTATTGCATCATTTTCTGATATGTCCTCTAGTTCAACTTCATAGAGCTCGACTCGCTTAGCATGAATAGTGATAGACCTATGTTTTCTGTCCATCATGCACTGGTATTCTCTAAGCTCCTCTCTAGTCTCACTCAACTACCTCAGCTCCTTTATATTGCTCTTGCAATGCATTGAGTACTACTTTAAGACTAGCTTGTGCTTCCTCAGTGATGTCTGCTAGAACACTAATGGTAGTGTCATAGTGAGCAACTTCACCAAATGCCACTGCTTCCTCAGGACGGAACTTATTGATAGCTCCATCGGCAGTGATTAAGTAGTGATGTGGGAAGAATAAGTAGCCTGCCTTTTGACTATTCCGTAGAATAACTTTAGGGTCTTTGTCGTTCAATGCATATTGAGTTACTTTGATGTATTTAGTTTCTTTCCGCTCTTTTAGTTTTCCATAGCTTTTAATTGATTTCACCTCTTTTCTTCCTCTAGCCATTTCTTAGGAATGACTGTACCAATGTGATACTGGAAGCCATTCTTTTTGCACCAGTCGCTATACCTATTGGCTTTTGTCTTAGTGCTTATATACTGGTCTTTCATAAATAAAAATCTTATGTCTAACTCAGGGTGTTGCTTCTTGATTGTTAAGTGCTTGCTTCTGTCCTCAGGAAGAAAAAGCCCTTTGGCTTCGACAATAATTCCATTCGACAAAATGAAGTCAGGTTTATAGTAATGACTTGTCGTATATGGAACCTTTAATGTCTCATACTCAAAGGGTACTTTTGCTTTCTCAAGGTTAGCCTTTACTTGACTCTCAAAGTTACTTCTAGTGCTCTTATCGACTCGTTTTTTGAAGCCCCCTAAGCGACTGAAGCTCCAACCTCTAGCCATTAGTGATTACCATTCAACGTCATCTGTGTCAGCTACTTCACCTTTATCTTCAATATCGAAGCCATAGCTGTCCGCACTACTATTACCATATTCTTTAAGGTCTTTTACAAGTACTGCATTGAGTCGTAAGGTAATACCATAGTTCTTAGCATTCATTACATATGGGGACGCTGTAACAGCTACTTGTACTTTAGAACCATTACCAATCTTAGTGCCTACTGGAAGTGGCTCACCATATTTGTCGAATACTGCAAGTTTTTTCTTAATGAGTTCACCAGTTTGCTTGTTTTTGTACTCATGTTTTGTCTTAGCTTTGAAGCACTCACCATACTCTTTGTCCTCTTTAACAGACAAGTTCATTGGTACTTTACGATTAGGTTTCTTTTCTAGTTGATCTACAACTTCATTGAAGTACTCTTCTAGTGCGTTCTTGAATGCTTCAGTTTTCTCATCGGACTCTAATTGAACCATGATGGAATAACCAAGTTCATTCCCCTCGTACGTCTCAGGGCTGTCTGTATGAGCCCAACAAGCTGTACCGTTTAACTTAAAATCTTTGCCTAGTTTTGTTTTTGCCATATAGTTTTCTCCTTTATAAATCTTGACAAAAAAAAAGAGCACCCATTAAGAGTGCCCTTAGATAACTATTATTTTCCTGTGGAACCGCTTTCAGTTCCTCGTTCAGTGTCCTCGATGACTTCACCTTCGACAAATGTCATTGGTTGTGTCTTTTCTAACCAACACTGAGCGATACGTTGTCCTTCCTCAAGATAGACAATATGTTTACTGAAGTTGCGTACAAAGAGTTTTACTTCACCTCTGAAGTCCTCATCAATGATACCTTCAGTATTTGCTAGTGCGATTGGATAGTCTCGTCCTACACTGGAACGCAACTGGATTCGCAATGTGTGTCCTTTAGGAATTGCTACTTTGAAGCCTAAAGGAATTTCTGTAGCTTTTGTTTGGACTGCTACTGGTGGTACTGAGACTGCCATTGGAATTGTGATGTCCATACAGCCTGCTCCTTCAGTTTTAGCTTCAGGGACTACTGCTTTGCCGTTAAGTAGTCTGATGAGCACCTGCTCACCATTCAGTGTGATTTCTTCTGTTTCTTGTGCTTTCTTAGTGCTTGTGCGTGCCATTAGTTCTCCTTTACTTAATGTCCTTGTTTAATGATTGTCGTAATGATTTCTTGAGCATTGCTTAGGTTATCAGGTGTTACATGGTTAGCAATATACATAGCAATTAGTGTCTCTTTAGATGGAAATAAGAGTGCCACTAAGAATAGCACTGTAACTACACTTAGGATAACTCCCTTTAAGGTCTTACTGATTTCCTTAAAGAATGTAGCTAAGATAGCTATTCCTGTTGTACCTAAGATTAAAATAAGTGCTCTTACTGTTTCAATATGAGATAGTGCAAAGACTGTCCACGGACTAATAATGGGTTCCATATTGGTCTCCTTTCGTATTACTTAATGATTTTGAAGTAGCGTCTAAACCAACAATCATTTGAGAGTCCAATTCGTGTATCTTTTGATATTTGTCTTTTTGCTACTTTCTCTACTTTATCTTCTTTTACTATTTCTTTTTCTAGCTGTACTTTTCTATCATTATCGTGTTCAGCTGTTACGAGTACTTTAGTTCCTACTGGTAGTAATTCTTTTAGCTCGTCTACAGTGTATTTACTTGCGTCATACCATTTGTCGATTTCTAAGGTTTTCTTTGGTTCATGCTCTAGTAACTTGATTTGCTCTTCGCGTACTAACCATGCGTTATCGCATTTAATACCTTCGGCTCTCTCTGTTGCGTGCCACCCCTTTCCCTTTTCGTCTAACTCTAATAAGTATTCATCTAGTTGATAAGGCACACCAATTTTAATTACTGTTGCTTTTTTGCTTTGTCTTTCTTTGAAGTGGTAATTCCAACCGACTAATTCTACACGATCCCCTACTTTAAACTTATGTGTGTCTTTAGGTTCCTCTTTGATTAATGGTTCTAATTCCCCATCGTCTGCATACCATGCATTATCACTTTTTACTAATTCGTTTGCTACATTTGCTTCCCACCCATTGAATGCACTATCTAGTTCGACAATATAATTATCATTACAAAATACATCTTTATCTTCTACTGGTGTTCTAATAATGGTACCTTTCATTGTTTTACGTTCAAATTTAGGTTTAACTAATACACGATCACCAATGTTATATGTATATGTCTTTTTGCTTTCTACAAGTGGTGCTTCAGCTACCTCTTCAGGTTTTTCCGCTACTAATACTGGACGTCCCTTTTGGACTTCAATGAGCTTCTCTGCATAGTGCTTGATTTTCTCTGCGTCCGACAAGTCCTGACCTTTGGAACGCAATGTATACTTGATGATGTTACCTTTTAGGTACGCAATGAATTCTTCAGATGTGAAGTTTGCTTCCATGATTTCCCAAGGTTGAATGTTAAGTGCTTCGTAATGTTTGCTATTTGTATTCATGATGTTATCTCCAATTTCCTGTTAAATATGTTTGAATTAAGAATAATAGTTGTAGTTTTCTGTAGTGTACTTGATTTGGTAAAAAGTTTACTCTTTTGTTTCTCTTTCGTTTTGCCATTAATACTCCTCTACGATTTTGAACCAGTAACATGATACGTGCATATATCGCTCTACATATACCACTGTTTCTGTTCCTGCTAAAATGTTATCTTCAGCTACTACTTTAGTAACTCTTGATGTCTCAAGTCCTACTTTAGGGCTTTCTGTAACTCTTCCGTCAGCTGTAAGATTTGTTGTTATTTCAACTAAAGTACCAACTGGAAGCAGTTTTTTGAGCGTTGCTTCATCAAATGTTCTAGCGTCATACCACTTGCCTACCTCTAGTTTTTCTTCAGTAGGCTTCTTAACCCATTCAATCTTTCCTTTTACAGTAAATTCTTTAGGTAGCTTAATGAGTTCAGTCTCCAGTTGATGTGCTCTATATTCTGAGAGTTGTCTTACTATATCAGCATGAATGTCAAATACAGGTAGTAGCATTTCGACATTTAATGTTTTTTCTATTGGTAGTACTTTAGGTGTTTTTAACCACTTGATTTCTTCTTGAAGTGCTTTAATTTGTTTGTCTTTATCTGTATTCATCTGTGCCATCTCAAACAGAGAAGCGTTTAGATCATCAATAGCTTTTTCTTTTTTCTTAATTTCACTTTCAAGTCTATATAGCTCCATGTCGTATTGCCATTGTAAATCTCTTTGTGCTTCTTTTAGTTTCTTAATGCGTTCTTGTGTGTATGTCATATTGGCTCCTTAGAATATTAAAGTTTTGATTGCTTCAGAAAACAGTAGAAGTACTAAT
>ERZ1034980.420-NODE-420-length-32518-cov-7.530912_pt1 | contig 32518 bp, 44 predicted proteins | sample MGYA00520622_ERZ1034980 | MGnify/ENA primary metagenome ERZ1034980 (study PRJEB33766, sample SAMN09781791) | gut metagenome | biome: gut microbiome | host: Homo sapiens | place: Madagascar | study: EMG produced TPA metagenomics assembly of the PRJNA485056 data set...
ATACCGAACAAACGACCGAGAGCGCGGTTCGTTTTTGTTCGGGTTTGGTTCACCAAACACAGACAAAAACGAACCAGTCATTTATATTTGTGAATGGCGTGTTCGGTGTTGTCGTCGCCCGCGAGCCGGGCAACTAAAAAAAGCCCCTCACCGTCGAAATGGACGAGTGAGGGGCTTTTTCTATGCCTTATTATTCAGTTTCATCGGCGGCAGTTTCCTCGCCGCTCGATTTCTGCCGCAAGACGGCGAAAGCGTTTTTCAGCGCCGGGGGCATGGGAACGCCCATAATGCCGAGATTTTCGACGATACTCATGCCGTCATTTGCGCAGAAAAAGAGAATAACCGCCGTGCGCGTAACGCCCGCCGTGCCCGCGAGCAAGTCCACCTTGTAGGCGACCAGCACGACGAGCAAAATCGCGCCTTTTCTGAACAGGCCCTTGATACTGGCCTTGCTCTCGAAAGTGCCGTCGGCGCTTTTCGGGCTCTTGTGCCAGATCAAGGCGCAGACGACGCCCGTAATGTAATCGACGGCCATAATGCAGACGAGAGCCTTGAGGGCCCCGTCCCAGCCGCCGAGGGCCTCGGCGATAGCCGTGCCGACGAGAGAAAACGCGGTCAACGCGCCATAGTATGCAGTTCTTGCCTCGTTCATTTTAGCAATCCTCCCATGCAATGCCGTCGGCGGCGAGCGCCGCGGTGTGTTTCTTGTAGTCGCCCGCGCTCATGGGCCCGGCCTTGATGGTCTTGAGCACGGGGGCGGTGTCGGTTGCGGGCTTGCTGGCCGTAAAGCCATTGAGGCCCGCCGCCTTGATGATCGCCGGGTAGTCCTTATATGCGACGTTGAGATCGACATTCCCGGTAATTCCGGGAACGCTGCCCTTGCTCGTGTACTGCCAAATCCCATTGACGACGGCGGCGGTGTCCTTAGACGTATAGGCGGCCTCCCACACGTCATAGGCGGCCAGTTTGGCCCGCTCGAGGTAGTTGAGATAGAAGTCGCGCGAGCAATAAATCTGACCATAGTAGCCCGCCGCCTCGATGGTCTTGAGCGCGGCGGCAACGATGGCCGTATTGTTTGCGGCGTTGGCCTTGTTGTTGTACTTGTAGCCCGTTGCCTTTCCGTTGTGCGTGCCGTACTCCATATCGTAGGCGACGGGGTACTCGATTTTATACGGCTTGATCGCGGCGATAACGTCGCGTGCGGTTTTCTCGGCAGCGGCGGGCGTAGTGTCGTAGCAATAGACGTACACGCCGACCGGGATTCCGAGCCGATTGCACGTTTTGAGGCTTGCGAGGGCGATATTGTCCAGAATGAGCCCGCCCTCGCCGCTGCGCGAGGAATAGCCGAGGCGTACCATGTCAAAGCCGGGGCCGCCGTTGTTCATTTTTTTCAGCCACGCGGCGACGCTGGCCCAGCTCGTGATCGGGTGATGATGGTTTGTGTCGATGCCGTAAACGTTCATAGCGTTAAACCTCCGAATCGTTCTCGAATTTCTCGCCCGTGATTTCCTCGTACTGCTCGGGCGTGATGATCTTAGGACAGTACGAGCGCAATTTCTCTTTGTACGCGGCCCGCTTTTCCTCGGTCTGCTGCAAGCGGTACTGCGTTTTTAAAAAGCGGAACATTTTACTCACCTCCAAACATAGCCGCAAGAATATCGTTCCCCAACGCCTCGAGCGCTTCAATGCGTTCGAGCGTGGTCGGCTGTGTGATTGCCTCCGGCGCCCATGCGGCGGCCCGCTTATAGGCCGCGTCGGTGTCCGCGGTAATTTCCTCGAGCGTTACCGCGGCCCGCATATAGGCGACGTCTGCCGTGTAGTAGACGCACGGCACGGCGTCGGCGGGGTCGGGGCCATTGTCGGCGACGTCCTCGATCTTCTCGACGTTGCGAGCAATCCAGACGTCGGCGAGGCCTCCGGGCAACTCGAAAAATTCAACCTCGGGCGGCTCGGTCGCGTACTGAACACGTTTCTCAATCATGCTTTTTCGCTCCTTTCAAGCCGCGGCGGCGAGCTCGGCTCGCGCGGCGGCTGATATGACGTTACTCGCGGCCCGCGACACTTCGACGATGTGCAATTTTGCACTGATCTCGACGCTGTCCGTGTGTGAGAAATAGCCGCGATAGCTGATAATGCGGCGGGCCGCCTTGATCGTGATATAGCCGCCCGCCTCTAAATACGCCCACGCCCGCAAGAATTGCCGCCGTGCGCGTACAAAAATACGCGCCCGCACGGTTGTACGGTCGCGGCGTATGACAAAGCCCATAATGTCGATAGGTTCTTTTACGAGGGCCTTGACGTGCCATATAGGTTTTATTTCGAGGCCGAGCTCGTCGCGCAGATATGCGCAGAACAGGCGGGCGGCTTTCTTGACGTCCTTGAAAGCTGCGCCGATGAATAGTATATCGTCCATGTAGAACAATACAAAGCCCACGAGGCGCACCCGCGCCGCCTTGCCCGTCCTGCGCTTGCGTATTTTATATAGTTGCTCGGTTGCGAAATGGTAGGCGTATGAAAGCATATAATTACAAAGAAATTGCGACAGAAAAGAGCCGATACTAAAACCGTGCTGAAATGTCGAAAGCAATTCGTCAACAAACCATAAGAGAACTTGGTTCTTGTGGACGTCGCGCCGTAGGCGGCGCATTACGGCCCGCCGCGTTAAATTCTGGTAGCAATGCCGAACGTCCATCTTGACGAAATACTTGCTTTTTGTTCCGTGCGGGTCTTTTCGCCGAATAAATCTCTCAATAGCTCGCTTTCCGTCCACTTGACCGCGGCCCGGTATGCTCGCGCATTGATAACGCCCTATTTTTGCCCGAAATAGAGGCATGAGAGCCCAAACGGCGACGTAGTCCATACACTGTTGAATCGTGCTCTCGACGCCTATGAGGCGGATTTTCCCGTTGCTCTCGTCTGCCCGCTCGTAGTAGCGTATCGGTAGTAGGTCGAGCGATCGGCGGCGGATTCTGGCCGCGATTTCTACGGCGACGCCCTTGATCGCCGTGGCAAACGCCCCGTTGTCGTGCTTTCTGACCGCCTCGTCGATCTGGCCTTGCGTGAGGTCGCTGTACCTCATGGCGAGGCGCTGGAAGTTGCGGCGCCCCGTTTTCCCTGCAAAACACAGAGCGACGAACGGCTCGATCTGTTCCGGGTCTGTTATGTCAATATTCTTGCAATATGTTTTCATTCGCCTGTAAAAAAGTCTTTTGGTGAGCGCAGTAGCGTTCGGTTAGGCGTCGCCGCCTTTACTACTAACAACGAACGAGGCCCACGGCCTCGCCCCGGCCCACGCGGGGCCGTGCCGGTTTCAACTCAATTTTCGGGTATTCCCGAGGAATATGCCGCAAGGTATAAATACTTTGTTCACCAAAAACGCGGCCCGAGATGTTCCACCTCGCGTTGCCGAGGCCGTTGTTCGAGTTAGCGCACCCGAGAGCGGCATTCGTGCCGTTCCTGAGGTTGCCGACGGCCTGCCGGGTAGAGAAAGAAAACCGCGGACGCTGGCGACATATCCCTATTTTGATTTTTGCTTATAGGCTTATGAGGGGGCCGGGCCCCCTCTTTGCGGCCTTATGCCGCAAATTCACCCCTGTTCCCGGCTGTCCCACAAGCGCGGCCCGAGATGCCCCACCACGCGTTGCCGAGGCCGGAGTTCGAGTGAGCGCACCCGAGAGCGGCAAGCGAGCCGCCCCAGAGGTAGCCGACGGCCCGCCATTCGCGCAAGGCGTTCGTCGCGTTCTCCGAGTAAAAGCCCGCGCGATAGCCCGTGTTAGAGTTCGCGTCGAGGCCGTCCGGGAAGTTTGCGCACGGGTGAGCCGGGTCGAATCCCATGCTTGAGATATAGCGCCACCCCGCCGAGGTCGGCGGCGTGAGGCTGTACGAGAGAGCCTTGTAGGCCGATCCGATCGCGTTGTTCGTGATCTCGCTCGCCTTTTTGCAAATCCACGGCGTAATTTTGAATACGCCGTCGGCGCTCTCGAGCTTGAAAATCGCGTCGGCGTAGACCTCATAGGCGCCGACCATGCACTCAATGCCTTGAATAATAAACGGCTCTTTGCCGCTCGTGCAGTTGGTCGGCGAGCCGTCCACGCCGAGGACATTGTCGCACGAGCCCGAGCACCACGCGATCGTATTGATTTTGTTGCTCGTGGTCGTGGTAATGCCCGCGGCGAGATCGAGGTTCACGCGGCTGTTGTTGTCGTCGTATGCCTCAATCGAGAGGATAACGGCAGACGACGCGACGGCGTAGCTCGCGGCGTTACTTCTATCGCTGCCGTCGCCGACGTCGATCGCGCTGCCGACGACGAGGTTCGCGGCGTCTGTTTTCTTGAGAATCACGCTCTTTGCGTCGGTCTGTGCGACCGTGATCGCGTATGTATAGGCGTAGTTCCTGCACCCCTGCATTTTGCTCGCGTTGGCCTTATCGCCGTATTTGAGCCAGAACATGAGATCGACAAAGCCGCCGTCGGCGTAGCTCTTGCCGCAATACTGTGCGCCGCGCTGTTTCCACATAGAAATTTGACTATTGTGCGAGATCGTGCGGATAGCGCACGCGGCGCCCGAGAGCGAGCCGAGCTTGCCGTCGGCGCCGTAGCCCGCGGCGTATTTCGCGTGAATCATAAACGACCGAACCGAATTGTCGCTCGCCTTGACGGTCGCCTCGAGCGGGTAAAACTCGGACGAGACGCGCTCGTCGGCGTACTCGTAGCCGAAAGACGAGCCCGCGTCGTAGTAGCGCACCCACCCGCCTTGCTGCATGACACCGATCAAGCCCGCCGGGGCTTTTGCGTTATAGGTTCCGAACACGCCCTCGATTGCCGAGATTTTCGGCTCGAGGGTCGCCGCGTCGATGGTATAATCGACGTTGAACGGGCAGAACAAAGCCCGCTTGACATAGTCGTCGCGGCCCGCCTTGCTGTTAGTGCTCGGCTCGCACACGAGGGCGGCATTGTCGCGTGTTTTCCACCCTGCCGACGCCGGGCTCGTGCTGTGCTTGTAAAACTCCACGCCGTAGACCTTGCCGTCGTGCAGGGCCGCGAAAAAGTTCTCACACAGCGGCGCAACGTCGTTCTGATCTGCAAGCACGTTTTTCGTGGCGGCGATATATAGAGCAAGAGAGCGGCGCACGTCCATAAAATAGGCGTCGCTTTCGGCCTTTGTGTATGCCTCATTCCCGGCAACGATGGCTTGTACGCCCGCAAGGGCCGCGCTGGCGGCCTGTGCCGAGGACGCGGCGGCGCCCTTGCTGGCCGAGGCGTCGTCTTTTGCCTGTTCGGCGGCGTCCTCCGAGTTTTTTGCGGCTTCGGCCGACTTTTCAGCGGCGCCCGCGTTGGTTTGTGACTTCTTCGCGGACGCGGCGGCGTTGCTCGCGCTTGACTGTGCGGCGCCCGCGGACGAGCTCGCCGCGGTGGCAGAGCCCGAGGCCGCGGCGGCCGAATTAGCGGCGGCCTCGGCGGCGTTTTCTGCGGCGGTCTTAGCCTCGAGCACTTGTTTGTATGTGGTTTCAAACGCAAGGTGCTCGTCCTCGCTTGCGTAGCTCTCGGCGTCGCTCGGGGCCCGAATGACGTTCAGCACAAACGGAAACGCCTTGAGTTCGACGTCGCTGTTGTTTGTGATGGAAATAGCGACCATCTGGCGGCCCTCGAAAACGGTCATTTGCTTAGAAATCACAGCATATACCGTGCTGCCGTCAACAACGCATGGGTTATTGACGCTCTTGCCGTCTTTTTTTGACATTACGGCGTGAACCTCGAAATCGCTCTCGATCTCATAGGCCGCCGAATTGCTCACGAGGTTTACTTTTACGACGCGGCCTTTCGTGTCATATTGCGGCACGTTGACGACCGGGGCGAGCCCCGGCGCCACGAGATCGAGCGTAATCTCTTTGATAACTTGGTAACTCTCATAGTTAGGCATTGTCGGCCTCCTGTTCGCTTTCCTCGGCCTGTGCGGGCGTGTCGTCCGCTTGGTCAACCTGTGCGGGCGGTTCTGCCGCGGCCTCGATCTGCTGTTTCTGTAATGCAATATTGTAGCGCAAAATTGCGTTTTCGAGGACGAGCACCTTGACCGTCGTAGGCATTTCGTAGGCGTTGAGCGTCTCGACGACGCGGTTTTGCATTTCGGAAATAATATCGTCGCTTGTCATTTCATAACCTCCATTTTTACCACGGCGTACCCTTGCCCGTGAGCACCCAATAGCTCACGCCGTCAACGGATTTCCAATACTGCCAGTCTGCATAGAGCGCATTTTGTCTGCTGCGTGGTTTTATTCTCGTCTGTTCTCCCGTCGCCGTGAGGTCGCCCCACCACTTCAAATCTCGAGCGCTGACAGCGCGAGAGACGTTGACGCCGTTTTCTCCCTTGACGTTGATGCCTCCCGCAAACTCGCAGTTGTTGCCCGAACCAGATTGAAGCAGAACGTCGCAGTTTCCGTATGCGTTGTATATCCAGATTCTCGAATCGGCGTCGCCGCCCTGTATAACCACGCCGTCGCCGACCGTTCCGTTAGCTCGGCGGCTGTAAACGGTGATCGACCCACTCGGGTAGGCTTTTGCCGTGTAACTTAGCGAGATTGTATTATAACGGTTCCCGTCAGCATTGAGCGCGCTTAGATGTATATTCCCGTCTCTGATTGTGGCGTTGCCGTTTGAACCGTTTGAGTAAAACGCGCCCGTAATGCTGACCGTACCGTCGGCGTTAAGGTTGAAATTTGTGCTTTCTACGACGAGCGTGTTTCCCGTGAACTTGATAACGCCCGCCGAGATCGTACACGACGACGAATCGAGGGCGAATTTCGAGCGAATTTCGCCGTTCTTCACGACCGAGGCGGAAATTTCATCGAGCCCGACTTTGAGCTCGGTTCCCGTCGCATACTTGCTCAAGTCGAGGGCGAAACTGCTGATCGTGGTTCCGTCCTTTACGAGTGAGATCGTGCTCTTTTTGCCCGTGGCCTCGCTCATGGTCGGCAGTTCTACGCTCAAGCTGCCCGCGCCCGCGTACAGGTACGCGAACAGGTAAACTCGCGTCGGCTTTTCGTCCTTGAATGTGTAATTCAACGTTGCTGTCGTCCAGTCGCCCGCCGGGGTCGTCTGTGACGTCGTTGCGAGCGTCATAAGGCGGCGAGATTCGTTCCCGCTTTCGTAGTTCGCCCACAATACGATAACGGCATTGCCCGAAATTTCCGAGTTTACCTTGTAGCGCATGGAAAGCGTTACTCGTTTCCCCTGCGCGGCGGCGAGCATGGCCGTCGGTACGTCGATAACGACCGCGCGGCGCTTGCCCGTTTCCGTGCTGTCCGGGGCGACGACCGTAGCGGTATCGCCCGCAATCGTTACCGAGCCCGACGTCGCTGTATAACTGCCGCTCTCGGCTCTCCATGCCGCCGTTGAGAAAAAGTCGGTCGCCGAGACGTCCTCGGCGATTCCGAGCTCGATTTTCTCGATAGAGGCGTCAACAATGAGTTGCGCGGTCTTTTTGGTCGTGTAGTCGGTTTTGGTTTCCCAGTCGTTCGCGGAATACGAGGCGCCCTCGCCTCTGGCCGTGACGCAAGCAAGCAAATCTGTACCGTTTGCCCATAGGTCGCCGATGTCATAGGGCGGCGTTGGCCGAACGAGGAACGTTCTCCGCTTGCTGTTGGCGGTTTCCTGCGCTCTCTTGGCGTTTTGCAGGGCCGCGGTTATGTCTGTATCTTTGATCTGTAACCACGTCCACGCGCCGCCCGAGTACGTCCAGCGATAGGCGTAGCCCTTGCCGCTATAATACAGGTCGCCCGCGTGGTTTTCCTTGAGCTCGTCCGTCGTCCAATCGGACGCCGGGGGCGTCGTCGGTGACGGCTCGGCGTCATAGAACCACGTCTCAATCTGGCCGTCGATCTGGCCTTGCATATCGGCGAGGTCTTTTGTCACGGCCTCTTTGTATGCGTTCAGTTCATCGGCGGCGGCTTTTTTTGCGGCCGCCTCGGCCTCGCTGGCCTTGCCCGCGGCGATTTCCTCGGTCGTCTTGCCCTCTATCTTGAGGCTCTTGCAGTCGAGATTGACCTCGCCCGTGTCGAGATTGATCGAGTTTTTACCGACGGCGTCTTGCAGTATTCCCGCCTTGATAATATTCGCCGTGAGCTCCCACGTCGCAATAAATTGCGAGAACCACTTGCCGTTGATGGCGAGGGCGCCCGAGTACGGGCCGCTGACGCCGTTCGTCGAGAACGCTATTCCGTCTTTGTTGAGGCGCATGACGTTTTTCGCGGTCGTGACGTCGGGCGTGTCCATGTAAAGCGTTTCTTGCGGATTTTTTGCGGGTCGCTGGACGACATAGCCGCCGTTCGAGCCTGTGATACTCTCGACGATTTCTTTCGAGGCGGCGTCAATGAGGTCGGCGGCGGTCTTTTTGCTGTCCGTCGTTGCCTTTTTGACGATCTCGTCGGGGTCTACTCGAGAATTGTTCACAGTTTGAGAGAGGCGGCTTTTCGCCTCGCCGATTTCGGCCTCTTCATACCGTTCTTTCAGCGTGTTATAAACGACCTTGATGATTTTCGCCTTGACTGAAATACCATAGCGCGGAAACTCGACCGATACCGTATCGCACAGCGAGGCCGAGGCGAGGCCCGCTATTATGGCGCCCTGTTTGCGTTTCACAAGCTGCGCATATTTGAGCGTGATACTGACAACGGGCTCGGCAATGCCGGACGTCTTTAGGTAGGCTTTCGCGTAGGCCCGCAAGGTGTCAACGCTCGGGGCGTCCGTGAAATCCTGTGAAAAGTCGATCGTCTTGCAATGGACGTGACCGTATTCGCGGGCGCCGTCCAGCACGACAATTTTCTCGGGCAGGGTGACGAGTGTGTCGTCGTCCGAGCTTTTCCAAAACGGAAAAATCGCCGTCGTGACTTTCGTGAGGTTTTTCTCTTGCGAAATGTCCGTCAAATTCTTTCCGTAGGAAATGACAAAGCCGCGGTCGGCGCCGCGGTTTTTCAAGAGCTCGATTTTCCACTTGTTATAGTGGTACTCGCCGCCGAATTGATCGAGAACACTGCCTTCAACGCCTCCGAGAACTTTTTTCAATGGGGTCGGGGCGGCAAGGCCGAACGACGTCTCGGTCGAGAGCGTCGTCGAGAATGTGAACGGGTTCTCGAGCGCGGCGGCGGCTGAAATTTTGGCGAACGCGCCCGCCGGGTTTGTCTGTGACGTTGCAATCGGTTCAATCGGCACGTCGTTCGCAAAATACGAGACGTGCTCTCCGTACCATGTTGTAACGCCTGACATAGTTAGCCCGCTTTTATAGAGGCGGAACGGCTGCGGCTCGTCGTCCGGGTTTGGTTTAGCGAGTAAAATGCAATCCTCGGCAATGAGATCGTAGTGCCGGCCGTTTGCCGGGTACTGCATTTCGAGCGTGTACGCGCCGTTTCGTTCCTCTGTAACGAGGCATTTTGTGCAGTCAGTCAGCACCGCGAGCCCGTTGTCGAGAAATTCTTTCTCGCCGGGTGGGTACAAAATAGGGTGCATTATAACGACCTCCATCGAGGCGTTATTTCAACGCCAGTAATTCCCGCGCCGTCGTACTGTACGAACGTCTCTCCGGGGGAGAGGCGGGGCCAGTCAACGACGCGGGTAATATCGCTGTTTCGGCTCTTTGTGTCGTCAAATGCGTTCTCGTCCTCGGTGTCGATGTAGACGAGGCCGCCGATTTCCTTGACGTGCAGCGCATGAGAGCCGAGATAAATGTCGGCGGCGCCCGTGCCCGTGATCTTGAGCAGCGGGGCCGCCTCGTATGTTTCGGGGTTGTAGAGCTTTAGGCCGCTTTTCGCCGCGATCGCCGTATCGCCGCCGTCGGCATACTTAAACGGCATAGCCGAGAACGTGACGGTTGCAACGGCCTCATGTAGTCCGTCGCGTGTCACGGCGAGCCCGCCGGGGAGATATGCGCGGCGATAATAGCCGGGGTTATAGCTGTCGCGTAGCGGGGAATAATCAACGTCGGGCAATAACCAGCGCCGCACGCGCTCGACGGCGTCCGTGAGCGTGTCGCGCCCGGTCTTGCGTATGATGATGTTATAGACCGCGTCGCTGTTGCTGTACTCGTAGCCGAGCAGGGCGTCGCCGCGGCCCGGTATCGTCACGGTTTCCGGGGTCACTTTCGTCGTCCACGGTTCCGCGTCAGATACCAGAACGCCGAGATCGAGCGAGCAAACGCCTCTGTAATGGAAATAATTAAACACGTTCCTCGCGCTCCCTCCGTTCCTCGAGCTTTTCGTCGATGATCTCGACGAGCTCGTCGATGTCCTTTTCGGTCTGGTTGATAAACTGGCCGATTTCGACCTTGACGACGCGCGTGTTGCCGCCGTTCTGGCCTTTGTCGGCCTCTTTCGCCTGTTCGGCGGTGAGGACGCGCTCGCCCTTGTGCAAGATAGCGCGGTAGCCGTCGAACGGCACATACTCGAGGCCCGTCGCGTGGCTGCCGTTTGCTCTCATTTTGGATTGAGACGATTTCCAAAAGCTCAACTTGTCGCTTAACCAGTTGACTTTTTCAACGACCCAGTTGTAAATGCTGTTCCAAACGCCCGCGATACCGTCGAAAAGCCCTTGAAAAATCGAGCGGCCCGCGTTGAAAAAGTCGTTTTCTGTTGCAAAAATCTTATTGATTATAGATTGCAGAATATTTCCGACAGTTGTGACAATACCGTTCAGAATTGTCACAACGAGGTTTAAAATGCCGCTTAGAACGTCACCTATGTCACCTCGTAGCAGCGCCGCAAAAATGTTGAAAATTTGCGTAATTGCTTGCAGCGTCGTCGAAATTATTGTTTTAACTGCCTCGAGCAACGGGCCTATGATCGACATAATCGTTTGCCCGTGATTTCTCCAAATCTCCGAGGCGAGCGTAACAAATGCCGAAATAAAATTAACAATAGATTCGAGCGCCGCCGTCACGATTTGCACGATGTCGCCGAGGTTCTCGTCTGCCCACGCGCCCAGCCAGTCGCCGAGGGCGCCCGCGGCGGTCATAAGCGCCGAGAAAATCGTTTGCACAAACTGCCACAAGTTTTGTATTGCGGTCAAGATTGCGTTCACGGTTTCTTGATGATCGGCGACCCACGCGCTCGCGGCGTCTTTGAGCATCGTAATATACTCGACACAAGTATTTGTTACCGTCGTCAAGTAGTCGAAAACAACCTCGATCGTCGCTTGAATTGTGGGCATATTTTCGAGTACCCACTCGGCGAGCGTTTGAACCACGGGCAAGAATTTCTCGCCGAGTTCTATGACGGTCGTGTTCGCCGCCTGTTTCAGCTTGTCAAACGTTCCTTTTAGGTTTGCCGTTTGCGTGTCGAAAGCGCTCTCGGCCGCCCCGGTCGCCGAATACATTTCCTTTGTTTTGTTGGTGAAGTCCTCCGACTGTGCCCCCGCGAGGGCCAGAACGGCGGTTTTTGCCTCGACGCTCGAGAACATGCCCGCAAACGCAAGCTCGTCGCCGTTTACAGATTCTTTCAGCGCGTCGAGAGCGCCTTGCAGTCCGAGTGATTCAATGGCGACCTGTCCGTTCTCATATCCCATTTTTTTAAGGGCCGCCGTCATGGCGGTCGTCGGCTGCATAAAGCCTTGTATTGTTGCTTTAAGCTGCGTCGATACTTCCGCCGTGCCGCCCGTTACGCCCGTTAAGGTAGCCATCGCTCCGAATAGTTCTTCCTCCGAAACTTTCATCGTCGCGCACAGCGGTATAACTTTGCCCATGCTCGAGGCCAGTTCCGGGAAAGATGTTTGACCGAGGCGAACCGTCGTAAATGCGAGGTCGGCGGCTTTCTGGTTGGCCTCGGCAGAAATATCGCCGTACCCCTTTGTTACCGCCGAGAGCAAATTGACGGCGTCGCTCGTTTCAGCGTTGCCCGCTTTCGCGCTTTTTGCGGCGATCTCCATGATTTTCGCGGCGTCGTCAACGTCGCCGAACGCGGAAACAACTTGATACAGGCCATCGGTCAAGTTGCTCGTCTCGAGGCCAGTTGTTCGGGAAACTTCCTTGACAATATCGCCGTATTTCGATACTTTCGCGGCGATTTCGTCTTGTGTTCCTGTGAGCAACGTTTGCACGTTGCTCATTTGAGATTGAAAGTCGGCGGCGACCTTTGTCGCGGCCCCTGCCGCTGTCAGCGCGGCGGCGCCCACAGCTCCGGCAAATTTTGCGACCGTCACGACGCCGTTTCCGATTGTGCCGAGAAACGCTTTCGCTTTTGAATCAGTTTTCGACAGGCTTTTTTCTGCGTCGGCAGTATTTAGCATTATTGTTCCGAAAAGTTTGAATACTTCAAGCCCTGCCGCCATACTACACCTCCAATCTCATATTTAGAATATTTTCTACGTCTGCCTCGATCATGGGCTCGGGCCGTTCTACGTTCTGCGCCTGTACGGACGAAAGCGCGTCTTTGAACTCTTGCAACGTCATTCTGTCTTGATAATGCAAAACCCAGCGCATTTCTATTTGTTCCTCTGCCGTTCGCTCGATCGCGTAGATTATAAAATCGACCGTCTCGCCGAAATCCCATCCTTGCATAAAATCGCGGTTAGGATAGCGGCGGGCGATCAAGTCGATCACATATTTTGCGCGAGTTTGCGAACAGAGGTAAAAAAAGAGCTCAAATCGTTCTCTTTGGTGAGGCGCGTGACGTTTTCGACAAAGTCGGGGAGTGGCATATTCTGGACGTCCGCCGGGGTCATTTCAAAAGGCCCCGCGAGAAACTCGTAAACGCGACCCTCTACGCGGGCCTCGGTTGCGATTTCGATGATCTTGAAAACTCCGCTCACGCCGACGCGGACAATAAAATCGTCGTTGCGTTCCTTGGCCGTTTTGTCGTCTCCGTCGGCTTTTGTTTCGTTTTCCGCGTTCTTGACGAGGTCTTTGATAGTCGTTTCAATGCCCTGCTTTTTTTCAATCGCAGAAACGACGCGCAAGGCGGCGAAAACGTCCGATGCAATGAGTTTACGCATGGTTTACGCCTCCTTGGGCCAGTAGATTTTATATGGCGGCGTCTCGAGGTCGTCGGGGTCGTAGTGTCCCGCGAAAATGACCTGAACGCTCGCCTCGTCGTTGTCCTTGGGCTGAATCGAGAGGTCGTTCGTGTTGAAAGCGTTAAAAATCTGAATGATGATCGGTTTTTCGCTGCCCACGAGGCGGCCGATATATGTGACGTTATCGGTGTAGTCGTCGAGTTCGAGAGCCGATTTCGGGACGATAACGTCGTAGCCCGTGACGCTTTCCTCGGTCGCCTTTTTGGCTGCCGTCATTGCCGCGGCGATTGTGTCGGCGGTCAATTCCTTTACGGTCGCCTGCATGGTGGTCGTCCAGTAGTCGAGGATATAGAGGCCCTTTGTGTTCTCCGGGGCCCCGTCAACCTGTGAATAATGGCCGACCTTGGCGGCCTTAAACTCGCCGCCGCCCGTGGTGGCGCCGAGAAGTTTGCCCGCTGTCTTTGCGCTCTCGTAGGTGTCCGTTCCCGGGATGAAGTCTTTTGCGAAAACGCCCGCGCCGAGTACAAAATGCTCGACGGTTTTCTCGGTCATTCCCGTCATACGCTTAGTGTTAAAAATGCTCATAGGTTAAACCCCTTTCACAAGTGCTTGAAAATCCAGCGTCACGAGCCGCCGGGTGATTGTTTTGTCTGTGTCCTCAACGGGGGAAGATCGCCCGCCGTAGAGGTGCAAATAAATGTGTTCATCATTGTAGACCGCACCGTCGAGATCGAACAGAACATTTTGAACGATTTTCTCAACCTCGGCCGCGCCTGTATTGCCCGCAATGCGAACCGTCAACGTTCCTTTTTTGAGATTATCCTCGGCCCATGTTGTAAAAAAGAACACAATTCGAGGGTAGCTCGCCGCTGTCGCCGTATTGCTGTACGTTGCGACACCCGACGAGTTTTTCAGCAATCCGCCGACGGTTTTGTTGAAAACCGTGTTAAAATTCTCGTTCAAATCGGTTTTATTCTTCGATATTCGTTTCATTGTCCCGATATTCCCCCTCGTCGATGAGCCCGAGGGCCCTGTTCTCGTCCTCAACCGCCGAAAGATATTGCGCCTCGATTTTTCTGATCGTTTCGATGTTTTCGCGCACGGTCGTCGTTAAAATCGCCCTCCGCGGTTGTCGCGCTTTGAAAGGAATAAGTCCGCCGAACCTCGTTTTTCTTGCGCCGTGAAACTCGTCGCCGAGCTCCTGCCAAACGCCGTACCATGTACTCGATTTTGAGCCGACTTGTAAATCGGTTTCAATCTTTCTGACCCAGTACCCAAAGCCCTTATATGCCCTCTGACGTCCCGCCGGGGTTCTCCCGAGGCCCCCGCCGTAGCGTTTGCGGGTTTTCTTTCTTGCGGTGTTGCAGACGAATTTGCCGACGTCTCGCAAGGCTGCGCGGCTTAATTCCTTGATCGTCCACGCGGTACGGTCTACGTTCGATAGGTAGGTGATGCCGTGTCTCGTGAACTTAACCGAACTCGGTAAAGGCATTCTCGTCGGCCCCTTTCTGCTGACAGGTCAATTCAATTTTGTCGCCGACCGGGTAGGTACGAATCACGGTATAAACCTCTCCGTCGATGATCGCGCGGGTCTCGTCGGCGTATTCGTCTGCCCAAATCGTTACGACCAACGACGGGCGGTATATGGTATTACTCGCCGCGTAAAACTCGGCCCGGGTGACGCCCTTGCTCTCGCCGATTACGGTATAGCCGCCCTCTTGAGACGTGGCCGCCTCAAAATCCTCGGTTGTGCCGTCGGTGACTTCCTTGACGAGCGTGACCTCGACGAATTTAGCCATTGTTGCCGCCCCCGTTGTAGTCCGAATTGAGGGCCAGACGATCGCGCAATGCCTCAAAACAGGCCGCGTATCTTTCCGGGGTTTCGGCCTCTCCGAAATTCGCTTTCGCGTACAGTACGCAAGCCTGTTTAATATTCTCGTCGTCGTCCTCGATCTTGCAGACGCCCGCGGCGGCGAGATCAGCTTTCGCGGCGGCGACGAGGCGCTCGATTTCGCCGTCAAGAGAAGTAACTCGCGTTTTTTTGAGTGCGAGTTTTACGGCGTCGAATAGTTGGTTCTGTTCCATTGTTCACGCCTCCACATACAGAAAAAAGCCGAGGCCCCTTTTCGGGGCCCCGGTTGGTTATTTTGCGATCTGATTAGCCGGTCTTGAGGGACAGCATGGCGAAACTCTGATCGTCAATCAAGGCGCCCTCGCCGCGGGCGTAACCAGAATAAATATATTCGTGGTTCTTGATGTCCTTATCGGTTTCGACCATAACGTCTTGTACCATGTTGTAACGGACGCGAGAGGGGTCGCCGACGACGATACAGCCGTCGCCCGCCTCGTCCTCGAGGTGAATCACGGCGCCGATGATTGCGCCCTGTGCGCCCTCCTGTGCGGTCTGCTGGAAGATGGGGCGGCCCTGTTCGTCAACCAGTGCGACGAGCTGCTTGTACAGGGTGGCGTTGTTGACATAGGCGACCATTCGGCGGCAACGCTTGAGGCTGCCGAACAGGCTGCACAGCTCGGCGAACGTGAAAACGGTCGTGCTTGCGGCGGTCAGCTTGTTTGCGCTGTTGATTGCGCCCTTGATCGTGGTCATAAGGTCGGCCGCCATAGCGTTGCCGACCTGATCGGCCATGTCCTGCACGATAAAAGCCTCGAGGGCGTCGATGGACATAGTCGCGGCGGCGTAGGACAAAGTACAGGTAGCCGAGAAGTCGTTGCCCGTCAGTTCAACGGCGACCTTGGTATCTTTGAAATCGTCGTTCGCGGCGCCCTCGTTGACCTTTTTGCCCTTGCCCTGCGCGATTGCGGTACGCTTGACGACCTTGATAACGACGCCCGTGCGCAGAATCGTCACGTCGTGCAAAATGCTGTGCTGTTCCTCCATCAAGTCCCAAATCTCGTTAAGGGTCTGCTTGGGCATGGCGGCGGCCTCGGTCGTGGTAGTGCCGACGAACGCGGCGCGAACTTCGCGGTTGACGTTGTCGAACGCGGTACGCTGTTCTACGCTCATGTTGCGGCCCGAGATGTACGCGAAAAAGGCGTCGCGGTATTCCGGGCTTGCGTTGGTGTAGGCGCGGCGGCCCTCGGGAGAGGAACCGGGCGCGACATTGCCCGCGCCCGCTGTGCCGTTGGCGATCGCGGCCAGCAATGCGCGGCGGCGCTCGGCGCTGTCGTTCTGCTGATTCAGCAGGGCGCGGCGTTCCTCAACGAGAGAGTTCGCCTCGGTCGTCAGTGCGTCCAGATCGGCGCCCTCGTTCATGCACTCGGTACGAATGGCGGCGAGGCGCTGTTCAATTTCCTGCAAACGGTTCATAGTTTTCATACCTCCAAAGTTTTCTGTAAAATATATGCTTTCTTGCGGCGTTTTTCGGCCTCCGCCGTCAGTTTAGCCGCCTCCGCGGCAAAAGCTGAACGCGCCTCTAATGTCGTGTCGTCGTATGCCGGAAAGTCAACGGCGGCCACGTCATAGACTGTTTTAATGCGGTTAATTCTCCGCGTGTATCGACCCGGTATATTCTCGTAGGTGTCCGCGGAACGGTCGGCGACAAAACAAAAACTCATTTTGTCGATATATCCGCCCTTGATTTCCTCGTACATGGCGCGGGCCTCTTGCGTACCGCCGAGGCGGGCCGTTACCTTGAGGCCCGTGTCGTCGATCGTGAGCGCGAGAGAGCCGTTCCGCGTCCGCGCGACGGGCTTTCCCGTGTGGTTATAGTTCATTACCACATCGGACAAATCCACGCCCGCGAAAGCGGTGCGGGAAATGATCTCGCAATATTCGACGCCGTTCTCGGTATACAGCACGGTCGGGCGCTCAAACACCGCCGCATATCCCTCGACGATGTTCTCGCCCTCTGCGCCGCCCTGCGCCGTGCGCATTTCAAACGGCAGATAGTAGCGATCTTTTGTAATCATGTTTCACCCTCCTGTTGTGGTTCCGTGCCCGCCGGGGCGGGCATAGGCGGCGCGGCGGCGCCCGTTGGCGCAATCTCGGTTTGTTCCGCATACTCTTTGCGGATGAAATACCGATCGCCGCGCGGGCCGATTCCCGGCATATTCCAGACGTCGAGCGCTTGATTCTGCGTCATCATGCCACGGTCGAAAAGTTGCGTCGTGACATTGAGCTTTGTGTTATTGCTCGCGTATTGCAAACGGTTCGCCGAGTAAAAAACGGAATTTCCGAACGCTTGCTCGCGCGGGGAGAATAGCATATTTGTTAGCACGAGCGAGAGTTGAATTGCAAACGGCTCGAGCTCGCCCTCATAGTAGGCGTTCCACTCGTCCTCGTTGAACGAGCTTTGCAAGATTGCTTTGTTCGTGTTGAAGTATGTATAGACGTTTTCCTCGATGGCTGCTTTCTGCGCCGCGTTGATAACGGTCGCGCGGCTCTCGATTTGCTTGACGTCGTCGTATTTCGTATCGACGAGCATGACGCCGCCGTTGTTGTCGGCGCTCAAGTTTGCTTTAATAAACCGTTGACGCTCTTTGTCAATGTCCTCGGGGCGTAACGGCTGCGCGAGCTTGGCGAGAAAGCGAATCGTCGCGCTCTGCTTAATGCCCTCGATAATGCCTTGATTCTGTGCGTTCAAAAGCTGCATTGTCGGGTCGAGAGCGTGGTTCGTTTCGCCGAAAAAGTCGTTCTTGTACTGGTATTGATTCAGAATACCGACGTCCTCGAACTCGATTGCGGCCCAGTTACCGCCGCCCAGTTGGTAACGCAGGTACGGGCGGCCCTGATACTCAATTACTCGGGCCGATTGCGGTAAAACTGGATAAACGCCGACGACGCGATCGTAATCTTGCGAGTAGATCGGCACGATAAAGGCGTTGTTATCGACTTTGAGCATAGTCGCAAGGCGATAAACAAATTTGTAGCCGTCCATAAACGGGTTAGGTCGGTTTTGCAATACGGGCTCGAGGCTCTTGTATTTCGTGCCCGTTATCTGCGGCGTCAGCTTGGCCGCCTGTTTTGCGAAAGCATGAATCGCCGCGCGGGTGAGATCGGCCTCGTAGATACTGCCCTCGAAACTCGTAAAGGCGGGCGTATATCCCGTGAGTGTTTGGAAATACTGGCCGATTGCCTGTTGCTGTCGCTCTTTTTTGAAAATTTTCTCAAACAGGCCCAAAATACAGCCCTCCTAAATGACCGCTTGCAGGTCGTCGTAATGGTTTATCAACGCGATATAGGCACAAATCAACGCGATCGTGCCGTCTATTCGCTGTGTGAGGTCGATTCCCTTGATCGGTTTGATATTCCCGTTTGTGTCGGCGAGTACCTCGGTGTTTGTGAGGCACATTTGCAAAACGGGGTTGTTGTTGTGTACGATACGGCCCGCGGCAAGATCGGCTTTTAGCTCTTTCATGGGTGCCGAGAGCGTGAGCGAGCCTTGCCGAACTGGTATCATGCAGCGCTCGCCGAACTCTTGCTTGAACTCTCGTAAGAGCGTGTCGTCGATATGCCACGGGTCGTAGGCGATATAGATAATATAAAAATCGTCTTCGTCTCGTAGCTCGCGGAACCAGTCGAGAAAGACGTGCTTATCGACTTTCGAGCCCGGGTATGACCGCAAGAGCCCTTGACGCTCCCACAGCAAATAGGGCGCCTCGTCGCGTTCGCGTCGGTTGCCGTCCGTCGTCTGCGCCGCGAGAACGTCCTCGGGTAGCCAGAACATGGCACGGGCGTATATGTGAGGGTCGCCCGGTATCATGCCCAGCGCGACGGCGGCGTTTAGGTCTACGCTGTCAGCAGCGTCGAACCCGCCGACGCCGTACCGCAAGTGCAGCTTTTCGAGATCGGCCTCGAAATCGTTGTGAATATGCTGCCATTGTAACCACGCGCTCGAGCGATTCTCTGGAAAGTTGAAATCTTTGACGAGCACGGTCGGCAGAAATGCGGGGTCGTCCTTTGCTTTCTGGACGCACTCGCGCAAGAACGAAGCTTTCTTGATCGTACCGAGCCCCGGGTTTGCCTTAATCCATGCGTCGGGGTCTGTCCATTCCTCTCGGTCGTCGAGTTCATAGATAAAGCTCAAGAAATGCACGTTCTCGGCTTTTCCGTCGAGAATATTGCAAGCGTATTTATACTGATCGTCGAAAATGCCGCCGCGGACAAAGCCGTTCGTCGAAATGCAGAACAAAAGCGGTTGCGGGCGAGTGCCCGCGCCCATGCTCTGCTTCATCAAGTCGTATATATCGCGGTTCTTGATCGCGGCGAGCTCGTCAATAACGACCATTTGCGCGTTGAGGCCGTCGAGGCCGTTCGTGTCGGCGGCGAGTGGTTTGATGAACCCGAGGTTCACCGCACAAAATAGATCGTTCTGCCGCTTGCGCACGAGCTTGCGAATCGCGGTCGAATTGCGCTGCATATTCCAGCACTCGACAAAGCCTTTTTTTGCTTGCTCGAGGCGGGTCGCTATGTTGTAGATTTCCGGGGCGCCCGCGCCGTCGTTTAACAGCATATCGAGCTCGATTGCCGCCGTTTCGGTCGTCTTGCCGTTTTTGCGGCCCTCGATGATTAGAACCTCGTTGTACTGCCTGTACCCCGTGTTCTTATCGACAAAGCCGAAAATCGCCTCGAGGCGGGCTTTCTGGAAAAGCTCAAGCGTCAACGGCTCGCCGCGGCGCCCCTGCGATTGCTTGCAGAATTGCTCTATAAACTCGATATGATGATCGGCGACCGCCGGGTCGAAAATATAGGGCTCATATTTCTCGGGGTGCTCGATTTTATCGAGCAAGTGCCGCATTTGCTGTTTTATGCGGCGGCCCGCTGTGATCTTCCCCGATAGGATAGCGCGGGCGTATTGCTCGAGGTATGATGGGCCGTTCATTTTCTCTTGGCGATATGGTTCAGAATCGCCGCGGCCTCCGGGTCAAGGCCCGAATCCTCCGGGGCCATATCGACGAGCGCCTTGATTGCGGCGGTGTAGTTTTTAACCATCGTGTTATAAATCTCGACCTCGGGGGCCTTTTTCGTGCCCCTCTGGTTCTCGCCGTTCTGGTACTCGTCCGTATAGCCTTTTTCGTTGATCGCGGCCTCGAGCTCTTTGAGAGAGGCGGCCATAAAAGCCGCCCTTTCTATGAGCCCCGTCGCAATTTTGAGGCGATCTTTTGGCAAATTTGCAAAGATTTTTTTATACTTTGCTGTCTCTTGCTTAATATATTTATTTTTAATAAACTCTGCCAAAATACTACACCCCCTTTGTGTGCGCCACTCGGTAAAAGAGAGGTTGACCCGCGGTCATCTGGCCGCCCACCCCGTAAAAATTTTATGGGGGGAGTAGCCGCCCCGCGCTGTCGAACCTCGCCCGCCTCGGCTTGTGTTTCGGGCCCGTGCCCGAGTGCTCGCCGAGCTCGTCGGCGTTGTGGCAGTCGAGACAGACGTATTCGAGATTAGCCGGGTTCAGTGTGACGCTCTGATCGTCTATATTCCACGGCTCGAGTTTGATTTTGTGGTGCAGAATATAACCCGGTTTCACGACGCCGCGAGCGAGGCAACGCTCGCACAGTCCGCCGACGCTGTCGATGTACTGCTTGCGGCATTTCTTCCACGCCTTCGAGGCGTAAAAAGATTTTGCAAATTCCCGCGCCATAGCTGCCCCCGTGTAAAGCAATAGAGGGCCGCCGCTATGGCTGCCCTCTATTCGTATCGTACACATAATAGCACACAAAAGCGGCGCACAGTCCGCAATTTACTCGAGGCCGCACCCCGCGGCCACGTCGGCAAGGAACGCCGCGCGGCGCGTGTAGAAGTCCGAGCGGCCTATTCCGCCCACATTCAAACGCTCGTAGGTGTAGCGCTTGCCATCTGCGCAGTTGAGCGAAATTGCCCGTTGCAAGTCCTGCCGCATTTTCTCGGGAAGATCGCCCCCGATAGCCTCATACGCCTCTTGCACCCGGCGCATGGTCTTAACGTACCCGAGGCGCTCGAGTGCGTCGATGGCCTCGACCTTTGAGGCCGTAGGGTTGCCCGTCTTTCCCTTTGCCCCCGGCAAGTAGGCCCGAGCTTTCTCGCCGCCGCGCATTGTATACTCGGCACACTGTACGCCCCCGGCGCCGAGAATTTCCTCAACCGCGTCTCGATACTGCCGCTCGCGGCGCGGTTGGCCGCGGACGATGTAGAGCGCCGCTTTGAGCACGTCTCTCGACTTCTTTTCTCGTTTCACTTCCCGCGCCCCCTCTCCATGCGGTCGGCGGTCGTTACATACAGCCACGCGACGCCGCGATTCGTGCCGTAGAGCTCAACCGGGAAACGCCCGTCGTATTTGCGGGCGACGATTTTCTTGAAATTCGCGTCAGCCGGGAACGCCTCTTTCATGCCGAGGCCATAGAGGCAAATCAAGCTCGCAATCCGCTCTCCGATTCCGTCGATACTCTTGAGGTACGTTCTGGCCTCGGTATAGTCCGCCGTGTGCAGATAGTCGAGGCAGATTTCGCCCTCAAGCACGAGGCGAGCGATATTCGAGACGTAGCGAGCGCGGTAGCCGAGGCCGAGGCTCTTGAGCCGCGCTGTCGCATTATACAAACTATCGGGGCCGGGGAAAGCGCGGTAAACTCCGAACGGCCCGCCGCACAAGTCGCCGAGTTCCGCGCACATTCGCGTAACTGTCGCGCGGGTCTTTTCTACGCTCATTCCTTGGCTTATCACGAGGGTTATGATCGTCTCCCATAGGTTCGGCCGCAAGAGCCTCACGCCGTTTGCAATGCTTGCCGCCTCGGTCGTCGGTGCGTCCTGCCACGGTATCGCCTCCCGCATGGCGCTATAATCCGTTTGCAAATCGAGATAGCGGAACCAGTGCGCGGGGTGTCCGGGCATATCTGCACAAGAAATCTTGACGCCCGACAGCGGCCCGTCGCCGTTGCCCGGTTCTATTTTTTCGAGCAAGGCTTGCCGCCGCCCGTCAATGACGAGATATTTCGACGGGCCGATTTCAACCCATCGAAAGCAATGCCCGCTGTGTGCAATTTTGTCGAGATCAAAACCCGACGTTTTGATTCTTATGACGATCGCGTTTTCAAGTTGCATTTTGAGCCTCCTAAAAAATAGCCTCTGTGAATTTCCACCCGTTCGGGCGGGCGAATAGCTCTATAAACAGACGGCGGCGGTAAACATACGAGCCTTGCAAACGCCGCACGGCCTTGCTCTTGACCTCGACGACCTCGACCGAGCCGTTTTTGTAGACGATAAAAAAATCGGGCGTATATTTCGCACTGTGCAGCTTTAAGCCGCAATACTCCCCGGCGGGCATGAGTAAAAATTCTTTATGCGTCTCGACCGTGTCGATCAATCCCGCGTAGATTCTCGGGGCGATTTCCGTCTCGTAATACCGGGCCTCGAGTGTGCTTTCAAATTCGTCGGCACGTTTTGGCCGCAAGGTTTCTTTTCTGGCCGCGGCGTGGTTCAGTGCGGCGGTGATCTGTGCGCGGGCCGCTGGCCCGAGGCGGTCAATGTCCTTTTCGCTTAGTCCCATGCGGCGGCCCCTCCCTGTGCATTTTGAGATAGATGTACCACCCGAGGGCGTCCGTATATCGGGCCTCGGCCTCGTTCAGAATCCACCCCGGATATTTTTTCGCCCAAAAATCAGGGTCGTGCAGTAGCGCAGAATCTCGCGCGATTTTCTCAACACCCCGGCGGGTATACTTGCAGTCGGCAGGGCGTGGGCTTTTCGGTTGCACGAGGCCGCGGCTCTGTTTCCAGCGCCGCGAGCGCTTGGCGTCTTTCAGCAGATAGCGGGCGAGTGCCTCGATGCTGCCGCGCTCGAATTGCAGACGGTCGGCATTGCACCGCCCGAGCCGTTCGCCCTTGCGGGCCCATAGGCTTTCTATTTTGTCACGGTCGAGGCCGCACGACAAAATAACGTGATGATGATAGCGAATCCCCTTGACGCCCGCGGCGGAGTCGGCGTCCTTGTGTTCGGTGACAATTATGTATTTCAGTGGCGCCCCGCCCGCCTTTTTGTTGGCGGCGGCAAGACGACGAACGAAATTGTCACGATCTCGGCGGGCCTCTGCCTCGGTCGTCGGCTCTTGACCAGGGCCGTAGGTGAGCGTAACGTGCAAATCGCGCTCGTCAAAATTTGTAATGACCAGTTGCACAAGATGGCGGCGGGCGTTTCGGTCGTTGAGGTTTGCTTGTGCCTTTCTCGTTGGCAGACGCCGAGGCGCGGCGGCCTCTTTGTCGTAGGCCCTCGAGGCGTCCGTTCCTGTCATTGGGTAAATATCGACTTCTTGATATTTCGCCGAGGCGATCGTCTTTCCGCAAACATGGCGGCGCTCTCTGTAAAAAGATTTCATGCGTTCCGTTCCTTTGTTGGCCCCGGCATGGTTCGCGGGGAAAGATTTTCTTTTTCTGGTAGAAAATGAGGCTCGGGGAACTCGCGGGGACAAACGCCGGGCGAGGCGTCAGGTTAGTTCTTTGGCTATGTTCAGTAGCCTCGCCCTCGTTTTTCCCCGCCGCCCCTTTTCCCTGGCATTTATAGACCGTCGCTATTTTAATACCCTATACAAGCCCGCCCGCGGCCCGAGGGCCGCAAACGCGCTGTTCTTATATATAAGGTAGAGAAAAGCCCGCCGGGGCTTTAGTAGAAAATGCCCGCGGCGGTGCTGCCGATAGTGACGAGGACGAGAGAGGCGACGAGTTGCGCAGCGCCTTGCGCGAGGCTGATCGTTTCGCAATCGAGTCCCCCAGCCGTGCCCAGCGCGAGCACGAGGCCCGCGATCAAGGCCGCCCCGCCCGCGTGAGATTTTACCTTTGCGAGCCTTGCCGCCCGTTTGGCGGCCTCGCGGCGGCGTCTCTCGACGGCCTTGTATTCGATTGTCGGGTAAATCGTCACGATCGAGCCCGCCGGGGTCGGCGTGATCTCAATGATTTTCTCTGTCAATTTGTTTTACCTCCCATTCTCTCGCATACGTCCACGATTGCGGCCCGGGCCGTTTGAGTTGTACGGGCTTTTCGTATTTCGTGGCCTTTTCCACTTTTAATAGGCGCAGTTTCTTGTATGGTGCGCCCGCATAGGCTTCGAGCTCAATGCGCGAAAGACAGGTTTGCGCGACCATGCCGTCGCTCATTTCGTCCGGGCTTGTCTCCATGACCGGCACAAGATAGGCGGGCTCAAATTCTCCGACGATCATTCCCGCGCCGCCGTCCTTTTTCGTCTCGTACAAAAATACGCGGTCGCAGTAATGCGGCATTTTGCCCTTTCTCACTTCGATCGTCTTTTTACCCTCAAAAATGAGGTCGGCGTATTCCTTGTGAATTGCAATAATTACGTTCATTGTTTGCCTCTTAACTGTTCAATGTCTTTTTCGAGTACGGCGACGACGATAGAATTTCCCGCTTGCTTGTACAGCTGCGACGAGCTTTTGTCGGCGCCGTTATAGAATAGGTCGTTCATTGCCGCGCGGGCTCTCTCGAAATCCTCGTCGTCGAAATCCATGAGCCGCCAGTATTCGAGCGGTATGAGCTTTCTAACAACGATCTCGTCGTTATCCATCATTCGCCGCCCCTTTCAAATCTGACCGCGCAAATTCCCGTGTTCCCGGTTGTGAGCGTCGGCGAGACGAGGCCGCCGCGCTGGATTCTACCTCTCCGGGTCGTGCTGTTCGGATATGAGAGATCGCAAATCCCCCCCCCCCGATGGCAAAATCGGAATACCCGCGGGCCGTATTCTCTTTGACGCGGATAACGACTTTCGCCTCGGTTCCGCCGCTTTGTACGGTCGTAAGAGTTGGGCATACACCTTTAGCGTCATACACCCGCCGGGCAATATCAAGCCATTTTTCGTATTTATGACCCTGCAATTTCCCGGCGCATACACAAAAGGGGATAATACACACGCTGGCCCCCTCGCGTCTCTCGCTTTCAGCGTTTTTACAAATCCCCCCCCCGAGGCGGTTTTTTCGTCTTTGTAAGAGTATGTCAATTTTGTCTCAAGGTCGGCGGCGGTCAAATAATAGCGGTCTGGTACACGTTCCTCGAGATAGTCGAGAGCGCATGTTTCAAGGGGCGCGGGCGCGGGGAACGTATAATAATAGTCGCCGAGCAATGAAATCATAAAGCACCGCTCACGGTTTTGCGGTACGCCGTAATCAACAGCGTTTTGAATCTTGTAATAGTTCCGATAACCGAGAGATTCCAGCGTCGAGAGCCAATCCGCAAACGAGGCGGCGTTCTTTCCGCGGCAAACCTCGGGCACGTTCTCCATCAACAAAACTTGCGGGCGTTCTGTGCAGCTCTTGAGGATCCGTTCAAACTCCCACAAGAGGCCCGAGCGCGTGTCGCTCCCTCGCTCCATCCCGCGGCGATTTCCCGCGAGGCTCAAGTCTTGACATGGGAAAGAATACGTCACGAGGTATATGTATTTGTCCGTGTCCACGATTGCGAGATCGGCCGCGGCGGCGCGTGTAATGCTCCCTATGTTCCGCGTCGCTTTGAGGTTGCTGTACACGCCGCGGCGCCATTTTTCGGGCTTTGCTTTTATCTGCTCCGGGGCGAGCGGCGTTTTGCCGTCTGACGAAAGGCCCGCTTTTATGAGCGCCTCCGTGACGTCCTCGAGGCTCATGCCCGCCGAGTAGTCCGTCGTGTCGTCCTTGCAATGAATAGCCCTGTATGAGCAATTTGCGAATACGTCCCACTCTGAAACTCTGTAAAGCTCGTGTTCAATGCCGAGACGCTCGACAGCTTTCGCCTGTGCGCCGATTCCCGCGAATAGTTCGATCAGCCGAACAGGGCGGTCAATTACGAACGGGTTCGCGCCGTCGAAAAAACTTATCTGCCCTTGCATTGCACATTTTCACCCACCTTATACAGATTCTTGCCTCGTAGACGTGTCGGTTCTCGTGATGAACAAAACGCCTTTCGCGTTCTTGTAGATTTTGCATTTCGAGTATTCGTCGAGTGCCGTCGAGGTCGCCCCAATCTCCTCGTCTTGCACGAGCTCGGCGATCTCGACGAGCATATCGCGCACGTCGGTCGAGAAGTCGGCAAATAAGGCATTGATACGCCCGCGGGCCGTCCAGACGTTGGCGAGGCGGCGGCCCTGTTCACAGTTGCAAGTGCGGCTCGCCCATGCGTCGGCGTCCTCTTGCGTCTTGATTGAGCCCGCCGGGGCCTCTGCCGTTGGGCGCGTCTGGCCGCAATAGCGGCAGGCGCCCACGAGGGGCACGGGGCGCGGCGTCCAGTAGTCGGGCGGCGGCTGCGCCATAATAAAGCGCATAAAATCCGCCGAGAAAATGCACCGCTCGGCTTCTTCCTTGCGGGCGTATGCCTCCGAGGTCGAACCGATAACGGCGACCGAGGTCGTCTGTTCCTGCTTGTTCATGTTTTTACCGCCTTTCGAGCTTTGCGACGTACTTGCCGTAGGACAGAGGCGCAAGCCCCTGTGCCGCGCGGCGCTTATTCTCGTATTCGAGCGACGAGAGAACCACTTTGAGCGACGAGTGCGGGCCCGCCTTAGAGATCGCACCTTTGTGCGTCGTTTCCGCAAGCTGTTTTTTTGCCATATTGAGCCTCTTTCCGTTTTATGTTCTGGTATGCGCCGCGGTTAGACCGCCGCGGCCCGCTTGCCGTCTATGTACTGTTTGAATTTTGCTGAAAAAATCTCGGTTATGTCGTCGAGCCCTGCCGCCGGGGCGCCGGGGGTTCGTAAATCCTCGAGGCGGTCGCTTTCAACGTAGAGCGGAACCGCCGGGAGAAAAGAGCCGTCGGGGCCGCGCAGTGCCGTCACGCCGATCTGTGTGAATTTCCTTTTCATGGGTCGATTTCCTCGTCCTCTCCGTGTGTGTGTTCCATTCCGATATATCCCTCGCGGTCTGCGCGTGGGTCGAAAACCGTCTCGTCGTCGTCCTCTGCCATATAATCGGCGTCTTTGTGAGCGACTTCTCGGCCCACAGCGACGCCCAGCGAGAACGCAACGATCTCGAGGCCGAAAAGCATTGCACCGCCGAACGCGGTGAGAATGATTGTTTCAAGCATTTTGCGCCCCCGATTCTGCCGCGGTTGCGTCGGCCCAGTGCATGTGTCCGTGTTTCTCGGCGTATTCGTTGAACCATTCGCGCACCGCTTGCCTCCAAAAGCTCTTGTCGGGGCGCGTGTCGTCAAGTTCGAGGCGCTTGAGGCATACGTCGAGCGGCGGCAAAAGCTGCGTCACCTCAATTCTTGCGCCGAAAAAGCGGCGGGCGAAATATTCCGGGCTTGCGCTTGATATAATGACCCATGCGTCGCCGCGGCCGTCTTGCCTCTTGTTATTGAGGTATGCGATAAAAGCATTGCGCAGGGCGATTGCGGCGCCCAGCGTGTGCGGCTTTCCCGCATGATTTGCGCCATAGCAAAGCGCGTTTTGTACGGCGTCCATGTCGAAAACGAGGTCGTCGGGGCCCATGTTCTCGCGGACAAATGTACTCTTGCCCGCAAGCGGCGGGCCATAGACTATGTGAACGGTTTTCATCGTCTGCCTCCTAAACGTCGATTGCGTAGTGATGATAGGCCATCCAGCGCCCGCCGCGCTTAAACAGTTTGTGCGAAAGCGTGAACGGTTGGCCCGTGCAATCATATTGCGACGGGGTATAAATGTAGCGATAGCGGTCATTGAACTCGGCCTCGGCCTCTTCCTCTGTCTTTGCCGTCAAACTTATCACTTCAAAACCGCCGTCATAGTCGGCTTTTAGCCATTTAACGGGGCTGTTTGCGCTATGGTAGAAAGCTCTTAACTCTCGTTTTATGTCGTCCGCGTATTTGCAAACCGCTGCGCCTTGCCCTGCTCGGCGGATAAAATGCAATTCTTGCTCATAATGCCGCGCGGCCTCGATACTGGTTATATTGATTTTCATCGCTCGCCTCCTAATCATTGAGCTCGATCGTTTTGTAGAGGTCAACGTACAGGCGGCGGGCTCCCTTTTCGTTTTTGTAGTGCGGAACCCGTGTCAAACCCTGCCGCTCGAGGCGGCTTAACTGTACGCACCTGTTTGCCGCCGGAATATTGCGGGCCGCAATTCTTGCGACGGTCGTTCCACGCACGCACCCGCTCGGAATGTAGAACGTTACGATCATGTCGTTCGCCTTGACTGTGATTCCATTGTCTGCGAGCATTTCCTCTAGGTTTTTCGTAACTTCCCGCAAATAGTTAAGGTCGTTGCGGGTCAGTGTTACTAGCTCGAATCCATCCGGGATATTGATATACATTTTTTAACCCCCTTATTCTGCCCACATTCGCGCGGACGTCTGGCCGTTCAGCCATCTTCGGCCTCACTTTTCACTTTTGCGATCGGTGTCGCCGTTGACATTTCGTGCACGATGTTCTCTATCTCGTCTAACCTCCCGCGCAAGCCGTCCATTTTTGCGCGGATACTGTTTTGCTCTTTCGCAAGCTGCGCGACGCAGTCGGCAGTCCCTTTCATATCACGGAAAACTTGCAAGCCGCACATGTCGTACAGCTTTGCGGCGGTCTTTTTGTTCGGAATTGCCGGGTGATAGTCGTAGACAGGCTTGACGATTTCGCTATACTCGTCTATGCTGATTCTCCGTTGTGCAAGCTCGGTAAATTCTTCGTATGTCATGGCTTTACTCCCTCACAAATATTGCAAGACCGCCCGCGGTTCGGTTGCCGAAACGGTCGGGATAGAGGCAGGTTACAGTTGCCGCCTCTATGCCTTGCGGAATTTTCAAACCCTCGCGCGGGCCGTAAATCGTGCCCTCTGCGCGGCCCGGGTGCTGTCGGTCGATGGCGATAAAAACGTATGTCGCGGGCGGTATCACCGCGAGCAATTCGCCGAGCGTCATCTCACCGCACACGGCGCATAGACGAGCGGCGGGAAATCGTCGGGCCCGAAAGCACGAGCGCCCGCCGTCGCTGTGAAAGCACCCCAATCAATCAGCCGCCCACAGCGCGGGCAAGTGTCGGGCATATCGCCGCACTCATTGCAAAGCAGCTCGGCGCCGCATTTTTCGCAGTAGGTAGCGCCGTAGTCGTCCATTGCCGCGCGGGCGCTCTCTTTTGTTTTCATTGTCTGCCGCCTTTCTTATGCCGCCGGGTTGTTGTTTGCGTCCGTGTCGAACAGGTACTCGAATTTGCAATTAAACAGGCGCAAGAGCTTTACGATTTCCGGGCGAGTAAATTTCCCATCCTTTTTCTTGTTTTCGTATGTTGCGCGGGACACGCCGAGATACTCCGCAACGTCCGTATTTGTCATTCCTGCGCGGCGCTGTTCTGCCTCGAGGTTGCGAAACATATAACCACCTCCATAAAATGTTTGCATTTTGCGTCCTTACAAGCTCATTATAGTCGCAATACGCAACCTTGTCAACGCATTTTGCCAAATTTTGTTTGCAAAATGCAATCTTTTGTATTGACGGCTCCCGTGCGGCAATGTATTATATAAGAAAACGAGGGGGTTATACCATGACTTTTAGTGAAAGACTTTTGTTCGCTCGCAAAGAAAAAGGGCTCACGCAAGAACAGCTTGCCGAGGCTATCGGCGTCGCAAAAAGTACATATACAGGTTACGAAAAGGGAAACAGAGAACCCGACCTTTTCAAAATCAAGAAATTGATTGAGGTTCTCGGCGTTAGTTCTTCTTGGCTCCTTGGCCTCGACGATAACGACGGCGGCGTTTCTCTCCCCGAGTGGAAAATGCTAAAAAAATACCGCGCTCTCGACGAGCGCGGCAAGGCTGCCGTTGACGCAACCCTTGAGCGTGAATATGTGGAAAGCACCCGTTTCAGCGCTGTCGCGGCCGACGCCGCCGAAACCGTCCGCACCGTCGCCGACGCGGTTGAACTGGAAAAGCACCGCGCAGGGGCGAAAAAATAACAGTACCGCTTTTTGTCCGTGGTGTTTGGGTTGTCTTTGTGTTTTACATATAGCGGCCCAGTATAACATAATACAGCAAGGCCCCGCCGGGGTCATTGCACAAATTTTGGAAAGAGGTTTTTGCTATGATTTCTATTTCTGAAAAGCGCCCCTTAAAAGGCTCGAGCCTTGTCGCCCTGCCTCTCGACTATGTTGCCCTCGACATTGAAACAACTGGCCTCTCTCCCACGTTCGACGAGATTATCGAGCTCTCGGCCGTCCGTGTTCGCGGCGGCAAGCCCGTCGCCGAATATACCCGCCTTGTAAAGCCCTCGGCCCCTCTTGACCCCTATGTTTCCGAGCTTACGGGCATTACAGACGAAATGCTCGAGAGCGCCGCGACGATTGCGGCAGAACTGCCCGCCTTTTTCGATTTCGTCGCGGCCGACGTTATTGTCGGTCACAGTGTCGCGTATGATGTGAATTTCTTGTATGACAGCGCCGAGCGGTGCGGCCTGTCCGTTCCTACGAACGACTATGTTGATACGCTGCGCCTATCCCGCCGTCTGTATGCCGATTTGCCAGACCACAAGCTCGCCACGGTCGCGCAGTATCTCGGCGTGAATCAGTTGCCCGAGCACAGGGGCCTCGCCGACGCGCTGGCGGCCGCGCAGTGTTTGGAGGCAATGCGCCAGCACGTCGAGAACGACGGTGTTGACCTCGCCGCGCTGTTCAAGTCGCACAGCGGAAAGAGCGGCTCCCGCCTCGACCTCGCCGCGCTGGTTGCCGAGGGCGAGCCCGACGAAACGAGCCCGCTATTCGGCAAGGTATGCGTATTTACTGGCGCTCTTGACGGTATGACTCGCGCCGAGGCCGCGCAAGCCGTCGTAAATATCGGCGGTTCCGTCGGCAACGGTGTCACAAAGAAAACCGACTTTCTCGTTGTCGGCTCTACAGATTATTGCGCCTCTGTAAAGGGCGGCAAAACTGGCAAGCTGAAAAAAGCCGAGGATTTGCAGAAAAAGGGCGCAAACCTTGCCATTATCGACGAGGGCGCTTTTTACGACATGTTGGGCGAGTGATTATGGCACAACAAAAAAAGGCCGCCGGGGCCGAGTTTGACGGTACGCCGCGGGCGGTAATTTACGCCCGGTATAGCAGTACTCACCAGCGCGAGCGCAGTATTGAAGATCAAATAGCCGATTGTCGTGCTTATGCCGAGCGGTGCGGGCTCATGGTCGTCGGTATGTACGCCGATCGCGCGATCAGCGGCAAAACAGACGAGCGGCCAGATTTTCAACGCATGATCGACGACAGTAAAAAACGGCAGTTCGACCGCGTTATCGTCTGGAAACTCGACCGTTTCGCCCGTAACCGATACGACAGCGCCCTCTATAAACACAAGCTCAAGCAAAACGGCGTTTCGGTGCTTTCCGCAATGGAAAATATCGGCGAGGGCGACGAGAGTATTATTCTCGAGGCGATTCTCGAGGCGTCCGCCGAGTATTATAGCCGCGACCTCCGAAAAAAGGTCTTGCGCGGCATGACGACGAGCGCAAAAAAAGGCTTGCATAATACGGGTTCTGTGCCGTATGGGTATCGCCTCGAGGGCGAGATCGCCATTCCCGACGGCGATCGGGCCGAGTTTGTCAAGCACGTTTTCGAGGCATACGCAAAAGGGGAGACGCCCGCCGAGCTATACCGCGAAATGCAGCGCCGGGGCCTCGATACAAAAGTCAACGGGCGCAAGGTGAGCGACAATATAATCGGCTCGATATTGCGGAATGAGAAATACACGGGCCGCGGTATGTGGCGCGGTATTCCCGTTGAGTGGCCCCGGCTGATTGACGACGAGCTTTTTGAGGCCGCGCGGGCGCGTACCGAAAAGAACCGTCGCGCCCCTGCCGCATATAAGGCGGCCGAGCCGTTCATTTTGTGTGGCAAGGCGTTTTGCGGTTATTGCGGGGCGCCGCTCATGTCGGGCGGCGGCAAGGGGCGCAGTGGTAAATATTACAGGCATTATATTTGCAGGACGAAAAAGCGCGAGCGAGCTTGCGGAAAGAAAACCGAGGACAAAGATTTTCTCGAGTGGTATATCGTCGAGCAAACGTGTGCGTATGTGCTGGCCCCGGAACGGCTCGAGTATATCGCCGATCGCGTCGTCGAGTGCTACAAAGAGAGTTTTGACGGGCAACGTGTCAGCGTCCTCGAGGCCCGCATTGCAAAGCTCGACCGCGATCTCGACAAAACGACCGACTTGCTCTTTGCGGCACCCAGCGCGGCGGCAGTCGATCGTATAAATAAACACGTCGTCGAGCTCGAGGCGCAGAAAAGCGAGCTCGAGGCCGAACTCTCCGGGCTCAAGATCGCGGCGGCTATAACGTACACCCGCGACGAGGTCGTTGCGTGGTTAAAGCAATTTTGCAACGGCGACCCCCTCGAGGCCGAGTTTCGGCGGCGCATTGTCGAGACGTTCATAAATTCCGTGTACGTCTACGACGACCGAATCGTTATTTATTTCAACGTGCGCGGCGGTAAACAAATCAGTTACGCCGAAATGCTTGAGAGTGCGGGCGACGTCGAGCCCCTCCCGCCGGGCCCGGAAAGCAAAAAAAGCGGCGGCCCCGATAACGGAACCGCCGCAAGCAATAGCAAAGAGAGATTTTTACACGGGAAAAATACCGAACAAACGACCGAGAGCGCGGTTCGTTTTTGTTCGGGTTTGGTTCACCA
>ERZ1034980.423-NODE-423-length-32392-cov-5.958098_pt1 | contig 32392 bp, 27 predicted proteins | sample MGYA00520622_ERZ1034980 | MGnify/ENA primary metagenome ERZ1034980 (study PRJEB33766, sample SAMN09781791) | gut metagenome | biome: gut microbiome | host: Homo sapiens | place: Madagascar | study: EMG produced TPA metagenomics assembly of the PRJNA485056 data set...
TGAGCGAGCCCTCGAGCGCGTTGGTGTCGACTATAATCTCCACGACGTCGCCGTCGCGCAGCTTGCCGATCGGGCCGCCGGCAAGAGCCTCGGGTCCAACGTGACCAAAGCATGCGCCGGTGGAGACGCCGGAGAAGCGTGCGTCGGTAATTAGCGCGATCTTGTAGCCCTCGGGCACCTTCTTGAGCGCGGAGGTGAGCTGGTAGGTCTCCTCCATGCCGGTACCCTTGGGGCCAACGCCTAGGACGATCATGATGTCGCCCGGAACGACCTCATGCTCTTTGATGGCCTTCATAGCGGCCTTCTCGGACGGGTACACCTTGCAGGGAGCGGTGTGACGATAGAAACCGTCCTCAGAGATGGCACGCGGGTCGATAGCGGTCGACTTGACCACGGAGCCCTCGGGGGCAATGTTGCCCTTGGGGAAGGTAACCGTGGAGGTCATGCCGGCAGCCTTGGCAGCCTCGGGGGTCTTGATGATCTCGTCGGCATCGACACCCGTGGTCTCCTTGAGGTGCTGACGGACGAGCTGGCGGCGCTCGCTATTCTCCCACCAATCGAGGTTCTCACCGAGGGTCTGTCCGGTAGCGGTCATAACGGACTCGTCGAGCAGGCCGGGGAAGTGCTTGCGGAGCAGCAACATGACCTCGGGCACGCCGCCTGCCATGAACGCCATGGAGGTCGGATAGTGCACGGGTCCGATGGGCATGACGGAGACGAGACGCGGAACGGCTTTGTTGACCTCGGCCCAGTCGTCGACGGTCGGACGCTTGACGCCGGCCTCGAAGGCGATAGCCGGGATGTGAAGCAGCAGGTTGGTGGAACCACCGAATGCTGCGTGAATGATCATCGAGTTGCGCACCGATGCCTCGGTGATGATGTCCTTAGCGGTGATGCCTTTGTCCATCTGAGTAACGAGTGCGCGAGCGGAAGCGCGAGCGATGTCCTCCCAGATCTTGGTGCCCGAGGGAGCGAGCGCGGAGTGGGTGATGGCAAGGCCCAGGCCCTCAGAGACAACCTGAGAGGTGCCAGCGGTGCCGAGGAACTGGCAGCCGCCACCGGCGGATGCGCAAGCACGGCAGCCTTGACGGCGAGCATACTCAAGCGAGATCTCGTCATAGGCAAAACGGGCGCCGATGGTCTGGATGGTGCCAGCGTCCTCGCCCGGGTCGTCCTTGCCGTGGCAGGTCGGCATCAGCGTGGAGCCGCCAGGGCACAGGCAGACGGGGTAATCATGCTGAGAAGCGAGCGCCATCATGGTTGCAGGCAGGCCCTTGTCGCAGCTCGCGACGCCGAGAATGCCCTTGCGGGTCGGAAGCGAGCGGATAAGGCGACGGAACACGACAGCCGCGTCGTTACGATACGGCAGCGAGTCAAACATGCCGATGGTGCCCTGAGTGCGGCCATCACAGGGGTCGGAGACAAACGTGGCATAGGGCAGCTTGTTGTTCTCGCGGAAAACCTCAGCTGCAGCCTCAAGCTGAACTCCCAGCTCATAGCCACCGGTGTGAAGAGCAAGCGCCTTGGGGCTGCCATCGGTGGAGCGAATGCCGGCGAGCGTGGAGATCATCATGACGCCGTCGTTGGCAAGCTCGCTGGGCTCCCAGCCCATGCCGGCGTTCAGCGTCATGCCGAACATATCGCCGGAGGGGCGCTCGCGCAGAATCTCCTCAGTCAGGGGCAGTTCACCCTTGGCACCCTCAGCATGCGTAGGAGAATCGTAGATTCCCTCAAGCTGATCGGAATAAATGGAATCGAGCGTAGACATATTGCTTCCCTTCTTTTCCGGGCCCGTCCAAGGCCCAGGATTTCCCTCAAAATCAAACGGATGCGAAGCGCTTACAAAAGATCTTGACTCTCGATGATCTGGCGCGCGTTATCGAGGATAGCCTCGACCTGCGCTTTTTGGTCATCGGTGAGTTCAAGGACCGTTGAACGGCAGATGGGCTTGACGGGCAGGCCGCGAACGGACATGGCGTATTTGACCGCAGGGACAAACAGAGGCGCGACGGTATAGACGTCGGCAAGCTTGTCGATCACGTGCTGGATCTTCTCCACGAGCTCCCAGTCAGCAGAGCCCAGAGCTTCGGCCCAAGCATGGGTCAGTTCGGGGTAGATGTTGGCGAGTGCCGCGATGCAGCCGTTGCCGCCGGCAAGGCCGTTGTGGGCGAAGTTCTCGTCAAAGCCGGAGTATACGATGAACTCAGGCGCGACGTCTGCCAGGGTCTCGATGATGGCGCGGGTGTGACCCATGTCGGTGACCGTGTCCTTGATGCCCACAACATTGGGGCAGCGGGTCACGATCTGGCGCACAGCGTCGGCGTCAATGTCGTTGCCGGTGCGAGCCGGGAAGTTGTAGAGCATGACGTCGCCCTCGATCTGGCTGGCAACAGCGCAGAAGTACTCGACGATGCCCTGGTGCCCCAGGCCAAAGTAGAACGGGGTGATGACCATCACAGCATCGGCGCCAAACTCGAGGGCGCGGTTCGAGAGCGCCACGGTTTCGTCAACCGCGTTAGTGCCTGTGCCCACGATGAGCTTAACCTTGCCTCGGGTTGCGGCAACCGCCGCCTCGATGAGCTGAGTGCGCTCGGCAGCAGAGAGGGTGAAGAACTCGCCGTTGCTGCCGTGAAGCAGGATGCCGTCAACGCCGCGCTCAATGAGCCCATTCCAAACCTGGATGTTGGCCTCGAGATCAACCTGGCCCTGTTCGTCAAAGACCGTGACGACCGGGACGATGAATTCTGGTTTACGCATAGGTACTACTTTCCAAACAATACGGTGTCATTAGACGAATAGGCTGAGAATGCACACGCCGATAAGACCGATCACGGAGATGAGCGTGCAGCTGAACGACCAAGTCTTAAAAGTCTGACCCATCGTAAGCCCGAAGTACTCCTTAACCATCCAGAAGCCACCATCGTTGACATGGGAGAAGAACATGGAGCCAGCGCCGATTGCGAGGACGATTAGACTGAGCTCAGCGGTGGTGCAAGAGGAAGCAAGCGGGGCGATGATACCAGCAGCGGTGATGGTTGCAACCGTCGCAGAACCAGTTGCCAGGCGAATGAACACGGCGATCAGCCAAGCGGAGACGAAGATGGGCACAGCGAGCTCGACGAGATAGCTGCCAAGGACGTCGGCGATGCCGGAGTCAACGAGGGTCTGCTTGAAGCCGCCGCCAGCGCCAACGATCATGAGGATGCCGGCGATGGAGGAGAAGGAACCACCGAGCAGGCCGTTGACCTCTTTGAAGGAACGACCGCCCTTGAGGCCGAGCGCAAACACGCCGTAGATAACAGCGGTAAGCAGAGCCACGACCGAGCTGCCAAAGAACGAAACGAGCGTGGTGACATAGGGGATATCAAGACCGGTAAGCTCGAACACGGCGTTCAGGAGCATGAGGATAACGGGGAGCAGCACAATCATGAGCGAAGCGAGGAAGGAGGGACGGTCCTCGACAGCGATTGAAGTGTCGCTCGAAGCATAGGCCTCGTTTGCCTTGACGGGCACAGCCTTGGCCATCCACTTAGCAACCAACGGACCGGAGATGATCGTGGTGGGAATGGCAATGAGCAAGCCGAGAGCAAGTGTGATGCCCAGGTTAGCATTGAGGTAGGAGATAGCGGTCAGCGGGCCGGGGTGCGGCGGAACAAAACCGTGCAGGCAGCCGAGCGCAGCGATAGCGGGAATACCCAAAGCGATAGCAGGCATATTCTGACGCTTGGCGAGGCTCATGACCACCGGGATCATAAGAACCAGACCGACCTCAAAGAACAGCGAGATGCCCATGATGAAGGCGACAGCTGCGATAGCCCAGGGGAGCGCCTTCTTGGAGGAATGGGCAACGATCGTGTCGACGATCTGATCGGACGCGCCGGTCTTGGTAAGCAAGACGCCAATCATCGATCCCAAGGTGATAAGAACGCCCACGTTACCAACCGTGCTGCCCAAGCCGGTCGTGAACGAGGTAAACGAGTCGGTCAGCGGAACGCCGGCGAGAATCGCCATGACGAACGAACCGAGCATGAGGGCCAAGAACGCGTGGACCTTGGCAAACACGATGAGGCACACAATCACAGCGATGCCAATAAGCGCCGCAATGATGAGGCCAGCTGAGGATCCGAACATATCCATCCTTCCTTCGCTAGTTCGATATATCGAACTGTGTTCGGTGCAATTCAAACTCTACATTTTTTAGCTCTCATGGCGATGGTGCTTCTAGATGAACGGTAATTTTTTGGCTGCAAATGGCAAACTCAGTTTGTATATTCGAACTGATGCGGTTTGAGTTAGTATTGGCCAGTAAAGCCCCCGACACTCTGGGCAGGGACGGTTCCGCTGCACTCTAAAGAGGAAACATTCATGACAACCGACGAATCTACCAAGCTCCATCGCACGACTTATCGCGTGCTCACTCTGCTCAGCATTCTCTCCCAACATGAAGATGGCCTCACGTTTACCGAGCTCCAGCGCCTGGTCGACATTCCTAAAGGAACACTATCCCCCATGCTTCACACCATGGAGCACATGCGCTTTGTTTCATGCAACGCCATAACTGGCCGCTACAGCATCGGCGTCAACACCTACCTCGCAGGCAAGGTGTATGGGCGCTCAGACGTTGAGCTTCAGTTCATCACCGAGGAGATGCATCGCATTGTCGACGCCTGTAGCGAGACCTGCCAGCTCGGCATTCTCGAGGGCTCAAACGTCGCCTATGTTGCCAAGGTCGAATCCCCCGCTCCCATCCGTCTGATTTCGGATGTCGGCAAGGTCTTTCCGGCCTATTGCACGGCGATTGGCAAGGCAATCCTTTCCGAATCGGACCGTGATGAGGTCCAAAAGCTACTGCCCGAGACATTCCCCGCCTACACCGCGCATACCCTCAAAAACATCGATGAGTTTTGGAACCAGCTGGTCGAGGTGCGTCGCACTGGCTTTGCCACCGACTTTGAAGAGATCACCGACGGCGTGACCTGCATCGCCGTGCCCATCCACATCAACGGGACCGTGGCATACGGCATGAGCGTCACCACACCCTCCTACCGCCTCGACGGCGAAAAGCGCGCACTCATTGAATCGCTTCTCAGCGACGCACGTAGACGAATCGAAAGCGTCCACGCCTAACCCACGGCGCACGGCACCCCGCGGTGTATTTCCGCTCGGAGAATGACCGGGGCACTCGACCGCACGCCAGCTCGTCTGTGGGTACACTTGGTGTGTTATGACACCACACGACGGGAGTGAACATGGGAAAAAAGAAAAATCAAACCAAAAAGGCTGCCGCCTCCGTGCGCAAACTTGAGCGCAAGCTTTGGTGCCGCAGCTACCTGATGAAGATCGCTGAATTCGATGGCGCTACCATCGCGCCCGAGAACGGTGCCGCTGCACGCACCGAGGCGATGGGCACGCTTGCAAGCGAATATCACAAGCTGCTCACCAAGAAATCCTCCGTAAAAAAGGTAAAAGACCTGCTCGATGCCGTAGAATCCAGCAACATCGCAGATGAGCAGCTTTGTGCCGAGGCGCGCGTCCTCGCGCGCGATCAACACGAGGCACTGGCCATCCCCGCCGAAGAGGCCGAGGCCTGGACCCGCCTGACCTGCGAGGCACAGGCCGTTTGGCACAAGGCAAAGGTCGCCAACGACTGGGCGAGCTTCGAGCCCTATATCGATCGCATCGTCGATTCCCTCAAGCACCAGGCAGAACTCATGAATCCCAAGGCCGATCCTTATGACGTCTGGCTCGACCAACACGAACGCGGCCTTTCCACCACATCCTTCGATGCCTTCTGTGCCCAGGTCAAAGACACCGTGGTTCCGCTCGTGCACGAGATTGGCGAGCGCGGCCAGCAGCCGGATGCCCCCTTTGCACATGCGCACGTGCCCGTCGAGGTACAAAAGGCCCTCTCCCTCGACCTGATGAAGCTCGTGGGCCTCGATCTTGCCGACACCACACTCGCCGTGACCGAGCATCCCTTCTCCGAAGGCTTTGCCACCGGAGACGCGCGCATCGCCACGCACTTCTATGAGGACGATGCCCTCTCCAACGTGTTCTCCATCGTCCATGAGGCCGGGCACACCATCTACGAGCTGGGCGTCAACCCCGCCTACGCTTTCACGAGCCTCGAGGGTGGCACCTCGATGGGCATCCACGAGAGCCAGAGCCGTTTCTTTGAGAACACCGTGGCGCGCAGCCGCGCCTTCATGGGTCCGCTGCTGCAGGTCTTGCGCAAGCACGTTCCCAAGGTCTACGGACAGGTAAGCGAAGACGAGCTCTACCGCGCCGTCAACATCGCACGCCCCTCGCTCATTCGCACCGAGGCCGACGAGCTCACCTATCCCCTGCACATCATGGTGCGCTATGAGATCGAGCGCCTGCTCTTTGCCGGCGAGGCAACGGCCCGCGACATCCCCGCCTTGTGGAACCGCTTCATGCAGGAGTACCTGGGCATCGATGTTCCCGACGACACCCATGGCTGCCTGCAGGATGTCCACTGGTCGGGAGGTTCGTTTGGCTACTTCCCCACCTACGCCCTGGGCAGCGCATATGATGCGCAGTACGTGCCCGCCATGAAAGCCGATGGCGTGGACATCGACGCCGCCTGCGCTGCAGGCGACCTTACGCCCGTCCGCGCTTGGCTGGGCAACAAGATCTGGCAATGGGGCCGCGCCAAGGATGCACCCGAGCTCATCCAAAACGCCTGCGGTGCCCCCTTTGACGCGCGCTTCTACTGCGACTACCTCAGCAACAAGTTCCGCACGTTGTACAACCTGTAAGAGTTCGGCGAGAGACATTTAAAAACGGGCAGCAAAGACGGGTAAATCCCGGCTCCGCTGCCCGTTTCGTCCGCTTCGCGACGCAAGAAAGCCAGCCGTCCAAGACGGCGGCAGCATCGCCATACCCGCCCGAAGCTGGGACTTGAGCCCTGCTAAATAAGGTAAAATCAGAGGAACGTATCTCCGTTCAAAGGAACAAGCATGGTCATCGCATTCTTCAGCAGCGTCCTTTCGCTACTTATTTCGTTACTTATCGTGCTGCTCATCATCGGTACCATTACCGGCAATGTCTTTTTCGTAGTCAAGCAGCAGCACGCCGTGATTATCGAGCGCCTGGGCAAGTTCAACAAGATCGTAGGCGCGGGCTTCCACGCCAAGATTCCCTTCGTGGACCGCAAGGCCGCAACCGTAAGCCTGCGCACCATGAAGAATGGCTTTGATATCGACGTGAAGACCGAGGACAACGTAACCATCGGCCTTGAGGTCTCCGCCCAGTATCACGTGAGCTACGAGCTTGGCAACACGCCCGAACAGTCCGGCGTCTACAAGAGCTACTACATGTTGCAGCAGCCGGTTGCCCAGATGCGCGACTTCATCACCGACGCCCTGCGCTCTTCCATTCCCGTCTACACCCTCGACGAGGTCTTTGCCAAGAAGGACGACATCGCAAAAGACGTCAATGCCACCGTATCCGAGCAGATGGACGCCTACGGCTTCACCCTTGTCTCGACGCTTATCACCAAGATCGCCCTTCCGCATGAGGTCGAAGACTCCATGAACCAGATCAACGCCGCGCAGCGCACCAAGGCGGCCGCGCAGGACCTGGCTGAGGCCGACCGCATCCGCCGCGTGACCGAAGCCAAGGCAGAAGCCGAGGCCATGGAGAAGGCCGGCGAGGGTATCGCCAACCAGCGCAAGGCAATCGCACTCGGCATCAAGGACTCGCTCGAGACCATCCAGGAAACGGGCGTGGGCAACGACGAGGCAAATCAGCTATTCATGTTCACACAGTGGACCGAAATGATGAATGAATTCGCCAAGAGCGGCAAGAGCGCCACCGTCGTGCTCCCGAACGACTACAAGCAGGCATCGAGCATGTTCGAGCAAATGCTATGCGCTAGTGAGGCTACTCGCCAGGGAAGCGTTCCTCCGGTGGACCCGCAGCAGTAGCGTCTGTCACCGCACCATCACATACTCCTTTTTCACCCGCGTATGGACCCGTACCCTGCGCGGGTGTTTTTATGTATGCGAGTGCAGGGCCCTCGATACCCTCTGGCAAGCGCCGTCATCTTACAAAGCATCACAAGCTTTCACCCGCACAACGAAGGCTAAAAACGCGCCGTGAGTGCTAGACCGTCAAGAACACCATGATGATGATCGCGGCAAAACCCGCGATGTCAGCGCCGGAGAAAGCCACGCCCAAAAGAATGGCGCTCGTCACCGCCGCAGAGACAGGCTCCACCGTGGCGATCATGCTCGCACGCATGCCGCCCAAATCCTTGACGCCCTGCATATAAAGCATGTAGGAAAGGAACGAGCCAGCTACGATAAAGACCACCAGGGCCTCAATGCCTGCAATGTCAAGCGCGGGCACGTTGTTCCACGGCTGGATGAAAGCGCAGGTGATGATACCCGAGAGCATCATGGCAGAACCCGTAACCACCGGGGAACCATATTCGGGCAACAGACTTGCGGGGATCATGACCGTCGCCGCCGCAAAGACCGCAGTCAGCAAACCGGCGATAAGACCTGCAGGCGAGATGGCAAGCGCCGAGATATCGCCGCCCGTGGCGATGAGGAAGGTGCCCAGCAAAGCCAGTATCAGGCCTGCAAGCTCGCGTTTACGCGGACCGCGCGTTTGGCGCACGCAGGTGATCACCATGATGATGATGAGCTCGAGGCACTGCAGCACCGTCGCCGTACCGGCATTGGTAAGACGAATGGCAATCAAGTAGAAGAGCTGATTAGCAAAAAGTCCAAATAGGGTGAAGAGCAGCTGAGTACGAATATGGGCCGGGTTGGTCCACAGTCGCACGAATCGATCGCGTGCGGTAAAGGCGATGAGCACCATGAAGAGCAAGCCGGCGAAGATCTGACGAACAGAGAGCAGCCAGAGTGTGTCCACGTGATAGACGTCGAACAACATACTTGCCGAGGTACCCGAAAAACCCCAAAGGCCTGCACCCGCAAGGGTAGCAAGCACGCCCACAAGGGTCTTGCGCGACTCGCGGCCATTCAAACGATTGCGCCATGCACGTCGCTGCTTGCGCGATTCCGCATCGGATCCCATCGATACCGTCTCCTGCTGTGTTTGCCCTGCCGGCACGCCCACGTGCATACCCCTTTGCGTCTTCATCGCTTGTTCTTCGTGCAGCAAGAGGCCCAATCGACCTGCCGCACGTGTATAACCTTACCCCACCAAACGTCACGACCGGGCGTTCGTCACGCGCCAAATTTCAACGTTTTCGCAGCTACTGCACCCAAATGGAGTATGCGCTCCCCAAATGCCGCTGGAATGCCCGTGACGCGTGTCCCCACTTGGGGGTATAAAAGGGCACAGCACATCTTCACCACGACTCATGGAGGCACCATGCCCTCAACCGAATCAATGAGCGCTCGCGAGCGCGCTGCCAAGGTCCTCGTCCCCGGCGCCACAATGAGCGGCTTTACCGTCAAAAGCGCCGAAACCATCGACGAGCTGGACGCCGAGGCCTACGTCATCGACCACGCCGCATCCGGAGCACGCTTGCTTTTCCTTGCCTGCGAGGATGAGAACAAGGCGTTTGCCATCGGCTTCAAAACCCCACCGGCAAACGACACGGGCGTCTTCCACATCCTCGAGCACTCCGTGCTGTGCGGATCGGCCAAGTTCCCCGTCAAAGAACCGTTCGTCGACCTCATCAAGAGCTCCATGCAAACGTTTCTTAACGCCATGACCTACCCCGACAAGACCATCTACCCGGTTGCGTCCACCAATGAGCAAGACCTGTACAACCTCATGGACGTCTACATGGACGCGGTGCTAAATCCCGCTATCTATACCAAAAAGGCCATCTTTGAGCAGGAGGGCTGGCACTACGAGCTCGACCGTGCCGAAGACGGCACGCCCCAGTGCCTTCGCTACAACGGCGTGGTGTTCAACGAGATGAAAGGCGCCCTCTCCGACCCCATGGACGTGCTGGACAACGCCGTGAACCGTGCGTTGTTCCCCAACACCGCTTACGCTTGCGAGTCGGGCGGCAATCCGCGCGCCATCCCCTCGCTCACCTATGAGCAGTTCTTGGATGCCCACGCGCGCCACTACAACCTGGCAAACAGCTACATCACGCTCTACGGAGACCTCGACCCCAAGCGCGCCCTGGCCTTCCTCAACGAACGCTACCTTTGCGACGAGGCGCGCGCACATGACGCCGCCGCACGTGGCGCGCAGGGCATCGAAACCCCTGGTGCCCCCAACGAGCTTGCTCGCCAAGAGCCCATCGTCTGCGACTATGCGAGCATCGATATGGTCACCACCCCGGATAACGCCCTCGTGGGATTGGGGTACGTGCTGGGCGACGCCCTCGACCGCAAGCGCGTAATCGCAGCCGACATCCTGTTCGAAGCGTTGCTCGGCACCAACGAAGCGCCCATGAAAAAAGCCATCCTCGCGGCGAACCTGGGCGGTGATGTGACGAGCTACACCTCGGCTGCGTGCCTGCAGCCCTATGAGCTCATCATCTTGCAAAATGCCCAGCCCGAAGTTGCCCGCCGCCTACGCGAGGTGATTGAGCAAAGCGCTCGCGAGCTGGTGGATGCCGGCATCCCCCGCGACCGTCTGGAAGCCGTAATCTGCGGCAACGAGTTCGACCTGCGTCAGCGCGACTACGGCACGGCCGATGGCGTGGTAATCGCCTGCGACGCCCTTTCCACCTGGCTCTACGACGACGCCGCCGCAACCCTTGCACTCAAGTATGGCCCCGTCTATGAGGAGCTTCGTCAGGAGCTTTCGGGCAACTACTTTGAGGACCTCCTGCGCGAGCTCGTTCTTGACACGAACCACAGTGCACTCGTAGAGCTCAAGCCCCAGGAGGCATCCGACGGCGACGACCCCGAGGCTGCCGAGCTTGCAGCCACTCTCGAAAAGGCAAGCAACCAGCAGCTCGCCGCCATCGACGCCGATGTCGAGACCCTGCGCGCAGCCCAGGAGGCCGAAGACTCGCCCGAAGCCCGCGCCACCCTGCCGCGCCTGCACGTCTCGGACATCGGCCCTGCCCGCCCCGAGCCCGCACTCACCGTCGACGAGACCACGCCGCTCCCCTGCCTTAAGCACGCCATCCCCACACGCGGCCTCTCCTATGCGCTCGCATACTTTGACCTGAGCCATCTGACCTTTGACGAGCTGCCCTATGTGACGATCATGGCAAACCTTATGCGCAGGCTCCCAACTGCACGGCACACGGCCGATGAGCTCGATAGCCACATTGGCGCCAACCTGGGCTTTTTGAGCCTTTCCGCCGAGGTAGTGAGCGAAAGCCCCTGGGACAAAGTGCGCCCTGTGCTCACTATTTCCGCTGGCGCCCTCTCCGAGAAAATAGAGGCACTCGCCCAGATTCCGCGCGAAGTCTGGAGCGAGACGCTGTTTGAGGACACTGACCGCATGCGCGATGTAATCACTCAGATGCGAATCGCCCAGGAGCAGCGCTTCTTGATGAACGGACATAGCGCCGCCGTTGCACGCTCCTACTCCTACGCCTCGCCTGCCGGTGTGCTTTCCGAACAGCTTTCGGGCGTGGACTTCTACCGCTTCTTGCGCGAGCTTGTCGAGCACTTTGACGAGCGAGCCGAAGACCTGTGCAACAAGCTGCGCGACCTGCAAAAGCGCATCTTTGTGGCCGATGGCGCCATCGTGAGCTTCACGGGATCCGACGACGACTATCGCACCTATTGGAACGCGGCGGGCACGCTGGGGCTGGGCGAGCGCATCGACGGCAACGTCAACCTGCAGATTCCTGCTCCCGTCGTTAAAAACGAAGCCTTCATCATTCCAAGCGACGTATGCTTTGCGGGCAAAGCTGTCGACCCGCGCCGTTTGGACCTTGCCGTTGACGGCACCTGGGGCGTCGCCGCCGGCGCCCTCTCGTTCGACTATCTGTGGAACGAGATCCGCGTGAAGGGCGGTGCCTACGGCTGCGGCTTCCGCTGTGCCGCCGATCGCCAGCTTGCGTTTTATACCTATCGCGATCCCGCCATCGACCCCTCGCTCGAGCGCATCGACCACGCTGGCGCGTGGTTGCGCTCGTTTGACCCCGCGCCCGAAGTGTTCGAGGGCTTCATCGTCTCATGCGTCTCGGGCCACGACGCGCCCGTGAAGCCCTATGGCCTGGCGCGCCGCCAAGACGGCGAGTTCTTTGCCAAGCGCCCGGTAGACTGGCGCGAAACGCGCCGCCACGCCATGCTCTCGGCCACACCCAAGAAGGTCCGCGACCTTGCAGATGACATTGAGCGCGTCGCCGCCAACGCCCCCGTCTGCGTCTTTGGCGGACGCGAGATTATCGAGGCAAGCACGGCAGGCCTTACTCCCATCGACCTTTTGGGATAACACGCGGCGGCGTGACGGAGACAAGAGCCGTCGCGCCGCCCTTTTTTCGCAAGGCAGCTAAAGCTAACAACTTGTTTCATGCATCATTAACCCACCAATTGGGTACAGAATTAGGGTTATCGTAAAACACCTTTATTTGCACTCCTACCCAAATGAAAGGATACGAGACGATGAGCAACCTCTCAAATTCCCTCAACGTTTCCCGCCGCAGTTTCTTGGCCGCCACTGGCGCCGCCGCTGCGGCCATCGCAGGCCTGGGCCTTGCCGGCTGCAGCGACAACGATGCCCCTGCCGGCAGCACCGGCACCGACTCCGCCACCGAGGAGCAGGCCGTGGCCATGGACACCAAGGCCTACGATAAGCTGATCGCCTCCGGCGCCGTGGCGGATGCCTCCGCTATCGCCGGCAGCACCTGGGCTTCTGCCGTATCGGAAGCCGGCACCCTGCGCGTGGGCGGCGTACAGACCTCCTTGCTGTTTAGCCAGCTCAACGAGAAGGACAACGTCCTGCGCGGCTTTGACGCCGGCCTCTCCCAGCTGCTCGCCCGCTATATCGTTGGCGACGAGACCAAGATCGACAACACCCAGGTGACCTCGGACACCCGCGAGTCCGTGCTTCAAAACGACCAGGTCGACGTTGTCTTTGCCACGTACTCCATCACCGACGACCGCAAGAAGGTCATCTCCTTCGCAGGCCCCTACTACACCACCCAGCAGTCCATCCTCACCATGGCCGATAAAAAAGACATCAAGAGCGTGGAGGACCTCGCCGGCAAGACCGTAGCCGTGCAGTCCGGTTCCACCGGCCCTAAGATCGTCGCCGACGTTGCCCCCGAAGCCACGCTCCAGGAGTTCAAGACTGACGAAGAGGCCCGCAAGGCCCTCGAGCAGGGCCGCGTCGATGCCTACGTGATCGACACCACGATGCAGATGGGCACCATGGTGCGCAACCCCAATAAGTACCGCCTTGCCGGCGACCCGTTTGGCCCCGAAGACAAGTACGGCATCGGCCTGCCCAAGGATTCCGACGGCGTCCAGTTTGTCAACGACTTCCTGCAAAAGATCGAGGACGACGGCACTTGGGCCAACCTCTGGAAGATCTGCATTGGCGACCGCGCCGACATCGCAGACGCCCCCAACCCGCCCGCACTCGAAGCGTAAAGAGTCCACACGTAATCTGCAGGACACATGACACCGCCGGGCGCACTCGACGCACGCGATTTTGTTAGACTGCAGAACACGGGTATGCATCGGGGCCTTCCATGTACACGTGGAAGGCCCCGTTATCGTTGAGGAGATATCGATGGGGCTCACCGAGCTTCTTTCCCTATATGGCCAAAACTACCTTCAGGCGCTTCTGACCACCTGGCTCATGACGATCGAATCGTTTGCGTTGGTGATGATTATCGCCGTGGGCATCACCGTCATGCGCGTCTCGCCCATGCGCCCTTTGCGCGTGGCGGGAGACCTCTATGTGCAGGTCTTTCGTAACATCCCCGGTGTCGCGCTCCTGATTATCGTGGTATATGCGCTGCCCAGCTTGCGCGTAGTGCTCGACTATCGCGTATGCGTAGTGGTCACCACCGTGCTTTTGGGTTCTGCCTTTGGTTCCGAGAACTTCATGAGCGGTATCAACACCGTGAGCGCCGGCCAGATCGAAGCCGCACGCGCCCTTGGGCTCTCGTTTAGCAAGATCTTACGGCGCATTGTGATTCCGCAGGCGCTTCGCTCATGCGTGCTGCCCATGACCAACCTGCTGATCGCCGTCATGCTCACCACCGCCCTTGGCAGCCAGGTGCCGCTCAATCCCACCGAGCTCACCGGCGTGGTTTCCTATGTCAACACGCGCGTTACCGGCGGCATCCTCGCCTTCCTCATCTCGGCTATCGGGTATGCGGGAACGGCCCTGGTTATCGGCGCCGTTGGCAACCGCATCGATAAGAAGGTGAGAATTTACCGATGAGTACGTCCGCACCCGCATCGCGCTCCGTGCGCGACGCTCTCTACGAAGCGCCCGGCCCGCGCACGCGCCGTCGCGTGCGCATCGCCACCGCCATCTCGCTTATCCTGGTCGTCGCGGCTCTTGCAGCCATCGGATACCGCTTTTACATCACCGGCCAGTTCGCACCGCGCTACTGGACCTTCTTTGCCAAGGCAACGACCTGGAAATTCCTGCTCCAAGGCTTTGCGGGCACGGTGCGCGTGGCACTCACCGCAGGAGCCATCGCCCTTGCGCTGGGCCTTTTGCTCATGCTCGGGCGCATCTCACACGTAAAGGCGCTCTCTACCGTCTGCCGCATAGTTACCGATTTCTTCCGCAGCCTGCCGAGCCTTCTGCTCATCTATTTCTTCTTCTTGATCGTGCCCCAGTACGGCATCAAGATGTCTTCCTTCTGGATGCTCACCTTGCCGGTAGCGCTTGCCGCCTCGGGCGTACTCGCCGAGGTCTTCCGCGCCGGCGTCAACGCCGTACCAAAAGGCCAAGTGGAGGCAGCGCTCTCCCTTGGTATGTCGCCGCTGCGCACCACGTTCAAAATCGTACTGCCCCAGGCAATTCGCTTCGTCATTCCGTCACTCATCTCGCAGCTCGTTGTGGTAGTCAAAGACACCACGGTGGCATACGTGGTGAGCTACCCCGACCTGATGCAAAATGCGCGCGTGCTCATCACCAATTACGACGCGCTCGTCTCGGTCTACTTCACCATCGCCATCATCTATATCCTTATCAACTACGCCATCAACCAGGCAAGTATCTACGTCTCACACCGCCTGGGCGTAAAGATCATCCGCTAGCCAAAACAAAGGTGGAACGCGATATGACAGACGCAACTACCCAGCAGCCCCTCATCGAGCTCAAACATGTGGATAAGCATTTTGGCTCGCTCCATGTACTGCGCGATATCAACCTCTCAATCGTCCCCGGCGAAGTTGTCGTGGTTATTGGCCCATCCGGTTCGGGCAAATCGACCCTCTGCCGTGCCATCAATCGCCTGGAGACCATCGACTCGGGTGAGATTCTTATCGATGGCGAGCCCCTGCCACAAGAAGGTCGCGAGCTTGCTGCCATGCGCGCTGAGCTGGGCATGGTGTTCCAGCAGTTCAACCTATTCTCGCATATGACCGTGCTGGAAAACGTGATGCTCGCCCCCACCGACGTACTGGGCCTCTCGCGCGAGGAGGCACGCACCCGCGCCATGGACTTGCTCGAGCGCGTGGGCGTGGCCGAACAGGCCGAAAAAGTACCCGCCCAGATCTCGGGCGGCCAGCAGCAGCGTGTAGCCATCGCACGCGCCCTTGCCATGCATCCGCGCGCCATGCTCTTTGACGAGCCTACCAGCGCGCTTGACCCCGAGATGATCAACGAGGTACTCGAGGTGATGATTGGCCTAGCACGCCAGGGTATGACCATGGTGGTAGTTACGCACGAGATGAACTTCGCACGCCGCGTTGCCGACCGCGTGGTCTTTATGGCCGACGGCGCCATCGTAGAAGAAGGCGCGCCCGATGCATTCTTCGATCACCCGCAAACGCAACGCGCTCGCGATTTCCTCGACAGCATCAAAAATCATTAACCCTCCGGGCGCAGCGCGACGTCAGGTATCACTGCTGTGCCTGTACTGCACCCCAACGACACCGCGACAAATGAACCTGACGCATTGCCGCACCACGAAAGCCGTCTTATGCACAATTCCCTCGAATGCAAACGTCCTCTCATCTTGGTCGCCCCGCGCTGGGAAGAAGGCCACGTCGTAGGATGCGAAACCCTCTCGCCCAACGAAAGTATCGCCACCGTGTTCATGGATGCGATTCTGGCTGCAGGCGGGCTGCCGATGCTCATGTCGCTCACCGACGACGATGCGGTTATCAAACGATACGTGGAGATGGCTGACGGCTTTGCCATCCCCGGCGGCCCGGATGTGAATCCCAAGCGCTGGGGAGTTGCCGACCCATACGACCCGACGCTTTGCTGCGAGATTCGCGACTGCTTTGAGTTCCGCCTGGTACGCGAGGTACTCGCCCAGAAAAAACCGCTGTTCACCACCTGCCGCGGCATGCAGCTGCTCAACGTCGCAACCGGAGGAACCCTCTGCATGGATGTCCCCGGCATGAAGCCCTGCCAGGGTATGGCACAGTGGCGTCATGCGCATTCGCTCACCGAGCCCTGTCACCCGGTGGAGGTTGAGCCCGGCTCGCTTCTCTGCCGCGCGCTCGAAGGTCGCACGCTTATCCAAACTAACTCGGCGCACCATTGCTGCGTTGAGAAGGTAGGGTCTCACACCCATCTTGTCGCGCACGCGACTGACGGCATGCCCGAAGCTATCGAAGTCGAGGGACAGCCGTTTTGCCTTGGCGTGCAGTGGCATCCCGAGTATACGTGGCATACCATCGAGAGCGATTTCAAGCTCTGGCAGGCATTTGTTGCCGCCGCTGCCGGCAAATCCATATAGCGCAACGTTTTGGGAGGGGTAATCGATGTCCACGTTTTTGAATGAGAGCCCGCTTTTTGGCCCCGTACGCAGCCGGCGCTTGGGGCTCTCGCTCGGGGTCAACATGATGCCTGCCTCGGGAAAAATCTGCACCTTCGATTGCATCTACTGCGAAAACGGATTCAATGCCGAACGTCCCTGCCATGAAAAGTACAACGACGCCGCAACCGTCCTCGCCGCGCTCGAGGCGCGCCTTCGCGAGATGGCTGCCGCAGGCGAGCTACCCGATGTAATCACCTTTGCCGGCAACGGCGAGCCCACGGCGGCGCCGGAGTTTCCTCAAGCAGTTGCAGGGGCTGTGCGCTTGCGCGATGAACTTGCGCCAGCGGCCAAGATCGCTGTGCTCTCCAATGGCACGCGCGCCGACCGTCCTGCGGTGCACAACGCCCTCATGCTCGTAGACGACAACATCCTCAAGCTTGACACTGTCGACGCTACCTATATCCAGCTTATCGACCAGCCTGTCGCCGCATACGACGTTGAGCATCAGATTGAGACCTTCGCCAGATTTAAAGGACACGCAATTATCCAGACCATGTTCCTCACGGGTACCTGGCAAGGGCACGATATGGACAATACCGGCGACGCCTACGTGGATCCGTGGCTCGACGCCTTGAGCCGCATTCGCCCGCAGGCGGTCACCATCTACACCATCGCGCGTGAAACCCCTGCAAAAGGTCTTTGCAAGGCTCCCGCCGAAACCCTCGATGCCATCGCCACGCGCGTTCGCGAGCTCGGCATCGGCTGCCAGGTAAGCTATTAACCCTGTACCGACTGCCCGCAGCCCGCGTTTTCTCCCTGCGAGAACGCGGGCTGTCCTTCCTCCTCACCCATTCGCTTGACGATAGTGGCATACTATCGGTGACTGAAAGGAAGTTACCCATGTATGACAACGGTCCTACCCCTGGCCGCAACGACGCCTGCTGGTGCGGCAGCGGGAAGAAGTACAAGAAGTGCCACGAGGCCTTTGACGAGAAGCTCCAACGTTCCTGGGACAAAGGTCTCGACGTGCTGCCGCGAAGCCTCTACAAAACGCCCGAGGATATCGAGGGCATCAAGCGCTCGGCAGCCATCAACATCGGTGCCCTCGACTACGTGGGCGAGCACATCCACGCCGGCGTGACCACCGAAGAGATCGACCAATGGATCTACGAGTACACCACACAGCACGGCGGCATCCCCGCCGACCTCAACTACGAGGGCTACCCCAAAAGCGTCTGCACCTCTATCAACGACGTCGTGTGCCATGGCATCCCCTGCAAAGAGGACGTGCTGCATGAGGGCGACATCGTGAATGTAGACTGCTCCACAATCCTCGACGGCTACTATTCCGACTCGAGCCGCATGTTCTGCATTGGCGAGGTGAGCGAGGAGCGCAAGAAGCTCGTCGAGGTCACGCGCGAGAGCGTGCAGCGCGGCCTTGCCGCCGTCAAGCCGTGGGGAACCCTGCGCGACATGGCAGCCGCCGTGCAGGAGTGCGTGGAGGAAAACGGCTTTAGCGTGGTGCGCGAATTTGGCGGCCATGGCATCGGCCTCGATTTCCACGAAGATCCGTTCGTGGGCTTTACCGTCGAGTCGCCTGATGTAGACACGCTGCTCGTCCCCGGCATGTGCTTCACCATCGAGCCCATGGTCAACGCCGGAGCACCCGATATCTTTATCGACGAGAAAAACGGCTGGATCGTCCACACCAAAGACGGCTCAGATTCTGCCCAATGGGAAGTACAACTTGTCGTCACCGAAGATGGCTACGAACTGCTGAGCTGGTAGCTAATCCGGCCGCGGCGCTGCCGCCGCATTGGCATCCGTATCTGAAACCGCAATATGTGTCACATTAAACCTGTCGACTTTTTGACACATCGACCTTTTGGAAGGACCTCCATGAACGTACTTTGTCTGCTGCCCGTCAATGAGACCCAAAGCGAGCGCCTGCGCGCAGCAGTACCTGCTGACACCGTTACGTTTGTGGACCGCGATGTCGTGTCCGATGAGCAGATCGCCGCAGCAGACGTCATCATCGGCAATCTGGCGCCCGCGCGCCTCAAAGCCGCGCAGAACCTGCGCCTCTTCCAGCTCAACTCTGCAGGCTACGACAAGTATGCCGCACCGGGCATCGTGCCCGAGGGCGCCATCATGGCATGCGCCACAGGTGCCTATGGACAGTCCGTTTCGGAGCATATGTTTGCCATGGTTCTCGCCATGATGAAGCGCCTGCCCGCCTATCGCGATTGCCAGCGCGAGCACGACTGGCGCGACCTGGGGCCCGTCACCACGTTTGTAGATGCGCAGGTGCTCGTCCTGGGAGCGGGCGACATTGGAACGCATTTTGCCACGCTCGCCTCTGCCATGGGCGCACATGTGACGGGCATGCGCCGCAGCGCCGTCGAACCACGGGCTCCCTACGAGCGCATGGCGACGATGGACGCCCTGCATGATGAGCTGGGACGCGCGGATATCGTGTTCTCCATCCTGCCCAGCTGCGATGCCACGCGCGGTCTTGCCAACGAGAAGTTCTTTGCCGCCTGCCAGCCCGGTGCACTTTTTGCCAACGGAGGCCGCGGAGACCTTGTGGTTGCCTCCGATCTGATCGCCGCACTTGAGTCCGGGCACATCGCTGGCGCTGCGCTCGATGTCACCTCGCCCGAGCCTCTTCCCGCCAATGACGCCCTGTGGGATGCGCCCAACTGCTTTATCACCCCGCATGTCTCCGGCTGGTACCACTTGCCGATCACGCTCGAAAACATCCTCGACATCGCCATCGAGAACCTGCATCATCTTGCTGCCGGCGAGCCCATCCGCAACGCCGTCACGCTGTAGGGAAAGCTCAAAGCACGTACCCATATCCTCGCAAAAAGAGAGGGCGCCGCGTCATGTTGTACGCGGCGCCCTCTTGGCGTATTGAAGTTCCAGACTGTCCGTGCCCTACGCTGCGGGAGCGGCCATGCAGACGGCAAAGGAGCCGGGGCCGCAGTGCGACGTAATCACGTTACGCGTGTCGTACCAGCGAATCTCCTTAAAACCCAGCTCACGCACGCGCGCCTCGGCAGCCTCCTGAATCGCCAGGGGCAAACCGGAAGAGCGCACGAGGAAGACACGCTCGTGGTCAACAGGACCCTGGGCGTACATCATGTCGATGAGCTCGAGCGCGACATTTACCATCTTGCCGCGAAGCTTCTTGGTGGCAACCAAACGACCGTCGATAATCTCAATCACCGGCTTGATGCGCAGTAGCGTGGCACCCAAAAACGCAGCGTTGGAAAGACGGCCGCCTGCGCGCAGATAACCCAGGTCGCCGGGAATGAAGGCCATGCGCGTGCGCCGCGCCAGGTCCTCGGCATATGCCTTGAGCTCGGCCAGGGTTACTTCGGGGTGCTCGCGCAGGTAGTGCGCCGCACCCGTCACAACAAAACCCTGGCCGATGGTCACGTGCGCCGTATCGAACATGTCAATGTAATCGCGGCCCTCGGCGGCAGTGCGCGCCGACTCATAGGAGCACGTGGTCACCGCGGAGTAGGCGATGTAGAGGATCTGCGCCTCAGGATGCTCTGCATGGATGCGGTCGAACACCTTCGCAAAGTCACCCGGAGTGCATCCGCTCGTCTTGGGCAAAACGCCCAGCTGGCGACATTCTTCAAGCATCTCTGCCGGGTCAAGGGCGCCGTCATCGATTGTACGGTCGCCAATAGAAACGTGCATGGGCACGAGTTCGATACCAAGCTCCGCAGCCTCAGCCGCAGAAACATCCGAGCCGGTTTCGGCCACGATAATGATTTCGCTCATGGGCGTATCCCTTCAATGATGCGTGGCACGTCGCACAAATTGCAGGCAACGTGCCGACATCCAGTCAAGTGCGCATCATTGTAGGGCCCAGGCCCTGTATTGGCTATGCCTTATTACCCACTTTCGGTAGACGTGAGGAATAATTCACGTAGCGGCCACGGATATCGTTATGCCAAAACGACGGAATCGGCCTCGGAAATCTGCAGATCGGCATTGTAGAAAGCCGTAAGTGCCTGGATAGCGAGGGTAACGTCACGAACACCCGTGGTTTCAAAACTCGAATGCATGGCAAGCTGCGGCAAGCCCACATCCACGGCATGCATGCTCGCCTGGATGTTGGAAAGATTGCCCAGCGTGGAACCGCCCGCCATGTCGCTTCGATTGGCAAACGCCTGATAGGGCACTTGGGCGTTCTCGAGCACCGCCACGAGCGCAGCGCGGCTAAAGGCATCCGTGCAGTAGTGCTGATTTGCAGCTTCCTTGATCACCAAGCCGGCGTTGAGCATGGGACGGGCGCCCTCATCGGCGCAGTCGGAGCGGTTGGGATGCAGCGCATGGGCGTTATCGCAGGACACGAGCATCGAGGCAGCAAGTGCTCGACGGTAATCCTCTTCGCCAAAGCCCAGGCCTTCATTTACGCGTGCGAGCGTATCGCGCAAGAAGGTAGACATGGCACCTTGCTTGGTACCCGATCCAACTTCCTCGTTATCAAAACAAGCAAAGAGACTCACATCGTGCTCGTTGGTCTGCGCGAGCATGGCCTCGAGCGAAGTATAGGCACAGGCCAGGTCGTCGAGTTTAGGCGCCGAGACAAATTCGTTCGCCATGCCCCACACACAGGAGCGCTGACGATTCACCAAGAACAGGTCGCGAGCCAAAACGTCGGCAACGCCCACGCCCAACTCATCGGCGACCATCTGGTCGAGCGAGCCCGCAGGAAGCGCGCCGGCGGAGATGAGGGGGCACAAGTCGCGAGCGCGATTGGGAGCAAAGCCATTGTTGACGTCGCGGTTCATGTGAATAGCAAGGCTGGGAATAATGGCAACATCGCGATCGAGCGAGAACAGACGGCTCTCCACGCGCGCGCCCGTGCGCACAAGCACGCGGCCCGCGAGCGACAGGGGGCGATCGAACCAGGTATAGTCGATCATGCCGCCATAGGCTTCTACATTAAGGCGCAGATAGCCTTGCGGCCCCTCGAGCTCGCCCACAGACTTAACCTTGAACGTAGGGGAATCGCCATGGGACGCAGTGAGTTGAAAATGATAGGGGGCGGCAGCGCAGGGCTTCTCGGCAGTTGCCTGTGCGACCTGCACGCCCACGTGCCAGGCGATGACGCTCGAGTTGTTGCGACGCGTATAGTAGCTCCCGCCGCGTTCGATGGTCCATGCGGAGCCCTCGGGCAGGTAGACGTAGCCAGCCTGCTCCAAACGCTCAGACAGCGTCATTGCCGTGTGGAACATGCTGGGACAGCTGTCGATAAATTTGATGAGCGACTCCGCTGCCGTCAAATCTTCTTTGGTGATGATATCGAATGCCATGTATGCCTCTTTCCATTTATCACATGGTCATGCGAGCGAACGTTTGCATAAGCCTAACGCGCACGGCATCTTTGTGCAAAAGCTATAATGGGCCAAACGAAAGGGGCAGATATGGCGCGAGGCATCGGCATCGATTTAGTTCGCATCGGCGACGTTGCCGACCATCTCGGCAACGCCGTATGTACATGCAACACGGCAGCGTCGCCCTGGTTGACGCATTTATTTACCTCTACAGAGCTTGAAATGGCTTTTGCCCGACAGCAGCCCGCAGAATTTCTTGCCGGCAGGCTTGCCGTCAAGCACGCTGCGCGCAAAGCGCTCGGCCCACTTATCAATGGAGAATTCGACCTGCGCTGGGTCGAAACACTTCGAGCCACGTCTGGCGCCCCCTATGTCAATGTCGAGATACCCGCTCTGCGCAAGGCCCTTGATGAGGCTCACGTTGACGAACTGCTCGTCTCCATCAGCAACGATGGCGGCTATGCAGCAGCAATCGTGCTCGCACAGTAGTCGAAGTCGCGCGGTAGCCGGTTTTCTTCATATTCGTAAGCGACCGACGGCGCAATGAATGGCGGTAAAACGTGCATTTTAAAACGAGTGGCGGCTATTGATGCAAAACGGGGCCGCTTCCCGCCAATAAACGTTCGAGAAACCGCCACTCATCGTGGGTGCACTGATACTACAGCCGAGCACCAGCGTCGTTGCAAAAGCGTTTCTCGACATCGAGCAACCATTTCTTTCGATCAAGACCGCCGGCGTAACCCGTAAGGGCGCCATTAGCGCCCACCACACGATGGCACGGAACGATAATCGAAACCGGGTTTCGACCCACAGCACCGCCTACCGCGCGAGCGCTCGTGGGACGCTCATCGCCCGCAGCGAGGCGTCGATGACAAATCTCATCGGCAACCCAGCTATACGTCACCGTGGAACCGCGCGGAACACCTTGCAGCACGCCCCATACCTCAAGCTGAAATGATGTGCCTATCAGATGAAGCGGAGGCGTATACGCAGGTGCACGCCCGGCAAAGAAGGTGTCGAGCCAAGCCCAGGTGTAATCGAGCACGGCAGATGCCGAACCCAAGCCGTTTGGCACGCCCTCGCCATCGAGCGTCGCGCCATAGTGCGCCTGGCCTTCGAACCAAAGGCCGGTAAGCCCGCGCGCATCGGCAGCAAGGGTAATCATGCCGAGCGGCGATCGATACGACTTGGTAATCATGTGCTTCCCCTTTGCGCCGCTCTTTCCCTCGTCCTCATCCGCAGCCTAGTATAAAGGCAAAAGCAGCAGAGCCCGCTTCGGTGCCGTCTTCGCGCCGTGCGAAATCGTGCCGTGTGTCATTTACGCTTGGCGGAATCGAGGTGGGCACAAGCCCTGCGGACGGCGATAATGAAAGCATCCGATCAGATAGGGCACCTTCATGGCATATATCGAGTTTTCCAACGTCATCAAGGCTTACGGCACAGGCGATGCCGAGATTCACGCGCTTGACGGCGCAAGCTTTACCGTCGAGCGTGGCGAGCTTGCCATTATCTTGGGCGCTTCGGGCGCGGGCAAGACTACGGCGCTCAACATCCTGGGCGGCATGGATACCGCGACATCGGGCTCCGTCACCGTTGACGGGCGCGACATCAGCCATGCAAACGAAGGGGAGCTTGTCTCGTACCGCCGCGCCGACGTCGGCTTTGTTTTCCAGTTCTACAACCTGGTCCCCAACCTCACCGCACTGGAAAACGTCGAACTCGCGGCACAGATCTGCCCCGACTCACTCGACCCCGCCGAGACACTTGCCAAAGTGGGCCTCGAAGCACGCATGGACAACTTCCCCGCCCAGCTCTCCGGCGGCGAGCAGCAGCGCGTAGCCATCGCGCGCGCCCTCGCCAAGAATCCCAAGCTCCTGCTGTGCGACGAGCCCACGGGTGCCCTCGATTACCAAACCGGCAAGCAGATTTTGCAGCTGCTGCAGGACACTTGTCGTCGCGAGAGCATCACGGTCATCATCATCACGCACAACTCCGCGCTTGCCCCCATGGCCGACCGCCTCATTCGCTTTAAGAGCGGCAAAGTGACCGATGAGACTCTGCAGCCCAGCCCCACTCCCATCGAGCAAATCGAGTGGTAGACGGCACCAACAGGCCGAATTGTGCGCATCGGAACGCAAATCTTCACATAATAACTCTGTCTTGTTTTTGTCACACTCAGGGAAGGGTTACGGTGAAGCAAATGGTATGGGCATCGAGCGCCTGGGCACGGATGCTGCCGCCGTGGGCCTCGACGATCGCCTGCACCACAGAAAGGCCCACTCCAGAACCGCCCGTCTGCGAGTTGCGGCTGGTGTCTGCACGATAGAAGCGATCGAACAGGCGCTCCAACTCACCCTCCGGCATCGCATCTACCGCGTTACTCACCTGCAAAGTCACCCCGCCGCGCGAGCGCTTCTTAAGCGCAAGCTCAATTTCGCTACCGTCGCTCGCATAGCGCGTGGCGTTATCCAGCAAAAGCTCCATCACCTGCGACAATGCCGAGATATCGCCCTGCACATGCAGCCCACTTTCCAAGTCGCGCACGAGCTTCTTTCCGCGCGACTCGGCAACAGCGCAAAACGGTTCCGACGCATATTCCGTCAACTCAGATAGATCCAGATCGGTCTTTTCAAACTGCGTGGCGCCCTCGTCCATGCGCGCGAGGAACACCAGCCTCTCGGTCAGCGATTTAAGACGAGTCACCTGTGCGGCAATGCTTTGCGTCCATTCGCTCTCGCCCGCCTCAATCTCCAACACATCGTTTGCAGCGCCGATCACCGCAAGCGGAGTTTTGATCTCGTGGCTTGCATCCGTAATGAAACGCTGCTGCTTGCGATAGCTCTCCACAATAGGACGAACCGCCACGCGCGAGAAAATCACCATCAAGATAAACACGAGCAGCCAAGCACCCATGCCAATGGCAACGCTTGCGCCCAAAAATGCCTCAAAATTGGACAGCTCGCGCGAGCAGTCAACGAACACGTAGAGAGATTCCCCGTCCGTATCCACCACCCGATAGCGATATGCGCCGTAAAAGCCATGCTTTGCACTCTTGGTGCTCACCTGCAAGGCATAGGTGCATGCGTCCTGCGCTGTTGTCGCTGCAACATGGTTGACGTCAACCCCGGCAATCGTGCCATCACCGTTCACGGTCACCGTAAAGTAACGCGTGTCGTACGGTGCTTCCTTGTCCATGATGTCGGCAGCGCGCTTGCTCAAACCATAAGAGCGGTCAATATAAGTAGCCGAGAGCTCCTCGAGTATCACCACGGAAGCATCGGACGTCTCCCCCTGGCCAACCTGAGCCTCGTCCGTATCGAAGACGCCAGGGAAGCTTCCGCCATTCTCCACGATCGCCTCGATACGATTGTCCGCCATACGGCACACGCTTTGATAGTTGACGGCATTGATAACCACCAAGATCAATGCCAGAGCCGCGGCAACCGAGAGCATGGCTACGAGCACGAACTTTTGGCGTAGACGCTTCTCCATCACGCCCCGCCTTCAACGCACTCAAGCGAATACCCCTGGTTGCGCGCAGCACGGATACATACGTTTGCCCCCACTGCCACAAGCTTCTTGCGCAGATAGGAGATGTAGACCCACACCACGTTGGAAGTCTCAAGCGCATCGTCGCCCCACACCCGTGACAGCAGGCGCTCGGTGGGCGTGACCGACCCTGGATGTGCCATGAAATACTCCATGAGCTGAAACTCTCGATTGGCAAGATGCTCCTCCCCCGCAGGACCCACAAGCGTGCAGGAAGCGCAGTCGAGGCGAACGTTGCAAACGGAAAGGGTGGTCGCGTCAATCGCAGTCGCGCTGCGCGTCATGGCGCGAATGCGCGCGAGCAACTCTTTTGCTGCAAAGGGTTTGGTGAGGTAATCGTTGGCGCCGGCGTCGAGGCCCTCGACCTTATCCGCCACTTCACTTTTTGCCGTCAGCATGATAATAGGCAGCCGAATCCCGCTCTGACGCACCTGGCAAAGCACCTCGATGCCATCCATTCCGGGCATCATGATATCGAGAACCGCGGCGTCGTATGTCTGGTGCCGAAGATGATCAAGAGCAGCCAGGCCATCATGGACCGCATCAACCTCATAGCCGCTGTGTCGCAAAATCGCCGTAAGGGCGCGCGAGAGCTCGAGTTCATCCTCCGCCAATAGGAGCCGCATCATCCTCGCCTTTCGTTGTTGCCACCTGTTGGCTTTGATAATAACGCAGAGGGCAAAGCCTTAGTCGAACCTTAGCAGCCACCCTCTACAAGCAGGCGTTTTTGCAGGATAGACCTTAGCCGAACCTAAGCATTGGCAACCGCGCGCAAGAACTGTTGCCACTGCGGTACAACAGATATCGAGCACGGCGGCGGGTGCGTGAGACCAGGCACACACACTTTCCTTCCCCCATGCCTGCGCCCGTCGCCCGTTGCTCGCAATCCGTCCGGTAAGCCGCATGGCAGAAGCGACTCGTCTTCATGCACAATCGACGAAAGGAGGACGGACAAACTCTCCAGGGAACCCCCTGCCATCCACCAAAAAGGCGCCTCAGCTGGGCACGTGCCCGACCGAGGCGCCTTTCGCGTACAGCGATAGCGCGTATGTCAGAAACTTGCGCTCTACTCTTCCGTAAGAAGCTTTGCGATCTGGACGGCATTGGTGGCTGCGCCCTTGCGAATCTGGTCGCCGCAGCACCAGAAGGTGATCCCGCGTGTGACTTCCGGATTGGAGATGTCACGACGAACACGGCCAACCCAGATCAAATCTTGATCGCTCGTAAAGAGCGGCATGGGATAGCGATCCGAAGCATCGGCGGCGTCCATATCATCCACCAGCTTGACGCCGGGAGCGGCAGCAAGGGCCTCGCGAGCCTCTTCGACTGTGATGTCGCGCTCGAACTCGAGCGTGATGCTCTCGGAGTGCGAGCGCAGCACGGGCACGCGCACACAGGTGCAGTTTGCGCGCAGCTCAGGCAGATGCATGATCTTGCGGCCCTCGTTTTGGAGCTTCATCTCCTCGGAGGTGAAACCTTCCTCTTTCACACCGCCGATCTGCGGAATGAGGTTATTGGCAAGCTGAGCAGCAAAAGCGCGCGGATCGGGAAGCTGCTCGCCGCGGCCCAGAGCAGCAAGCTGCTCCTCGAGCTCACGCATGCCCGGAACGCCAGCGCCCGAAGCCGCCTGGTACGTGCTCACAACCATGCGCTTGACGCCTGCGAGCTTGTGCAGCGGCCAGGTGGGCACCAAGCCGATGATGGTCGCGCAGTTGGGATTGGCGATAAGGCCCTTGTGCCATTTGATGTCCCCAGCGTTAATCTCGGGCACCACCAGGGGAACATCGGGGTCAAGACGGAACGCATGGGAGTTGTCCACAACCACAGCGCCGCGCTTCACGGCCTCGGGCAAAAGTGTCTTGGCGAGGTCATCCTCAACGGCGCCGAGTACGATATCGCAGCCCTCAAACGTCTCGGGGCAGGCTTCCTCGATTACCACCTGCTCGCCGCGGAACTCAACAGCCTTGCCGGCAGAGCGAGCGCTTGCCAACAGCTTGAGCTTGCCCACGGGGAAATCCTGCTCGTCAAGACACTGGAGCATCTGGGTGCCCACGGCTCCCGTCGCGCCCAAAATAGCCACCGTGTACTGTTTCATGCTTCCCCCTTTTAGGTCATGCTCTTCTCCTGCAACCTGCGCAGGCCAAATGATTGTCTTCTTTTTATATCATAACCACCCTTAAAAAGGGTGGTTTGCTCTTAGGGTATAACCCACGGGCCCCGGGCTCGCGTCTAAAGGCGCGGGCCCGGACTTCGTCCAGGCCTAATGCATCTTGACCCGTGGCGCGCCGGTCGAACCGGCGGGATCACCTCCTCTTGAAGGGGTCCTCGTACTCCTTCACGCTCAGCTTGTCCAGCGCGATGTCGTGGGACTCCTGCTCCCTGATGTACTTGGCGATCGTCGCCTCGTTCAGGCCGACGGTGGACACGTAGTAGCCCTCCGCCCAGAACTTCCTGTTGCCGAACTTGTACTTGAGGTTGGCGTGCCTGTCGAATATCATCAGCGAGCTCTTCCCCTTCAGGTAGCCCATGACGCTCGCGACGCTGTACTTGGGCGGGATCGCCAGCAGCACGTGCACGTGGTCGGGCATCAGGTGCCCCTCGATTATCTCGATCCCCTTGTACTCGCAAAGCTTCCTGAGGATCTCCCCTATGTCGCTCCTGATTTGGTTGTAGATCACTTTGCGCCTATACTTCGGCGTGAACACGATGTGGTACTTGCACATCCACTTCGTGTGGGAAAGGCTGTAGGCCTTCTGGGCCATAGCGACCACCCCTTCGACTCGAATTCTTGACGGCCTGAACAATCGTCAATATCGGTCGGAGGGGTGGCTTTGTAAAGCCGTTTGTCTCCACCCGCATAGCGGGTGGTTTAAGGCTGGCCGCTGCGCGGCCAGCAGACTAAAGTCTTGAAGCAAAGCGACCCCGAGAACTCGGGGTCGCTCTTCATTCTTGTGTGGATGGCGTCACAAGAACGGAAAGGGTGCCAACGGGGCGTTGAGGGCACTCGGCGGGCTTGTCCGCAGTGTTAGTAATGTCGCTCACCATCGCCGTGCGCACCGACTCGAAATCCGTTGTCGCACGGCGATGGCGGGCGTTGCCAAGAACCCTCATCGCCCAGTTGGAAGCTGGCGGTTAGCCACTCCGTCAGGCACCTTCTGTTTGGTGCACCACTATAATCGCGCGTCGCCTTTTCCTGCTCTATACTGACAAATGCGAATTATCGTTTAATTTTGAAACAGTCGCAGAGGTGACCTATGGACAACCGAGACACGAATAGCTCTGCCGTCAACTATCTTACTCCGGGCTCACTGCAAGGACTTCTTGTCGGAGCGCTTGCCGACGCCGGCATCGACATCATCGCCTTCGACAGCGATGCGTCCGTTGCCTTTACCACCCTGGCATCGACACAGGAGCATCGCGATGCCCTGATCCAATACGCGCGAAACCATCGAGACCAGGCATCCGAGGGAGGGCGCCTGCTGTTTACGCGCGACCGAAAGCTCTTTACGCTCTATCCCCGCAAACAAGATGTGGGCGGGCACGCACTCGACGTCTTTACTGTGCGCCATCGCCATACCACCACCGTTCGCCCCGGCATCGATTGGCTCAACGCCAAAGAAGTGCGCATCGATTTTGAGCAAAGCGCCTTTGGCATCATCGAGGGCGAAGCGGGCCTCTCCCCGCTTGTCCTTGCATCCTACGAGCACAACACGCCCGTGATGCTGGAAGGCGAAGCAGGGTCTGGTAAAGACCAGATAGCCGAGCTTCTCTATTTGAGCGGTTCCCTTTCCCACCAGCCATTTGTTCGCATTAGCTGCGATATCTTGAACGACCGCTCCTGGCATCATCTGCTCAAATCCGCAGATTCGCCGCTCTATCAAACCGATATGACCATCTATATCAGGCGCTTGCATGCCCTGGAAGAACGCCGCCATCGCGAACTTCTGGCAACGCTGCGCGAGGGAGCCCTGACCGAACGCTGTCGCGTGATTCTTTCGGGCAACGACATTCCCGGTGGCGGAGAGTGCGATGCCGTGGCCCAATGCGCCGAGCAGCTCAACTGCGCGGTCTGCATTGCCCCCTCCGTGCGAGAACAAGGCGAACCCGCGCGACGCGTCGAACGCTACCTGGCGAGCCTCGCCCAAGAATTTGAAATGGAGGCGCCATCGATCGAGCACGATGCCGCAGCGATCTTGAACGCCTACAGCTGGCCGCGCAATTACGCGCAGTTGCGCGAAGTCGCCGAGCGCCTGCTGATTCTAGGCGGAGACGCCCCCGTTAGCAAAGAGAACGCAAACGCGGTTCTTACTCAGGAAAACGTAATTCGCTCCGGAGTCTTCTCATCTCCGGCCCTGGAAACCGACCTCTATATCCTGCGCCCCCTCGCCGACACCGAGCGAGATATCGCCCAGCTGGTTGTCGACCACCTGGGCGGCAACAAAACAAAAGCGGCCGATGTCTTGGGCATCAGCCGCACTACCCTTTGGCGCCTCCTTCGCTAACACGCGAGCAAAATGCGCCTCATCGAAGCTTTCGCTAGGCTTCCTCGAGAACCACGTGCCGGAAGGAGCCGTCCTCGTAGATGCCGTAGCTGTGCGTCCCGTCTTTGGGGATGGATACGCTGCCTGGATTGAAAAGCCACAAGCCTGGATGCTCCTGGCTCTCCTCGTTGACCTTGATATGTGTATGTCCGTACACCAGCGCGGAGCCGGCGGGCAGCACCGGTGCGTTATCGACGCTGTTGTGCATGCCGGCGCCAAACACATGGCCATGCGTGCAAAAGAGCTCGCGACCGTCGCTATCCATCACGAGAGCGCTGTCGGACATACAGGGAAACTCGAGCACCATCTGATCGACTTCTGCTTCGCAGTTGCCGCGCACCGCAATCACGCGCCCGCTTTTGGCAAGATCGTTGAGCAGCGGAATTACGCGCTTGGGAGCGTAATCGCGCGGAAGGTCGTTGCGGGGCCCATGGTAGAGCAGGTCGCCCAAAAGAATGATGCGATCGGGCTGTTCGGCCTCGATAGCAGCCATCAGGCGCTCGGCCCAATACGCGGAGCCATGGATGTCGGATGCGATAAGAAACTTCATGATGGGTCCAATCTCAAGACACCTTGCAACGAACAACGCTAGCGCAGGGATTCTTTTGCGACAGCGCTGGCGCAATAGGAAATGCCCGCGATGATCAATGCGTTGATCACAACCGACACAACTGCGGCGCCGTTCAGGATAGCAAGCACCACGTCGGCGGCGTTGACAAGTAGGCCAACGAGCGCCACAGGCAGCAGACCGCGGGCGCGAACGGGAACGTTAGCAGCAGAGATACCCTGGGCGCCCAGCAAAAAGGCAAAGAGAATAACGAAGCCCATCACGATGGAATGCAAAAGATCGGGCGCCTGGTCGCCGGAAGTGTTGAGCACGATAAGGGTGATTAGCAAGTCAATGCCGCCAACCACGGCAAGAAGGCTCAGGACCTTCAGCGCTTTTCGCATAGTGGACATACGGTCTCCTCTCCCCGCCCAGCGGCGAAGTTACATTCATACACGCGAAGCATTGTACCCCGCCCTATCGGACGCGAGCGCGCCTCATCGGCCGCAAACCGCCTCGCGCACGGTATCCATCACCGTCTGCAGCGCAACGCCTTTATCGCGTGCGATGGCAGCACAGGCCTCGTACTCCGGGGTCGTGCGCCGCGTGCCGTCGGGAAGGCGAACGGTCTTTACCAAGACGTCACCCCAAGGTGTCTCCACCGACTCGATGGCCCGAGGCAAACAGGTGCGCTCCATTTGCAGGCGACGAATACCGATGGTCGTCGTCTCGCTCAAGATAATCTCCTCCATGCGTGAAACATCGGAGGGCTCCACAATAACCTGCAGCTGATAAGCGGGGCGGCCCTTCTTGCAAAAAATCGGCAGCCAATGCACCTCGCGCGCGCCCGCCTCGCGCAAACGCTCCACGGCATAGGCCAAAACCTCCGGCGAGCAGTCATCGATATCGCATTCGAGCTTAACAATGCAGTTGGGCGCTTGCGTTTCGGCAGAGAGTGAGGGACGAGGTTCACAGGCGGCAGCACCAACGCGCGCGTCAAGCTCCTCAATGAGCATTGCGCGCAAGATCGATGGACGCTCGTAGGAACGCTTGCCCGCGCCGAGGCCAACCGCGCGAATCGCGTAGCGCTCGGGCAGGGAAAACTCGGGCTCCAGGGCGGCAACGAGCGCCGCGCCGGTGGGCGTCACAAGTTCACCCTCAACCGAACTCGAGGACAGCGGCAAGCCATGGGCGATGCAGATGTTCAACGTTGCGGGAACGGGCACCGGGATAACGCCGTGCTGGCAGCGAATCGTCCCATGACCATCGGTCAGCGCGGGGACAATCGCTCGCTCAATGTCCAGATCGTCAATCAAGAATGCCGCCGCAAGAACATCGACAATAGAATCGACTGCGCCCACCTCGTGAAAGTGGACCTGGTCAATCGGCAGACCATGGGCCTTTGCCTCGGCCCGTGCGAGAATGCGAAAGGCGTCGCGAGCGAGGCCGCGCGCACGCTCGGAAAGCGGGGCGGCATCGATGACCTGCTCGACCTGCGCCAAGCCGCGATGCGCATGATGATGGTCGTGGTCGTGTCCACATCCACACTCATGGCCGTGGTCATGAT